>Ga0209542_10010967_pt1 | contig 16191 bp, 17 predicted proteins | sample RifCSPhighO2_01_FD_184028 | JGI IMG/M metagenome (GOLD analysis project Ga0209542, IMG submission 184028) | Soil microbial communities from Rifle, Colorado - Rifle CSP2_plank highO2_0.1 (SPAdes) (version 2) | ecosystem: Environmental > Terrestrial > Deep subsurface > Rock core/Sediment ... | reverse complement strand
AAATTTTCGGCTCTCCGTTATAACTGCGCAGATAATTCACGCGTTCCAGAAGTTGGCTGACCGCCACAACGGTCGCGGTTCTGATTTGCGTTTCTTCCTGTCCGCGAAACGAAATTTCTTCGCGCCGACGAATTTTTTCTTCCAGCTTGGGAGAATATTCCAAGATTTTCATTTCGCGCAAGGCATTTGGGACCGCGCAATCGGCAATCGGGCCGATTTGATCCGCGTCTTTAAGTAGCGGCAGTTCGTCATTGGAATGAATGGCTCGGCCTTGATATACGAGAGCCAGAAGTTGGGAGCGTTTCCGGAATCCCAGGCCATCGGCATCTCCGGCAAAGCTTTCGGGAAAGCATGACTCCAGAGTCAGTAGCAGTCCGGCCGATCCCTGCGTGGGGAAAACGCGGTAGTTGGCCGCTTCAAAAAGTTTGCGGGGATTATTGCCAAACCAAAAATCCATACCCTTCGTCACCTCGCGAAGGTTTTTCCCGCGTTCTTCAAGTAGGGGTATTTCGGTATCACCCCTGAAAAAGTGACGAAGACTCGCGTCCGAAGCCGTTATTTCCAGTATTTTGTCGGGCCACCACAGCGTACTCTCGCCGAAGTGCCTGTAAAAGCATCTGGCCATCGCGAGCGATCCGGTGTATTCGCCGACGCGGAATCGTTCCGCGGGTCGTCGTGGGTCGGTGAAGCAAAAATCTATCGCGCATTCGTAAATCAAATGGGACATAAACGCGGAATTGCATTTTGGAAAAACTCCTGGCAATTGCCAAGTTGGCACTTCAAGTTCGCAATCAGCAAGGTCTTTCGCAAGCCCATGCAGCGCCCGCGAATTAATGCGAACAAGCCTTTGCGAATTGGAATCCGTCCAGGAGTCAATGATTTTTTTGGTCCAGCAGTTCATCGTCCCTCCATTTATTCTTTGGTTGAAAAAGTGCTGGCCATAGAATACTCTAAGCGTAGATGAACGTCAAGGATTTCATTCAGAAAGACAAATATGGTCTGGTCGGCCGAGCTTATGAATACGCTCGCAATGCCCACAAAGACCAAAAACGCAAAAACGGCGAGCCGTTTTTCAGCCATTGTTTGGCGGCTGCCGAATCGGTTGCCGAATGGGGATTGGACGAAACTACCATTGCCGCCGCGCTTTTGCACGACGTTGTTGAGGACACGCCCCATACCCTGAGTTCAATAAAAGAAAAGTTCGGTGAAGACGTGGCGTTTTTGGTGGACGGCGTTACTAAAATCGGCAAGGTGCGCTATCGGGGCATAGAGGCTAAAGTGGAAAATCTTCGGAAGTTTATTTTGTATTTGAGTAAAGACATTCGCGTAATTTTAGTTAAACTGGCCGACCGGCTTCACAATATGAAGACGCTTTACGCCGTGCCGCCGCAAAAACAAAAAAGGATTGCCCTGGAAACAATGGAAATTTATGCGCCGCTTGCTTACCGTCTTGGTATGCAAAAACTTAGTGGTGAATTGGAAGATCTCGCTTTTCCGTACCTGTATCCGCAGGAACACAAGTGGTTGATTGAAAACGTCAAGGAACGGTTTGAAGAGCGGGAGCGTTATGCCCAGAGAATCCGGCCGATTATTGAATCGGAATTCAAGAATAACGACCTTAAAATCATCAAAATGGATTCGCGGGCCAAGCGTTACACCAGTTTGTATAAAAAACTGTTACGTTACGATATGAATATAGAAAGTATTTACGACTTGGTGGCCATCCGGATAATCTTAAACAGCGTGGAAGATTGTTACGCCGCTTTGGGGCTTGTCCATAAAATGTGGCCGCCGGTGCCTCACAGGTTCAAGGACTACATTGCTTTGCCAAAGGCTAACGGTTACCGCAGTTTGCACACCACCGTTTTCGGGCCGGAAAATAAAATCACCGAAATTCAAATCAAAACCGATCAGATGCATAACGAAGCCGAAAACGGAATCGCGGCCCACTTTGCCTATCAGCAAAATAAAGGCACTAAGGCGTACCTGGAACGCGCCGTACCCATCGCCGACAAAAAGGAATTGGTTTGGATTCAGCAACTGCGCAATTGGCAAAAGGACTTTACCAGCCCGGCGGATTTTTTAAGTTCGCTTAAAATTGATTTTTTCCAGGACAGAATATTAACGCTTACTCCAAGAGGCGAAGTAATTGACCTGCCAGTCGGGGCAACGCCGGTGGATTTTGCTTATCAGATTCACACCGACATAGGCAACCGTTGCGCCGGCGCTAAGGTGAACGGGAAAATCGTAAATCTTGATTACGCGCTCAAATCCGGTGATATGGTAGAAATTATGACCCAGAAAAATAAGGGTCCGTCGGAATCGTGGCTGGCTTTCACCCGAACCGGGTCAGCGCGCAACCATATCCGCGCCGCTCTGAAGAATAATACGAACACCTTTGCGAAAAAAGAGCCGCAACGGCTGGAAATAAAACTGACCGCAAGGGACCGCGCCGGCCTCATTGCTGAAATTTCCGATGTCATTGGCCGATCCCACGCCCGCATTCAATCGGTGAGCAGTAAATTCCCGCTGGTAAAAATCAGTTGCGACCTTTTGCCTAAGGAAAAAGCCGAGAAACTTCTGGAGAAGATTAAAAAGATAAAGGAGGTAAAGGAGGCGAGCTGGCGTCTGGCGTAAAAGAGGTTAATTTCGTCACCAGTCCGCGAAGCTCTTCCGGAGAATAAAAAGAGATGATGAGCTTGCCGGTTTCGCCGGATTTTTCCACTTTCACTTTCGTGCCCAACACCGCCTCCAATTCTTTTTGAATGCCGGCGGCTTCGGGGTCGGCAAATTGCGCGACGGTGTCCACCTGTGGTTTTTGGGCGAGTCGCAACGTTTGAATGCGGGATTTAAGTTCCCGGACGCTCCAATTACTTTTAGTTAAATCTTCAAAAAGGATTTGCTGCTGGCGCTGGTCTTCAATAGTGAGTAAAAGCCGGCCCTGGCTTTCGCTGATCTGATTTTTGGCGATTGCTTCCTGGATTTGGCTTGGCAAGGTCAAAAGTCGGATGGTGTTGGCCACCACCTCGCGGCTTTTACCCAACCGGCTGGCAATTTCCCTTTGCGTCAGGCCGAATTCGTCTTGAAGCCGCGCGTAGGCGCGACCTGATTCTATGGCATTCAGGTCGGCGCGTTGAACATTTTCCAGGACCGCCAGCTCCAAACGTTCGCGCTCCAGGCCAACGCTCTTAATAATTGCCGGGATTCTTTCCAGTCCCAAAAGCTTTGAGGCCTGCCAGCGGCGTTCGCCGGCAATCAGCTGGTATTGAACTTCGGTGCCGATTTCTGTTTCTTTCTCAATCTTGGAAACGACAATCGGTTGTAGTATGCCAAACTCGCGGATGGAAGCCGCCAGTTCTTTCAGGGCGATTTCATCAAAATTACGCCGCGGCTGCTGTGGGTTGGGGGAGATCTTCTCTACTTCAATTAAAAACACCGGACCTTGAATTGGCGGGTTCTCCATGTTACTTATTATATATATTTGAACCTTGAATTAATAGCAGGGCGCGAAGTTGCCTCGCATCAAATTTGCCCGGGTGGCGGAACTGGCAGACTTGTTCCGCGTCAAATATGCCGCCGTGGTGGAATTGGCAGACACGCACGACTCAAAATCGTGTGCCGAAAGGCATGTCGGTTCGACTCCGACCGGCGGCACCAAAATTTTGGGAGTTCCCTGCCTGCCGGCAGGCAGGGACTCTCCCCCTGGGCACCAAGCCAAAAAGTTTTGTCTTGGTGTATCTATACAACCACGCTCGAACCTATTTTAGCAAAAATCTCTGACGCTGACGAACGCCTCCGCGCCCCGCCAAAGGCGGGGCTACGCCTCAAGCAAAATTTTCTTTACATTTTCTGTTTTGCGCGCGACCAACTTTTTCTTCTAAAAGGAAAAGGAAATTTTGCTTTCGGCGTTCTGCTCTAAACGAGCAGGCGGAGGCGTGCTGATGTTTGCGCTCGGGCGCGGCGGAATTCCCCCCACACCCCCCTTTCGCCGCGCCCTCGCTTGGCTGGCGGCGAAAAAAATACTAAAATATCTTTATGGCGAAACATTATATCATTCTTTGGGGAAGTGTTGGCGTAGCAATTATTGTTTTGGTGCTCGGGTTGATTTATTTCGGTGGAAAATCGGATGAATCATCTAATATTATCTCGGGTGAGCCAAGACAAGTTACTGCATTAGATTGGGTGCGAGGCGACATCACCGCAAAGGTTACCATTATAGAATACTCTGATTTTCAATGCCCGGCCTGCGGTGCTTATTATCCAGTAATAAAACGTCTTGAGGAAAAATTTGGTTCTCAAATTGCCGTTGGCTATCGGCATTTTCCACTTACTCAAATCCATCAAAGCGCAGAACTTGCCGCTACGGCGGCAGAGGCGGCTGGTCGGCAAGGAAAGTTTTGGGAAATGCACGATTTATTATTTGAAAACCAAAAAACGTGGTCAACAAATTCCGACGTCAAAGAAATTTTTATCGGTTATGCCAAACAGTTACAGTTAAACGAAGGGCAATTTATCAATGATCTTGCGGCAAAGGATTTACGAGAGAAAATTTCGGCAAGCTACAAAGAGGGTGTTTCGCTCGGCATCACCGGAACGCCGACTTTTTTTCTGAACGGCAGAAAACTTTCCGCCCCCCGAACATATGATGAATTTGAAAAAATTATTTCTGAAAAATTAAACCAATGACACGACAACTAAAAATTGCCGCCATTATTTTTCTTGCCGTAAGCGCGTTGGGCTTTCTTGACGCCACCTATCTCACGATTGAGCACTATCGCGGGAGCATACCCCCCTGCACAATCAAGGGGTGCGAAATTGTGCTTACGAGTGAACACGCGAAAATTGCTGGCATCCCGGTCGCGCTTTTGGGCTCTCTTTACTATCTTACGCTTTTAATTTTGTCTATTGCGTATTTGGACAGCAAAAAGAACGCGACCATTCGGCTTGCTTCATATTTCACAATTGCTGGATTTACCGCATCTCTCTACTTTGTTTATCTCATGCTTTTTGTTATAAAAGAGATATGCCAATATTGTTTGGTCTCGGCTACCACGTCAACACTTCTTTTTATTGCGGGTATGTATCTTATCATCAAAACACGCCATGGGTCGGATGGTGTAAAAAATTAAAAAATAATTTATCAATATGAACACAATAAAAACTTTTGTTATCACGGTTATTATTTCCGCCTTGGTCGGCAGCTTGGCAACCTTTGGCGCAATAAACCTTCTCGGCGACTCAAAAGAGAAAACAAACAACGAGCTTATTAAAGAATTTTATGCGGTTGAAAATGCCGCGCATGTGAGCCCTCACGGTTTGCGCGGCAAACTTGATAAAGGCGGTACCACAGTTCTTTTAATTGATTTGCGAAGCGCGCAGGAATACGAACGAGAGCATATTATCGGCGCCATTAACATCCCTGCCTATTCAGATCCTAATACGCCAGCATACGAGGATGTTGATCGAATTGTAAGGCAGTTCAAAGAGGCCATCGCCGCAAACCCAGGCAAAGAGGTTATTACCTATTGTTACAGCATTCCTTGCATGACGGGAAGAAAAATAGGGAAAATGCTCACCGAACATGATATCTATGTAAAAACGCTTATTATCGGCTGGAACGAATGGCGGCACTTCTGGACCTTGTGGAATCATGAGCATGAATGGAAAGCTACAAAACCTGAAGATTATATTTGGAAAGGAAAAGAGCCGGGCGTTCCTGTCCAACGCGAATTGCCTTCGCCTTGCGGTGAAGGAGAATTTAGCTGTTGATAGTATTTTTTTCGCCGCCAGCCAAGCGAGGGCGCGGCGAAAGGGGGGTGTGGGGGGAATTCCGCCGCGCCCGAGCGCAAACATCAGCACGCCTCCGCCTGCTCGTTTAGAGCAGAACGCCGAAAGCAAAATTTCCTTTTCCTTTTAGAAGAAAAAGTTGGTCGCGCGCAAAACAGAAAATGTAAAGAAAATTTTGCTTGAGGCGTAGCCCCGCCTTTGGCGGGGCGCGGAGGCGTTCGTCAGCGTCAGAGATTTTTGCTAAAATAGGTTCGAGCGTGGTTGTATAGATACACCAATAAGATTTGACGCCAAAATACTGGTCTTGACAAGCACAAAATAATATGGTAGGATGTGCAAGTATTCTAATTCCCCAACAGGGGTTTTTTTATACCACAAATATGGTCAATCTATTCTTACAAAGGTTTACCAACGGCGCTATCGCGCTGGCAATTTTGGCCAACGCCTCTTCCAACCCCCTTATTTTCCCGTCACAGAACGACATTGAGGGCGGGGTTTTTGAGGCAGACTTGCACGATACCGCCTTGGTTGCCAAAACGCCCTTAGACGAGGGCAGGCGACGTATGACCGTCCATTTGACGGCCTATTCTTCCACTTTTGACCAAACGGATGACACGCCGCTTATAACTGCCGCCGGCACGCGCGTGCGTGATGGCATTGTGGCGGCCAACTTCTTGCCGCTCTATACGCGTATTAAAATTCCCGAATTATTCGGTGAAAAGGTGTTCGTGGTTGAAGACAGGATGGCCAAGCGTTTCCAGGACCGTGTTGACCTCTGGTTCCCGGATCGCGCTTCCGCAAAGAAGTTCGGCATCAAGACGGCGGAAATAGTGGTGCTATAATAAAAATCAGTACTTTAAGAGGTGGCTAATGGACATAGCCGAACTCGGCCCGTGGGTATTTATCGTTACCGGCGCCGTCCTGATTTTTTTGAAATGGCTGCGTTGGCGCAAAAAGGGAAACTGTACCGCCTGCGCTTGTTGCAAATGTAAATGCGAGGAGTGTCTAAGGAGGTCGACCCCCTTTGAATAGGGGGTTTTGTTATGTGCGAGGCGATTTGATAAAAATGTTGCAAAGATTGTAATATGTTCATACAATGGCCACGTGGTGAAGTAGCTAACACGGCGGTCTGCAAAACCGCTATTCGTGGGTGCAAATCCCACCGTGGCCTCTCTAATGGCGTACGTTGATAACAAATTAAACTTTTGCGTTCGCCGTTTTTAATGGTACAATTGATCTGTGGCAACAAGGAGAAGATCCTGGGCGGAATCTGAACTTAAGAGTGCCGTTCAAAAATCAACTAGTTATAGGCAGGTTTTAGTTAAGTTGAATTTACGCGATGCGGGTGGTAATTATTCGCAAATCAAAAAATACATAAAGGAATATAAATTAGACATCAAACATTTTAAGGGGCAGGCCTGGAATAAAGGACTTATTGGGATTGGAAAGCCAATTATTCCCCTGGAAGAAATTTTAGTAAAGGGGAGTTGCTATCAAAGTTTTAAGTTGAAAAAAAGATTGTTTTTAGCTAGACTTAAACCAGAATTTTGCGAACAATGTAAGTGGGCCAAAAAGACAAGTGATGGCTATTTGCCGTTGGAATTAGACCATATAAATGGCAATAGGCACGACAATAGATTGAGCAATCTAAGGGTTTTATGCCCGAATTGCCATAGCTTAACCCCGCATCATAGAGGTAGAGGAAGTAAGAAATTCGCTCGGGTGGCGAAATGGCATACGCACATCACTTAAGATGATGCGCCGAAAGGCATGCGGGTTCGACTCCCGCCCCGAGCACCAAAATCAAAACTTCCTCGCGATGAGGAAGTTTTTTCTTTATAGTGAGCAGCGCCGAACTATTCGTTCTCCATCAGGGATTTTTCAACTCTGGCCGCCTGCTCCGGTCCGGCATCGGCTTTAAACAAAATTCGCGGCATCGGTTTGATGTTTATTTTTTCAAACAACAGATGCTGGAAATAACCCTGTCTTTTCCCGAGCATTTTCATGGTTTCGGCGGTCTTTTCCGACGGGTAAACGCTTATTTTCACGGTTGCCTGCGAAAGGTCTTTGGTTACCTCAACACCGGTGATAGTCACCAGCGTATCCGGTATTTCCACTTCTTTTAAAATAATTTTACCCAGCTCCTCAATAATGAGAGCGCTGGCCCGCTCCGGTCGGTGTTTCATTGGCGCAAAATCAAAACATCGCCGGTTTTAATCTCGTCCTTGGCGTCAAACAACAAACCGCATTCGTTGCCGGCGCCCACTGTTTTCGCGTCCCGTTTTTGCTGTTGAAGGTTCAATACTTTGCCGCTGCCGATGATGTCGTTTTTTCTTTGAATTTCCAAAATGGCATTATTAACAATCGCTCCTTCGGTTACTTTGCCGCCGATAATTTGCTGTGTGCCTTTTTTACTGAAGACTGCGAGTATTTCCAACTTTCCCTTGATGATTTTTTTGTGCAAAGACTCCAGCGTTTCCTCTATCGCCTTAAGAAGTTCATATACGATTTTCGACTGAACCAAACGCACGCCATGCGCGCGAGCCAGTGTTTCGGCGGCTTTGCTGGCGGAAGTTTTGAAACCGATGATTGTTGCCTTGGTGGAAATGGCAAGCTTTACATCACCGTCACCGATGTTGCCGACGGCTTCCTCCGCGATTTCTATATTTTGGGATTCTTTATGCGGCAGGTTTTTAATAATTTCAGAGAGCGCTTCCAAAGAGCCAGAGGTATCGGCTTTCAAAATCAGTCTGATGGTTTCCTGGCCTTCTGGCGCCGCAGTTTTAGGCCCTTTGATTTTGGTAGGACTCGCCTTTGTGGAAATGTCTGGTTCAAGTTTCGGTCCGGCAATAAAATCCTCGCCAACTTTAGGGATGGTTTCAAATCCCAGGATACGAACCGGACTGGAAGCCGTTGCCTCCATAATGGTTTTACCCAGGAAATTTTCCAAAATTTTTATTTTGCCGAAGGCCTCATTGGTCCTGATGGAATCTCCGCGTCGGATGGTTCCGTCAGTAACAATGACCGTTGCCAGCGGCCCGCGCCGGCTGTCCAGCGTGGCTTCCAGCACGAAGCCCTTGCCGAGATGGCTTGGGTCGTAATCAAGATGCTCCATATCGGCGGCCAACAAAATGAGGTCCAGTAAATCATTCATCCCCTCGCCGGTTTTTGCCGAAACCGGCTGATTACTAATATCGCCGCCGTATCCTTCCAGTAGGACGCCTGCCTGCATCAGTTCGTTTTTCACTTTTGAGGTGTCGGGGACTTTATCAATTTTGTTGATGGCAACTACGAACGGCGTTTCCGACTCTTTAATTATTTTGATTGCTTCTTTGGTCTGGGGCTGGACGCCGTCGTCGGCGGCCACCACTAAAACGGCTATGTCGGCAATTTTGGCGCCTCGCGCTTTCATTTTTGAAAAGGCTTCGTGGCCTGGGGTATCAATGAAAGTAATTTTTCTTCCTTCGTGCTCAATTTCGTAAGCGCCGACGGATTGGGTGATGCCGCCGGCTTCTTTGGCGGCGACGTTAGTTTTTCTGATGTAATCAAGAAGCGTGGTTTTGCCGTGATCCACGGAGCCAATTATTACGATGATAGGAGGACGTTTTGCCATGTTTTATTGTTTGAAAGTATAACGCAAAAAATGTCAAAGCTCAAATGTCAAATTGAGACCAGATCAATTTTCAATTTACAATTTTTAATTTTAAATGAATGATTTAATGATTAATTTTAAAATTTTGACATTTCTAAATTGAATTAAAATTTAAAATTAGAAATTTAAAATTCTTTTAACATTGTTTTGACATTTGAATTTTGGCATTTGGACTTATAATGAAGGTATGCCCGACATCAGCCAGCTTCTCAAAGACTATCTTGATTATTTGGAGATAGAGAAAAACCGCTCGCCGCGGACGCGCGAGAATTACGAACGATATCTGAAAACATTTTTTGCCAGCGAGAAAATCCGCGGCCTGTCCGACCTGACGTTGGAAAGCGTGAAAAACTTCCGTTTGTTTCTGGCGCGGCAGAAGCACATCAAAAAAATATCGCAAACGTATTACATTATAGCCCTGCGCAATTTTTTACGATTTTTGTCCAAAAAGGACTACGACACGGTGGCTCCGGACAAAATTGAATTGCCTAAAATTCCCCAGCGCCAGATTGAAATGATTGAATTTCCCGACCTAGAAAGATTGCTGGCCGCGCCCAAGAGTGACAGCCTGCGCGGCTTGCGCGACAAGGCGATTCTGGAAATGCTTTTTTCCACCGGATTGCGGCTTTCCGAGCTTTGCGGGCTGGATCGCTATTTGGACTTTAATCGCGGGGAAATTACGGTGCGCGGCAAGGGTGAAAAGTTGCGCTTGGTTTTTGTTTCGGACACAGCCAAGGCCGCCATCAAGGCCTACCTGGCCAAGCGCGGCGATACTTTAAACGACTTATTTGTCAGTTTGAATAAAAAAGGCGAGGTGATAGGCCGCATTACACCGAGAGCCGTACAGCGATTGGTGAATTTCTACGCGAGAAAAGCGGGGATTACCCGGCGCTTGACGCCGCACGGTTTGCGCCATCTTTTTGCCACGGACTTGCTAATGAACGGAGCTGATCTTCGCTCCGTCCAGGAGTTGCTTGGTCACGCCAGTGTTTCAACAACGCAAATTTACACTCACATCACTAACAAGCATCTTAAGGAAATCCACCAGGCCTTCCACGGCCGCCACAGAAAATAAAACCCCATCTGCAATAACGTTCTCCCGCGCCGCTCCTTTTCCCAGTGCTATCATATATGATAGCACTGGGAGGCAGCGGAATTAGCCCCCTTCGTAAAGTCTCCCCAAGCCCCCTCCCCCAAGAATGTCTTTGAGGGGTTCCCGAGAAGATATTGTTGGGGGAGGGTGGAATCCTTAATCCTCAAACCACCAAGCGGGAAATTGAGTGGAGAACGCTTTTTCCGGTCATTGAGGCGGGCTGTTTAATGCCCATAATTTCTATAATCGTTGGCGCCACATCGGCGAGGATGCCCGCCGCCTCGCCGCTCGCCGGCGGAAGATTTTTGGCCTCGTAATTTTTCCCGACAATCCACACGGGAACCGGGTCGGTGGAATGTTCCGTATCTATTTTCCCCGTCTGGAGGTTTATCATTTCTTCGCAGTTGCCGTGGTCGGCCGTGATTACCAAAACCCCGTCTTGTTTCAAAATGGCATCAGAAATTTTGCCCAGGCAGTTATCCACCACCTCCACGGCCTTCGTGGCCGCCTTAAGGTTGCCGGTATGGCCGACCATGTCGCCATTCGCAAAATTCAAAACAATGAAATCGTACTTACGGCTTTCAATCGCTTCCAGCACCTTTTCGGTTATTTGATACGCGGCCATTTCTGGCATTTTTTCATAGCCTTCGGTGGCCGGAGAAGGGACGACTGCCCGGCTTTCCCCGGGGAACGGCGCTTCCCGCCCGCCATTTAGAAAGTAGGTGGTGTGGGCGTATTTTTCGCTCTCCGCGATGTGGAATTGTTTCAGGCCGGCGTCGGAAACCACTTTTGCGAGCGGGTCAACGATGTATTGCGGGGGAAAGGCGACTTTGACCGGAAAGCCTTCTTGGTATTGCGTCATTGTAACTAAAAACAGTCCGTCAATTTTCATAAACGCTTCGGTTAATTGCCGCGCGCGATCGGGGCGGAAGTTGAAAAAGACGGCGGCGTCCGTGCTGTTCATTGTGCCGACCGGCTTTCCGTTTTTATCAACAATTACCGTCGGCTCAATCGTTTCGTCTTCAAGGCCTTTTTTGTAAGCCGCCTCCAGCGCCTCCTTCGGGCTTTTGGCTGTTAAACCTTTTCCGCTCATCATCGCGTCAACTGTTTTTTGCGTGCGGTCGTAATTTTTCTGGCGATCCATCGCCGTAATTCTTCCCGTAACAGTGACGATTTTGCCCAGCTTCTGCGCCGCCATTTCTTTTTCAACCATTTCAATAAAAATTCCGGCCGAGCGGGGAGGGGCGTCCTCGCCGTCAGTGAAAATATGGACAAAGACATTGCCCTTGTATTTTTTCATCCTCAGCATTTTTATCAGCGCCAGCAAATGATCAATGTGGGCGTGAATGCCGGAATTGGTCGCCAAGCCGAAAAGGTGCACCGCCGGTCGTTTTACCACTTCGTCCCAAACCGGTATTTTGAAAAACTCGCCGCTCTGAATTGCCAAGCTGATGCGGGGGTAGTTTTGATAGACGACGGTTCCCGCTCCGATGTTGGCGTGTCCGACTTCGGAACTGCCTACTTCGCCCCAAGGAACTCCGACGGCAATGCCGGCCGCCTGAAGTTTCGCGCCCAGATAATTTTCGCTGATTTTTTTAAGATTAGTTTTTTTGGCAAGATAAAAGGCGTTGCCCTTGGTTTCGTCCGAGATGCCGACGCCGTCCATAATCGCTAACACTACTGGTTTAGACATATCTCAAGTATAGAATTTTTAATTACTAATTTCTAATTGTGCCCTCGAGAGGATTTGAACCTCTAATCCCTTACGGGAACAGCGTCCTAAGCGCTGCGCGTATGCCAGTTCCGCCACGAGGGCCACATTAGTAACAATGCATTTTTTTGAAGGAAAAAGTCAAAACCCCTTTATTCGCCCCTCCGCCACTTTCCTTTCCCTCAACCCACGTAACCCCTTCGTAAAGTCTCCTGTAGGGAAAGTGACGGAGCCGATTTGGCTCGGGCCAATAGTTATAATCAGTTGTTAACTATTGGCAAATCGGCGAGTCCCTAGGAGCGGCTCGCCGCCGGAGCCCTGCCTGCCGGCAGGCAGGGAGCCGACTCCGGTTCCCGAGGAGACTTTACGAAGGGGGTGGAGTGGTGCGGTGCTATTGACTTTTATGGCGAAATATGCTTAAATTACGGTAGTTTCGTACTTTGAAAAACAAACAAGAAAGAAGGAGGAAGACGCATGTCTTGGCTGACTTTGACCGTGACGGGATTTGTTGTTTTGGTTGGGATGGTCCTGATTGCGTACGCTTTGGTGCGTCGCAGCATCGTCATCGTTTCGACGGTCCACTGCGGAATCGTTTCGCGTTTCAAGAAGCGCACCGGACGGGTGCTGGATGAAGGGTTGAGGTTCGTTTGGCCTTTCGTGGATTCCGTGGACTTGTTCAAGTTGGAGGTGGTTACCTCCGACGTGGCCGAGTCGTTTTTTTCCAGTGACCAGTTGGAAGTGATAATCAAGGGCAAGGTTCAGTGGCGGCCCGACAAGCGGTTGGTAAGCAGCAAGTTCGTGGAGATGTCGGAAGACACCATCACGAAGGGGCTGATCGGCGCCATCAAGGCCGAGCTCGGCATTATCGCCGGCCAGAAGGAAGCGGAAGCGTTCATCGGTTCGCGGGAAGCCGTTGGTCTTTTGATCAATTGCGTTCTGCGGATGGAAGAGCCGTTTCACATCATTCATGCAGCACTACCCTCAACCAGGCTGGACTTCTATGTCCAGAACGGCAACAACGTCCGCGACCATCTTCGCGACGAACACAAGCTCGTGAACAATCGTTCGGACATTGAGGCCGGCTACGGAATTGACATTCTCAAGTTTGAGCTTGAGGATGTTGATTTCTCTCCCGCGACCAAGAAGGTCATGGAGAGCAAGAAGCAGGTGGTGGAGAAGCTCAAGGCGAACCAGCTTGCTCTGGACAAGAAGATGCAGATGATTGAGGACTTCAAGGCCAAGGGCCTTGACCCTCAAGCCGCGGTGAACGCCGCGGAGCTGGCGCTGGAAGAGTCGCGCACCACGCGGCAGATTTTTAGCGTTGAGGGGTTGGACAAGCTGAAGGGCTTGCTGAATTTGACGCAAGCGCCTCCGGCCTTGCCTACCGGCAGGCAGGCTCCTGCTCCCGTACCCCAGCCGGTCGTTGTAGTGTCTCCGCCGGCACCCAAGAAAAGGGCGCCTCGGAGAACGTCCCGGCCCAAGAAGGCCAAGAGGCAAGCCTGTCCGCCGAAGAGGCGGAAGCGGCGCAAGGCCGTTGCGAGAAAGCCTAAGACGAAACAGAGTCGTGTTTCCAAGCGGTGCAATGGGCACTGCTCTGCCTGCGGAAGGCGAGTTCGCCACCGCGGCGGGCCTGCCTCATCGCCTGCCTGCCGGCGAGGCAGGGCAGGCGAGCATCGGAGAACCAAGTAACAGGAGGTTTCCGCGATGTCTCACCAAGCTGGGCCAGCGCCGCAGTTTTCCAACAGGAAAGCCGCGAGGCTGATGGCCGTCGGTCTTTTGTTCATCGTGGCCGGTTTGTTTGGCGGGACGCTCTTTGCCGGTTGCGGCGAGGCGGTGTCCGCGCTGACGCCCACCATTTCTCCCTCCGTCGCGCCGAGCAACCTGCCCGACCGGCAGGCGGGTTCGGCGCCGGCCACCACGGCAAGAGAGCGGACTATCGTGGTCAAGCTCAACTGCCGGGAGTGGTCGGACTGGATAGAACTCCCAATGGACCTCAAATCTTGGGAGTCCGAAACCACCGATTGGATTGAGTTCGAATTTCTGAACGGCTGCAAGAAGCGGTTCGGAAAAGGAGAGAAGGCCTGGTGGAAGGAAACTCCCGCCAGGACCTTCAAGGTTCGTGGAGGCGGACCAGAAGTTACCATTTTGATTCGCCAGTAAAGCGGCGAATCAAAAACCCCCCGATGTACATCGGGGGGTTTTATATTTTCGGACAACTTGTTACGAGCCGAAAAATTAACCGGTGATCAAAGCTCTCGCTAGAGCCACTATCACTTTTGCCAACAGTCCGATGCCGATGGCAACGACGGCATAGATGATGATATTTTTTGCCGATTTAACTTTCTCTTCGTTTCCGGCGGCAGTCAGATACTGATAAGCGGCAAAGATTATGAAGATGCCGGCTAAAACCAAAAGCGCGGTCAAAAGCCAGTTGGTCAAGCGCTCCAGAATGCCGAAGATTTGCTGGAGGGGATTGGAACTTGCCGGAACCGGCTGTACTTCTTGAGCTCCGGCCAGAAACGGCAGAGCCAATACTCCCGCAACTGCAATTCGTTTTAAAATTTTCATTTTGTGAATCAATATAAACGACCTTTTAATTACATATTAAATATATCAAATTCATTGTTTAAATTCTATCTTGGTGCCAAGAAGATTGGCAATCAGCGCCATAATAACTCGGAATAAAAGCATAATGCCTAGGCCGATAACCGCGTATAAAATAGCTTTCTTGCCCTGGCTTACTTTTTCTACACTTCCGCCGGAAGCGAGTATTAAAAACGCGCCATAAATAACAATAATGGCCGCGACTGGCACAGAAAGATTGAGCAAAAACTTGGCTATGCCGTCCAACAAGTCAGTCAAGTTTGTGTATGTTAGGGGATTAGGCAAACAATTAGGGTCGCTTTCCGGGCATGCAACCGGTCCGCCGCCAACCCTTGTGGTGCCCTCCTGTTTGGGGCCGGTGGTGACAAAAGCAAAAGCCGAAGCGGCGCCCGCCGCAAACAAATATACGCTAAAAAATATTTTTTTCATTTTACGCTCCGGTTTTTAAAAATGTGGTAATGACGGTTACTATCAGCCAGGAACCGAACAAGATAGCCAGGCCGATTACGGAAGCGGTGATGATGCCCTTGCCCTTCTTTACTTTCTCTTCGGAACCGCCTGCTGTCATTATAACAAATCCGCCCCAGACTATAAAAATTACCGCCAGGGGAATGGCTATGACGAACAGATAATTAATCACGTTTTTGACGAACGCGATAAATTCGGGAATGCCGCAACCGCCCGCTCCCGGCGGCTTGGAGGGATCGCATTTGCCGATGAACGGACTGCCCTGGGCCAGCGCCGAATTTGCGGAAAGCAAAAAGCTAAATGTGATGAGTAAGTTTTTTTTCATTTCGTTACCTTATTCTGCGTTCCATAAGTTGGGTGACCTTATCCTCGGCTTCGCTTAACGCCCTGTCCGCGGATAACTTGCCCGTTATTATTGATTCTATCATTTGCGAGAAAATAGTTTCCACCGCGGCGCTGTCAACTTGAGGCCACGACCTGGCGGTGAGCGCCTGGCGGGCGAATATTCCCAAGTCGGGGTCGCTTAGATAGCTGTTGATTAAACTTCTAAGCGCCGGCGGCTTGCTCGTGGATTTCAGGTATTTTTGGGAAATTGACGGATTGGTAGTCATAAACAATATAAAATCTTGGGCGGCTGCCCGGTTGCGGCCCTTAGCGGAAGCCGCCAAACCCCAATAGTTGGCGTAATTAACCGCTTGGCTGGCGTTTTCCGGTTGGAGCATCGGCGACACGCCAAATTTCAGAAACGGATTTTTTTCTTTCAAGAACCCAAGCTGGTAGGAATAATTAAACATCATCGCGGTTTCGCCGGAAGCGAAGCTGTCCAGCGAATATGGCAGGGAATCGTTCCAGGTGTAGAGCGGGCTGGCGGCGTTT
>Ga0209542_10010966_pt1 | contig 16192 bp, 12 predicted proteins | sample RifCSPhighO2_01_FD_184028 | JGI IMG/M metagenome (GOLD analysis project Ga0209542, IMG submission 184028) | Soil microbial communities from Rifle, Colorado - Rifle CSP2_plank highO2_0.1 (SPAdes) (version 2) | ecosystem: Environmental > Terrestrial > Deep subsurface > Rock core/Sediment ... | reverse complement strand
ACTGGAAAAAGAAGACGAAGAAACGCCTTTAAAACCGCCAATGGCACCGCCGCGAAAAATTGATGAACGGCCAAATACAGAACTGGAGCAAAACGGCCTTGCTAAAATTTTATCGGCTCCGAAACCACCAAAATTACCCTACAGCGAAATTCAGAATCGCGCTCAACCTGACCAAAACCGAACCCAAAAAAACCCACACGGCCAGGAAAGACAACGTTTTAAGCAAAAGCACCAGTCAAAGCAAAAAAATGAAAATCCAGCTTGGAAAGTCGCTCAAGAATTAAACGTTCAAAAATCCAAACAAGAAATTAAACATCGGCTTGGGGGTTTGAGATCTGATTTAAAAAATCCTGCTTTAGATGACCATAAAAATGCTCTCAAAGCACCCGGACCGGCACCCGCCTCAAATCCCGAACCTAAACTGCGTGAATTAATCATAATCAAGCCTGGCGAGTCGCATTCGCTTAATCAATAACCCCGCTTTTTAGCGGGGTTATTGATTATTGCAGGGCTTGATATAAAGCGCAAGTCTTTTAAAGGTATTTTTTTATTTCCTCTTCTATTGTGCTTTTAGGGGCAGCGCCAATAATTTCGCCCACGGCTTTCCCATTTTTGAAAAATTTTAAAGTGGGAATGCTCATTATCCCGTACCTGTAAGATAAATTGTTGCTTTCGTCTACATTAACCTCTCCGACCTTAAGCCTATTCTCATAACTTTTGGCTAATTCAGCCACGATTGGCATTAAAACCTTGCACGGGCCGCACCATTCCGCCCAAAAATCAACCAAAACCGGCAAATTCGATTCCAAAACCTCCTTTTGAAAATTGTCTTCGTTCAACATAATTTCAGACATAGACTTTTTGTGCTCCGAATGCCCGGTCCGCAGACTTTGAGAGTTCGGATGCCTTTGAAAATTAATTGCTAAACCATTTTATCCACAATAAATAGCTTTGTCAACCGACAATGAAGTATTTAATGTGTTATCATAGATGCAGTGGAATAAATCCAGGCGCCTTTCTTTACAGGACATAAACCCTACAAAAAGCTGCGAATGCCATTCATCCCCGCAGAAGAACTGCGGGATACTACTGAAAGGCGCTGGATTAAACATACAAATTGAAGCTAAACCGAAATAAAAACCAAAAAAAATTTGCCGCGGCTTTACTGCCTATTTTAGGATTGGCAGTTTTTGTTTTTACTGATTTTAACCGGAACAATCCCAGGCCTTTAAAAAGCCAAATTCCTGACTCTCCCGAAGTCTTAGGGCAAACCATTGAAAGAACGCGGGGTTCTGAAATTGATTTTCAAGTATTAAAACCGAATATTAAACATTTAATTAAAATAAATTTTGACGCTGTATCGGCTAAAGCATTCGCGGTGGTCGACGAACACAGTAATACTGTGCTTTTCGAAAAAAATCCGCATGAAAAGCTACCTATAGCCAGCTTGACCAAACTTATGACATCGCTTTTAGCGTTTGAGCGGCTTGATTCTAATGCTTTTATAACCGCTTCAAAAAAAGACACCTTTAATGTAAGCCCAAGCTTATATTTTTCTGCTGGTGAAGAAATAAAAATTTTAAATCTGCTGGAAGCTGTTCTAGTCTGCAGTGCCAATGATGCCGCCAGAGCGCTTGCAAACGCGGTTTCAAGACAATCCAAGCAAAACTTTACTTCGCTTATGAACGAAAGGGCAAAAGAGCTCGAACTTATAGAAACTAATTTTTCAAACCCTTTGGGTTTTGACAGCAATGACAACTACTCCAGCGTATCGGACTTGTTAAAACTCACAAATTTCACGCAAAGCCTGGCTGTATTTAAAAATTTAGGCAAACGCACCGAAGTAGGCTTTGTTTCCAAATTTGAAAAAAATTTTGAATGCAAAGCTACCAACAAATTACTTGGAAAAGACTTGGAAATTGAAAGCATTAAAACCGGCTACACGGAAAATGCCAGGGGCTCAATTATCGCCAGGGTAAAGCGCGGGCAAATAAGCTTACTCATTATTGTTGTGGGCAGCGAAGATAGGGAACAGGACCTTTTAAAGCTTTCTGAACTATCGTTTGAAAACTTTGATTGGAAATAATCGTTCATTGTCAGAATCCTTTGAAAATGTTATTGTCTAAATGGCTTGTAAATATAAAAATATTATCAATTAATCAATCCCGACTGAATTTATGAACGAAACCGCAAATATACCGACCCCTCCTCCCAAAAAATCTTCAGTAAGACAGATTATCGGGATTATTTCAGGTGTAGTTGTCTTAATTGTGATTGGACTATATTTTCTTGGAAAAAGCCAACAAACCGCCACTGACTCAACTGCTTTAAGTTCCAATAACCAAATTCAACCGCAACAATCTGGAGAAGAAATTCGCAAAAATGCGGATAAAATGTTTTTACTTCAAGCTACCCAAAATACAAATAAACCAACCGCTCCTAGTAAGCAGGCACAAATAGTTATTGACCAGGCGTGGGACAAATTCTATAAAGCAGATTACGATGGTTCAATAGCTGACTTTAAAAGCGCTTATACTATTGATGCCAAAAGCCCAAATCCTAATTTGCCAGATTTTTATTTGACCCTAGGAATAATTTTGGGCAAAAAGAATGATTACGACGGTTCGATCATAATTTTAAGCAAAGGTGCAGAAGCCAACCCCCGGCACACTCGAACTATCTGTACCTTGGCCTATTCTTATGTAAATAAGTATGTGGATAACCCTAGACAAAATTCATCATATTTAGATACTGCTATAAGCTATTTTAAAAAGGCAGACGCTATAAGCTCCGACGACCGCAACTGCCAATACTTCTGGTCATTCGCTGAATACTACAAAGGCAACTACGCAGAAAGCTGGAAGCACGTCATTAAACTTGAACAACTGGGCGGCATAATCGATGAAATTTTTCTGCAAGACCTCTCTAAACAAATGCCTCGTCCTAAATAGTAAATAAACAATGCCATGGCCCAGGAAACGCAAACGCCTGAGAACGGCAAAGCACAGTTTGTAGCCCCGGCTGGTTCTGCTGGCGCCCAATCATTCCAATCCGCTCCGACGGCCAGCGGCATACCCCTTCCAACAATTGCCCAAAAGAAAAATAATTTAAAACCCTTGATTTTTGTCATAGCCTTTTTGGCATTATCGGCCGGAGGCTATTTTTTTTACCGGATACAGTTTTTGTCTCCAGAAGTTTTGTTAGTAAAATCGCTTCAGGCAATTTCCAATGCAAAAAATATTACTTCTCAAGGAGAGGTTATCATAGATTCATCGGACAATTATGCTGTATATTCTTCTTTGTCTGAAGCAAATCTTGTGCAAAAAGGAATTTTCGCACAAGACGATAAAATTAATTTACAAGTAGAATTCACTTACGCCTCTGATTCCACCGATGAAGCTAATCCCAAAAGACAGGTTGCAATCAATTTATTTTTTTCCAACTCAAAGGATACGACGAAAAAAGTTGAGCACACCACTGAAGTGAAAACCTTAAATAATAAAGTTTACAGCACTATTAAAGGTCTGCCTGCGCTTGACGATCCCAGTGTGTCGAAAGAATGGAACAAGTGGGCAGTTGAGGATAACAAAGCAACCGGCAGTTCAAAAACTCAAACTAGTAGTTTACCGTTAGAATCCACTGCCAATTTTGACAATGTGCTTGGCAATTATTTAAATGCCATAAATTTGCTCAAGACCAGAAAGCTTATTAAAGCCTTTGGCGTATTGACCTCGCAACCATCAGAAACAATCAACGGCATAAGCTTTTATCGCATAAAAATACACACCGATAAGGAAATGATGAGAAAATTCTTTGCCAAGTTGAAAGCAGAGAATAAATTGGGTGATGTTAGCGAAGAGAAGATAAACGACATCACAAACAACTTGGAAAGTTTGGACTTGGAATTTTGGATAGCAAAAGCAAATTCTTTCCCTCAAAAGATTAATTTGGTTTCTAAAACTAAAGACGTTAATAACCAAATTTCTCAAGTTTCAGTAAATATAAATTCATTAAGCAGTGAGGCGAGAGTCGCGATCGATGTGCCGGGAAACGTAATTAACGCGCGGGAATTCAGCCAGTATCTCCAACAGTTAGCCGTAATGTCGGACGAGTTTAATTTACAGGGATTTAACCTGATGAATGCCGGGGATAACGCTGGCGCCAAACCGTATCTGGAGAAAGCCATAAAATATAATCCTAACCACTTTCGCGCTTACAATAGCCTGGGTCTGATTTACGCCGGGAATAAAAACTATGACAAGGCAATCCAGCTATACAGAACGGCTCTGCAGATAAATCCTGACCACGATAAAGCCGCTATTAATTTAATAGCGGCTCTTTACGGCAAAGGCGACTGTGCTGCCACGATTGATGAAGCAAAGAAATTTTACTCTATATATCCCCAGAGCGGATTCCTGCGCGAAGCACACTGGTGGGCGGTAGATGGTTATCGTTGCCTACAAAAAAATGATTTGGCAATTGAAGAATTGAATATTGTTCTGCAAATGGATTCTGCAAGTCTCAGCAATGCTGCCACATATCAGGAAATCGGAGCCAATTATTATCAGCTTAAACAATACGACAAGTCTGTATTCAATTATCAGCAAAGTATAAACTGGTTGTTGAAAAATCCTAAGCCGGATAAAACGATAATCGCGGTTACTTATCAGGATTTAGCGTCCGCTTACGCAGCTTTAAAACAATTTGACAAAGCGGATGGGGCTATGGCAAATGCTTTGAGATACAATCCTCAATTAAAAAAGGATCCTGTTTATCAATCACAACTTAGAAGCATAGACATGCTTAGGAACTGGGAATTTTAAGTTGCCTATGGGGTACGATTTATGGTAAAATTAATCCAGCACTAATTCCTTTTATCAACACATATCAGAAAATTTAACCTTTGCGGCAAGGACGATTTTTATCAGATCCGCGCTGTTTAGGAATAAGTGCCGGATAAACGCGCTATGTCCCAATCGGAACTTGCAAAAATCTTCATTTTAGCCGTCTTAGGCTTCATTTTCGCACTTTTAAACACCCCCATCCTTACAAACTTCCTGTTTCGAAACAAAATCGGCAAGCAGATCAGAAAAAGCAAAGATACTCCGCTCTATTCCAAAATGCACGCGGGCAAGGAAGGCACGCCGACCATGGGCGGAATATTGGTTTGGGGTACGACTCTCTTTCTAATAGCTTTTTTTTGGTTTACTGACAGGGTCTTGCGCATTGAAGCCTTAAGTTTTTTGAACTTCCTAACCCGCAAAGAAACCCTCTTGCCTTTAGGCGCGTTTATAGGGGCTTCCGTGGTAGGATTAGTAGATGACTGGCTGGACGTCAGGCAAAGCGGCCATAATGGCCGCGGCTTGAGTTTTCGCTTTAAAATTTGGCTTTACGCTCTAGTGGCGTGCATTGGCGCTTGGTGGTTTGTGTTTAAAATCGACTTTACGCTAATGCACATTCCCTTTTTTGGTGATTTTGATTTCGGCCTCTGGTTTATCCCGATTTTTATTCTGATTGTCATTGGCACTAGTTTTGCGGTAAACCAGACTGACGGTTTAGACGGTCTGGCTGGAGGAGTGCTAATGATTGCTTTTTTTTCTTATGGGGTAATCGCGTACGCGCAAGGCCGCACGAATTTGACGGCTTTAATTGCCGTGGTTTGCGGCAGCCTCTTGGCATTCTTGTGGTTTAATGTCCACCCGGCCAGATTTTTTATGGGCGATACCGGCTCTATGGGTATGGGGGTTTTACTGGCAATTATTGCCTTTTTGACCAAATCAGCCCTCCTTTTGCCGCTTATTGGTTTTGTATTTGTTATTGACACTGCCGCGGGGCTCTTGCAGCAGTTTTACAAGAGAGTTTATAAGCGTAAATTATTTCTATCTTCGCCTTTACACCACCACCTAGAAGCAATCGGCTGGCCGGAAACTAAAATTACCATGCGCTTTTGGATTATTTCCGCGGTAATGGGAATAATTGGGATGATCATATACTTTATTGGCTAGCGACGCTAATATACGAATAGCACGCGAATGACGCAAATAATAGAACCGAAATTGTCATACAAAATCACAGGATTATGTTTTAAAGTACAAAACAAATTAGGCAGATTCGCCAGTGAGAGACAATACTTAGATGAATTAGAAAGATTATTAAAAGAAGAGAATATTGAATATGAAAGAGAGTTAGAGATCCTCAAGTTTGAGCCAAGCGCCGCTAAGGGTAATAGGGTCGATCTAATGATTGCGAAACGAATTCTTTTTGACGCAAAAGCTAAAAAGTTTGTAACAAAAGAGGATTATGTACAAATGTTGCGATATTTATATGCCTCAAAACTAAAACTCGGTCTAATAGTAAACTTTCGATCGACATATTTAAAACCCAAACGCGTAATTAATAATCTTATTTGATTCGCATCATTCGCGTGATTAATTAGTAAATTTGCGTCGCTGATATGTATTCATTACTTATCAAGAATGCTAAAGTTATTGACGGAACGGGCAAGCCCGGAGAAGTTTTGGATGTCGCCGTGGAAGGCGATAAAATCGTCAATCTCGACAAAAACATCCCTTCAGGAGCGCAAACGGTGATTGACGCTGACGGTAAAGTCCTTGCGCCCGGTTTTGTGGATTTACAAAACCACAGCGACGCCTATTTCCAAATTTTCGAAAACCCTACTTTTGACAGCCTTGTAACCCAAGGCTACACCACATTGCTTTTAGGCAATTGCGGAGCAAGTTTAGCCCCAATACTTTCCAATGAAAGCCTCATGGCGCTGCAAAAGTGGCACAGCTTGGAAGGCGCAAACATCAATTGGCGCACATTCGATGAATTCTTAACCGAACTTTCAAAAAAAAGTTTTGCCTGTAACCTTGGCAGTCTTGTGGGCTACTCCACTTTAAGGCGGGGGATTACGGGCGACCAGATTAGGGCTCTGGAAAAAAATGAATCTAAAGCTCTCTATAAAATTTTAGAAGAAAGCCTGGAAGCCGGCGCTTTTGGGCTTTCCAATGGCCTGTCTTACGCCCATGAAATTATTGTTTCAGAACTGGAGCTGTTTGAATTAGCAAAAATATTAAAAAAATATGACCGCCTGTTTTCGCTGCACTTAAGAAGCGAAGGCTCTGAAATATTAGAAGCCGTGGATGAAGCGCTCGATGTAGCCCGAAGCACGGATGTCAATTTAAAAATTTCCCATTTAAAATTAAGGGGCTCAAAAAATTTCGAAAAATTTGAAGTCCTGGTTTCCGACCTGGAAACCGCTTATCATAAAGGCTTGAATATTCATTTTGACGCTTATCCTTACGATACAATCTGGCAGGTGCTATATTCGTATCTGCCCAAATGGGCTATAGCCGGCGGAAGAACGGCCTTGCTAAAGCACTTAAAAGACCCAACACAAACAAATAAAATCCTGCTTTATTTGAATTCAACGGATATAAAATTTTCTGAACTGATTATTGCGTCAACCTCAAGCAAGCTTTCAGCTGTGGGGAAGACCATTGGCCAGATAGCAAAAAATCTTGGAGCAACCTCGGAACAAGCGGTCTTGGAACTCATTCAAAACGGGGGCAGCGAAGTTTTAGTTTTTGAAAAAAATCTAAACCAGAACCAAGTCAATGAGCTGTTATTCCACCCGCTGTCTTTTATAGGTACGGACGGCGCCGGTTTTGGCTTAAAAAACAAAGAAAAATTAGTCCACCCCCGATGTTTTGGCACTGCTCCAAGATTTATTAAAACAGCTTTAGAGGCTAAAATTACCCTGGAAAGCGCCATAAAAAAACTAAGCTTTGCTCCTGCAAAAAAAGCCGATATAAAGGGTAGGGGCGAAATTAAAATCGGAAATTTCGCAGATTTGCTGATTTTCGATCCAGCAAAAATCCGCGATAAAGCCACCTACCAAAACCCCTACCAGTTAAGCGAGGGCATGGAATATGTGTTTGTCAACGGCAAAGCCGCGATCAGCGAAGGGAAAATCACCAGCCAATTGCAAGGGAGGGTATTAAGGAAAAATTAATGATAATTGATGAGGATTGAAGATTTAAAAAATAAACCTATCGCGGTATTGGGCTACGGGCAGGAAGGGGAGGCGGTAGCAAAGTATTTAATAAAGCACAGGTTGGAGCCTGTGCTCTTTGATCAGCGCCCGTGGGACAAATGGCCAAAAAAAAAGCAGGAAGTGATAAAAAAACTCGGGATAAACTTTATTTTTGGCCCTGATTGTTTTAAGGAACTGGCAGGATTTGAAGTGGCTTTTAGAAGCCCCGGCATTCCATTGTCGCATCCGGATTTGCTAAATTGGCCAAACTTGATGTTTACCTCGCAAACAAAATGGTTTTTTGAACATTGCCCGGCAAAAATAATCGGTGTAACTGGAACCAAAGGAAAAGGGACCACGTCGGCGCTTATCTATCAAATACTACTCACTAACAACTACTCACTACCCACTAATGTTTACTTTACTGGCAACATTGGAAAGGATCAACCGCTGGATTTTTTAGATGATTTAAAATCCGAGGACTGGGTCATTTATGAACTTTCGAGTTTTCAATTGCAAGATTTAACCAAAAGCCCCCACATCGCGGTCGTGTTAATGACTACCAGCGAGCATTTAGATTATCATAAGGATAATGAAGAATACCAACAAGCAAAAAATTCAATCACCATGTTTCAGACAAATAATGATTTTGCAATAATTAATGCTGATTACCCGGCCTCTGTTAAAATCGGTGAGCAAGGCAAGGGAATGAAGTTTTATTTTAGCGCGCGAAAAGAACTTGAGCGGGGATGCTACATCAAAGATAGCCAGTTAATAGTCATTGACGTTCTTGGTAAAAATTTCCAATATCCTATATCCAATATCCAATTAAGAGGCCGGCACAACCTCGAAAACGTAAGCGCGGCTGTTAGTGCGGGAGCTTTACTAAAGATTGGTGGTTCAGTAATTCAGCAAGCCATAGACGGGTTTAAAGGCTTAGAGCACCGCCTGGAATTTGTTGCGGAAAAGCAGGGGATAAAATTTTATAATGACTCGTTTTCTACCACGCCTGAAACAGCCATTGCGGCAATAAAGTCATTTGATGAAACTTTGATAGTCATCTTGGGCGGCTCAAAAAAAAATTCGGATTTCAGAGAACTTGGAAAAACCATCAGTCGTACTAAAAACATCAAAGCCCTGATTTTAATCGGCCAGGAAGCATTAATAATTAAGCGAGCCATCTTGTCTTTTTCCTCCCCTCCTGGCGAGGAGGGGGGAGAGGGAGGTCGAACTGATGCTGATAAAACGCCTTTAATTCTTGAAAGCGCAAAAGACATGAAGGATATTTTTAACCAAATAAAACAAATCGCCGCACCAGGAGACATAGTACTCCTGTCTCCAGCTTGTGCAAGTTTTGATATGTTTAAAAATTATGAGGACAGGGGAAAACAATTCAAAAAACTCGCCGCTGATTTTTGATAATCTATAAATTTTCATGCCGAAAAAAACTAAAATCGACTACCAGCTGCTGTTTATTATCCTCGCTTTGCTGGGCTTTGGCTTAGCCATGCTTTACTCGGCCTCTACCGTGGAGTCTTTTGAAAATTACGGCACCACTACAAGGTATATTTTCCATCAAATGCTTTATGGGGCAGGTTTGGGACTTGTCCTTATGACAATTTTCTCCAAGATCGATTACCACATATGGCAAAAGCTTTTGCCGATTTTAATTTTAATTTCACTCGTACTTTTAGCCTTGGTCAAGGCTCCGGGCATTGGCTTTTCTTCCGGCGGTGCCACGCGCTGGATCCATTTAGGCCCCCTTTTTTTCCAGCCGGCTGAACTTGCCAAGCTTGCCGTAGTTCTGTATCTGGCCGCCTGGGCGGCAAAAAAACAAAAACCTGACCAAGGTTTTGTGTTTGGCATTCTGCCTTCTTTAGTAATTGTTGGGCTTTACGCCGTGCTAATATTGTGGCAACCAGATTTTGGCACCATGGGCATTTTAATCGCCACCTCGGCAATCATGCTCTTTTTGTCAGGCATGAGCCTTAAACATTTTTTTTCGCTCTTTTTGGCAGGCACGGCCGCCATTGTTCTTTTGATTAAATATGAACCTTACCGCTACCAAAGATTCCTAAATTTTTTAAATCCAGGGGTTGACCCGCAAGGTTCCGGGTACCAAATCAATCAAGCGCTGTTGGCCATTGGCGCGGGAGGTTTGTGGGGTTATGGCTATGGCCTATCCAGGCAAAAATACAATTATTTGCCCGAGCCTATGGGAGACTCGATTTTTGCCATTATTTCGGAAGAGCTGGGATTTATTCGAGCTTCAATGGTATTGGTGCTTTTTTTGTTGCTGTTTTTTAAAGGCTATAAAATCGCAAAAAATGCACCGGATCGATTTGGCAAAATGGCAGCTGTGGGAATTGTGGCTTGGATAACTTTGCAAGCCATGATTAACATTGGCTCCATGATTGGAATACTTCCCCTTACCGGAGTACCCTTGCCTTTTTTCAGCTACGGCAGTTCGTCTTTGCTTATTACTCTTTCCGCCATGGGGATTTTATTGAATATAAGCAGACAGGCAAAATAATGATCACAGATAAAGCGCTGATAACGCAGATAACGCTAATCGCGATCTGCGAAATCAGCGAAATCTGTGAATAATCAGTGATCTATGTTCTTCAGGGATAAAAAATTCCAATTTTACGCTCACCAGCAGGCTAAGCTTAAAATTACTTATAAAACTAAGGGGTATTCAATAGGCGCACGCCTTTCGAAAATCTTGAAAGCCATAAACCCTAAAAAATTAAGGCCCAATTTCAGCAAAATTAGAAAGGCAGGACCGGAGCTTCTTGCCTTTTTATTTATTTGCCTGGCTGTCTGGACTTTTTTGCAGTCTGCTCGTATAGGCGCTATCGCGTTAGAAATAAAAGAAAAAATCCTGCTAAAAGCCACTGGGGGCGCAGGGTATTTAGAAGAAGCTAAGGGCGCTCTTTTTCGGGAGGATCTTGAATTAGCCTCCCTAAAGCTGGTTTTGGCTCTGAAAAATTTTAAGCAAAGCCAGGAGACTATTGAAGTTCTGCAAAAAAATTCTTTTGGCTTAGGCAAAGTACTGCCCCAAAGCCGGGACGCGGAAAAACTCCTTCAAACTTCTGTTGATTTAACGGAAGCCGGGAAAAGCGGGATTAAATTTTTGGAATTGTTTTCCAAATTATCTTTCGGCACCGGCGGACTAAGAGGCGAAACCACTTTTAACGATTTGGCTGTGGAACTCGAAAATTTTGACGCTAAACTTAAATTAGCGCAAAAAAATGTAAAAAATGTAAGTTTAAAATCAATCCCTGAAGAACAAAGGGGTGTTTTAGTCCAAATACAAGAAAAGCTTTCATTTGCAATTAGTTCCGTGGCAACCGTAAAACAGATGGTTTTTTTAGGACAAACTTTTTTTGACGGCCAAAAGAAAATTTTACTTTTAATGCAGAATCAAAATGAACTTCGGCCTACGGGCGGGTTTATTGGCTCATTTGGAATTATGGAGCTTGTAAACGGCAGGATAGAATCTTTAAAAATTTCCAGTGTTTACGATTTAGATGGACAGTTGAATGAAAAAATCCTGCCCCCCACGCCCCTTTTGGCGGTAAACCCGAGATGGTTTTTAAGGGACGCTAACTGGTTTACGGATTTTAAACTGACGGCTAAAAAGCTAATTGCCTTTTACGAAAAAGAGGGCGGGGAAACTCCGGATCTGACAATCGCCCTGACGCCGAAAGTCATATCAGACTTATTGAATATTACCGGGCCTATAAAAACACAAAACGGCATAAATCTTACTGAAGAAGTGTTTTTAGAACAGCTGCAAGTTTTAACCCAAAGCGACAAAGCTGGCCCGAGCAATGAACCAAAAAAAATTTTAAGCGAAATTTTTACCGGGTTATTCCAAAAAATCGGTGAACTCGAATCTGCAAAAAAACCTCAAATTTTGCAAAGCCTGCAACACAATCTCGCTAACAAACAAATTTTGCTTTACTCCCAACAACCAAAAGCCCAGGAGGTTTTAAGCAAGCTTCACTGGTCAGGTGAAATTTTAGAATCAGACCGCGACTATTTGCTAATTTCAAGCGCTAACTTAGGCGGCACTAAAACTGACGAATCTATTGAGCAAAATATCAAATTAGAAAGCAAAATTGGGGAAAACGGTGAAATTGAGAACACTTTGACTTTAATTCGGGCAAATAAAATGCCGAACGCGCCAGGAGGCGAAAATAAAAGTTTTATAAGGATTTATGTGCCTATGGGCAGTAAATTTAAGGAAGCCGCCGGCTTTGACTTGGTAAACTTGGAAAAACCTCAAAAGTTAGAGGACTATAAAGCCGATTCTGATATTTTTGAATGGGAAAAGTCGCAGGTACGAGACGTAGTGTCTGGCACTCTGATTGGCAATGAGTCAGGCAAAACTTTTTTTGGCAATTGGGTAATTTTGAAAGGCGGGGAAACTAAAACCATAACCCTAAAATATCTTTTGCCCTTTAAAATTAAAAATAATATAGACAGGCACAGCTTATTACTCCAAAAACAACCGGGTGTTCCGGATATAGCTTTCGATTACGAAATTAACTTCCCGGGGAGGCGTATTGAATGGCAGAATTTCCAAGAGGGATCCTCTTTACAAGCTTCCCGACTCGCGCTTAAATCTGTATTGAATAAAGACCAATTTTTTGGTATGGTACTTAATAGAAATTACAAGGATTGATGATCAAATTTATTAAAAATTTTGAGAACAGCTTTACCGTTTCTAAAGCCGCGTTCATTGTCGGCTTTTTTACGCTTGCCTCAAGACTGGTGGGGCTTTTAAGGGACAGGCTGTTTGCAAGCCATTTTGGGGCCGGCGACATTTTAGACGTTTATTACGCGGCCTTCCGGGTTCCTGACTTTGTGTTTAACTTGCTTATCCTCGGCACGTTATCCATAGCCTTCATCCCGGTATTTAGCGAGCTCCTGCTCATTGACAAACAAAAAGCCTACCGTACCGCTAATACGATTTTAAACTCCACCCTGCTTTTAATGGGTGTGGTATGTTTCGGATTATTTTTGTTTGTAAAGCCCCTTACTAAACTTTTTGTACCCGGGTTCCCTGCGGACAAATTGGCCGACACCATTCAGCTCACCCGCTTGTTTTTAATTTCTCCGGTAATATTTACTCTGTCCAATGTTTTTACCAGCATCTTAAACGCCCAAAAAAAATTCTTAATTGTCGGTTTGGCGCCGGTACTTTATAATCTCGGCATAATTTTCGGGCTTTTGGTGCTCTACCCAAAATACGGACTTATAGGCCTTGGCTATGGCGTGATTTTGGGCGCGCTTTTGCATCTGTTTATCCAAGTCCCAGAGGCAATTGCTTTGGGCTTCCGCTGGCAGGCAGTTTTGGATTTTAAGGATGCGGCGTTTAAAAAAATGACCAAGCTATTTATCCCTAAAATTTTTGGTTTGGACAATTCACAGGTTAGCCTGCTCATTGGATCTATAATTGGTTCGTTTTTGGCTTCGGGCTCAATTGCGATCCTTAATTTAGCCAATAACCTGCAGGCCGTGCCTTTGGGTATTTTTGCGCTGTCAATATCCGTTGCTTCCTTCCCCGTGCTTTCCGAAGCCTACGCGCAAAAAGACACAGGCGCTTTTTTAAACATACTTTCAAAAAGCTTAGTCCAAATATTATTTTTTATTATACCAATCGCGGTGGCGATTCTGCTTTTAAGGGCGCATATTGTTCGGCTGGTGTACGGCGCGGGCAATTTCAGCTGGGAAGACACGACTTTGACTTATAAAACTCTGGGTATTTTTGCGCTGTCTCTTTTTTCCCAAAGCCTCGCGCCCCTTTTATCCAGAAGTTTTTACGCCCGCCAAAACACCATTATCCCTGTTATTATTAATTCCTTTACTATGGTGTTAAACGCGCTATTAGCTTATATATTTGGCAAAACCTACGGCGTTATTGGCATCGCCGTAGGTTTTACCTTGGCCAGTATTTTTAACGCTTTGGCCTTATTCATTGCCCTGCATTATTTTTTGCGCAATGATGTTGACAAAAAAGTTTTAAAACAATTTGACTTTGGAATTTTTGAACAAATCGGCAAAATAGCTGCCGCGGCTTTGGCGGCGGGCCTGACTATTTACGGCGCGCTTTACGCTATTGAACGATTCGTAAATACCAGAACAGTTTTAGGACTGTTAATCCAGGCGGGGATCGCAGGGATAGTCGGCGGAGCCATATATTTGCTTACTGCGTCTTCGTTAAGATTAACCCAAGCTAAAAAACTGTTAGCATACATTAAATTATGATGGATCAAACTAACATACGTAACTTTTGCATAATCGCTCACATCGATCACGGGAAAAGTACTCTCGCTGACCGGCTTTTGGAAATTACCCATACTGTGGAAAAGCGCGATATGAAAGACCAGCTGTTAGACCAAATGGATTTAGAGCGCGAACGCGGCATAACCATAAAACTGCAACCGGTTAGAATGGAATACACTATCCCTAATCCTTTATCCTTAATCCCTAACGATCAAGGATATTTAAATTCAAAATTCATTTTGAATTTGATAGACACTCCTGGCCACGTGGATTTCACCTACGAAGTATCGCGCAGCCTCGCTTGCTGTGAAGGTGCCATTTTAGTGGTAGATAGTACCCAAGGGATTGAAGCCCAGACTTTAGCTAATGTAAATTTAGCTTTAGAGCATAACCTCACAATAATTCCTGTAGTGAATAAAATAGATTTGCCCAATTCTGACCGCAAAAAAACCGCGGAAGAAATTAAAGCGGCCTTTGGCTTTACTGGCGAGGAAATCCTTTACGCTTCGGGCAAGACAGGGGAAGGCGTGGAAGGTATTATTAAGCAAGTCATAAAAAAGGTGCCTTCGCCTAAAGGGAATTCAAAAAAGCCATTGAGGGCTTTGATTTTTGATTCTATATACGACATACACAAAGGCGTAGTGGCTTATGTTAGAGTCTTTGACGGGCAAATTTTGCCCCGGGAAAAAATTTATACAGTCCAGAGCCAAACAGAAGCGGAAAGTTTGGAAGTGGGGTACTTTAAACCCAAAATGAAAAAAGCAAACGAAATCAAAACCGGGGAAGTGGGCTATATTGTCACGGGCTTGCGCGATGTATCAAAGGCCAGGGTAGGCGACACCATCACCCTGTTTGAAGGCAGACAGGCAGTCGTGCCTTTAGAAGGCTACAAACAAATTAAGCCCATGGTGTATGCTACAATTTTCCCAACCAGCGGGGATGACTATCCTTTACTTCGCGATGCAATGGGCAAGCTTAAGCTTTCAGACGCAGCTTTAGAATACGAACCCATTAACATCCCTTCCATTGGCTTTGGGTTCCGCACGGGATTTTTAGGGCTTTTGCATATGGATATTGTGCAGGAGCGCCTTAGCCGCGAGTATAATTTGGATTTGGTTTTAACCGCTCCAAGTGTGGCTTATCGAATAACCAAGACTGACGGGAAATCTATTATGATTCATAACCCCGCTGAATTTCCAGACCCATCTATCATCAATGAAATTTTTGAACCGTGGATGGATGTTGGCATTCTTACGCCGCCCGAATACATAGGACCGATTATGGAAATTGCCACGCAAAGGCGGGCGATTTCCAAAGACATAAAATACATTGGGGAAAGCCGGGTGGAAATGTTTTTTGAAATGCCGCTTTCTTCAATCATCCTTGATTTTTACGACAAATTAAAAAGCGTGTCTTCGGGCTACGCGAGCTTAAATTACGAAATTATTGAAGAGCGGATAGGGGATTTAGTAAAAGTGGATATTTTGGTGGCAGGCGAGCCTGTACCGGCGCTTTCCACAATTATGCACCGCTCAACCGCAGCCCAGGACGGCAAAGATTTGGCTGAACGTTTAAAACAGCTAATCCCCAAACACCAATTTGAAATTGCCATTCAAGCAGCCATTGGCGGTAAAATCATTGCGCGGGAAACCATATCAGCTTTGAGAAAAGATGTTACCGGCTATTTGTACGGCGGCGATGTTACCCGCAAGATGAAACTCCTGCAAAAGCAAAAAAAAGGCAAAAAGAAAATGAAGCAAATCGGCCGCGTGGAAATTCCCCAGGAAGCGTTCCTGGCTGTGTTGAAAAAATGATTTGACAAAAGGTAAACAATCGTATACGATTGTTTACCTTTTG
>Ga0209542_10010965_pt1 | contig 16192 bp, 15 predicted proteins | sample RifCSPhighO2_01_FD_184028 | JGI IMG/M metagenome (GOLD analysis project Ga0209542, IMG submission 184028) | Soil microbial communities from Rifle, Colorado - Rifle CSP2_plank highO2_0.1 (SPAdes) (version 2) | ecosystem: Environmental > Terrestrial > Deep subsurface > Rock core/Sediment ... | reverse complement strand
GAGAGGGACGTCGTACCAGCCAGCCTCGCCGTCCTCGGGCATCCGGTCCCGAATTTCCGTTTTTCCCATTACAATTCCTTCCAGAGGTCTCCGCTACACGGACGTGCACCGGATAGCGAGATGGTACATCGCTATACGCCATTAGCCAAGAAATGGAGAAGCGGCTACCCCGGTAGCCGCTTCACGCACCTTCGATATTGCCGTCAGCGCTCGCTGAACGGGGTCGCGAGGCGCTCCGCCTCTTCAGCGCCACCCTGGCCGGTGCGGTGGTGCGACCGGGGCGGCCGAGGCTGAGCAGTAGAGGGCACGAGGCCCCGTTTGCGAGCCGCGGCCCACGCTTGGCCAGGATGCTGGCCCCGAGCCGCTTGTGACCCATCTCGGACGCGTACGCTCTTTAAACTAGTGTGCCTCGACATCTATGCCCCTCCTCATTGTGCCGCGGAACCGCCGCAACTCGGATCTCCACTCAACACGCAGTCTCGTAAGACTATGCAGCAGTCTTATTAAATGCGCAATGCTCTGCTCCGGAGCAGACCTTCATGATTGTATGAGAGCAATTTTTTTCTCTCGGGACCAGCTTTTGATCTCCGCTTCACGCCTCGAGGCAGACGAGCGGTCGGGATGTTGCTCGGTGTAGGCCACGCGCATTACCGTGTGTGCGCTCGTGTAGTGGCCACCCGTGCCTGCCTGGTGCTCTGCGAGCCGCCGCGCTAGGTCGGTCGTAATGCCGGTGTAGAGCGAGCCGTCGGCGCACTCAAGAATGTAGAGGTAGTACATACTGTCATACTCGGTGCTGCCGTGTACGCTTATCGAGTATCCCTTGTACCGAGGGGCTGACGGCCTTATCAGCACGGTGGATGCAGCCTATCCAGCAACAGGGTCGGCGCATCCCCTCTTTCAGTTCCGTGCGCACCCGTTCGACATGTTCTCTCCTGGTCTCGGCCTTTTTAACAGAGGTGATCCAGCATATCCATTCATTTCGAGCCAAAGGCGTCAGGCTCGCCCACTTTACGAGCGCTTTCGTGTCAGACACAAGGGCCTTCCGCAAATCCGCCGGCAGTGGATGCACCGTACCGCCCGCGAGCGCCTTCTTAACCATGTGGTCTATGATATCAAATCCGGCTGGCTGGGACGATGTTGGAACTCGCGTTCATAAATTAGGCGCAGTATCTTAGCCGAAGTATACTAAACCGCATACATTTTATATCAGCCTAGATACCTACATTATGACGCAGGAAGGATTCAGAGGAATAATGCAGCCAGCGCCTGAGGGTCAAACACAAGGCATCGATGCGTTGAAGGAGTCTCTTAAGAACGTTATCGTCTCATCTCCAGAAGCCACCACAATATTTGCTGATCAGCTAGAAGCTGAACTATCTACTTTGGACTCCGAACCGTCTAAAGAAGCTCTCCGTAAGGCTGTCGCGGCACTGAGGGCATTTTCTAAAACGATGCAAGGGCCGGTAATTGAAGCAGATTTAGCAGTGACTGATCAAAACAGTTTGTAGCTGCTTAGCCAGTGCGCTAGAGACGACCGAGCACTGAAGTCTGTTGTCTTTGGGCGCTGGCGCTGGGCACTGCACTCAGCTCGGCTCCTTCGTTTGCTGCGACTCTTGAACGAAGTTCGAACTATTGCGATGTCTGGAAACACCGTATTTAGCCGTTCTTACGTTGCCGCTTAGCTGACCTTTATCTGGAAGTTATACATCCCCATTCCACATACTCCCTGTACTGTATCTCCAGATTTCGGTACTCCTAAGTCAATAACTTCCTCTCCCGTCGATTGCAGTATCTTTTGAAAACCGACGGAGCGAACGATAAGGGATGCCGAACAATCATATGTACCATCTGTTTTAACAACAAGTTTGGTGGGCAATCCACCTTTGATTTCAGTGACGCGCGGAGAATAACCGCCTTTTGCGGCAATGGTCACATACTGCACACCGTCTCTAATTTCAATGTTCTGTGACTGTGCTGTTTCGCCACCTGGAGATACGGACCTGTCAGAAACAAAGTAAAGAGTCCCGCCAATGATAGCGATGCTGATGATAATGGATATGATTGTGTTCTTTTGCATAGGTTAACTAATAAGATTATATGTTAAATAAAGGATCGATAATACCAAGCCCTGCCAACCCTGCGAGAAGTGCAAAGAGCCCAAGTCCAATCACCAACACTCCTGCTGATTTGAAAAAGAGCGGGGCGTGCTTTGACTGTGCAAATGAGGCAGAACCGAACGATAGAAGCGCGAGCACTGGAAGCGTACCCAGAGCGAATGCTGTCATGATAAAGAATCCCGAGAGGAACGAACCACTTGAAAGTGCGGCAACCTGCATTGCTTGAGTGAATCCACACGGGAGGAAAAAAGTACCAACACCCACCAAGAATGGGGCCAACGTCTTGTGTTCTACCTTGCGAAAGAAGCTGAATACTCCTGAAGGTAAGGCGATCATATTTTTCTCAAAAACTCCTACCAGATTAAGCCCGAGCAAAATCATCACAGTTGAGGCAATTATTCCTAGCATCGCAGTGAGAGTAAAACTAATTCCGACAGCACTACCAATGGCACCGAGCACGCCGCCGAGTACCGCGAAACTTACTAGCCGTCCTACGTGAAAAAGCATCATTGGCTTTACATCGCTTATTTTGTCTTGAGACACTGTTGCAGAAAGAGACAAGACAAGCCCTCCAACAACCGCAAGGCAACTGGAGACAGATGCCACCAAACCAATGATGAAACTTGTAACAGGTGTTACCGTTCCTCCCAAACCAAAGTTCAGTACTCCTGACTTTTGTACGATAAAAAATAAAGCCAGAAATGCGAGTCCAATCGGAAGCGCCTGCCATATTACACCGTCAACCTTTTTATCTTTAGCTTTTTTCTCTACAGAAAGTGAATAGCCGTTATGTTTTATTTTTTCTGTTAATATCTCCGCGAGCTTGTGTTGACTCTCATCGAGGGTAGTCTCGAGTGAGACAGTTTCGTGCTTTAAGTTAACTTGTGTTTGCTGAATGCCAATTTGCTCATTCAAAGTATCCTCAATGAAGATTTTGCATGACGGACAATGGGTGCCTGAGACGTGGAATGTGAGAGTTTTCATAATTGATAAAATTTCTCAGGGTTATATGACCTGTCCATTTTTCTCAAGCATCATGTGATGGATTGTTGCGACTTGAAGCCAAGTTGCGATAAGAATAAGAATTGCAGAACATGCTAGGGCATCCATTTTTGTAATTCCAAACACTAGATTGTCACCACCGCCGATGAGGGTGCCTACAAATACAATTACTCCAACAAAACCTGTGATAACACTTCCCATATGCATTAGTTTTGAAATTTTCATATATTTATTTGTTTAATTTTTTAATTAGTTTACTTGTACCAAGACGTATACCAACCCTGCATTTGTAGAATCTCCTTTGATTGTGATTCGATAATATTCTTTGAAAGCTGCTGCATTTCAGGGCGGTTTGTTCCGGACTGAAGCATATTCGCCATCATGATCGCCAGCTGATGATGCGGGATCATTTCTTCGATAAATGCTTTATCGAAATCAGCTGCGTTTTCTAGTACAGTCATGTCTTCCTGTCCTCCCATATGCATTCCGCTCTGTGACATCATGCCACCACCCATCATTCCCGTACTTACTTTCGGTACAGTGCTTCCGAACCAGTCCTGATACCAGCCGTTCATGCTTTGAATTTCTGCAGTCTGAGCCGTGATAATCGCCGTTGCTAAAGTTTTAATCTCAGGACGCTTTGCTTTCTGAAGCGCCAGGTTTGCCATGGCAATTGCTCCATCATGATGCGGGATCATCTGCTCAATGAAATGCTTGTCGATTGTGCCAGCTTGAGCATTCTGGTCTACTGAACTACTTCTCCAACTCATCATTCCATATCCGCCATAACGGAACATTGGAGTGACGACCGAGACAAGAAGGACTCCTATAATAATTCCTCCGATTCCGTATAAGACTTTGCTGTTTTGATTATTATTGTTCATGATATTTAAGTTAATTGTTTATAATTTCTTTGCCTTGATTCGAAGCGAATTCGACACCACAGACACTGACGACATGGCCATAGCGAAACCGGCGAAAACGGGATTCAACAACCATCCGAAAACTGGATATAATGCCCCGGCCGCAAGCGGTATACCAACAATGTTGTAGATAAAGGCCCAGAAAAGGTTCTGCTTGATTCCTCGCATGGTGATCTTCGATAGCTTAATTGCTTTGACGAGCTTTGAAATGTCCCCGCCCAGAAGGGTGATGCCAGCCGATTCAATGGCCACATCCGTTCCAGTCCCCATGGCGATACCGACATCAGCCTGAGCAAGCGCAGGAGCATCGTTTACACCATCACCAGCCATCGCCACAATCCGACCTTGAGACTGGAGTTCCTTTATTTTTTCCAGCTTGTCTTGAGGCAAGACGTGGGCCACGACAGTATCAATGCCAACTAGCGAAGCAATGTACCTCGCAGCCTTTTCGTCGTCGCCCGTGAGCATCACAACCTTAATTCCAAGTTTGTGGAGATTCTTCACAGCCTCGATTGATTCCGCTTTTATTTCATCGGCGACCATCACAAAACCGAGAACCTTTTCTTTATTTGCGAGAATGACTGGAGTTTTACCTTGTGATGTAAATTCATCAAGTCTTGATACATCAAATGAAAGTTGCAGATCACTCACGAGCTTTGCATTCCCAACAAAGTATTCGGTGCCCTTGATTATGCCCTTGACTCCTTTACCCTGTAAGCCTTCAAAGGCAACGACACCTGACACGGCAATATTTTTTTCTTGTGCATAACTCACAATCGCATGTGCAATCGGGTGCTCAGACTTCTTCTCCAAGGAAGCAATGACCGAAACAAGTTCATCATCTTTCAGATCAGAGAGGTTTTGTATATCAACCAGTGTCGGCTTGCCTTTAGTGATAGTTCCTGTTTTATCAACCACGACGGTATTCACCTTATGGAGCTTCTCAAGAGTCGCTGCGTCTTTGATGAGGATACCTTCTTTGGCGCCCTTACCCACTCCCACAATGATTGCGGTTGGAGTAGCAAGTCCTAAAGCACACGGACAAGCAATAACGAGAATGCCAACAAACGACACCAAACCAAATGATAGTGCCTGAGAAAATCCCAGATACTGCGACCCAACGACGAGCCACGCGCCAAGAGCGAGGAAGGCGATCACGAGAACAATAGGCACAAAGACTGCCGATATTTTGTCTGCGAGAGCCTGTATTGGAGCCTTACTGCCCTGGGCGTCTTCAACCATCTTTATGATCTGAGCAAGAAGCGTTTCGGACCCGACCTTCGTTGCTTTAAATGTGAACGAACCGCTTGTATTGATCGTTCCGGATACGACACTGTCGCCAGCCTTTTTCTGCACAGGCATTGGTTCCCCTGTCACCATTGATTCGTCGATGAAAGATTCGCCCTCAGTTATTACACCATCGACTGGAATTTTTGCGCCTGGTTTAACGATGATTAAATCTCCATGCTTTACGTCATTCACTGAAACCTCTAATTCCTTTCCATCACGAATAACCAAAGCTGTTTTAGCTTGAAGATTGAGTAATTTTTCAATCGCATCACCAGTCTTGATTTTTGATCTAGCCTCAAGGTATTTTCCGAGTGCAATAAACGTAATAACGACAATCGTCACATCATAATACTGGTACTCAACATTGATGAATGGGCGAAGTACATCTTCAAAAGCAGTCACGGCAAAGCTGTATAGAAAAGCGGCAGTGGTACCAATTCCGATAAGGGTATCCATGTTTGCTTTGCCGTAACGTAGGAATCTATAAAAACCAAGCAAATACGGCTTACCGACCACAAAGAGGATATAGGTGGCGAGTATCGGAAGCAGATGGTGGAAAACCTCTTTGAGCGTATAGCTCATTGCAGGAGCAATGCTGTATTCGGCAAGTATGTCCCAGCCCATAATAAAAGCCGCAAAAATCGCTATCGGAATGGCTGGGAGAACTTTTGTTCGCATATCAGCCACCTCTGCCAGCTTTTCTTTTTTGGACTGATTCAAACCCAAATGAGCCGCGTGTTCACTTACGGACATACCCATTTCTTCGGCACTCGTTGAAACTTCTAAAGAATATCCGAGCGATTCAATCTGTTTGGAAAGAGCACCTGGGCTTGTTTTAGATGGATCAAAAGAAACCTTTGCTTTTTCTGTACCATAATTAACTTCTACTGAATGCACACCCTCAACCTTTTTAAAAGTCTTCTCAATAACCGAGGAGCACGAAGCGCAATGCATTCCTTTAACTCTGTATGTTTGTGTATGCATATTATTTCCTTTTTAGCTTATAAACTTTGATGATCTCCGCTTTTGCCTTGGCAGTCTGCCCGGTCTTCATCTGGTGATGCACGCAGTGATCAAGGTGGTTTTCAAGAAGCAAATCCTCGACGTTAGATAGCCCCTGCTTCACGGCTGAGGTCTGAGTAATTACATCAATGCAGTAGGTATCATTCTCGACCATCTTTTGAAGACCTCGCACCTGTCCCTCAAGCAATTTGAGTCGACGCACGACTTTAGCCTTGTTTTTATCGTCCATGTATTTCATACAAGAAGTATACCCCCTAGGGGGTATACTGGTCAAATAGACCAGTATAATAGCATGCTAACTCTTACGCCTCTTTAGAACGTTTGGCTTTCTTCTTCTGGTCTTCGTGATACTGCCACATGGTCTCTTTGGTGTACGAGACGCCATCAGGCGATGTCCAGATACCTTGCTTGTGATTTATCTTCCACCCCTCTGAAGTCATCCTTTTCCGTATGTCATATAAGACGTTCCCAAGATCGATGATGTCTTGCATCTCCTCATCGTTAAAAATGCGACCAGCTTCCTCCTGGGTCTTTTTCTTTGAGTCGTCTGAGGGTTTCAGAAAAAAGTATGTCATATGCTTTGTCTAGATTTGCATCTGCTAACGTGGCTTCCTCTTTGGTTTTCGGCTCTATGTAGGTATACGTTACCTGCATCTCTGGCTTACCCTTCTTTTTCATTGCGTCGGATTGCTTATTACGTCCCGTATGATGCCATCCACCATCTTCATGGTCTCAGGGTCGACGTTGCCCGCTTTGGCCTGTTCGTAGCTCTCTAGAGCGGCCGTGCAGTTATTATCGATCCAGAACTGGCGTCTTGCCTGAGCCCATTCGATCATAGTTGCCCCTTCGTGTGCATCAAAGAAGTCATTCGTCCATTTATTGATCGCGGCTAGGTATTCTGCTGATCCTGCATCGTCAGTACCATAATCATCGGGACATTTAGCGAGGGTGGCACTTGGATACGAGTAAACGGCAAAACCCCCTACGAGGACAATCGCCAATATCCCTGCGTAGAGGAGTTCCTTTTTCATTGCGATTGAAAGATATTTAACGGCTTGCATTGCGTTTGTGCGTATTCAGCGCGGCTGTTCAATTCAGCTGCGATATCAGTTGGAAGTTTGCATCCGCATATTTGCGCGTTTTGTAAATACGTATATGTATCAACATACCCATCTGGGAAATACGTGCTGTCATAGTCGCCAGTTAAATAATAACCGTTTATATCGAAAAGTTGTTTGCATTCTTTTGTTAATAGGTCTCTAAGATAGCAAGCGTGTATCCATTCTTTCGCGGCATCGACCTCTTGCTGAGCAGAGCAAATCCCCGCAGGAGATGAGTCTTGTGGAAGAACCGCTTTTATCTCTGATCTCGTCTTGGAAGATGTTTTTTCTTGCTGCGTCTGTTGAGCCTTTACTCTCTCTTGAATGACTGCCTTTTCCTTATTCTCTTGAATTCCTGAAGCTGTGTATTTATATGCAACAAAGAGTACAAAAATAGTGACCAAGAATATTAGTCCCTGTTTTAGACTTATGTGTTTGCGGGTTGGATTGGTATCCATAAAGGCTGTGTTCTTTCTAGTATATCGCATTATTCCACTTTGGAATAATCCATTACGGAATACAGCATTATAGGTATGAAAACGTCCATTCATACCAAACAGCGTGCTATCTTCGTAGAGCGATTAAGGAAGGCACGAGAAGAGGCGGGGCTTACCCAAGCTCAAGTGGCGAAAAAGTTTGGGTGCACCCAGTCGTGGATCTCGAAAATCGAGCTTGGAGAATTGCGAGTGGAAGCTATTAGACTCCAACAATTTGCCAAGCTCTACGGGAAACCTATGAGCTACTTCGTGAAGTAGTGTCTGACACCCTGCAACCTAACGAGTGCCCTCGGCAGGGGTTGAACCTGCAACCTTGACGATAGAAGCGTCTTGCTCTGTCCATTGAGCTACGAGGGCATTATGTGCCTTTGGGAGGAGTTGGACCTCCGTCTCGCCCGTTTCGAGGGTGCGCTCTACCGTTGAGCTACAAAGGCAAATAGAAAAGCCACCCAAAACAACCACAAAAGACGTGTGGCTGTTTACGGGCGGCTATCTAAAGTTCCTTCGTTCCATTGCCCTTACTGTATCAAAGTTCCTCCGCGAGTTCAATGGCATCATCTTCGTCTATTCCCTCATCAATCAGCTCCTGCGCCTTCTCCGCGGTGTCTTGGTCAACCTCATGATCCTTCATCAATCGGCGTGTCTCCTCATCTTCGACGCCATCCATACCAATTATTTATTACCTATTATGTCCTTCAAGATCCGCCATATCTCCACCATGACTAGCGTGTCTTGTTTGCAGTACTCTGTGATGAGGTGAATCTTTTTTGCACGATCTGTCGCATCGTTCGACACGATATCTTTCCACCACACAAAACCCACGTCTTGTCCTGTGTAGGGTAAATGGTCGTAGGACATATCAGGAAGTAATACGTTCATAACTGACTCGATAGCAGCACTCCCGCGAAAGTCTCTATGCACGTAGTGTTGCTTCGTAAATATGTCCATCAAGTCTTGCATCTGATCGCAAATTCTTCGCAAGGCAATTGCATGTGTTGGTATTCGCTCCGCCAATTCATTCGTCACACTTCTTTCGAAACCTACATTCCAAGCAAGCACTGTTCCTGTAGGGTCAATGTCTTCCACTAATTTCTTTGCAACAGCTTCTGAAGGATTTGAGTTTTCTATATGCACATAGTCTGTATGTAGCAACGGACCGCCTTCCTTCTCAATGTAATGCAATGAGAACTGGATAGGCATCCTCTGGTATGGAGAATAGCCGTCATATATCGGTACAGCAGGAGCAAATGTTTCGTAATCAAGAAAATACAACGGGTATGCGTATCCCTTTAGGACGTTCTCTATCTCGGCCTTCACGACAATCTCTTCTTTAGTTTTGTGCGTTTCAATTTGATTCTGTTGTCTGTCTGTGAGGTCAGAGGTGTCAGCTACGTCGTGTAGGTGGTATATATTCTGCTCGATAAGTTTGCGTAGTTTGTTTGGACTCTTCCCGATATAGGAAATGTCGTGGACAGAGTATTTAGGAACATGTGGGTGAGAGAGGGCGAATGTCTCACAGTGGCTACTACGACCATAGTAGAGACAGTCGCAACCATCTTTCGGCTCGGTCTCTTGATTCAGATACTTCTTTGCTTCTTCCATCTCCGCGACCACAGTCACTCTTCGTGCTCCTACTTTGGCGGTACTATCATTCTGTACAAACAAAGCCTCGATATCGAGTTCTCCATTGCGGACGTACTCACTATTTAGATGCACGATGAATGTCCTACCGAGTTGTACACCATAACGCTCAAGCACTATTGCTTGGAATGCCGCGTCAGATAAATGATCTCGATCACCGGTGTCGTGTCTCTTTGAAGAAGATTTAATTTCATAGAGGTCCCACTTGCCAGTTTCTGCATTCCATACAAGCATGTCGCAACGGATGATGAATCCGTCAGCAATGAAAGTGGGTTGGTAGATGGCCAGTACTTTCTTTGCCAGCAAGGCATCGACTTCTTTCTTGATGTCAGCCCCTTTTGCGGTGACTTCTACAAATCCTGAAAACACTTTGAGGCTCTTCGCATACTCTTCAGCCTCATATCCTTGATCAAACATATTCTGCAATGCCTGCGATATCTCGAACTCCTTGAGCTCGGGCTTATGCATTCGAAACCACGCATCCTTTGGACAGGTCAGGTAGCTAAGGAATTGTGATTTGGATATCAGTCGCATGTTGGAGACTAAGCCCTGGTGGGGTCCGAAATCCTAGGGACCGACATGTTCTTACTAAAAAATAGTACTTCTTCTCCCATCCGAGCAGTATGCGCAGTATGTAGGAGAGAATACTCAATTTTTTTATATCCTTTGTAAAGATCTTTGATTTCATTTGCTGCGTCATACGAAACAACCCAGCGCGAGTTCTTAATGTTTCGAATCGCCTTACTCACATCCTCGTGGTCGGAATGATCGTAAAAATTTAGATATAGTGACTCACCCTTCAGATAATAAGGGGGGTCAAAGTAGAAAATAGTAGCGCGACCTGATAATTCTTCACCAATTTTCTTAATCAAATCAAGTGCATCTAGATTGTAAAGGTGGATATTTTTTTTATGTGAAGCTATGGTCTGAATCCTTTGAATCAATTCACGTTTATTAAAACGACAGTCTATTTTATATGTGCCTTTCTGAGCAAACCCGCCGATCATTCCACCATCAATAATGCCAGATACATTTGTGCGATTGAGGAAGAACGTTGAAAATCCGAGATCAAACAGAGACGCTTCATCTTTGTTCCGTTGAATTTCACGGAACCGCCTCCATGTCTTTTCATCTATTTTAGTCCGTTGAATTTTGGAGATGAATTTCTCGGTGCGATGTAAGACGGCATACCAGAAGGCATATATGGATCGATCACTATCATTGATGGTTACTTCTGATACGTATCCGTTAAACAGTAAAAAAAGTGCAACGGATGCCCCTCCAGCGTAGGGTTCAACATAGTGACCGTCTTTGTCATTGATCTGGTTTTTCTCACACAAAAGCCCTATGAACTTGGCAAGTTTACTCTTCCCCCCAGGATACCTTAATGGCGAATAAAATTTTTTCATTTCGTTTTCTTCTTCACCGGTGCAAATGAGCTCCATAAGGCAACAAAAAAGCTATCGAGGTTATCCCAGTGCTTTTTCAACTCGCTGGGTATTGGAGATGATTTATAGTCGTGGATGAAATCATGAAATGTGGTGACTGATAAAATACTATTGTTATCCCTCGTAGCAACCTTTCTTATTTCTTTTAACTTAACCTTTTGCTTCGCCTTCTTTGTGTCTGCCTCAGTTGGGTTTGAAATGTTTTGTTCTCGTAGATACTTCTGTGCGAGCTTTTCTTCTAAGTGATCGACCACCTTGAGTATTTTACCATCGAGACGTGTGTCAGTCTTAAGTGAGATGCTGTTTTTTTCGATATAACAATCGACGGAACACTCCATGAACACACGAAATAAAACGGCGACGGCGTTAGGTGTATTGTCGACTTCCAACTTCTTCTTTAGTTCATCGTATATATCATTGAGACGTCGATCTTGAATGCTAAAGGAAGAAGTAATGAGATACCTTCTCAATGTAGATAGAGGGCTACTTTTACCGCGAGGGCCGGACACAAGAGTTTGTCCTCCAAACAAATCACTCTTTGTACTCTTTTTTACCTCATTATCCACATGCTGCGCATCAGTTTGCTTCAACTTCTTTACGTATTCGTTTATGGCATCGATTTTATTGAGCGAACGTGAGTCAACATCTTTTCCATTAAAGTCTTTCTTTGACCACACATTAAAGGCAACAATTTTCAAAAGATCATCAAATATTTTCCGGTCCTTGATCTGAAGACGTCCATCTTCTTGAACCTCGTACCCTAGTTTCGTCCTAGCGGCTGCACTATCTGTAATTCTGTAAAAAGTTGTTACAAAGCCTTTACCCAATACCGATTCTTTAATCGCTTCGGGAAGAATCAGTTCTTTCACCGCATTAGCAAGCGCCACGCGCACAATATCTCTCGTCTTCCCGTTAGAGCGACGAATCGCAAAATGTCTGCGCTCTGGTTCGCCCCACCCGACCTCATTATTATTACGATTGTGCTTTCTATCTACATACCTAAGACCTTCGTCTATGTCAGCAGTGATAATTGCCTCCAATGGAAACCCACTTGTGATGCTTATACGCTTTTTCTGCTCTTCAAAGTTTTTTACAAGAGCATCGTTCTTGGCAAGAGACGGGTTTACCAAGAGCTTATAAGCAGCCAATCGTCGGTTGCCCTCGAGCACTATCTTTTTCCCGTTAAGTTCCAGTACCACGATTTTCTCAAGTTGCGGTAAATCAAAGTCATTAGCGACTTCTTTTACGAAATCGGGAATTTTCAGTTCCTTTCTCGCAAGGAGGTACTTGATGAGTTCTTCTTCAGTCTTCTTGAAATACTCCTCGGGGAAGCGCGGATTCTCATCCCAGAGTGACAGGTCTTTGATCGCAACCTCTCCCTTCTTCCATTTTTTTGTATCATTAGTCATAAATTCTAATCATTTATTACTGAAAGCTCGGACCACCTCATTGAAGGTGTGGAGTTTTTTGTCGAGCCCTTCCCATGCCTCCTGTTTGATATAGAGCATGTTATAGGTAGCATTGCGCTGGTTTGCGTTCACGTCGTCGCACCACTGTTCAAGGCGTTTTATCTTCTCCACATCGTCCAGATCCTCACGACCTTTTGTCTCAACCACGTAGTACTCCTTTGGAGACACCTTCACGACGAAGTCAGGATAGTAATCAGAGATACTTCCGTCAGCGTTCCGGTAGTCGATCTTGAAGTGCACAGCGAAGTAGTTTTTGACATACGACACAATGTCTTCGCAGCCCTCTAAGAAGGCGGCGAACTCGAGCTCGAAGTGACTGTCGCCAATCACTTTATTAAACACACTCTTCTTCGGCACGATATATCCTTGGTCCTTCACGACGAAAGGACGGCTCTTACTGATTTTGATATAGTCGCGAATCTCTGCCTCTCCTTTGTCGAGTACAGTTAGTGTGTTGATTTCTTTTTTGAACGTCTCAAACACCGTGCGTGATGCTTCAATCTCAGATAGATTGCGCAGGTCATTGAGATTATCGAGGTCAATGTGCTTTTCAAACAAGTACTCTTGAATAAACTCTTTCACTTTGCCATAGAGGATGTCATAGCCGGAGATAAGCCGGAGATCCTTCATAATGACCTGTGTGAAGTATCCAATGACACTCTGATAATTCGGAATGAAGTTGCTATCAAGTTCGGTTTTGTGAGTCATTTCTCCACTGGCAACATCGCGGAAAACAATCTCTCGTTTTTCCGCCTCAGTAAACTCGCGCACTGCAATCTTCTTGTGTCTGAATTGGTCTGGCTTTAATCCCGAAAGGTTCTTGTACTCGCGATAGATTCGAGGTGTAAGGACCGGTATCTCAATATCGAGCTTCTCTATATCCTTCTTGAGGTTCTCACGATCTATTTCCACGACGAGAGGGGCTTTGGGGCCGCTACCTTCACCCATCTTGCGGTGCTCAAGTTCTACACCTTCGCTCTTAATCGATTCCACGAAGTCCATAAAGGCATCCGTTCCTACGACACTGACAAATTCCGCAAGATCGGGATCTCTGTACATGCGACGAAGCCCACGCCCCAATGTTTGTTCCGGGAGGATGTTGCTCTTTGAGGTGTATGCACGCAAACCGACGATTGTAGTGACATTACGTACATCCCAACCTTCTTTAAGCATAAGGACCGAAACAATAACTTTGTAGGGACTATCGAGGCGATCTATGGAGTTTGCATCATGGCGCAGTTTCTTCAATTCCTCCTCGTTCTTTCCGCTTACGCTTTCAGAAATCTCGCCGTTGTCCTTCGTGTGAATGACGAGCACCGCACCTTTCAGTTCCGCGTAGGTGTTCTCAAGATACTCTGCTACTTCATCGCAGTTCTTCGTGTCGTCTGTCATAACAAATAGGACCGCCTTCTTTCCCATTTTTATATGTTCGTCGTACACCTTCTTCCACTCAAGATAGCCGAGGTGGATATAGTCTTTATACTTCTCACTGTATTTCGATGTCTTGTGCTCCTGCAATTTGGCACGACTTGCGGAGTCAGGCAGAACCGGATGCTTTACGACATTCTGATGAATAGCCTCAACGAGTGGATAGTCGGAAACTGTCTGAACGAAGATAGAACCCTTATCGTGCCTAGGGGTAGCTGTAACGTCCACTTGTAACGCCAAGCGATCTCCTTTCATCACGAGGCGATTGTGGATGTCTTCTATTGCCTTAAACCACGCCATTCGTGGATCGTGGATGTGGTGTGCCTCGTCGTTAAGAACTACGAGCTCATCAATGTTGCGCACAATGTCTCCTAAATCTACTTTTGATTCGTTGGTCTTACCTGCCGGTTTAGTACCGAGGAAGTAGTTAGCAGTGTCTTCGTCTTCAAAACTCGAGGATTCAGTAGCGCCCTCATATACACGGTGAATGTTGGTGAGGAAAATATTACCGGTCTTGCGGACTGTCCCTATTTCATCTTGCACATGAAGTGTCATTTGAAAATCGTCCCGCCAATTCTGCCCCTCGTAACCATTGTCGGGGAGTATAGGATCTTCAAAGAAAATCTTGAGTCCATCGAAATCGGTGCGGATGCGATCAAGCACGATGATGTTCGGAGTAATAACCAAAAAGTTACGGGCAAGCTCTGAACCCTCTTCATAGTGCTTGTGGAAGTAGCTCCATGCAAGAATCAGTGAAAGTACTTTGGTCTTGCCGGAGCCGGTAGCCATCTTTACGACGTAGCGTGTCCATGTCTCGTCAAACTGACCGGTACGGAGATAACCTGATGCGTCGAACTTCATCAATTCATACTTGTCCCGTGCCTTGGCGACCTCGTAGAGCCATATAACGGTCTCTACCGCCTCACGCTGAGCAAAGTAATACTGAAATAGGAAGGTCTCTCCATCTTTAGTCTCCATGGGGTGATCATTAATGAACCACCATTTGAGAAGTGCGCGGCTAGTGTCGCTTGCTCCTTCATAGTCAGAAGATCGCCAATCGCGTACCTTCTTGCGGAGTTCCGCAACGAGAGGGGGCAAGAGCTTCTCATGGCCCTGATCACGCAAGGTTTCGTCAGCAGGAAACCACCGCGTTGCCGGATCAAGTATCTCGTATGGTGATTTGGGAAATTTGGGGTGGAGTGCCATGGTCGTGAATTAAACAGTAATTTCTATAATCTTCATCGTGTCATTGCCGAAGATATCCACGACCTTTACCGCTATCTTCCTCTTGCCTTTGCCAACCTCCTGAGAAACACTCGTGAGCTCGAGGTTACGCTCTTTCTTGGTACGGAATGACTGCCATTCGTTTTCGAACACATAGCTGCCGGTCCACGCTTCTTCGATGGCTCCGGTGTCTGCGTTCTTAGTGCGCACAAACTCCCTCTTACTTTCAAAGTTGAAGTCGATAGCCCAGTAGTCGATCCAGTCGGTCCATTTCTTCGTGAGTACTTCGCGTCCTACGATACCGTCTTTGTCCTTTGATACTTTTATGATTTGGCCGTTCTCTACAATGAGTTTCTTCCCGCCGGCCTTGAGGTTCTCCTCTACCTCTTTAATGGAGTCTTGATTGTAGAAGACAGAGAAGTCCGTAAGCTCTATTGCCACCGATCCTTTCTTCACTATTGGCTTCACTTCGATGTAAGAGACATCGTGAAATACCACCTGATTCTTTTCTATGGCTCGTTTGTCGAAGACATCGCGAGGAATGTATTTGAGCGCAAGATCGATGCCTTTGCTCTTTGCTTCTTCTTGGATATTAGGAAACAGACCCATCTCGAATTCGAAGGCCAACACATCTATTTTTGTGATTTTCTTCTCAACACTTTCTTTGATAACGGCCTCCACGAAGAGTCGCGAGACAGGTAGATTGATAGGGCCAATGGCAACAAGACGTGAGTTTTTCTTGCCGTGGAAGGTTTTGAAACCGTCAAACGGCTCTGCTTTGTATGCTCCGAGAATCATCGCGACAAAGTCCTTCTCCTTCTGTGCAATCTGTTTTTGCTTGTCTTCTTCACGCAAGTCGGGATTAATACCTATATAATGCTGACGCTCGTACTTGCCGAGGTTAAGAATTTCAAACGCACGATAATCTTTACCAGCTTTCTTGAGCTCACGCTGAACGCCAATCATGCGCTTGCGAGACGTATGTATGGCAAATTTACCAAGATCACTACCGATCCATTTACGACCAAGT
>Ga0209542_10010963_pt1 | contig 16193 bp, 14 predicted proteins | sample RifCSPhighO2_01_FD_184028 | JGI IMG/M metagenome (GOLD analysis project Ga0209542, IMG submission 184028) | Soil microbial communities from Rifle, Colorado - Rifle CSP2_plank highO2_0.1 (SPAdes) (version 2) | ecosystem: Environmental > Terrestrial > Deep subsurface > Rock core/Sediment ... | reverse complement strand
CACCAGTGTATTTTCACTGGTGGTGTAGCCATCTTTTTGATTGGAAAAATCATGGTCGAAAAACCGCCCCGAGCGAAGCGAGCATGCCACTGGTGTTGAGCCCGCAGGCGATCACCAGTGGTGGGCGATTTTTTTGACTTTTGTAAAAAGAGTACTTTCAAAGAAAGGCATTGCTAAGACTAAATCATTAGTTTCATTCAAACAATTGAAAACAGAATTTGTTCCAATAGATTAATAAAATCGCCACCTTCCTAAATCTTATGGATCCTGTTCTCAAACTAGCCCTGGAAACTATCGAAAAAAACAAGCAGGCTTTAATATTCTGTCCCAGCCGGGCTTCTACCGAAAAAACAGCTGAAGATTTATCTAGGCTTACCTTTTTAAAATATCCCGAATTTGAAGAAGCTATATTAAAAGCTGCCTCTACCCCTACCACGCAGTGCCGGAGATTAGCTTCTGTGATCAAAAAAGGTATTGCTTTTCATCATGCTGGATTATTGTCAGAACAAAAAGACTTAATTGAAACAGAATTCAAGTCCGGAAAAATAAAAATTATTTGCTGCACACCAACCTTGGCAGCTGGATTATCGCTTCCAGCCTTCCGCGTGATTATCAAATCATTAAAACGTTATTCTGGAAAATGGGGCATGGACTGGATACCGGTTTTAGAATATCTGCAAATGGCAGGCAGAGCCGGCAGACCGGAGTATGAATCATTTGGTGAATCGATAGTTACTGCTAAAGACAGTAATGAACAGCAGGAGATATATGAAAAGTATGTCTGCGGAACACCAGAAGATATTTACTCCAAATTAGCTGTTGAGCCGGTGTTAAGAACCTATCTTCTCTCTTTAATTTCTTCTGGAATAATTAAGGATCAATACTCCATGAAAGATTTTTTTGCTAAAACCTTCTGGGCTCATCAGTTTAATGACATGGTTCAATTAGAGGCCATTATGAATAAGATGTTAAATTACCTAAATGAATGTAAATTCATTCAAATTTCAAAAAATGATGGCTTTGTTGCAGCTTCTGACCTTAATTCAAATAACCCAAAATTTAATGCGACAGTCACCGGAAGAAGGGTTTCTGAACTTTATTTGGATCCATTAACAGCTGAACATCTGCTGAATTGTCTAAAAAATTTCAATCACAAAAAGAACGAGTTCTCTTTGCTTCAGATGATTTGTCATACTTTAGAACTAAGACCTCTGCTGCGAGTTAAATCAAAACAGCAGGACAACATTCAGGAAGAATTAGTTAAAAGATATAATTTATTGTTAGAAGAAGAGCCCAGCGCCTTTGACAGTGAATACGACGAATTTATCAGTTCAATTAAAACTGCTTTATTTTTGGAAGCTTGGATTAATGAAGAAAGGGAAGATTTTTTGCTGGAATATTTTGATATCAGACCAGGAGAAATTAGAGTTAAATTAGAAACTGCCGACTGGCTGCTCTATGCTGCCGAAGAATTAAGCAAAATTTTACTATATCATCAAGCTTCTAACATGATCAGAAGGTTAAGGGTTCGTATTAAACATGGGGTTAAAGAAGAATTGTTGCCATTATTAAAGCTCAAAGGCATTGGAAGAATTAGAGCTAGAAAAATGTTTAATAATGGGTTGAAAGATTTAGGCGATATCAAGAAAAGCGATATAGCTTCACTATCGCAATTGTTAGGAAAGAAAGTAGCTCAGGATGTCAAGAACCAACTAGGAGAAGAGATTATAGAAATCTCAAAAGGTACTCGAAAAGGACAGCTGAGTTTAGAGAAATATTGATCTGCCAGCTGGTTCATCATAACTGCTTAGCCTTAACTGAGATAGGATATGCCTATTTTATCACCAAAAGAGATTAAATTCATAAAAAATCTTATATACCTGTTATTCTTATTTAGAACAGTGAACAAAAAGCTCTTGCGTTTAATTGTAGCCGCTTTAACTACAGTTACACTTCTTAAAAACCGAGATAGCGAAATCAGCCCATTTGTAAAGAGAGACGAAGAAATTAAGGATATTCAATATGAGTTATTAAGTGCTGAAATTGACCTAAAAAACAATAAAAATTCTTTGCCCAGCTTAAAGAAAGCTAGGGCCATAGCTATAAAAATTGGCAACAAGATACTTCTAAAGGAAATTGATGAAGCCCTTCAGGAAGCTTAAATCAAAAATAGTATCACCGGTAAAATCAGACAGCCCATTAAGTGATTTTTTCCTACGTTCCAATAACCAGCTAATAACCCTATACTCGTAGCAGTTAATAAGATCATTAGGCCAACAAGTCCATCAAAATAAATAGTTAAAGCAGTAATAAACAAAATGATACTAGCGACTAAATACTGGTAATTAACTTTAACAATTAATTTTGAAAAATATTTAGATAATTTTAAAGATATAACTGAGGCCATACCGCCTACAACTAAAGCTACTCCTAAAAAAAGTAAAACTTCTGATAAACCAACATCAACAAACTCCTTCACAGCAACTATAGCGCCATTTCTAGCTTTATCTAAGATATAAACAGCTGCAATGCTAATCAGCATATTAGCGGTATTAATCCCGCCAACTAATGTCAGAAAACCTTCATCTCCAATATCCCCAACTAAACTAGTAGCGACTATAGCTGCTTGTGATGAGCCAAATCCTGGTAAAAAAGCGGCCATGAAACCAACGCCTGTAGCCGCCGAAACGGATTTAACCATATTTTTATTGGAGATAGTTAATGGTTTCTCTATTTGTGGAGGTATTTTTGATTTTTGGAGGAAACTAACTACTAATATTGAAAAGCCAAATAACCCTGATAATAAGGGGAATAAAGGCTGCTTTAAATTAGGTAAACCAGTTAAAACAATTAACCCTAGACAGCCAGAAATCATAAATGCAGCCAAACTTCTAAGTTTGCGGTTTCCTCTAAAAACCATAAACAAAATAATTATGATTAAGAAATAGCCAATAAAGTTCTTAAGAATAGGATAAATTACTTTCATAGTTATGATAAAAACTGGGAAGAGAATTATCCCTAACAACAGACTGCCTAAAGAGCCAATAATAGTATAAGTAATCGCATTATGGCCCTCACCTTTATTCAGAAGCCTATGGCCAGGCAATACATTCAAAGCTTGGGCTTCATCAGGAGCTCCTAAATAGATGCTAGGGATGGCATCTAAAAATGTATGGGTAATAGCCAAACTAATAATATAAACAGCTAGAATGAGCGGAGAAACTAAGTCAAGAAGTACTGCTGAGAAAGAGATCATTAATACCGAAACCAAATTAACGTGAATACCAGGAATTAAGCCAGTAATGATGCCGCTGATGATACCTAAGCCAAGAGCCGCTAAAACCTCAAAATATACCATTTATGGGCTTTGCCACAAGCCTATTTATGTTTTTGTTGCCAAAATAATCGACAACCCAACAGGTATTCTCTGAAATATCTGTTGTTTATTAAGAGGCGTTCTTGCTATAAAAGCTCTTCTGAGTTATAGTTACGGACAAAAATAAGGCATATTTTGGTTACTTTTCTATTAGTATCAATTACAGTTTTTTCCGGGTGGACACAAGAATTATAGTTTGTGGTCACCTTAAACAGAAAAGTTTAAATAAGTGGTCACCTGAAGAAAGATTATGTTTATAGAAAAAAGGAAAGAAAAAAGCAAAGAAAAATATTACTTAGTCCATTCCTTACGGGAAGGCTCAAAAACCCATAAATTTAGGAAATATCTTGGAACAAATATAAAAAAGCTCGAAGAAAGAAAAAAACTAGCTGAAAAGTTAATCCTGGAAGAGATCCATAAATATAGAATGATTAAAGATCCTCTGCATTTTGATCTTTCTGATGAAGAAATAGCATCAATAAAAAATCTTCAAAGAAATATTAATCTAGAGATTAAGCATTTGTCTGAAAAAGAATGGCGGATATTTTCAGAATTATTTACGTATAATACTAACGCCATTGAGGGCAGTAAATTAAACCAAGCTGAAGTTAAGAATTTATTAGAGAAAGATAAATGGCCGGATAAATCTAAAGAAGATATAGCAGAAGCTTATGGAGTAAATGAAGCTATCGCCTTTATCAGAAGAACTAAGGAACATATTTCTATCGATCTTATTAAGAAAATCCACAAAATTGTTTTTAGAAACTCTAAGCCATTTGCGGGAAAATTTAGAAAAAAAGGAGAAGAAGTTGTTGTAACTGATAATTATGGAAACATAGTTCACGAAGGAGCATCACAAAGAAGAATTAACTACTTACTTAAAGAGTTAGTTGCTTGGCATGATAAAAATAAGGAAAAGTATCCTGGATTTATCTTAGCGGCCGTTATCCACAATCAATTTGAAAATATTCATCCATTTGCCGATGGAAATGGTAGGATCGGTAGAATCCTATTAAACAATATTTTATTAAGACATAATTTGCCTCCCATTAATATTAATCTCAAAAATAGAGCAGAATATTATGCATCGCTGCAGGCATTTCAAAAAGAACATAATCTTAAACCAACAATTGACTTGTTCTTGAAAGAATATCGCGAATTAAAGAAAGAACTGGAAGATTAGATATATCCACAAACATTCAATTTCGTTTCCTTTTTCTAGAACCAGTTTGGTGTTAAGGTGTTTGATGAGAGAAATATATGGAGTGCATTTTTTATATTGTACTTTGCTCACCTAAGATAGTATTTCTTTTGATTCCAAGCGTCCACCCCACACTAGCCACCCCTTACTGCTCTTGTAACTTATCTAATGATTAAGAGTATAAATAACTGGAGTAGAACTTAAGGGCAGAAATCAACTGATTGGTTGATTTTAGAAATCTTCTTTTGCTTTCATAATTTTATTAATATTCCTAAGACCTTCCCTCAATAGCATTTTATCTTTACGTTCAATCCCGTGATAGATATATCCTAAAGTAAAATGGAAAATATAATAGTATTTTGAGCGTTTAAGAAAATCTGTGTCTTTTGGACCACTGTACTTAGCATATATTTCATTTATTGCTTTCTTTCCTAAATTCCAAAACCAAGAAAAATCAAGAGCCGGATCTCCTAAACTAGCATCAGCAAAATCAATAATACCCACTATTTTTCCATTATTTATAAAAATGTGATCATCAGATAGATCGTTGTGTGTTAATACTTTCTGAGGAAATTGAGGTAATTCTAAAAATTCTTTATAGATTTTAAGAACAATTTTTTTTTCTTTTTGAGAAAGTACCGAGAAGATAACATTTTTTCTTTTTTTGAACTGAATTCCCATTTTTTTTATACCCCATTCAACTCTTCTAAATCCTAATTTTTTTGCTTCTTCTAATGAGAATGTATGGAGTGCTGAAAGAAACAAAGAAATATCTTTTGATGTGCTAACTTTTTGTTCTTTTATTAATTTTCTAAATATTGATGTAGAAAATTCTTTTCCTTTAATGAGCTTGTAACCTCCAAAATTAGTTTCTTTAGAGATAAAAGAATAATTAGGAACTGGGATAGGAGTTATTTTTTTAAAAATTTTTAAGAAAGCTATTTCTTTTCTAATCCTCTTTTTATATTTTTCACCTCTAGGAAAACGGAAAATATATTTATCATCAAGTATAAGAATAAGGTGATCAAATCCGCAAGTTACAAATTTAGAGTTTGAAACCTTTAGTTTAGGAAAATCTTTTTTTATCTTCTGGATTAGTTCTTTTTTAATCATTTATCTTTCTCCATTGCTTCTCTTCTTAATTTTTCTGGCATTCTTTCAATTGCATATCTTAAAGCAGTTCTTGGCATTTCTTTCTTATGTTTAATAACAAAATCAAACACTTCTTTTTGAAAATCTTTAGATGCTTCTTTTAACATCCATCCATATCCTTTTTGAACCAAATCTTCTTTATCTGTTAGTAAAATTAAAGCAACATCAAAAACATCATCAAGGTAAGGTTTATGTATCATCCAACTTTTTCCTTGAATAAATGAAACTGCTGAAGCTCTTTTTTCACACCAATTTTTAGATTTTGCCCACTCCTTTACATTATTTTTATATTTAGGATATTTAACAATGAAATGACTTATTACATTTAAACAAAAATCATCAATTTTCCCCCAATTATCAATATAATCTTTTAGCCATCTTTCTAAAATTTTAAAATCTTTTTCTTCTAAATCTAAATAAGAAGCCCATTGTATTGCTATTGTTGTTTTTTGGCTGTATCTTTCTTTTAACTGTTCTTCACAAAGTTCTAAAATTTCTTCTTTTTTTAGATGTTTAATCTCTCTAAAATAATTCTTAGCTATTTTTCTAACTATTGGTGTTCTTATACCTGTAGATCCAATACCAACAGAATTTGAAGAAATTTTGATTTGTTTATTGTGTTTTAGAGTTGTATTTGTTTTCAATTCTTCATCTACTTTTTTTAGAATTTCCGTCCTATTTTCAGTTTTTAATAATTGTTTAGGCTCTTTCATCTTACTGTTAATCATTCTTACACCTCTACATCCTGAACAATTTTGCAACTTCTACCTGTCTGTGAAATTTTTACCAGCAGACAACCGAATTACACCTTATCGGTGTTCAGGTAATGGATGCTCATGCCCCAATCGTTTCCTGTACTTAAGATGCTCTAAATGGGCTATTTTTTCTTTCAGGAATTTTTTAACATCTAGCTGGTTTCGTTCTATCATTGTTGAGAAATGTTTCCCTCCTAAAAAATGAGGCATAAGAACATAGGTTGCTCCTGCATCATAAAGCCTAACTGCTTCATCAATCTGGTGAGAAACAACAGAAATTATAGCTTTTTTATTTTCTTCTCTGATTTTATTGATTAATAACAAATTTGTTTCAATAGAAGGGATAGTTGAAATTACCATTTTTGCTGTTGAGATGCCTAAATCATTTAAAAGTTCAGAATCATTTGCATCCCCATAAATACAATCATATCCTTCGTCAGAAATTTTTTTGATGATTTCTGGATCGTAGTCAATAACCATTACCTTTTTCCTCGTTTTTTTAAGAGATTCTAAAATATCAAAGCCGATTCGGTTATATCCAAAAAGAATAACATCATGCTTATCCTTACTATAACTTCTGCTCTGGTCTACTTTTTTACCTCTTTTTTCAAATATCCTCAAATATCGCGCAAGAACTGAATAAATCTGGTTCGAGTACATAATCATGTAAGTTGATCCGGTAAAGGTAATCAAGGCTATAGCAGTAACTAAAGAGAGTATTTCATTAGAAATATGCCCAACTGAAACTCCTAAAGCAACAATAATTAACGAAAATTCACTTATTTGAGCAACAGTTAGTCCAGCTAAAAAATTGGTTCTTTTGGTGTATCCCAAAAACCGCATCAGAACCATCACAACCAGTGGATTGCCTACCAGTACCACCAATGATAATACTATTATCGCCGTAAGATTCTTGATTATACTTGAAAAAACCATTTGTGATCCTAAGATTATAAAAAATATAATTAGAAAAAAATCTCTTAACGGTTTCATTTTTGAGCTTATCTCAAAGTGATATGGTGATAACGATAAGGATATGCCTGCCAGTAAAGCGCCAACTTCTATTGAAAAATTAAGGAATTGGAACAGCGAAGCAATGCCAAAACACCAGCCAATGGAAAAAAGTAATAGAAATTCCTGTGATTTTGCAATAAATCTGGTCAGTACTGGTAAAAGATATACTGCTAATACTAAGAGAAGTATAATTCCTCCCAACCCTTTTAATATTGATTCAACCACTAAAGAAGTTAAATTAGTTCCGCTGCTTAAAGAAGAAATCACTAATAATATAATAATAGCGATAAGATCTTGTACAATTAAGAAACCGACAGAGATTCTTCCATAGAGAGCTTCTAAATCATTCTTATCCGATAGAAGTTTCATGATTATTATAGTACTACTAAACGCCAAAGCAACACAAACATATAACGAAACAATAGTAGAAAAGCCAAGCAGCCGCGTGATTATAAATCCAATCATAAAAGTAAACAAGACCTGCCCTACGCCAGTAATTAAAGAAACCTTTCCAACCTCTTTAATAACCCGCGGATTGAGGTTCAATCCCACCATAAATAATAGAAAGGCAATACCAATCTGTGAAAAAGCTAGAAGGTCATCTGTAGATCTGATGATATTAAGGACTAATGGGCCCAAAATAATGCCGCTAAAAATATAGCTAATAATTATAGGCTGTTTAAGAAGGCGCATAAATCCGCTGACAAATATCGTCACAATCAGTATTTTGCTTAATTCTATAAACAATTCAGGAGTCATTTTTATTAATTATTCAATTGATCAAATCTTATATCATCAAATATTAATCTCTTTTCATTTATAAATGTTTCAAAACCGCAGCTTATAGAAAAAATGATCAGATCCACTTCAGCCAATATAAGTTTATACCCTCGCGCTGTTAAGAAGCCTGACTGAAGTGAAGCAAACGTGTAGCGTCCCAGAAGGGCTGAAATTTAGTGCAACATCTCGAAGAGAAATTTCAGAGTAAGCTGGCGGATAATTCTATGCAAATCGGAATAGGATTACTAAAGAAACAATTGCCATACTTATTCCAACAATTTCAAGCGTGGATATTTTTTCTTTGAAATAAAACACGCTTACTAATGTTAAAAATACAACCATGCTTACACTGTACAACACGCCGAGAGTAGAAAGTTTTATTTTTCTCATTATAAAAAACCAGCCAAATGCAGTAAGCCCATATATAATTGCACCTAAAATTAGTATTTGCCAACCGGAAAAGGCGTTTTGTAATGAAGCGTGTTTTATTAGAGAATCGGCAAGAACAGTAATCAAACTTAATCCTATCCCGATTAAAAATGCAACCAATATTGTGTTCATAATAAATGAATAATTGCTTAACTTTAATAATCTTACGAGCCCGCCAGCTTGTTGGACTGAAGTCCGATTAAAGAAAATCCTAAAATATGATTTTTCCACCAGTGTATTTTCACTGGTGGTGTAGCCATCTCTTTGATTGGAAAAATCATGGTCGAAAAACCGCCCCGAGCGAAGCGAGCATGCCACTGGTGTTGAGCCCGCAGGCGATCACCAGTGGTGGGCGGTTTTTTTGACAGCGATTATCTCTCGCTATGAATAACGGGGATTTCTGCTATTTTCATTTAAAAGCAGAACCTTAATAAATCTAGTTCTCTTTTTCTTATGAATGAACTTTCAAAAGATCCCATCAGTAATTGACAGCAAAACTATATTAGATGAAGCTTTTAGAAAAGCCAGAATTAAAGGCAGACAAAAAAATATTAAAGGTAATTGGCTGCAAATAATTAGGAGGAAAGAATCACTAAAACTGGATGTCATCAAAGACTTAATTGAACAACATTTACAAAGAATTATAACTGATTTTCCAGATCTTCAGGTTCTGCCTGAATTTTATATTAAATTAATGAATTTAACCATAGATCTGCCTCAGTTAAGAAGATCTTTAAGTTCAATTGACTGGGCCGTTAAAACATTAAGACAATTACACCGTGAATCAGTAAGAAATACAACCAAAGAGAAAGATAGAACCGATATTAAAGCCATTCTCAATAAATTTTATGGCAGAACTTCGTCAATCATTAAACAAATTGACAAAGATCTTAAGTTTTTGGAAAAGTCAAGACAAGTTATGCGGTCATATCCTGACATTAAGGAAATGTTCACTGTTTGTATTTACGGCTTTCCTAATGTTGGCAAAACTACCTTATTAAACGAACTTACTAAGACTAAAGCTAAAACCGCAGCTTACGCTTTTACTACCAAGACAATTAATGCCGGTTACTTTACAATTAATGATAAAACTATTCAGGTATTAGATTTACCTGGAACTTTAGCCAGGGATGATAAGATGAACAATATTGAAAAGCAGGCCGATTTAGTCTTAAAAGAATTAGCCGATTTAGTTATTTACGTTTATGACATTACCGAACAGTGCGGCTTTTCTTTGGAGAATCAGAAAGAATTATTTAAAAAAATATCTGGCAATAAAATCCTTACTTACTTGAGCAAGAAAGATTTGATGGATAAAGTTAACTGGAAGGAAAAACATTACTCTATTAAAGAGATTAAAAGGGAAATAGGACAGCTGGCATGAAGATTATTAGAAAAACACGTTTACCTCACTTGCCTCTAGAAGATCCTTTACCATCGCTAACAGAAATTCCAAAAAAGAATAAATGGCTGGGAAAATCTATAGAACAAAGAATTTTAGTTCAAGACTTGGAACATATTAATAATGCTATTGCTGAGCTCCGCCAATATCAAGAAACTATTCTAAAAAAAGCTAAAGTACCGCTCCCGCCAGCTTATGTTGATTTCAAGCATCACTTGCCAATAATTTTAGACTCGCCTGAAAATCTCCATTTTTTTGAGGAAGAGTTAGCTGGAGTCAACCAGGCTCTAGTTGATTTAGAAACCCAACCATTTAGTCCTGTTAAGAGGGTTCAAGATATACCGCCTCTGCCGCCAAAACAAAACAATTGTTCTATAAGAAATTATTTAATTAAAACATCTATAGAAGAATCACCTGCGCAACAATCCATTACATCGCAACTATCTCCAGAAGAAAAAGTTAGAGCGTCAAAGCCAAAACAAAATCCCAAATCTCTGTTAGATAGATTACGGTATGGAGTCATTGAACTGCAGGACAAATGGGCTGAAGTTAAGGGCAGACTTAATGATATAGATTATCCTAATTTAGAAGTTAAGCGGCAATTGTCAAAACTGGATTTGGAATTAAAAAAATTCAAAGAAATTTCAACCCCTTTCAAGACATCACTGCTTACTCCAAAAGCGCAGGAGCGTGTTAGAAGCAAGATTAAACAAATCAAAAGAAGAATTAATAAAGAAAGAACAATTCTGCCAGAACTATTAGTTATAGAAAACAACCTCAAAAACCTAAGAAATTACAAGCTGCAAAAAGTACGTGTCTTAAAATCAATTTCAGCTTTCGGTAAGAGTACAATATTATCAAGCCGGCAGCAAAACAGAATTCATCAGGCTACTAAAGAATTTATATCTAATATTTCTAACAAAGATTTAAAAAACTACGAACTGCTTAATCTAGATAAATATCTTCATGATTGGTTGAACTATAAAATGCCAAAACCTCTCGTTTCAAGAATAGTGCCTGCTACTATGGGCCATAGCCAAGATCTATCTGAAAAAAAAGCCGCTCTCCAGAAAGAGATAGAGAAAAAAAAGAGAATTATTAAAGACCAGCCGATTAGAATAACACCAGAAATTGCATTGATAAATAAAAAACTAGATGAAACAAATAAAGCCGCTTTGCAAAAGAATAAAGTTACCATAAGATTACCCAGAATTGAATCTTCGGAATCACTTCGCATAAGGAAAGAATTTCGTGCAATACAGAATATCTTAGCTAGAAGCTTCAAGGATCCAAGTTTACTATTGGGAAAATTTAGAAAGAGAAACTGGCAGCTGACAGAAGTAGAAAGAAGAGCTAAAGATGAAGTAATTAGAATTATGAGAAGAATTGAGGGTGATAATCCACTTCCACAAAACGAATTGCTGCAGATTGAACAAAGTCTGCGAATATTGGACACCATACCTTTAGAAGCTGGCAAATTGGTCCGGAGGTCATCCGGTAAAGTTGAACCATCTAGAGTAGAGCAAGCTTTCTTGCAACAGGAATTAGATCAAATAATACCCATGAGAATTGACCGGCCAGTAATAATTGCTAAAAAAACTAGTGAATTATTAGAAATTGAAAGCAAACTAGCTAGAATCTATGCCTCTTAAGTTGTATTTATAGTTATAAGTTGGTGAGCTGTATACCCTTTGCATAAAGTCTGCAGAATGGGTTGTTCTATTTAGCTACTATCTTACAAGAACAAGGAAATTTTTTAGCTGCTCTTGATAAAGATTCTCTAGCTATTTTAGAATTAAGCTTGTTAACATTAACTTCAACTAAAGGCTGACCCTCCATGACTCTGGCTGCAGTGCCAATAGACTTACCGTAAGATAATTTCATACCAGTACTCATTCTATCCGCTCCTGCTCCTGAGGCTAGAGGATTTTCTCTTAGAACATGATGAGGGTAAACTCTAATTCTTAAATGGTAATCGCCTGGAATTTTCTTTTCTAATAACCTATTGGAACTCATCCTAGCTGATTCTAAAGCGTTATGCCTAATATTCATTGATTTTTGCGATAACAACAAGTATTTAGTATCAAATTTCTTCTGAGGATTACCCATATCAAATTTTATTATTTTTACTTGCGGCCTTCCTCCTCTCACATAATTCTGTTTAGAATACTTACTTATACGAGTATAGGGCCTTTCTAAATTTTGATAAGCCGAATTTTTTCTTAATCGCGCCATTTAGTACTAAAATAATAGTCTATTTATAAAGATTACTGGTCTAACCAAGCAAGATTTTAAGTTGTCCAATGCCTCAGCCAGCGATTTAGACAATCTTTAATTCTATAAGAGGCGCCGAACTTATCTACTCTGAAAAAAGAATGGATGACTTTCTCCTTCGATATATACTGCAACGTAGTTAGGATTTCGTCTAGCTTCATATTCAAATTCTACTCTTACTGTTCCATTTTCCCGTAAAATACCAACTCCATTCCAGGGATAATTAAAACTATTTGGATGGACAAGATGTAATCCTAGTTGTCCTTCTTTTGGATGGCAAGTAACTCTTAATGCATTAGGAAATGCTCTTTGAACCAATTCTATCTCTCTGAGGGTTTGATTAAATACTAAATACTCAAATGCTGACGCAGTAGCTCTTTCTCTTATTTCTTCTTGTAATGCTGAATTATTCTCATTAACAAAAAAATCGATTAAATCTCTTTCAGGATACATTGTTAGATTGATATTAGTCATGGTATTTTCAATAAGTCTCTGTCTATCAGAATCATTTGGATATCGCTCATAATGGTCTGCCACTCGGATTTCTACCATCTGATATATCCTATTAAATTCATCTTCGCGAGAGGCAACCAGATCACTCATATCAACAGAAGTGATATATTTCCGATATCCTAAATCTACAATTAGTTCATTGATTTCTTCTCTATATCTTTGAGCATGAGCTATCGGTTCCCTAAAGATAGGAGCGTACACTAAACCATCAGTTACCAAAATAACCATAGCTCCGGGTTGATATATCTGTTCAATATCTCTGCAAAGAGAGTAAAGTCTAGATAGGCATCCAATTTCTGCCAAGTCTGGTGTTCTCCTCCTAACTTTTAGAGGATTGAAGCACTTTACTGGAAACGATGGAAGAACAAACTCAATAGGTCTTTCATTTTGCATTGCATTATTTATTCCATCTTCATAATATTCTTGATTTGCCTCAAAAAATCGTCTTGGTCCTCTTCTATGCCTATTAGAAGTAACTAAACCAACAATATCTTCAAGAACATTACCTGTTTGTCGCACAGTTCGTCTATCAGAACTTTCATCAATGCTTCTTCTCCAGTCTTCATAATCAAATCTAGGTAAAACTAGATAACCTTGTTCTATTTCCGATTCTGGTGATTGAAAGTATCCGCCACTCATATGAATGTGGCTGTAGTTTCCGACAATCACCACGTTCACTTGATCTATCTTGATATTCTGTATTATTCATTTTAATTCACTCCTTGGAATAGATTGTTATACTTATTTAATAAATATTCTAAATTATTTTACTTAAAATACGAAAGATATATAAATTAGTCTAATAATATAAGAAAAATTGTAAAGGAATCATTAATTGAATACGGAGAAAAAGTAAAGCTAGATAGTAAAGATAAGGAAATTCTGGCAGTATTAGATCAAAATGCAAGATTATCAATTGCTGATATAAGTAGAAAAACAAGAATACAAAGAGACAGTGTTCTTTACAGAATCAACAGGCTAAAAAAATTAAAAGCAATTCGTTTCTTCCATACAGTTTTAAACCCTTCAATTTTAGGATATGATATCTATTCTTATGTTAGTTTTAGCCTTCATAATCTTACACCACAGAAGGAAAAAGAAATAACTGGTCATTTTAAGAGCCATCCAAATATTGTTTATGTTGCAAAGACTACTGGAAAATGGGACTTTATGATAAACATTGCAGCAAAAAATCTTAAACAATTTGACGAAATCCTACATTCTATACGTATGAAATTTTCAGATGTCATCAAAGAATATGAAACATCATCCATAATTCAGGAATACAAATATGATCATATGGTCGATTTAATCTAAGAAGTTCGGCGCCTTGTCAATGATTAACTAAATATCGCGGGCTTACGCACTTCCTCACTACATTCGCACCACGTTGCACTTTCAGTTGCTTTGCTCCTTCAGGGTACATAATAGGCATGCTGATGTTAATCAAAGGAAATCACATCTCTTCTGGAGCTTCAATTCCTAAACAGTTTAACCCATTCTCGAGAACTTGTCGAACCGAATCTACCAGCATCAACCTTGCCGCCATTTGTTTCTTGTTTTCAGAAATTACCTGGCAGGCATGATAAAATTCATTAAAAGCTTGAGCTAAATCCAATAGATAGTGGCACAAAATATGAGGCTTGTATTGCTTAGCTGTTTCTTTAATTATCTCCGGGAATTTAGAAAGCATTAGAACCACCTTGTTTTCAGACTCGGATTTTAATTCTCGATATTCCACTAAATTTATTTTCCCAGCTTTTCTAATTACGGAACAAGCTCTGGCATGCGTATATTGAAGATAAGGCCCGGTTTCGCCTTCAAACTTTAACGATTCTTCCGGATTAAAAACTATATCTTTAACTTGATCTGTTTTAAGCATAAAGAATTTAATAGCTGCTAAACTAATAAATTCAGCTCTTTTTTCAACTTCTTTCTTAGAAATATTTGAATATCTCTGTTTAACTTCTTTTGCCGCTAAGTTCTTAGTCTCATCCATAACATCATCCGCATCAACTACTGTGCCTTCTCTAGATTTCATTCTACCAGATGGAAGATGCACCAAACCATAGCCTAAATGATACAATTTTTTAGCGAAAGGTCTTCCCAGCAGTTCTAAGATCTTAAATAATTGTTTAAAGTGCAGATTTTGTTCAGAAGCCACGACATAAATTGATTTATCGTAGTGGTAATCCTCATATCTTTCTTCAGCTAAATACATATCTTGAGTAATATAAACACTGGTACCATCTCCTCTAAGAACAACTTTATTTGGCAAGTCAAATTGTTCCAATTTGGCAATTATGTTCTTATCATCATCTTTTTGGAAAATTCCGTTTTGAAGACCTTCAAAAGCTACTTCCTTGCCTCTCTCATAAAGTTCAGATTCATAATACTCTTTTTCAAAAGTTACCCCCAGTCTTTTATAAGTTTCAGCAAACCCTTTTAGAACCCAAGAATTCATTTTCTTCCATAACTTTAAAATTACCGGATCTTTCATCTCCCACTTGAATAACATTTCTTGAGCTTGATTCATCAAATCTGGGCTTTCCTTATTCATCTTAGCAAACATTACATAGTAGTCTCCAACAAAATGATCAGACTTTTTATCTGGCTTTTTGTTCCTCCCCCATTTTTGATAAGCTAACATGGATTGGCAGATATGTATGCCGCGATCATTAACAATATTTACAGGATGAACTGTATTGCCATCAAAAGTTAATATTTTAACTAATGAATTTCCTATGGCCATATTCCTAACATGTCCAAGATGCAGCGGCTTATTAGTATTAGGACCGCAATATTCAAACACAATATTCTCTTTAGAATTACCAGCACCATATTTTTTATTTTTTTTCTTAATTACGGACAAAATTTCTTGGGCTAATTCACTTTTATCTAAAAAGAAATTCAGATAAGAGCCAGCCACTTCAATTTTAGAGACAAACTGAGGCTTTTTAATTTTATGTTTAAGTTTTAAGGCCGCATCTGGGCCTAATTTAAAACAAGGGAAAGCATAATCACCCATTGATGGATTTGGAGGAACAGCTAGCATGCCTTCTACTATCAGCTGATTTAGATTAGTTTCTTTAACTAATAATTTCACTAATTCAAGTTTGAAGTCCATTGAGGAAATATAACCTCTAGATCTTTATATAGATTATGCCCATTTGTATGTATTAAGTTAATCGTTATGAGCAAGGCCGCCTAAAGTCCTACCCGTTTCTAATTTCCAGAACGCAAGAAATAAGAAAACTATCTTATTTCTGCGCAGAAAATAAATCTTTGTTTATTTTC
>Ga0209542_10010962_pt1 | contig 16194 bp, 14 predicted proteins | sample RifCSPhighO2_01_FD_184028 | JGI IMG/M metagenome (GOLD analysis project Ga0209542, IMG submission 184028) | Soil microbial communities from Rifle, Colorado - Rifle CSP2_plank highO2_0.1 (SPAdes) (version 2) | ecosystem: Environmental > Terrestrial > Deep subsurface > Rock core/Sediment ... | reverse complement strand
CGTCTGCCCGCGCTCGTAGCCGGCCGCCTGAAACACTTTCTGATGCACCATTCCGGCGCCGCCGATCTCGAGCCAGCCGCTATTCTTGCACACCGAACAGCCGACGCCATCGCAGAGCGTACAGGAGATATCGAATTCGAAAGACGGCTCGGTGAACGGGAAGAAGCTCGGGCGCAGACGCACCGTAACCGACTTCTCGAAAAAGCGGCTGAAAAAAGTCTCCGCTATCCATTTGAAATTCGCTACGGTCACATCGTCCCCGACCATCAGGCACTCGAATTGGTGGAACGTATGCTCGTGCGACGCATCGGTCGATTCATTGCGGAACACGCGCCCGGGAATGATGATACGGAACGGCGGCGTGTGCCGCTCCATATAGCGCACCTGGACGGGCGAAGTATGCGTGCGAAGGAGGTAGCGCTCTGCTTGTTGTTTCTCCTCTTGCAGCCCGCCTTCAGAAGATTTCTGCGAGGCAAGCCAAAACGTATCCTGCATATCGCGCGCCGGATGATCCGCCGGGACATTGAGCGCATCGAAATTGTAATGCTCCGTCTCCACCTCCGGGCCATCCGCTACGGCGAAACCTAAGGCCGAGAATATATCCGTGATCTCGTTTTCGATCGCGGTGATCGGATGCAGATGCCCGCGCGGAAAGGCCGTGCCCGGCGCCGTGACATCGATCCGTTCCCCTTCCGCATCGAATGATTCCCGTTCGATGCGGGTCCGAGCGGCTGCGGCAGCTGCGACGAGCGTGCGTTTCACTTCGTTGCCGAGCGGTCCGGCGACGCGTTTCTCTTCCTGAGGCAGGTCTTTCAGACCCTTCAGAATGGCGCCAAGTTCGCTCTTGCGCCCGAGATACTGCACTTCCCACGCATCCAATTCAGGCACAGTCTTGACCGCATCCAGCGCTTCCTTGGCTTCGGTGCCGATATGAGTGATGCGTTCCTGTATCATACAAAACGATAGAAATAATATATCCATTGTACCGAAAATGCCCCCTTTGGTCAAAAAAAGACCGATTAGAATCAATCGGTCGGCAAACACAAACAATTTGTTATTTCGGAAAAGTGAGGAAACGACAATTTTTCTTTGGCTCGATGGTAATGATTTCCCCTCGGTCGAGCGCTATCAGTCCTAACAATTTCACACTCTCAAAAAAACCGCCTGTATTATACACCCTCTCCATCAGCATCTGATTGAGGGCTACACAGCTTCCCAGTGGTGATGTGTGGCGTTCGCGCTCCCTATCGATGCGCCACTGCAGACGCCTCAGCCTCTCTTGCCCTTCTGAAGCCACCGAAGAGATCAGGTCTTCTGTTACCGCTCTACGGCGCCGTTCTGCTTCTTCTGGATCTTGCTGAAACAGCGCGACCCATTCATCAAAGTCGAAGTTCATGATACCTCTCCTTGTAAAAAACTGATTTGAAGCTATCACAGCAAGAAAGAAAAAACAAGCAGCCAAGGAAATGCCGCTTGTCGTAAGAAAATATCCGCAAAAGCGCTTTTAGAAGACGATTTTCACGAAATCCTTCTTGCCGACTTTCATCACCTGGTCAGCGAAACGAGATTCGATAACGGCATTCGCATCCGTCACTTTTTCTTCGGCGATTTCTACCCCGCCCTGTTCGATTTTCCGACGAGCATCCGATTTGCTCTCCGCCAGTCCCGCCTCGACAATCATATCGACGAGTTTCGTGCCGATGGCAGTTTTCACGGCGCGGACATCGGCCGGGATAGTATGTTTGGAAAACGTCTCGACAAAATAGGTCTCCGCCTTGGCCGCTTCAGCGGCACCGTGATAGAGCGTGACGATTTCGCTGGCAAGCCTCATCTTCGCATCACGCGGATTGCCTCCGGTCACGATATCTTCGGCCATCCGGGACACTTCTTCCATCGGCACGCGCGTGCAGTGCACGAAATAGCTCATCATCACTTCGTCCGGGATGCTCATCACTTTGCCGAACATCTCTTGCGCCGTAGCGGTCACAGTGATCGTGTTGCCCCAGCTTGAGCTCATCTTGCGGCCATCGGTCCCAAGAATCAGATTCGTCATCAGGATATCCTGCGGTTTCTGTCCGTGAGCTTCCTGGAGACGGCGGCCGGCCAACAGATTGAAACGCTGATCCGTGCCCCCCAACTCCACGTCGGCGTTCACAGCGATACTGTCAAACCCCTGCATCAATGGATACAGCACCTCGCGGAGCGACACGCGTTTGCCGTCATCGAGGCGCTTCTGGATATTCTCTCTTGCGATGAATTCCGCCAGCGAGAACGCATTCGCCTGCTCGCCGATATCGTCATAGCCGAGCTTGGAGAGCCAGGTGGAATTGTAATGCACCTCGGCCTGCTCGAGATCAATGATCTTCCCCGCTTGCTCGGCATACGTCTTCATATTCTGCTCGATCACCTCGGGAGCGAGCATCGGCCGCTCGCTGTCCTTGTCACTCGTATCGCCGATGACACCCGTGAAGTCGCCTACGATCAGGATGATTTTGTGCCCGAGCTCCTGAAAATCGCGCAGTTTGAGAAGCGCCACTGCTCGTCCCAGGTGGATATCGGGACTGGTCGGGTCGATGCCGAACTTGATGCGCAGCGGGACGCCTGCAAGCAGGCGCGCTTTCAGATGCTCGCGGTCGATCACCTCGGCGACGCCGCGCGTCAGGAGGTCTTCGATTTTCTGTTCTGTGGTAGACATAGATATATTCATTTTTCTTAGATTCCGGGTCACCCGCATTCGCGGAGCGATTCGGGCGGGAGCCAGGGATGACCTTTCGATATACTCAAGGTCATTTCAGTCCTAATTTTGCTTTAGTTAAGCGGTATTGGTCATCGGAAATCTGACCGGCTTTGCGCATCGCCTCGAGCGACGCGATGATCTCCCCCTTATTCTTCTCTATATTCTTCGGCGTCATCGCCTTCTTCATCATCTTCTCGCGTTCGGCCGGGCTCATCTTCATCAGGCGCCGCATCGCGAAACGCTGGAACATATTCATATCCTTCATATCGGGCATTCCAGGAATAGTCGGGAGTTTGCCCTCCGTGTCAGCCATATCATTTTTCTTGAATGGATTCCATTTCATATTTTTGAGAGAAGAGCGAATTATGAATTGCGAATCATCGACAACTTATTTCAGAATATTTCTCAAGAGTACGTGTTCTTTATTCTTGATTCCTTATTCCTGATTCTATCTCTTCATTTTCATCCGATAGCGCGTCACGAGCAGAGCGGAAGCGATGTAGACAGAGGAATAGGTGCCGAAAATCACGCCGACCAGAAGCGCCAGGCCGAAATAACGGATGCTCTCGCCGCCGAAAATGGTGATGGCGAACAACGTGATGATGACCGTGAGCGACGTATTGATAGAACGGCCGAGCGTCTCGTTGATCGAGCGGTTGACCGTGATCTCGAAGTCTTCTTTTTTCCCGGCGCGCAGCAGATTCTCACGCACCCGATCGAATACGACGATCGTGTCATTCACCGAGTAACCAAGAATCGTCAGGAGAGCCGCGATAAACGGCACGCCTATCTCGATATCATACCGCCAGCCGAGCACCGCGAAAATGCCGAGTACGACCACGATATCGTGCACCAAGGCGATGATAGCGCCGAAACCGTACTCCCACGACGTTACTAGTCCGGAAACGCGCCGGAATGCCCACGCGATGTAGGCCGCTATGCCGAGCACGGAAAGAATGATACCTGAAACCGCGTTCTTCTTGATCTGGTCGGAAACCGATCCGCCGATGAAATCGGTGCGCAATTGTACGATGCCGGGATCGAGAACCTGCAATTTTTCCAGCACCCGCTCATTGGTATCTTCGTCTGAGGCCAGGTAACGGAGCAGGAGGCTTTTATCTTCGCTTTTCTGAATCGTCAGGCTCTGCAGCGAGAGATCGGAGAGGCTCTGTTCCACTGCGGACACTGCGGGTACAGGTCCTTTGGCAAACCGCACTTCCATAAGCGTCCCCCCCTTGAAATCGATGCCGAGCTTCAATCCCACCGTGAAAAGCAGCGCCAGACTGGCCATCGTCAGGATCCCAGAAACGAAGTAGGCGTATTTTCTTTTTTGGATGATGGGCAGCATACGTTGTTATTCAAGGAGTTTTTTGGGCGACACGAGCACTCGCGGATGGCGTTCCATCCATTCTCCGATCAGGAAATCCATCGTCACTCTCACGAGCACGACCGCCGTAAAAAGCGAGAGGAGCACGCCGAGAGCAAGGATGATGGCGAACCCTTTCACAAATCCGGTGCCGGTGCCGATCAGGATGAAGGTCGTGATAAGCGTCGACACATGGCCGTCGCGGATACTCGGCCAGGCGCGGCGGAAGCCTTCTTTGATGGATTTGGCTACGCCCTTGCCATAAGAGAGTTCTTCGCGCGTCCGCTCGAAGATCAGCACGTTCGCATCGACGGCGATACCGATGGAGAGGATGAATCCGGCGATACCGGAAAGCGTCACGGTAATTGCGAACGGCGTGAAAACGGAAAGCTTGAAAATCGTCAGGAGCATCGCCGTATAGAGGAGCAGGGCGAACACGGCGATCAGACCGAGAAAACGGTAGTAGAAAATCATAAAAATCGCTACCGCCCCCAGGCCGACCAGTCCCGCGAAGAGGCTCTTCTGCAAAGCCGGCTGTCCAAGCGACGCATCCACGCTCTGCTGCGAAACGAGCGCGATCGGTACCGGCAGAGCGCCCTCGTTCAAGCGCTTCACGTATTCATTCACTGTTTTGCTAGTAAAATTGCTCGTCACCACCGCTTTGCCGCCCAGGAGCTCCTGCTGGATCGTCGGTGCGCTGAAAATCTCGTGATCAATGAAAATCGCGAGCTGCTTGCCGACATTGCGCTTGGATATTTCGGCCAAGAGCGTCGCTCCATCGCTATCGAATTCGAGGGCGACCTGGGGAGAACCGATGCCTTGGCTCTGATAATCGATGGATACTTTCTTGAGGTTCTTCCCTGTCAGACCGGTCGCGACATATTGCAGTTCCGGGTACTGATCGATGGATCGCTTGATGAAGAGGATATGCGCGGCACGCACTTCGCGCGCATCCCCCTCGCTCCCGTCTGACGCCGCGGCCGGGCGCTCTTCAATTTTTTTGATGATATGCCAACCGAACTGGCTTTCGACGAGACTCGGATACACTTCGCCTGATTTGAAATTGGAATCAAAGATTACGGCATCGAATTCCGGGACGAATGTCCCCTTGGTGACAAAGTCGAGATCGCCTGCCTTGTCTTTGGAACCGGGATCCTGGCTGAATTCCGTGGCAAGCTGGCCGAAATCCTCGCCGCTCCGCGCCCGTTCCAGAATAACCTGCGCCTGCTCTTTGGCAGCAGCGTTCATAGTATCGAACTGCTTGACGGCATCAGAATCCTCCGGCGCCAGCTCGCGGAATTCGAGAAACGGCGTTTCTTTGATCATTTTCTTCGCCTGCTCGATGTCTTTGATGCCGGGCAGCTCGACGATGATGCGCTGCTCTGTGCCTGACCGCGACAATTGCACCAGCGGTTCGCCCACACCGAAGGCATTCACCCGGCGCTCAATCACCGCTTCAGCAGCGGAGAGGGCATCGCTCACCTGTTCGCTCGGCACCTGCGACACATCAGCCTTGTATTCCAGATGAATACCCCCCTGCAGATCAAGCCCTTCGTTTACCATGAGTTTCTCCACCGCATTGAAAAGCGGCGGAATGAACTTGACCGCTTGCGGATAAGCGATGATCCCGCACACCAAACCAAGTAAAAGCACTTCCGCAAAATAGAGGCGTTTTTTCGTATGCTGTTTCACACCGAGTAGCAGAATGGCGTATTATCCCCCCCCTTCAACATTGACAGTATATCGGAAATCCCTCGGCGAAGCAACTCTCAAACCTTTTCCCGCAGCGTTCCATCCCAAGGCGCGATTACATTGATTTCTTCTCCTCTAAACGCTTCAGGATCCGCTCTATCTGAGGAGTCACTGCGGCCGCGTAGGCGCCATAATTCTCGATCGGTGAGAGCATCCCCTCCGCCAGGATATAGCTCTCTGTCAGACGCATCCGCTCCAAGAAACGCCGATCATGGGTGACGAGAAGAATCGTGCCAGCATACCCCTCGAGCGCCTCTTCGAGGGCTTCGATCGCTTCGAGATCCAGATGATTCGTCGGTTCATCGAGCACCAGTACGTTCGCCCCCATCGCCGACAAGAGCGCCAGTATCAGGCGCACGCGCTCTCCCGGACTGAAAGAAGCGATCTTGTCATCCAGGACATCCGGTCCGAATTGGAATTGCGCCAGATGCATCACCACCTTATCGCTCTCATAAATGCCCAGGCGATGTTTGAACAGCTCCGCCGGAGTAGCGGCGCGAGACACATTCTCGTGCTCCTGCATCAGATATCCGAACACCAGCTGAGCACCAGCGATCCGTTCACCGGAAAGCGGCGCAAGCTCGCCTGCGATCGTCTGGAGAAGCGTCGATTTGCCGACGCCGTTGTTGCCAAGGATCGCCAAGCGGCTGCCGAATGCGATATTCAGATCGATCGGTCCGCCTTGAAACGCTGGCGCAGACGGCGAGGCAGGCCCGCCTTGAAAGCCGCTAGGATACCCGAAGCGGACTTTTTTGAGTATGATGCGATTTTCCGTTTCGCTCGCCGCCGGTTCCAGCGGGATAATAAGCGGGTCGCGTTCAAGCGGCCTCTCGACGGCATGCAGGCGCTTCTGCCGCTCTTCCAGAGCCTTGGCCGACGTCGTGAATTTCCTGGTGGCGCGCTCTTTCTTGAAATTGGACGAGAGCGTATCGTGATCCGGCGCTTTGCGCGTCTTGACCCGCTCCACCCAGTCCATCTTCTGCCCGATAGAAACAAGCAGCCGGCCACGCTCCTCCTCCTGCGCCCGATATTCTTCCTTGTGCTTGCGTATCTTGTGCGCCTTCATCTCGGCGAAAGCGCTCCATCCTCCGGCGTACATCGTCACGTCGCGCTTGTACCAATCGATTTCCAGCACTTTTGCGACGACATTATCAAGAAAGCGCCTATCGTGGGAAGCGATGATCGCAGTCGCCTGCGAACGGTTGAGGTAGCGCTCGAGCCAAAGCAGCGCTGGCAGATCGAGGTTGTTCGTCGGCTCATCGAGGAGCAGCACATCGACACCGCGAAGCAGCACGCCGAGCAATGCCGCCTTGCGCTTCTCGCCGCCGGACAGTTCCGCCACCTGGCGGTTCAGATCGATATGCGAGAGCATCAGGCCTTCCAGCATACCCTTGGCCTTGCGCGCGAAATCATACCCGCCCAGACGCTCATATTCCGAACGCAGAATCTCGTAGTGTTCCAATGTTTTCGGTTCTTCCAGACGCGATTCCAGAGCCGCCATCTCCCGTTCGAGATCCTCGAGACCCGTCATCCGGCGCAGATACTCTACAAGAGTTTCGTCAGACTCCGCCAACGCTTCCTGCGGCAGATACCCTATCAGCACCCGATTCGGTTTCATCACTTCGCCCCGATCAGGCGCCTCGATACCGGCGATGATTTTGAGCAGCGTCGATTTGCCCGCGCCGTTCAATCCGACGAGAGCGATTTTCTGGCCTTCGCCCACCGAGAACGAGACTTTGTCGAGAACGCGTTTGTTCCCAAGCGTTTTCCTGACATTTTTGAGAGTCAACATAACAGGCAATATCGAACGCGTGACGCTCGGCGCCGCGCTTTTAAAAACGAAAATTCATAATACAACAAACAGAACCTTCTGTAAAGCCATAATAGGTAGCGTTTTCATTCACTGAGAAAAATCCTGCGCTTCAGAATAGGATTGTAGCAGATACTACGAAGCGTGGGAACTGAGGTAGGCTTCCGTTTCTGCCAAGACGCGCTGCGCGTTTTCAAATGTCACTTTGGCGAGCGCCTCTTGGTACGGCAGCCAGACGTACTCCGTGTGCTCGTGCGAGAGCCGGATGTCTTTGTTCGCCACTTTGCCGGGATACATAAAGACTTCCTTGAAAATGATCACGCCCTTGCCGTCGCGGATGCGCCGTTCCCGCTCGCCCCCCTTGGCGACGTAGAAAAATTTCGTATGAAACTCCTTATCGAAAAATTGCACCTCTCGGATGCCGGTCTCTTCCCGCACCTCACGCAAAGCCGCTTCTTTTTTCGTCTCGCCGGCCTCCAGGTGTCCGCGTGCATAATCGAAATGCCCGCTCGGATAGCGGATGAGCAGATACTCGCGGCCGCGCTCCGTCTCGCAAAACAAGACTACCCCGGCAGAAATATCCCACGCGACGGGCAGGCCGCAGGCTTTGAGCAGAAAATAAAGCGGCCTCCAGACTGGCAAGCGCATACTGATACGAAAAAGAAAAAGGATTCCCGCTTCTCAGGGTACACCAAAAAAGGCTCATGGCAAAATGTACCATAATTCCACGGCCGTGGAATTATGGTACATTTTCTCTCTGCCTCGATTGCAATGCATTATTCTTTCCTGAGCGCATCCATCGGAGAAAGCTGCGAGGCGCGATACGCGGGAGCGATGCCGAATATCAGCCCGACCGCCATCGAAAACCCCGCCCCCAGCGCAAACGATGCCAATGAAAAAGAAAGTGTCAGTCCGAAACCGAGATAGCCGAACAGTACGGAGAGTCCCCATGACAGGAGCATCCCCAATCCGATGCCGATCAATCCGCCAAGCAGCGTGATGATCAGCGCTTCGATCAGGAATTGTTCCAGGATGCCGCCCGATGTCGCGCCGACGGCTTTGCGCAGCCCGATCTCGCTCGTCCGCTCGGATACCGATACATACATCACGTTCATAATCCCCACGCCGCCGACCACCAAGGAAATCGACGTGAGCGCCAGAAGCAAGATCGTGAGGGAGCCGAGCACGTCGTCCAATGTTTTCTGCGCTTCCTTGGTCGACATAACGGAGAAATCGTCCTTGTTCGGATTGTCGATATCATGGCGCTTGCGCATCAAAGCTATGATATCCGCCACCGTCTCAGCTTCGCGCGTCGCATCCGCCATCTTGACGGAAATCATCTGCACATACCCCACGCCGAGAATCTTTTTCAGGAGCGTCTGCACCGGGACATAGGTAAAGGCATCGAGATTGAAAAAAGCGACGGCTCCGCGCGGAGCGAGCACTCCGATGACCCGGTATTTTTCTCCCTTGAGAGTGATCGATTCTCCCACGGCCTCACTCCCTCCGAAAAACGTCTCTTTGGTTTCCGATCCGAGCACGACGACACGGTCGAGATTGGCGTCTTCCTCTTCAGTGAAGAAGCGCCCGCGCGCCAGTTTCGCATTCTCATCGACACGCACGACGTCCGCTCCGGCACCAAAGAGCAGTATCCGCTTGCCGACAGAGCCATACGTCGCCCGCTCCTGACCGATCGTTCCCGCGTAAACCGCTGCCACGTTCGGCAGTCTTTCAATCGCTTCGCTATCCTTGACTGTCAGGGTCGTGATCTGAGCTCCTTGGGCGCGTGACGCGGCATTCTCGCTCGACAGGTGTCCCGTATTGGGAATCTTGACTTCCACCTGGATCAGGTTCGTGCCGAAACTCTCCACTTGTCCGGTGATGAATCCTTTCACTCCTTCGCCGAGCGACGAGACGACGACCACGGCGAACACGCCGATGACCACGCCGAGCAGTGCCAAGAAGGTCCGCACCTTGTGGGTGGCGATCGTCTTGATCGCGAAACGGAACGGACGGATGTAGCGGGAAAGATAGCGCATAATATTCATAGCTATTCGTAACTCAGCGCTTGCATAGGACTGACTTTGGACGCTTTGAGCGCCGGATACAGGCCGAAGATGATACCGATCAGAAATGACACGACAAAACCGATGACGATCGATGAAGGCGGCACGATGAACTGCCACTCATAGCCGAGTTTGACGATGATGAGAGACGTGATGAATGTGAACAGGATGCCGGCGAGGATGCCGATCAGCCCGCCGATAAGCGTCACGAAAGCCGACTCAATGAGAAACTGCAGGATGATATGATTGCGGCGGGCGCCGACCGCTTTGCGCAGACCGATTTCCCGCACGCGCTGAGAGACGGAAATGAGCATCGAATTCATAATGCCGATACCGCCGACCAGAAGCGAAAGCGACGCGATAGCGATCAGGAAGTATTTCAGCACATCGGTCACGCTCGTCAGAACGCCGAGCGCCGCGGCCGTACTGCGGATCGAAAAATCAGATTCTCCGTTCGCTTCGATATCATGGCGCTTGCGGAGCAGGATATCCACATCCGCGATGGTCCGCTCGATATTGTCCGGCGCATCCACCTTGCCGCGCGCAAAATTGAGATACTCGATCCCCAGCAGCAATGTCTGCGCCGTCACAAGCGGCACATAGACCATCGTGTCCGGATTGGAAAAAGCCGACGATCCGCGCGCTTCCAAGACGCCGATCACCTTGAAAGGGATCTTCTTGAGCGTCACGGTCTCACCGATCGGATCGCGATCAGGGAACAGCTCTCGGGCACGTTCAGCACCCAGCACGATGATGCGAGACAGGTCGCTTTCTTCCTCAAGGAAAAAGAATCTCCCTGAGGCGACGCTCATATTCTCTATATTCACCACTTCCGGCGACACGCCCTGAAAGCTCGTCTCGATGGAATAGCGCGCCGCTTCCGATTCGATAGTGCCCGATCCGGTCACGTACCCGGACACGGCCGCGAGGTGCGGCACATTGCGCCGTTGCCGGAGCGCTTTCAGGTCATCGTTCGTGAAAGTCGTCGTAATGACGCCGAAGGCGGCAGCCGGCGGACCCTCTTCCTCGGATGCTCCCGGCAGTATGCCGATCAGGTTCGATCCGACATTCTCTACCTGCGACAGCACGAGCTGCTGCGCGCTCGCCCCGATCGACATCACCATAATCACGGCGGCGACGCCGATGACCACGCCGAGTACCGTCAAAAAGAAACGGAGCTTGGACGCCGAAAGCGTTCGGTAGGCAATTTTGAGCGGATCTGAAAGCTTCATACCATGATCTCTAACGTGCAATTTCCGAATAAAAATAAATGAGCAGCAAAACGCTCACACTGATGGCTGAGAGAAAATATGAGGCAGGCAGATATTTGGAAGAAGATATCGGTATCCAGCGCTTATGCCACCATATGCTTCCATATGGTCCTTTGAGCAACTCCCGCAAAGAGTGGAAATAGGGATTCAACACGAACCAAGAAAAATCCTCGATAGCCAATATGGCGACATACACAGCGACAAGAAAAAGCGGGTGGGGAATATACAATAAATATTCCAATATCAAAATTGCGGGTATCAGCAAGAAATACATGAAAATGGCATAACCGAAAAAATAGGGCACACCTATACTACGTGCCACATTTTTCATCACAACGCTCTTTTCCCCTATGACAGCGCCGTACCACCTATCCTTCGGAAGTCCCGCCCCCCAACCTTTTTCTTTTTCTATCCAAATCTCAAACAGGGCCACGGGAATAGAGATTATAAGCACATTCAAGAGAAATAGCGGCATAGTTTCAGCATCAGAATATAAGATGAACCTACTTCAGGAAGTTTTCTCCTGCAGCGGTGCGGCGAGTGAGGACGGATTCATCGCTCACGATCCGACCATCTTTCATCAGGAGAGTGCGTTTCGCGTGTTCGGCGGTATAGGTTTCGTGAGTGACCAGCACGATGGTCCGCCCGGCATCGTTCAGTTTCTGCAGGATAGTCATCACCTGCAAGCCGGACTTGGAATCCAGATTGCCGGTCGGCTCATCGGCGAAAATGATTTCCGGGTCATTGACGAGGGCGCGCGCGATAGCGACACGCTGTTTCTCTCCGCCAGAGAGCTGATTCGAGAGGTAGTCTGCGCGATGGAGCATATCCACGGCCGAAAGCGCCTGCGTGACCTGCTTCGCGTTATCCTCTATCGGACGATCGTCGTAGAGGAGCGGCAATTCGACGTTCTCGAACACAGTCGTTTTCGGCAGCAGGTTGAATGCCTGGAAAACGAAGCCGATTTTCTTGTTGCGCAGGCGAGCCAATTCATCGTCCGTGAAATCCTTGATATTTTTCCCGTCCAAGAGATATTCTCCTCCCGTGGGACGATCAAGCAGGCCGAGAACCTGCATCAGAGTCGATTTCCCAGATCCGGACGGTCCCATAATGGATATGAACTCCCCTTTGTCTATGGTAAACGTGGCGTGATGGAGCGCAGTGGTTTTGACGCCTTCGTTGTCATAGATTTTCTCCAGATCGCGGACAGAAATCAGGCTCATTGTTTTTGCGTAGATAAAGTAGTGATGACATCCCCCTCCTTCAATCCCGACGTGATTTCGATGGTTCCGTCATCGCCCTCCAGACCGGTCGTGACCGCCGTCCGGACGAATGTCCCGTCATCCTGCCTGACCTCCGCGTACGTCGTGTCGCCCTCTTTCACAAGCGAACGGAACGGCACCGTCAGGACATTCTCCCGCTTGGCTGTCTCGATGTCGATATTGGCGGTCATCCCGTCTTTCAGACGAGCATCGATATTCTCCAGCCGGAATTTCACGACATACGACACCACATCCTGTACCACGGTCGAGGCCGGATCGATCTCGGTCACAACAGCATCGAAAATCTCATCGGAACGGAACGCATCGAAGGTGATCTCGGCTTGCATACCGAGAGACACTTTGATGATATCCGATTCCGGAACGCGCGCTTCGATGACGAAGTCCCCGGCTTGCGCGACGCGCGCTATGGTCTGCCCGAGCGTAGCGACTTCGCCCTCCCGCGCATCAAGCTTCGATACCATTCCCTCAAACGGCGCCGTTATCGTCCTATCCCCTATCTGCGCGATCACCGTCCGGACATTCTCACGCGCCTGCTCGGAGGCCAGTTTTTTCGCGTTGCGCTCCTCTTGCTTCAGATCATCCCAGCCGTGCCGCGCCAGCTTCTCGCTCTCTTCCGCTATGGCCTGAGCGATGCGCGCCTCATTCAATTGCGACTCGAGTACCGGCGAATCAAGCGTAGCGATCGCCTGTCCTGCCCGTACGCTGTTCCCTTCTTTCACTGCTATGGACGAGATGACGCCCGTGCCAGAAAACGCGAGATCGGCATATGTGGTCGGCACCAGTTCCCCGCTGACGCTGATCATCTCCGAGACATCACCCTTCTTCACGGTTTCTGTCTGGACCGGCTCGCCCGTACTCCGGCTGCGATAATAGAAAAATCCGCCGACGAGCGCGAGCACGATGATGCCGATGATGATGTTTCTTTTGGTAAACGCACGCATAATGTTAAAAAAATATTTCAGAAAAGTCCCTGCCGCTGTGCCGCTCTGTCCATCGCCTGGTTGGCGCAGGCGTCCGCTACGGTATTCAGTTCCCGCCGGACATGGACGAATTTCACGTGCGCAAAATCAAGCGTCAGATTCCATACCTCGAGGAACAATGGCTGCAGCTTCTCATTCTCGATTTTGTACTCGTGATTCAGCTGCTTGCAGGCAAGCTCGCTATCCATCCGGCACTCGACGGCCGCCTGTTTCGCCTTCGCCTTGCCGATGAGCGACTTGATCTTCTTCAATCCGAAAACGATGGCTGCATACTCGGCCTCATTGTTGGTCTTTTCGCCGAGATATTCGCCATAGCTTTTGTCGAGCGTCTCGATATAGACGCCCAAAGCCGCCGGCCCAGGATTGCCCCGCGACCCGCCATCGCTATATATCACGATTTTTTCCATATGCCGAAATACCGAATAGTTCATTTCCCTTATAGGATAGCATATATCATCGTGCCGGTTAAGACAGAAAAGAAAACAAGCTACCAGGATAATGCCTGGATAGCCTGTGTCAAATGTACGGCGGTTTCCGTGAGAAAGCCTCTTCTCCGCAATAGAAATGGAGGAAAGCCGTATACGTCGCTTCACAGAAATCACTTCCTGAAACATCCTCAAGGATTTCTTGTTTGCGCTTCGTATCTTCAGGAAGCTGCGCCCTGATATGAAAGTAACCTCTTCCGTTCCCAAGCCCGCCCCTGAATCTACCAAGCAGAATCGCGGCTGTCGCCAATGGAAATGCAAGAGGATCATCGCTAGACAGTTCTCCAGCAGTAGCAGACAACTTCCAGGTCAGCGGCGTCTCATAGAGAGGCTGGATGTCTGCCACATATGAAAAAGATTTTACTTTCCCTTCTTGATTCCTAGTGGCCTTGCTCTCCAATGCTACGAGCTTGCCGATACCGTACACCTCTTCGCCCTTCTTGGTTATACGACGGAAACACACCTGGTCTCCGCTTGCAAATTTCGGCTCTATTTTTTTTACCTCTTTCGGCGGTTTTGGCTGTTGCCGAGGCTGTGGTAACAATTTCTTTGCTGCTGCCTGAACAAGATTCATTCTATCGCTCTCCTGTTAACGAACTATTGATCTCCGTGGCTTCTCATATCCACGACTTTCAGCTGAATGGCCGTAGAACCATTCCAGGTATTCTCGCTCAATTGGAAGACGACGTCAAGGATTGCGCCCCGCACAAGCCCCGCGAAGGCCTCACCCAAGGAAAAACCGATGGCATCGAAACTCCTCGTGCCGCCCTCGACCGGCATCAGCCGGAGCTTCAGGTGCTTGCTGCCGTTGCCCACGAAGCGCGCTTCCTCGACGCGCATATTCTCGAGCGCGAACACCGGCTCAGGATTGCCTTCGCCGAACGGGGCGAACAGCATCATATCGCGATACAGCTGGGGCGTGATGTGCTCCGGCTTGAGGCGCGCATCGATCCAGAGCTCGGGTTCCGTCACGACGTCCGTCAGACGCTCCGCGACCAGCGCGTTGAACCGCTCATAGAACGCATCCAGATTGTCATTGTGTATCGTCATACCGGCCGCCTGGGAATGGCCGCCGAACTTCACCAACAGATCGCCGCACGCCTCGATGGTTTCGATGATATTGATCTCCGGGATGCTCCGAAACGAGCCCTGGCTGGTTTCCGCGCCCCGGGTCAGCACGCACGTCGGCTTGCGGAATTCGTTCGCGATGCGTCCGGCGATGAGCCCCACGATACCGAACGGGAAATGCTCGCTCACGGCGAAGATGAATTTCTTGTCCGCGTACTCCGTAGCGGCGATGGCCCGGACTTCATCCGCGATGGCGGCACTGACCTTCTGCCGCGCGACATTATGAGCGTCCAGCTCGAGCGCCAGCACCCGCGCCTGTACCTGATCCTGTTCCATCAGGAGGTTATGGGCCAGCATCGCATGCGCCATCCGCGACGCGGCATTGATGCGCGGAGCGATCCGGAAGCCGATCGTACGGGCATCCGGCTTCATCTGCTCATCGATCTTGATGCCGCCCACCGAGAACATCTCCTGCAGCCCCACGCGGCGCGTCTTGGAGAGCACGACCAGTCCGTATTTCACGATGACGCGATTCTCGCCCACGAGCGGCATCACATCGGCTACGGTACCGATCGCGGCAACATCGAGGATCCACTTGAGCTGGTCCGTCTGTTCCGGCAGATACCGCTGATAGAGCGCCTGAGCGACCTTGAAACTCGTCCCGGCACCGCACAATTCCCGAAACGGATAAGTTTCGCCTGGCAGTTTAGGATTGATGATGGCGAAGGCTTCCGGCAAGACCTCCGGCGTGTGGTGGTGATCGACGATGATGATAGCTATCCCGCGCCGCTTCGCTTCGGAAATCTCGCTATGGTTGGTCATCCCGCAATCAAGCGTCAGGGCGAGCCTGATACCGGCCGCCTCGAAGAAATCGATAGCTTTCATATTCAAGCCATGCCCCTCGCTCAATTTTTCCGGGATATAGACGGACACGGGAATCCCGAGCGCTGTCAGCGCCTCGCGCATAATGACGGACGAGGTCACGCCGTCGGCATCGTAGTCGCCGAACACTCCCACGCGCTCACCATCTTTCTGCGCCAAGCCGATACGTTCAACCACTCGCTCCATCTGCTTGAAGAGGAACGGGTCGTGCATATCGCGCTCAAAATTCGGGAACAGGAACGGCTCGCGCGCCTCCTCATCGGAGTAGCCGCGCGCGACAAGGAGCGCCTCGGTGACCGGGTGATATTTCCCCTCTGAAGCACTGTCAGGCAGAGCCGTGATCCTGTATTTCCATTCCGCCATAAATATCTTTTCATCAAGAAAGCGCTTAGCTGCAAGCAACCTTTCCGAGAGACACTCGTCTGTCCAGCGACAGACTCGCTCCTGAAACTTTCGCGATCCGCCGAAGCGGCGGAACCGTGCTCGCGAAAGTT
>Ga0209542_10010961_pt1 | contig 16196 bp, 16 predicted proteins | sample RifCSPhighO2_01_FD_184028 | JGI IMG/M metagenome (GOLD analysis project Ga0209542, IMG submission 184028) | Soil microbial communities from Rifle, Colorado - Rifle CSP2_plank highO2_0.1 (SPAdes) (version 2) | ecosystem: Environmental > Terrestrial > Deep subsurface > Rock core/Sediment ... | reverse complement strand
CGCTCATGTTGATAGAATACGTCGCATAGACTGTCGCGAACATGCTCTAAAAAATTTCAGTGCCAGCAAAATGGCTGATCGGTACGAAGAGTTGTATCACAAAATTTTAAACCACCCTTAACTTTTAATTCGACATGGATCGTAAAAAATTAGATCAACTCTCTTCTCTCGGTTGGCAAACTATTAAAGAGTTAGAAACCGAGAACGGTATTTTAGCCTCACACAAAGAAGAAATTTATGGCTGTGTTTTTGGTCGGGATTCTTTAATCACCGCTTTAAAACTTTTACGCACCACCGATCATGACGCTCCCAATACCGAGTATCTTCTTACGTTAAGCAAAAAAATTCTTTTAAACCTTTTACAATTACAAGGTAAAGAAGTGAATATTGAAAGCGGAGAAGAACCGGGAAAATGTATTCATGAATACCGAGTGAATAACCACGAGCGGCTGACAGCGCGTACTTTAAGTCCCTGGTATGTTTACCCCGACGGCACCATGAAAAATTATGATACGGTAGACGCCACCCCCTTACTCTTGGTCGCCCTTTACCGGTATATCCAAAAAACGGATGACCAAGAGTTCGCTGTTAAAGTTATGCCCAATGTCGAAGCCGCTTTGGCTTGGATACTAAATTACGGTGATAGTAATAACGACGGGCTGATTGATTACCATTTTTCATCTGTAAGAACCCATGGTGGTTTAAAAACTCAAAGCTGGATGGATAGCGAAGAGTCAATTTTTCACGAAGATGGTACTATGCCAGCTTACCCAATTGCCCCAGTCGAAGTTCAGGCCTACACCTATTTAGCCTTACGCCTCTGGTCCGATTACTACGAACTCTCTAATCCTCAACTAGCCCTGATTTTAAAACTTAAAGCCGATAGATTAAAAGAATTATTCAACGAAAAATATATTGTTCATGATTCAAAGGGCGGCGTGGAGTTAGCCTTTGCTGTTGACGGGAATGGTAAACCACTCGTCAGCGCACGTTCATCCATGGGGCATTGTCTCTGGGCTTGTAAAAACAAAGTTCAGGATGGGGTTGTGGATTGTGTAATAGATAACGAGTATTTACCAGCTATAGTTAAACGTCTACTAAAAAATGACCTTTTTGAGCCGCGAGCAGGTATTCGTACTTTGAGCAAACTATCTCGTGTTTACAATCCCAATAGTTACCACAACGGATCGATCTGGCCGCATGATAACAGTCTCATTGCTGAAGGGCTAGAGAAGTTAGGATTTTTGAAAGAAAGCGCCAAGGTAGAAGAAGCCCTAATGCGAGCAATTCACCATTTTAAAACCCCAATCGAGCTTTATGTTTATGACGACGAAAAATATTCTGACTATCATTCCTTAACTGGACAATCCGCTTGCAAAAAACAGGCTTGGAGTGCGGCGGCGATTGTCAGTACCACTGTTACCCTGCTTGCGGGGAGGGGATTAGCTTAACTAACGTCCTTACAAAAAGACTAGGTATTTACCTAGTCTTTTTGTTGCCTTTACTTTTTAAAAAGTTTATGCATATTTCGACTTGACGATAATGTCGAGTCGAGTTAGCATATAGGCGTAAGATTTTTAATAAAAAATACTATGGACAAAAAACAAAGGTGGATTATGTTTATCACAATCGACGTTGTCGCGCTCGTTTTGATAGGCTTTCTCGCCTACAATTTTTATTTTAAAGAAAAAACAGATAGCCCCAGTAGCGATCCCTTACCAGATTTCTCAATTTTTGAAAACTTTGGTAATAACGGGGAAGAGATCGAGAATTTGGTTCGCGGAAAATTACGTACTGAAAAACAGGACTGGTTTAGTTGGTGGAACAAGGTTACTCCCTATCTCTCTTTTGATAAATTTAACTTAGAAACAGTTAACAAGTTAGCCCCTAGTGAAAAAACCTCTTATACCGGTAATGTTGTCGACGATGCGATTCGTAGAGAAAAAAATGTTTATGCTAAATCTCCAAACCAAAAAATGTTAGCTGACCCATTGGTTGGTATAGTCCTAACTAAAGAAAACAATAAAGTAGTCGGCGGTTTTGATGTTGATTCAAGTTTGGCGATAATCGATCTGGAAAAAGATACCTACGAACAGGTTTTAACTTGTGGCACTCCCTGTGGTTTCGACGATGCCGTTTGGTTAGACAACAGCAAGGTGCTTGTCTTTGGTTACCAGATTCTTTTCCGCGCCACTGACAACCCTGATCTAGATTCTGACTACACCCCTGCCTTGTGGGTAGTCGATCTAGAAAACCGTGCAGTACACCAGTACGTTGGTCCGCGTATAAGCAAGGCCGAATATTTGAAGAATAATCGCACAATTTATCTCACCAAGCGCTACGGTGGTATAACATTTGAATAAACAACGATGATTATGGATTTAGTACTCATCTTAGGACCAATGAAAAGTGGCAAGTCGTATGACCTAATTAGCCATTTTGCGCCTTTGAAATATACCAATATTCCACACGCTCTTTACCAATGCAAACGCAATGTCCGTGAGGATAAAATATTATCTCGAAATGGTAGTGGTCTAGAAGCGACGAAAATTATGAGTCTAAAGGAGATCCCCACCGAGGATTACAAGGTGATTGGCATCGATGAGGTACACATGTTTCCACCTGAAGACACGGTGGTTATAGAGAATTTATTAAAAAGGGGAGTCAAGGTAATTATTTCTGGTCTTGATCTAGACTCCCGCGGTCTCTTGTTTGAAACCGTCAAAAGAATTCTTGAACTTGGTCCGAAAGAAGTGCGATACAAATGGGCAGTTTGTGAACAATGCAAAAATCCCACCGCCACCCACACCCAAATCCTGTTAAACGGCATCCCCCAAACCGATGCGCCCCCCGTCTTACCAGATGATGGTACCTACAGTTACATGGCGGTTTGTCGGAACTGTTTTGTAAAGAGGGATCATTATGCACCAAAGCCCAAAGGAGTACCGTTAGTAAATTAAAATAACACACAAATTAAAACAAAAAGCGCTCACCAATTAGGTGGGTGTTTTATTTTTTTATGCGCAACCCTCCTGTGGATAATTTCTTGGCTAACCCCACTTAAAAAACAGCCCGCTCTCTCCTCCAGCTTGCTTGTTACTTAAACGACCTCTGCTACAATGGACACACTTTTACATATCCGCCGGAGAAAACAATTAACTCGGCGGACTGTAAAACAAAATTTGGTCTCTATTGAGAGATAGAGATAAGCAGGGCAAATTTAACAATCGTCCCTCCCTCGGGGAATTCTGCTCGATGTGCGCGTAATCCGCGGACCTCTCTAAATGAGCAAACAAATTATTCTTTCATGAAATCAAAAACCTTATCGTCCTCAAAACGCGTTTTTAACGCTTTCTTAATCATCTCTGTTCTTTCGACCACGTTATTCACTAGCATTGTTGAGTCCCAGGCCGCCAGTTTTGCTGTTTCTCTAACTCCTACCCCTTCAACTTTAGTTGTGAATACAGATAACACCCTGCGTCTTTCCGTTGGTGGTGCAGCTTTAAGCCGTGGAATTATTGACCTAGAAATTTACAACGAAAACAATTCCCGTGTCTGGCAGAAATATTTGGAGAACCAAAATATTTCAACTGGCGAAACCAAAAACTTTGACTTTGTTTGGAAGCCAGCTAATACTGGCAAGTACAAAGTTAAAGTTGGTGTGTTTGGTGAATACTGGAATCCAAATTTAGCTTGGTTTGACAATGTTAAAGAAATTACTGTTCAGGCTCCCGTTCCTCAGTCGGCCCCAACTGCAACCTCTAATGTTGTAACGTCACCCACTAACCAAAACATTAGCGTCTGGTGGCCGACTAATAACAGCGTCTTAAATGGTACACAACCATTTAAAGCTGTTTTAGATGGTAAGAGCGCAAACTCTTACGAAATATATTGGCAAGTGGATGGCGGTGGCTTAAACCACATGCCAACTAATTATACCGATCTACCCCACAAAGAAACCTTAGTTAATGTTGGATCGTGGACGTGGCGAGGTAGTGGTCCGTACAAAGTAAATTTTGTCGCTAAAGTGAATGGCGTTGTCGTGACCCAAAAGCTCATTTCTATTTCTATCGGCAACAGCCAACCAACACCTACTCCTACCCAAACGGTTAGCACTCCCGCAACCTCCGATCCTACTACTTCGGGTTTGTATGTTAACCCTTTGTCTCCAGCCTTGGCCCAAGCACGGGAGTGGCAGACTAGCCGGCCAACTGACGCCGCCTTGATGTTAAAGATTGGTAACGAACCAAGCGCTCGCTGGTTTGGTGGTTGGAATAGCAATATCTACCAAGATGTAAAAAGTTATGTTGATGCATCTGCTAGTGCTAATGCCACCCCGGTTTTAGTCGCCTATAACATTCCTCAGCGTGATTGTGGTGGATATTCCGCTGGTGGCTCCGGCAGTGCAGATAGCTACAAAGCTTGGATAGGTAACATGGCGAACGGCATCGGAAACCGCAACGCTATTGTGGTTCTTGAACCAGATGCCACTGCTTTAACAGATTGTTTATCTGGTACCGACCGCGAAACTCGCTACCAACTACTTAATTTTGCGGTTAATACCTTAGAAGCGAAACCAAACGTCAAGGTATATATTGATGCCGGCCATCCTGGCTGGATTGGTAGTAGTGAAATGGCCAATCGTTTACGCCAAGCTGGCGTAAGTAATGCGGCTGGTTTTGCCTTGAATGTTTCTAACTTTTACACCACTAACCAAAATACGTCCTACGGTCAGGAAGTGTCTCGCTTAATTAATAACAAGCACTTCGTGATTGATACTGCCCGGAATGGTCTGGGTGGTAATGGCGAGTGGTGTAACCCGTCCGGTCGAGCTCTCGGCAACAGGCCGACCTTGAATACCGGGAATAGCGTTATCGACGGGTTTCTCTGGGTTAAAACTCCTGGCGAATCCGATGGTAATTGTAACGGTGGCCCGTCAGCTGGGCAATGGTGGGGAGACTATGCTCTCGGTTTAGCGGTAAGAGCTAGTTGGTAAAATTTAATTCTTAATTTTATACTATGCTATCTCTCTGGAATTGGTTTTACAATAATTACCGGAATGTAAGAGTACTGGCTAAAGTCTACATTAGAATCAAATAGTCTGGTAAACTCCTTCGAACCCTGCGCCCTTACAGCGTAGGGTTCTTTGTGCTTGTGCAAACATTTTTATTTTGCCAAGATAAAGGAGTATCTAACTTCTTTATTATGAAAAAAATCTTGTATATTTTCCTCATCGCTCTAGTCGTGGGATTTTTCGTGCCATCACCAGCTAAAGCTAGTGTTAGCAACTGGCAAACAGGTGTGAGTGTAGTCCCGCGTTGGACGACGGATTATGACAGCGACGGTTTTCGACAAGTCGTAGACAAAATTAAAGCGGCCAATGCTAATTACGTCACGTTAATTATTCCTTTGGCGCAAGATAATGTTTGGTCGACTAATGTATACAACGGTTGGAACACACCAACCGACCAGTCGTTAATTTCTGGTATCCAATACATACACAGTAAGGGCTTGCAAGTAAATTTAAAAATTCACCTGGAAAGTAACGATGGTCAGTGGCGAGCAAACATTAACCCTGGCGATCGTAACGCTTGGTTTAAATCTTTTGGAGATAAAGTCCGGCATTATGCGACGATAGCAAAAAACAACGGCGTGGAAGAAATGACCATTGGGGCGGAATTAATTAATATGACCGCGAGTGACGCCAATTCCACTAACACCCAAAACTGGAATTCTTTGATTGGATCAATTCGTCAGATCTATAGCGGTAAATTAACTTACAGTGCTAACTGGGGTGGACCCGGTTGGACGGACGAAAAAAATCGGATTGGTTTCTGGGGTAGTTTAGATTATATCGGCATCTCGGCTTATTACCCGTTACCAACCGGAAATAAAACTGTCCAAGCTTACAAAGATGAGTGGGCAAAGATTAATAATAACGATATTAAAAATCTTTACAATCGCTGGAATAAGCCAATAATTTTTACCGAGATTGGTTATCGCAGTATGGACTGGGCGCAGTGGGAGCCGTTTAATTATTGGGGTGGAGGAAGTTATGACCCCGATAACCAAGTAGTTCTATACGAAGCCCTGTTCTCGTATTGGGATGGTCAATCCTTTATGCAGGGCGTACATATGTGGGATTGGCTAACCGACCCGAACGCTGGTGGGAACGGTAATACTGACTTTACTTCACAAAACAAACCAGCCGAAGGTACGATGCGAACCTGGTTTGGTGGTAGTGGTCAAGGTGGTGGCGGCGGGGGTGGAGATCCGGGTGGAGGCGGTACGCCGACCCTTACGAATTTCAACATCACGAGTAACGCTCCGGGAACGGTCACAGTCAACCAAGGGGTGGGTTTGAATGTCGCAATTAAGAATAACCACACGACAGCCGTCAACAGTACAATTGTGGATGTCGAAGTATATACAAGTGGTGGAGTAAAAGTTTTCCAGCAGTTTTACGAAAACCAATCTTTTACTGTTGGCCAAAGTAAAGGCTACAACCCCTCTTGGACACCGACGAGTGCCGGAGAATATTTAATTGTTGCCGGTGTTTTCAACAATAACTGGTCAGTAAATTATATCTGGATTAGTAATGTTAAAAGTATTGCTGTACAAGATGCCCCAACCGGCGGTGGGGGCAGTGGTACGCCTACTCCACCACCAACGACCGGCAACCTGAATATTTGGTGGCCAACTAACAATGCCACCGTCGTTGGTAGCCAGCCGTTTAAAGTGGATATACCGAATTTAGATGTTACTAATTACGAAATGTATTGGCAGGTGGATGGTGATCGACTAAACCAAATGTATAACAGCAATGAAGATTATCCCCACAAAGAAGTTTGGGTGGATGTTACTAGCTGGACTTGGAAAGGTAAGGGGCCATATCGTTTAACATTTGTTGCTAAAAATAGTAGTGGGGGAACAATTGGCTCAAGTTCGGTAGACATCTTTACGCCTTAAAAACGTAGTTGTTTATTGACAGAGGTTTTTTGGCGTGTTACGTTTAAAATGTTAGCTACCACTAGTTAACCCTTGTATCTCTAACCATAATCATATGGTCTTTTATCCCGACGGTGATGACGACAATCGTCCTGTACCCGGTTCAGACGAAGAAGATGAGGAAGAGCCGGGAGGTTTGCCTGGTGGCAACCCACCGGACGAACCATCTGCTTTGTAAAAAAAGTTCGTAAACATCCTTGGACTTGCCAAGGATGTTTTTGTGTTATAATACCTATATGAGTACAAATAAATTATCTTTTACTGAACAAGTTTTTCAAATTGTTGCCACTATCCCAAAAGGCCAGGTCTTAACTTACGCTGAAGTGGCAAAAAAGGCCGGTCGTCCTAAAGCTTTTCGGGCGGTAGGGAATATTTTACACAAAAATTTCAATCCCGCCATTCCTTGTCACCGGGTAGTCCGTTCTAATGGGCAAGGTGGGGGATACAACCGTGGGGAACAAAAGAAAATGGAATTACTTAAACAGGAAGGAGTAATATTATGAGTCGCACACGTTTTATCGTTATCTCTGGTCTCGTTATCCTCCTTGGGATAATTGCGTATGGTGGTTGGTTTTACTATACCAACCTGCGAGGAGTTGGCCCGGTTTACCTCGGTGGTTATACCCCGGTATTGGATGGTTTAAATAGAGAGCGGGAAATAGTAACCGGAACGCAAAAATTTGACAACACCCCCTTTACTACGCCGAGTAGATTTAAGGTAAGCGTGTTGATGACAAAATTAGCTACGCCCCGGGATTTAGAACTAGACCCACGCGGTACGGTCATCGTCAGTATTCCGGAAACAGGAAAGGTAATTGCCTTAAATGAGGAAAATGGAATTGAAAAGATCAAGGTTGTTAATGTTGCAGAAGATCTAAATAAGCCGCACGGCCTTGCTTTTGACTGCAACGTCGATCATTGTTATCTGTATGTGGCTGAAGAAAACCAAATTTCTCGTTTTAATTACAATATTGACGAATATTCTGCGAGTAATAAAGAAAAAATTGTGGACCTGCCAACCGGTGGTCGGCACTGGACGCGGTCGATCATAAAATACGAAGATGGCCTGTTGGTTTCTATTGGCTCCTCTTGTGATACTTGCCAGGAAGAAGATGGACGGCGTGGTAGCGTCCAATATCTAAATTTAGCCGAACGTACACTCACACCTTTCGCGACTGGTCTTCGTAACTCGGTGTTTTTAACTAAGCATCCGACGACAGAAGAAATCTGGGCCACCGAAATGGGTCGAGATTTTTTAGGAGACGATCTGCCGCCGGATGAAATAAACATTTTGAACAGGGGAGGCAATTACGGTTGGCCAATTTGTTATGGTAAAAATATTCATGATACGGTTTTTGACAAAAATACCTACATTCGCAATCCTTGTCAGGAACCAACGGAAATTCCTTCTCGGATAGATGTTCCAGCTCATTCAGCACCACTCGGTCTTTCGTTTTTCCCGGGTAGCTGGGGCGAAGCATTTAAAGATGACCTCTTGGTTGTTTACCACGGTTCTTGGAATCGGACTGAACCAACTGGTTACAAAATTGTTCGCTTTAATTTAAACGAGAATGGCGATCTAGAAAGCACCGAAGATTTTATTACCGGTTGGTTAAGCCAAGATAAAAAAACTTCCTTCGGCCGCCCCGTAGATGTTCTGGTTAGAGAAGACAAAAAAATCTTTGTTTCTGACGATAAAGCCGGTGTGGTCTATTTGGTAGAGTACTTTGAATGAAATAATTTCTTATGCTTAAACGTAATAATAAATGGAAGGTACTTAAGAAACGTACGGCTTTTAGTAACCCGTGGCGACGAATTGACGAATGGACAGTCTGCCGTCCCGACGGCTGTAATAGCCAATACTTTTTTTCCATTGGCCCAGAAATTGTTGTTATTTTGGCTCTCACTCCTAAACAGGACGTCGTCGTAATCTACCAGCATCATATTTATGAAGGTAAAAAAGTTGCCGCCCTGCCCGCCGGTTATGTTGAAAAAAAGTCCATCTTGTCTACAGCCAAAGCGGAGCTACGTGAAGAAACTGGCTATGTAGCAAAAAACTGGCTTAAATTAGGCCGTGTTCACCTCGGTAAATGGAATTCCAATAGCGCTCATGTTTACCTGGCTCTTGACGCTAAGTACGAAGGCCAACAAATACTTGAACCGAGCGAAGATATTACTGTAGCTCTTATCCCAATTAACAAAATATTGCCGTTACTTAACAATAAATACCATGCGGATAGCTTGACGGTGGTTGCCGCTTACATGGCACTAGAGCATCTTAAATTGTTGTAGCGAAGTAGAAGACTGTAAGTTGACAGCTAAAAAAATTAGAGTCAAAATATATCTATTAGACCATCTTAAATTATGGTCTTTTGTAACTAAAATTTGATTACTATGGACAAAACAAATGATTGCAACCAGACTAGGCGGAATAATTTAAAAATATTAGGGGTTCTAATCTTAGTTTTGGCTTTGGTCCTTGGCCTTCAAGCTTATAACTCTAGAGGACAAGGAGAGGATGGTCGGGGCTCTCTAGCCTTCGCGCCCTTAGAAAAATTAAAAAATAGTTTAGGAATTGGTTCTAACCAAGGCGAGACTTTTACTGACCAAAACGGCACAACCGTCCGTGTGGTAAACGAAGACTCGCAAGTCATAAATGTGGTGGAAAAAGCTTCGCCAGCGGTTGTTAGTATTGTCGCTTCTGCCGAAGTGCCACGGCTGGAACAGTGTTACCAAAATAGTCCTTTGTTTGACAATCTACCGCCCGGATTTGAAGGTTTTTTTGACATGCCGTCGCTCTGTGAGCGCGGTACGGAATTAAAGCAGGTCGGCGCAGGGACCGGTTTTGTCGTTTCAGCCGATGGATATATTATGACTAACAAACACGTTGTAGAAGACCCTAGCGCGGAATATACCGTGATTTTGAATGACAAAGATAACCAAGGGAAAAAAGTTAATGCTAAAGTTTTAGCTCGCGATCCAAACAACGACATCGCTGTGTTGAAAATTGATATGAACAACTTACCTTATCTTGCTTTTGGTGATTCCGAAAAAATAAAAGTAGGGCAAACCGCGATCGCGATCGGCTATTCGCTTGGTGAGTTTGCTAATACTGTCAGTAAAGGGGTTGTTTCTGGTCTTTCACGATCCATTATCGCTGGCGGATCGGCCTCGGGTCCCGAAAGGCTACGTGGTCTCATCCAAACTGACGCCGCAATTAACCCTGGTAATTCTGGTGGGCCACTTCTTGACATTGCCGGCAATGTGATTGGTATGAATGTGGCCATGGCCAACGCCCAGAGTATTGGTTTTACCATTCCAGCCAATGAAGTTCGGGCGGCGTATGATGAGGTAAAACAAAGCGGTAAAATTACCGCAGATGAAATACCATTTATTGGCGTTCGTTATGTACCCATAAACCGAGCGATTAAAAACGATAATAACTTGCCTTATGATTACGGCATGTTTGTCTCCCGGGGACAAAGGCAAACTGATGTCGCTGTTATGCCTGGTTCACCAGCCGAAACTGCCGGCCTAGCGGAGAACGACATTATCCTTGAAGCTGACGGTAAACAACTAAATGAAGGTTATACCTTAGCGGACGTAATTGCCAACCATAAGCCGGGTGATGAAATAGAACTAAAAATTTATCACAAGGGGGAAGAGAAAAAAATTAAGTTAAAACTTGGTATCAAGGAATAACCAAAACAAAACGCTTAAAAAGACAGGGTCGCAGTTGCAGTCCTGTCTTTTTTGCGGTAAAATGATCACACTGTTTAAGATTTAGTTTTAACAGATGGAACCTACAGAAAACAAAAAACCCATCTCCCGCAATGTCGTCATCATGGGCCTTGTTAGTCTCTTTAACGACATTGCTTCAGAAATGATCTACCCGATCGTTCCTTTGTTTTTAAACGTTGTTTTAGGCGCTCCTGCCACAATTATTGGCGTCATTGAAGGTATCGCCGAATCAATGGCCAGCATCCTAAAGGTTATCTCTGGTTGGTTTTCGGATAAGATTCGCCGGCGTAAACTTTTTGTTACTGCGGGATACTCCCTGTCTACCATTTCCAAACTTTTAATCGGTCTAGCTCAGACCTGGGGTTTTGTATTGTTTGCCCGCGTTATTGACCGGATTGGAAAGGGGACACGCACCTCTGCTCGTGACGCGCTCATCTTAGAAAGTGTTGACCCGGCTTACCGAGGGCGAGCTTTTGGTTTGCATCGTTCGATGGATAGTCTAGGAGCGGTATTCGGGCCACTACTGGCGCTATTACTTATCCATCTCTATTCTAGTAATTACCGGATGATCTTTTACATTGCCTTTATTCCTTCACTCGTCGGCGTCATTTTACTCGTCTTGTTTGTTAAAGAAAAAAGAAAGAGCGCGGAAGAACTGGGTATCGCTAAACCAAAAGATGAAAAACCATTTCGTTTTAATTGGAAAGAAATGGACCCACGCTTTAAAATGTTTTTATTAGTGTCCATGCTTTTCGCCCTTGGCAATAGCTCAGATGCTTTCCTTATCTTACGGGCTAAAGATTTGGGGTTAGCCGTCACCTTAACTGTTATGGCCTATGTTACATTTAACATTACTTACTTCCTCTTTTCTTATCCAGCTGGATGGTTAAGCGACAAGATTGGGGCGCGTAAAGTAATGATGATTGGTTTCTGGTTGTTTGCCCTCGTCTATTTATTCTTTGGTCTCACCGGATCAAGTTTCTGGGTTTGGTTTCTTTTCCCAATTTACGGCATCTACATGGCTCTAACCGATGGTATTAGCAAAGCCTACATTTCCGAACTAGTGCCAAAAGAAAAATCTGCTACCGCCATTGGGGCGTACCTCACAGCTACGGGTTTAATTATGTTTGTCGCTTCCACTTTGGCGGGTTTTCTTTGGAAATACGTTAGTCCGTCGGCGCCGTTTTACCTTGGCGCGGCTACAGCTACAATCGCTGCCATTCTTTTCATGACTCTTTTACGTAATAAAAAATATGCGTTATAAACCGTTTTATCTTTTAGCTTTAATTCTGGTTTCACCAATTTTTTATTTCTGGTCCAAAAGTTCTTGGGATCTTTTAGGAGTAGATACCGAAAGCACGCTTATTGCCCTTGGCCGTTTAGCTGGTTTACTTGGTGTTTATCTTGTCTTGTGGCAGTTGCTTTTAATTGGCCGGGTCAAATGGATTGAAAAGTATATTGGCTTAGATAAACTAGCCAATCTACATCATTACAATGGTTTCTTTGGGTTATTGTTTGTGGTATTACACGGGTTAATGATTCTCTTCGCCTATGCCAGCCTAAGCAATTGGTCTATTTGGTTACAGTTAAAACAATTTATTTTCGTTTTTGAAGACACCCTAAGCGCGATCGTTGCTTTAACTTTACTAATAGGCATTGTGTTATTGTCAATCGCGATTGTTAGAAAAAGAATGAAATATGAATGGTGGTATCTTACTCATTTATTTACCTATTTCGCGATTCTCATTGCCTTCGGTCATCAAATTGAATTAGGGTCAAGCTTGCAAAATCCTGCCTTTCAAGGTTATTGGTATTTCTGGTATGCCTTTGTTTTTGGAAATTTAATTGGTTACCGTTTTATCCGACCCGCTTTTTTATTTTGGAAACACGATTTTACCGTTGAAAAAGTGGTTCAAGAAACCCCCTCGACTGTTTCTGTTTACATTACCGGTAAGAGAATGGGGGAATACAATTTTGAAGCTGGCCAGTTTGCTTTTTACCGTTTTTTCCAACCAGGTTTTTGGTTGGAAAAACATCCCTTTTCTTACTCGGCCGCCCCAAACGGAAAATATATTCGGATTACGGTAAAAAATCTGGGAGATTTTTCCACTCGCCTCAGCGGTCTTAAAGTTGGGACCAAAGTAACTATTGAAGGCCCACATGGTGTCTTTACGGCTAACTTTGCGCAAAGTGGCAAATTCCTGCTAACCGCCGGTGGTGTTGGTATTACTCCACTTCGTTCGTTAATTGATGTCTTGGTTAAAAAACAACAAGATATAATACTGCTTTATGGCAACCGTACTGAGAACGAAATTATTTTTAAAGACGAATTAGAAGAATTAAAAATTAAATTTCCTAATTTAAAAGTTGTCCATGTCTTAAGCGGAGAAGAAAACTTTTCCGGAGAGAAGGGGAATATTGATCGAGAAAAGATCGCCCGTCTAGTGCCGGATTTAAAAGAGCGCGATGTCTATCTCTGTGGTCCCGCAGCCATGACTAAAAAACTTTTAAATGAGGTCGTGTCCCTCGGCATAAACAAAAGTCAATTACATTTTGAAAAATTTAATTTATAACCTATGGGTTGGTTTGGTTCAAAACATGGTAATTCACCAAGCGGTGACTCGTTGCTACCTCGAGAGGAGGGCGAGGTAGGAAAAAATTTCTTAAACCCAGAAATCAACGAATTCTTTAGTCTGCCTCTAATTGAATTTATTAGAGAAGTTGCTAATTTAAGTACGGATGATTTAGAAAATTTAATTAATATCGAGTTGGCTCTAAGGAAGAGTTCTGGTAAAACCGCTACTCGCAAGGGTCTTTACACTGATTTTGCCGAAAAATTAGAACGGTCTAAAAAAGGCGTGATGGGGAACCGAAAAACATTGGAAGCAAGATACCAATTAAACATCGCTCAAATATCTGCTAACTTCGAAACCTTGCTACTTTATTTAAAAGAACAAATAGCTGTACTATGATTATTTACGCCATCATCCTCGGTTTAGTTGAAGGTATTACCGAGTTTTTACCAATCTCTTCTACTGGCCATCTCATTCTGACGTCTGAACTACTAAAGATTGCTTCCAGCGAATTCTGGAAAAGTTTTGAGATCGCTATTCAGCTAGGCGCCATTTTATCTGTCGTGGTTTTGTATTGGAAAAAAATCTTTGCCAGCCGTACTTTGTACTTGAAAGTTTTAATTGCCTTTATCCCTACGGCTATTATTGGTTTAGCGCTATATAAAATAGTCAAGAGTTTTCTGTTGGGGAATGTTTTGGTTGTGTTAATAGCATTGTTGGTTGGTGGTATTCTAATGATTATCTTCGAAAATTGGTATGCGAAGAAAAAAAACACGAACGAAGATGATCTTGAAAACATTTCTTACAAACAAGCTGGGCTCATCGGCCTTTTCCAAGCTTTGGCGGTCATACCGGGTGTCTCGCGCGCGGCCGCTACTGTGATCGGTGGATTACTCCTTGGATTGAATCGAAAAACCATAATAGAGTTTTCTTTTCTCTTGGCTGTGCCAACCATGGTCGCTGCCACCGGTCTAGATTTAATGAAAAGTAGTTTGGCCTTTAGCCAAGATGAATGGATCGCTCTTAGCATAGGATTTATTGTTTCTTTTCTGGTCGCTCTCCTCGCTATTAAATTCCTCCTTAAATTTATTAAAAACCACACGTTTAAAGGATTCGGCTGGTACCGGATTATTTTAGCTACAGTTTGGTTAATAGTTTTATTTATCTAATAACTTTGTATGGAACCTTGGTTAAAAACCATAAATAAATTCCTTAAAAATTGGGAAGACAAAGATTATTTTGAAGGGGCTATCGTGTGTGGTAGCGCTGTTAACGGTACGGCAACTAAAAATTCCGACATTGACCTACATATTATCCTTTCTGATAAAATCAAATGGAGAGAGCGGGGTAACACAATAGTGGACGGAATTTTAATTGAGTATTTTGCTAACCCGATTAAACAACATGAAAAATATTATTCCGTACAAGCTAAGGAGGGACGTCGTGCTAATGCCAGAATGATCGCCACTGGTAAAGTTATTTCTGATCGTAGTGGTCATGTTGCTAAAATGCAAATGAGGGCTAGAACAATCATGCAACAAAAATTTAAAGCAGTAGGCGGCATCGACCTAGAAAATTTAAAATATTTTCTTTGGGATGACTTGGATAATTTAAAAGGGCTTTATTTGGAAAAGTCTCCTAACTTTACTTTTTTCTACTATCTAGTGCTGGGAAATATAATAAAATCCTATGCTAAATTTTTAGGACTTGAATTGCCTCCTCTCTCAAAAATTTTTAGATACTTAAACGATCAGAAATTTCCTAAAAAGTATTCCATACAACCATTAAAAGACAAGCAATTCATTAAACTGGTAGACTCTTGTTTGTTAGGGTCTGGTCTTGTGACAATAGAAAAATTGGCCGCTTACGTATTAAATAAAATGGGTGGATTTATAATCAACGGCTGGAAAATACGTACAAAAGCAGAGGTCTAGTTGACTTTTGCCTTAAAATAGGCTATAATTCACGCATATGAAAACCTTACAAGGTAAAAAAATTAAGGTTATAACCAAAGACGACCTTTGATAACTGACAAAGGCCTATTTAGCGACGAAAGAAAAGTATCAACCCGTTAAGGTTATAACTAAAAAGAAAAACTAATGCCTGGCGTAATAATCGACATTGGCACTGGCGACGGAAAATTCGCTTACGAACTGGCCAAAGAGCACCCAGACAGATTTGTGATCGGTATCGATCCCAACCACCAAGCGTTAGAAGAGGTGTCTAATAAAATTTACAAGAAACCTGTTAAGGGCGGTTTACCAAACGCCCTTTTTGTTTTGGCAAATATTGAAGATTTACCCGAAGAACTGAGCGGCATTGCCAACCAAATATTCATTAATTTCCCCTGGAGTGGTCTTTTAAAAGGTCTGATTTTAGTAGAAGAAAAAACCTGGCTGAATTTAAAACGTATTTGCCAACCCGGTGCCTATATTGATTTAGTTTTTGGTTATGATGAGAATGCTGAAAAAAATAAAGTAGAAAGTTTAAATTTACCAACTCTTAGCGAAGAGTATTTACAAAATACATTAGTGTCCAAAGTCGATACTCTCGGATTTAAACTAGTCGAATTAAATAGATTGACAGAAGAGGACCTAAAGAATTATCCCAGTACTTGGGCGAAAAAACTCGCTTTTGGTAAAGATAGAAAATATTTTCATCTGCAATTTCAAGTAAGCTAATTACACAACTAAAACACTCCCCAAAAGGGAGTGTTTTACTGCATCTTAAAAGCACATTTGTTCTTCGGCTCTCTAGAAAACTTATCTAAAAGATAAATACTCTAGAGACCTGGAGCCGAAGAACGACCGACACCAGGCCTTGTTTTGGGTTGGGAGGTTGGCCTGGGCGGGCAAAGAGAAATAGGTGGGTCGC
>Ga0209542_10010958_pt1 | contig 16201 bp, 16 predicted proteins | sample RifCSPhighO2_01_FD_184028 | JGI IMG/M metagenome (GOLD analysis project Ga0209542, IMG submission 184028) | Soil microbial communities from Rifle, Colorado - Rifle CSP2_plank highO2_0.1 (SPAdes) (version 2) | ecosystem: Environmental > Terrestrial > Deep subsurface > Rock core/Sediment ... | reverse complement strand
CGCTTCTGGGTAAAAGGCCGCGATGGCGCGGCCGACCGCTCCGCCGCCGACAATCCCTATTGATAATTTATCGGTCATATTTACCTCCATTCAGGCGGAAGTTGATCTCTCGCGCCGCGACCAAAAGGCCCACGTCCACGCCCAACTTTTCCCCGACTTCGATCAGTCCATTTACGTCTTTCGGAAAACACTTGCCGCCGTAACCGCGGTAGGACTCGCTCTTGGTGGAATCCAAACTTTTTTCAGTATGCATGATCTCCCAGTGGCTTTTTCCAATCCGCTTGTCGGCTAGGATGACCTTCTTCACATTCTCATAATCGGCGCCCACGCTCGCGCAGACATCGTAAATCTGATTAGCAAAGATGACGCGAAGAGCCAAAAAAGTATTGGCCGCGTATTTGATGAGTTCCACTGCGGAACTTGGCAAAATCCGCTCGTAAGGCGCGGGCGGCAAAATCTCCAAAAGTTCTTTCAAAAGCGCGCTATCTTTGGTACGAGTAGTGTATCCGACTAGTTGACGATCTGTTTTTACGAAATCTTCATTGGCTGTCTGATCTCGTAAAAACTCGGGATTAAACGCAAATTTTACGTCCGGATACTGATCCTGATATTTTTGCGTGGTCCCGGGCAACACCGTAGATTTGATTACCACCAGCTGTCCCTCTGGCTTCTTGAGGTGCTTCACGGTATTTTCCACCGCATCATCCATCATAGAGCCGTCAAACCGCCCGTTGGTGTTCGGCGTCGGCACGCAAATAAAAATAAACCGTGCCCGGGCCACGTCTTCGATCGAATCCATGAGCTTGTATTTATCGTAGACGGTCGCGTGTGGAAAAAAGTTCTTCACAGCGAAACCTACCACACCGCCACCGACAATACCGATTGCTGGAGTATCCATATGCTAATTATTATGCAAAAAAAACTCCCTTTCGTCAACGGAGCTAAACAACAAAATTCGGATAATTATTTTGCCGGGGCTTCGCGGGCCTGCTCCTCGTAAATACCCTTTTTCACGTTCGCGATAAAGATATCAGCTTGAACCACATAGTCGCCGCCGAAACTTTTGATTTTTTCCGCGATAGCGATGGCCTCTGTCCGTTGTCCCAAATAGGCGCGGGAAAGCGCGAGATCAATCCAGGCATCCACATCCTGTTCATTCAGTCGAGTCAGTTCTTCGCTTAAAAAAGCCGACCAAAAATAATTATTGTTATTTTTCGACAAAGACAGCAAATCCGAAAGCCGGACTTCGGTTCGCCACTGAACTCCTGATGCGTCCATCGCCTCAATCACCGATTTGATTTTCTCGGTTTGCCCAGCGTTCAAATAAAGCATAACCAAGTTATGATAGGATTCAAAGACCGACGGACTGAGTTCGATGGCCCTCTGAAAATTCTCCTCCGCTGCGCTAAGCGACTCGCCCATAAGCACGGTGTCTTTCCCCGCTTTAGCATTTCGAAATCGGTAAAGATTAGTGTAACCGGCCTCCTGATAAACCTGCGGGCGCGTCGGGGAAAGCCGTTGAAGATCGGGAAAAAAAGACATGGCCTTCTGGAGTCGTTCCGTCTTGGTAGTGGCATCCATCGCGAATGTATAATTGTAGTGGCGCATAACAAGGAGGTAATTCTTCGCATCCTCCGGCGCACGAGCAATCTGCTTGGCCGCCGCCTCATCTGTATAAGCCACAACCGGCTTCACTACTGCAGCGACCTCACCTAAATTCGCGAGTTGGGTATCCACGAACTCGATAAACTGCAATTGATACTCCTGTTGGCCGTAAGTCGGCGCCTCAATGACTTTTTTAAACCGATCAACAACGATAAAAAAGTCCTCGGCCTGCGGATTGCTACGAATGGCATCCGCGGCCGCGATATTCACTTTGGCCGGAAAAATATTTACATTCCATAATATCGGGATCAAAGCCGCCGCGTAAACCGCTAGCAAGCCAATCTGCGCGGGACGTCTGGACAAAAAAGCGAATTCCTTCTGTGGTAAATAATTCGCGGACCAAAACGCCAAAGCAAAAAACCAAATAATATATATTGTAATGCTTTCAAAGATAAACAAGTCCTGAATAAGGTAGGCGGCAATAAACGAAGCAAAAATAATTGCCGATGCCCTTTTCTCGCGATCGCGAAAAGCAAAGCGCAAAAACCAATAGGCCGGATAGAAAAAAATCATCAAAAAAGCGACTAAACCGATCACGCCCGTGGTGACGCCGCGGTCAAAGACGAAATTGTGAGCGCGATCAAACCAAACTTGCGACCCCGCCTTCTGATAAATGACTGGGGGGAAGTTTTTGTTAAACACAATATCAAAATTTTCCAACCCCCACCCGAGCCAAAGCTTTTCTTTCCAGCCGGTCATTGCCGCCCGCCAGGTAACGAGCCGGTTCTCAGCCGTACGTTCACGAGGCGAAATCGACACAACCCGAGCCAAAACCGTGTTGTCTTGTATGAATCGCTCGTTCCGAAAGACAAATAAACCACCCGCCGCGGCTGCCACGACCAAAATTACAGCGATGCCGGAAAAACGCGCAACGCGGCTCTCGCGGTTCGTAAAAACCCATAAAAATGCGGCCGCCAGGACTCCTGCGGCAAGCCCAATAATCGCCCCGCGGGTCTGCGTAAACGGAATGAGCGCGGCAAACAACAAAATCAAAGCTCCATAATACACTTTTAGCCACTTTGGCCTGCGACAAGCCAGCAAATACGCGGCAAAAGCAATCTGAAACAAAAGATAGGTGGCAAAAAACGCGGGGTTACCGAGCGCCGCATCGACACGATCGCCAGAGGTGGCTAAAAGCGCGGCGGCGTGCCTGGCTTGGCCAATGGCAAACGCTGACATAAGTATGCCCACCCCCAGAGAGATATCCAAAAACGCATGCCAGGTGGCGCGAAAACGCAGAGTCCCTGTCAAAATTATCAAAAAAGCGAGCAGGTGCAGCCACAGGAGGATACCATCACCGCGTTCAATATCTCCCCAGAACCCGCGGTAGAAATCCGGACCCAAAAAAGAAGAAACGGCAGCGACGAAAATAAAAAAAGTCACGAAAACCGTCAGCCAGTTAAATCTCGGCCGATGCTCATCACTCGCCAAGTTCAGAACCAAATACAGAAGCAATAAAACTTCAACAATGATCCGGAACAAAAAAACCTTGGTGGAAATAAAAGGAAAAAAAAGCCGATTATCCACCAAAAGCGGTATGACCAAAACAATCGCCGTGCCGGCATAAATCCCCCACAACGCGATTTTTTTTACTGCGTTCAGCATGGGTTATTGTAGTTCAGGATAATTTGCGACAAGTTCCGCCGCGTCCTCGGGTTTGAGTCGTCTGACCTCCTCGAGATATTGCTTTGCTTTGGTAATATTTCCGCCTTCCAGGGCAAAAAATTCCACCAAAATGACATTGTAGGCCACGGTATTGCCGGGATCGCCTTTGATGGCCCGCAAAACCACCCGCTCGGTCTCCCCTCGCTTCTCCGGCCAATTAAAACGATAAAGATCAATGATGCCCTGATGGGCCGAAGTGTAGTCCGGTTGAAGTTCCAAAACTTTCTCATAATAATACTCGGCACGCGGAGCGTCTTTCAAAAAATACTGATAAGTGTTGCCGAGGTTCAGGGCGGTGACAAAATTCAGTGGTTGGAGCGCGAACGAGCGCTCCCAGGCCGCGACCGCGCTTTCATGGTCATTCCAAAATTCCTTACTAAAACCGTAGTCAAACCAGGCCTTGGCATCGTCCTGATTAGCCAAGACCTTGTCGCGACTTTCATAAAGTTTCTGCTTTTCGGCGGCTGCCTGTTCGTCGGTCAGCCCTACCGGTCCTTTCAGCTTTGTTTCATCTATGGTCAATATTTTCTTGACCGCCCGATCCTCGCGAGTTGGAAAGATTTTGATAAACCCCTGCCGCTGATAATACCAAAGTCCCATCAAAACCAAAACCGCGACTACTGCGGCAATGAGAGCGATTTTCCTGACTTTGATGATACTTAACATGGTATCTCCCAGTTTACTAAAAAAAACGCTCAAAAGCAAACCCCCTCCCCGATCGAAATCGGGGAGGGGGCCGCCTGACAGAACGTCAGTTATTAACCCTAAATAATCCGAAGGATTAAAGGACTAATAGCTTATCGTCTCTGCCGTGGTCGTCGCGGTTGCACCGAGGCCTGCGACAATGTACCCGTTGTACCACTGCTTCGAAGTAAGTGTAGCAGCGTTCTGGGTGTCGTCGAGGTTCAGGTCAGACCAGACAAACGCGCCTTGATCGGTGTTCACAAAGGCCGCTGCCGGTACGCCGCCGAGGTCATTGGTGGTGGTCGCGGTGTCGCCCAGCAAACTGGTGCTGACCGAATCACCGGTGTCCACTCCTGTGACTGTCGCGAGCAGGTCAATCACGGCTGTCGCGCCCGCCGGGATGGCAAGATAGCGTTTGCCGTGAGTTCCCTGGAGGGTGTTGACATTCAATTGCACCGTGACAAATCCGTCAATGAAGTAGGACGGATTCGAAGCCGTTGTCAGTTGTGTGTTGTCTCCCACACCGCCGCAAGAGCCACAAGACACCAATTTGAGATAGGCGTTTGTGATCGAGAGGCCGGAAGTGGTGTTCATCACGTATGACAAGGCGTAGATGCCGACCGTGTTGCCGACCGCCGAGATCTTGGCCCGGTGCAGAACCGGAGAGCCGGAGAGCTTGTTGGTCGGGGTTTCCAGAACGACTGACGGGACGGCCTTGTGCAAGACAAGGGCTGTACCCGTGGAGCCGTTGTAGGTCTTGGTGGCCGATGAGTTGGAGCCGTTTCCCACAGCTTGGAAAGCATTTTTTCCGTTGAGTCCGACTTTGATATCAGCATTTGCTACGCCGGGTTGGTTAGTGCCGATATTCACGATATCACCTAGGATTGATAGCTTTTTTCCTGTCGAGCCTTCCGGAATAGTTAGTTGATCACGCTCGAAATTAATGGTGGTCGAGGCTGCGCCGAGGGAATACCCCGCAGAGTTGCCGACGACACTGCCATCAAGCTTCAGAATCACTTTCGCGATCTGGGTATAAGTACCATCGTTTGTTCCTAGCAAACCTCCGTCCTCAATGCGAACAATCAGTCGGGTAATATCAATTGATTCATTAGTGGTTTTAAGGCGCACTTCGGAAAGCACTATGCCCGTGGTCCCGTGGACCACTTTGCGCGCCGCCGGAGCCGAAGAATCCAGGTCAATGGTCAGCGTGCCCGAAGAAGCAAAGGTTAATAAAGCACCGTTGTGTGAATTTAAGTTGATGTTTGCTCTGTTCCCGGTACCAACTCCATACGCCACCACGGATGTATTGGTAGTTACATTAGTGTCAGTAAGTCCCCAAGCGTCAACCTCCCCGGTGTTAGCATTGCTGGCGACGTTGCCGTAGAGATTCAAATTGACTGATGTACCCTTGGTAATAACAAGGGGATCGGTCAAAGCGAATGTTGAGGTTGTGTTGGCGCTGTTACTGACAACCGGATTATCATTGACTGGATTAAGAGATTTAGAATCTGTTTTTAGGGTCAGCGTGTTGATTTTGCCCGTGGTCGAAGCGCGGACCGCCACCGAGGTCACACGGACATCCTCGCCCGAGTTCGTGGCGTCAAACTGCCAGCTACCCAACAGAACCTGCTGGGAGTTGGTGATGACGGTTTTATCAGTTGGTGAGGAATTTTTGGTTATGGTCAATTTTGGAGTTTTAATCGTCTGCTGTGCTGTGCTAATAATCGTAGCTGGCGTTGGTGAAATTGTTTGACCCGTGGTCTCACCCTTCGCCGTGATGGCCGAAGCCGGAGTGTTGATGCTCACTGTGATGGTGTCATTGGTCGTCCATCCGCCATTGGTGGCGAGGGTCGCCATGACTTTATACGCGTTAACCCCGACCGGCACCGTAAAGGTGTCAGTCCAGGCAACGGTCAAGGCGTGGTTGGTCACGTCTTTTGGACCTGCCACTGTCTTGCCATCTTTGTCCACCAGGCGAACAGCTTGTAGGGCATCCTCAATGGTGTCGCTTGTGGAGGATGTAATCGAGAGGGTGAGACCAGTAATAATGATTGGCTCGCCCTTGGCCTCAAACTCGAAAGCACCCAGGACTTGATTGGTTCCTACCGCGACGTTGGAAGCCGAAACCGTACTGGAGTTACTAACCTGCAGCGTGCCTGCGGAGATGGCAAACTGGTTATCAGTTAGGACCGGGCTCGAACTGCCTCCAGAACCCGTGCCGGAGTAGGTCGGGGTGATATTCGCCCCATATGTCTGGCCAGTAATCAAGGCATCAGTCGTGCGCCAGATCGCGAGCTGGACGGTACGGGCCGAACCGCTTATCACATCGGCCTTGATTTGGTATTGAGCCGTTTGGCCCTTCGTAATGAGATCCGCTGGGAAGGCGAAGGTAATGTAATTACCCGAGACAGTGCCGTTGGCCAGGAACGTGCTGTCATGGTAGATCTTGATGTTCGCGAGGTCGGTCGCGAGCGAGGCAGAACCTTGCTGGTAGACCTTGATCTGGCTGAACTTGATGTCCTCGATTGATCCGGCCTGGATCTGGAAGGAGAAGAATGTGTAATCCTTTGTTCCCAGAGCGACGGTTGAAGACGCATTAGTATATGTTCCCCTTTGTACGGTGGCGGTACCGTAGGTTATATTTGCAGGACAGTTTTCAGGTTCGTCGTTATTTTGGAAACCCGTCAGGACTGCGTTTGTTTGATTAACGTAAACTGCATATCCTTTTGTCTCACGCATATCCGCCAGTATATTGAGGTCAGATGGGACAACCGATGACCAGACCTGTTCAATAGCAACTGAGGCCGGTGTCGTTAACGCCTTATCTCCGGCGAAATCTATTACCTGGTCAAACTTACCAGACAAGGACTGCAAAATAGGAGACGCGTTGTTTGTATCTGTTACATCGGAGCATTGTTTCTTTGAGTACGTGGGATTAGCCGCGCCGATTGAATACCAGCCGGCCTTGGCAAAGTTTCGTTCAAACAGCCGCGAGTTTGGAGCGACATCGGTTTTGTAGTTTAAAGTCAAGGTTTGTTTACTGCCGGTTTTATTGTTTATAAAATATCCGTAAAGCGGGGTGAATTCGGTTTGTCCAAGCCCGGCCATAGTTGACCAACCAGACGACTCTTGTGGGTTCAGAATAAAAATGTCAAAGTTGCTTGATACTTCCGTGGCCGAAAACGAGTGGGACTGAATTAGGCGAGGAGTGGATATAACATTCCAGCCGGATTGTAAATTGATTGTCTGGGTATATCCGGCAGTATCACCCATGGCACGGATAGGAAGTAGAGCAATACTAACTGACAGTGCCAATGCGACGATTAGAACGGCGAATATTGCTTTTCTCATAGTAGTTGCGAAAATTTAATTTACGCTTTTATATTGATTTAGTCAAGCTATGGCAAGCTCTCGCAAGCGATTTTGTTGAAGTTAAAATCTTTCTACTATTTAGTATATTCCTTTCTAAGTTTTTCAACCATTGCTGAGGTCAAAAGTTGTGATTATTGGATTGTAAAGTTTAGTCATAAAAATTATGACATCTTTCCTCTTCACTTTTAAAGTCTTTGGTCGCGTCTTGTAGCAATTCGGAGTTGGTTTTATAACACTGGGTTTGCGCTGGAACGGTGGGATAGGTGCCGCACTTTTTTTTCAGATCTTCTAAATTGTCAGTGGCCAACCCTTGTCGTTTCCACGCTTCAAGCGTCTGATTAAGTGTTTCCCTTGCTTTGGCGATACACTCTTCCAACAATCTCGTCTGTTTATCCTTTTCCTTCTGCTTGTCTTCTAGGATGCTCCTATCTTTTTCTAGTTGTGCTTTGATGATCTCGACCTCCTTCTGCCTTTGCTGGTCTACCGCAAATTTTTTATAACTGAACGCTAGCCCTGCCACTAAGAGAACTAAAACCACAAGGTAAATGAACACTTTATTATTCATGCCAATTTTACATTAAAAACGCTATTTGTAAGCGGGGGTATAAACCGAGATCCTCTTGTCAGGTCGTCGGAATGAATATAATCATGTGATGCGCCAGCGCCTAGAATAATAACAGGATTAGGCATTAATTTAATTGATTATCGTATTAATTTTGAAACTACAGGCACGACACAAACCATTCACCCTTTCGCCGGCATTGGTATTGAACTCAAACCTGTCTTCACCACAGTCGGGGCACGCAGTCTTATCATGCCTTTTCCCAGTTGATTTTATGTTTCGTATCGCTTGGTTGACTTTTCGAACGTAGTCATCAACCTTTTCTTTGTTATCTAAATATCCTTGGACCCACAAGTCGGTAGTGATCCGACCCGCAGAAGTTTCTTTATAAGGGATTTTTCCTTCTTGCAATAACTTCTCCCAATATTGTCTAGATTGCCCAAACTTTTCCGCAATATCCATTGACGACATAAACCTCGCTTCAGGAGTCAAAAATCCTCGTTCAAGCATATTCTTTACGCTGGCCGCTATTCCGTACGCCAACGCTTTCTCTTTTTGTCCTTTAGTCAAAGGGTCACCTTCTTCAAAAAACATAGACAAATCTAAACTACCACTGGAACTGAAACCCCCATGCCATTGAAATTTTCGTTTTTCCTTTGGCCTGTCTGCCATAATAATTTAAATATAAATAATAGGGTTGCTTTTGTCAACCCAATTTTAAATACTGCTTGTGCGCGGCCTTGGTAGCGTTCTTATCAGTCCCCAAATAATACTTGGCTGTAGTTTTTATGTCAGAATGGCCGAGGAGATTTTTGACGTGGAAAATATCGCAGCCGTTGTTGATCATGATTGTTGCGAAGGTATGACGCAGGATATGCGGGTGAACTCTTTTGGCCAGTCCGGCTAATTTAGTGTAGTAAGAAAAGGTTTTTGATAGATCATATCTTTTGAGTCGCCTTGGTTGGCCCGAGGTTATAAACAATGCCGAATGGCCGTCATTGCGTTTGGATAAATAAAGTCGGATCCATTTCAGACATTCTTCAGTAAAATATATCGTCCGTTGTTTGTCGCCTTTACCGATTATTACGGCCTCGGCCTTTTCAAAATCAATGCCTTGACGATTTAGGGATAGGGCTTCGGAGATCCGCATTCCTGTTGAAAGTAGTAATTGACACAAAGTCCTCATGCGCAGGCCGCGCATAGTATTTACATTCATGGTTTTTAGAAAAGCTATTATTTCGTCTTTTGTGAGATAAGTAACCTCTCGTTTCTGTTCCCGGGATCTTAATATCTCTTTTGGATTAAGAACAGGCATTTTTTGTATATCCCGGCAGTAAGTCAAAAACTTCCGCAAAGCGAAAACTACACTATTGATTCCGGCAGGACCCACGCCCCGTTCTTTCATAATTTTTTTGAGTTCGGTAATATCCTCAATGCCCAAGTCTACCGGCGAGCTGATATGCGGCAGGTCTCTCAAAATTCGCTTGAGTGAGGCCTCATACTTCAGAATGGTCTCTTCTGCAAGCTCCACGTCATATTGCCAATAATCAAGGCATTTTGAAAGTAGCTCTGAATTATCGAGCCCCACCGAAGTAATGCTTTGCTTTTTTTCTAAAATCGGTTTCATGTTGGCTATCTAAGTTTTACCCTTCATTTCGTTTTTAAAAAATTTCCGGCAAATCAAATCCAAAAGCTTTGATATGGTTAAACCCCTTACAATTGCCTCGGGCTTTAGCACCCTCCACCAGTCAAAGCTTATTCTGACTTGTTTCGTTATTCTTTTTGGATTTTTTGGAATTATTGTCGACACTTCTGTTGCCCCCCGACTTTTACACCCTTCAAAACCCCCAAGGAGTTAAACTTAATTATTTATTTATGACACGCTCTTTGTTTCAGTCAGTCTACCCACCCTTTGTAGCATAGAATTGTTGTCTGACAAAGAAAGAGACAGTTGCCCTTTGCTGTGCAGGTGAAGTCCCCCGTTGAGAAGTCGGGCACTCAGAGCGGGGACTGGGACCTACACGGCAACAGGATTTGGGCCGGTTTTTTGTAGAGGACTCGCCGACGACCTCTTGCCATAAAATTGTGAGGTTTCTAAACAAAAACTGCTGACTCCAAGGGGTTGAAGATCAGCAGCTTATGTTTACCCCTTGGTGTATTTTAAAGATATCATTACCCCTTTTATTGATACATAAAATGCCACCGATTTCTGGGACAAATCTGTGGACAAAATAAAAAAGCTCCTTTTGGAGCCATTCAAAGGTGAGTTTAAAAGTCTATTATTTTTCCTTACGTTGCTCCCGTTTTCTATAACTTTCCCAACATCTACCACTGCAAAACTGACGTTCGATGTTCTTGTGTTTGTGAATGTGGTTTAACGACGCATGCTCACCGCAATTTTCGCAACGGTTTTTTGTTCTTGAAATTACACTTGGAAGTTCGCCCTTTTTTGTTTCTGTAAGTCTCGCTTCATAACAAACCCGGTTTTCTTTTCTTGTGCAATAAAATTTTCCACCTTTCTTGAGAAGAACTTTTCCGCACCTGCGGCAAAGAGTATTGTATTTACCCGCCGTTTTGCTACGGAGCGACAAAAGGGACCGGCCTTTATGTTTAAGCTCCAAATCTTTCTGGAAAGTAGGAAAATATGTTTCAATACCAGTCTCAAGGAGCTCCACCACATGTCCTAATGTTTGACTATAATTTTTTTCCGACTTTTTTAATAAAACTAATATATTTTTAAACGCTATTTCTTGAAGTTCGCAAACTTCCTGATCAGTCAATTTTAATCGTCTCTGAAGTTTTATGGCCTCTTTTTTCCGCCAAGGCTGGTACAAGAGTTTCGTATATTCTTTATCGAGCTCCTCTGATAAGGACATCCCGGGCGGTTCTAGAGGAAGTTCCATTATTTCTTGCTCAATCAACAGGTTTTTTATTCTGGCATTCCTCTCCTCGTCGGGAAGCGAGCTCATATATATACTGTTGATCTTTTGTTTAATCTCGTGAATTTCGCTTTCTGGGTAATGACCCCCTGTCTCGGCGTACTCAATGATTGACCCGGTCTCTAAATTATGTTTTAAAAAATTTTTCTTAATTTGTTTTCTCATAGCAAAATCAAATGCCAGAAAACAAAAACCAAGCTCTATCAAAGTCCTGGTTGTGTCGTTTCGGGAAAACAGTGATTTATACTCATTAATCATCGGCTTTAGATCTCGATAAATTTCCCGATAATATCGACTGTAATCTTGAAGGTAGTTCATATCTGTTATTAGGAATAAATCCCGCGCGTGCGTTTAACGCAGGGTAAGATGTAATCAGTCCGAACTTTGTTCAAACGAAAATAAGTGACAAAAAGTTATGAAACTTTTATTTTTTCAACCCTCCTTGCAATTCTCTTAGCCAATTCCTCTTCGATCTCCTCGTCCATAAACTCATGAAACTCATCCTCAAATTGCTGTTTCCGCCCGTTGGAAGCGTAAAGCCCTTTTATCCGATAATACATATCAATCGCCCGAGCTTTGATTGAAAGATCGGCAAATTGATTGAGAAGGAAAGAGTGCTGTTTTTTCGTGCTTGCTTCATTGAAACCGGCCTTATCTAATAACAGGTTGATATACTGGGATATGTGAGGTTTTCTAAGGTTTTCGGAAGCAATAGCGGCCGCCACAGTTTCGTTTTTTGCCTCGTAGCCAGCATTTATCACGGCTTGCGTCCCATTTCCCACATAGCTCAAATAACTCTCGCAAAACGCTTTTTCTTTGAACGAGAGCGTATAAGGATTGCCGTCAGGCCCGGTAAATTGAAAGTGGTTTGTCTTTGGCACACTATTTGAGTTTCCCTCTATTGAGTATACCAAAAAGTGAGTTAAGTATTGAAGCGATAGCGATAGCGGCGAGCCAACCAATGGCAACTTCTATAACTCCTTCTCGAAATAATAAATATATGCCGATTGCGGATAGGGGGATGTAGAGCAGGGGACCCCAAGGATCATCGAGTGCCATAGGTCTTTTTTGGATAGGCTTTTTGTTTTGCAAAAATACAAGGTCAGCAATTACTAATAGGATAAGTGGCAATATATACTTTGACATTTTTACTCATTTAACGGTTTCCACTGATCGCCCGAGCTTCTACTACAATTTCCTGTAATTTTATTGCATTTATATACGCTGGACCCTTTGGTGAAATAATAATACTTCGGGGCAATTAAGTAGACCAAAGCCGCAATAAATAATAATAACAATGCCCACCTCAGAACTGTGCGCCAAGGAGAGAGGGAGTATCTACTGAATAAGGTTTTTACCCACCTCCTCACGCTTTGGCTTTTTTGAGAGTGTGCGTAATAGGGAGCTGGTTCTTCGGACATAAATTTTTTCCTTTCTGCCGGCGAGAAACACAAAGCCCCACGCCAGCCGGTCTTGCGACCCATACCAGTTTCCTGGCATGACCCTAGAAGAGTTGCTGGACGTGGAGCCCAGTATCTTCTAGGGTTTTTATGCCATGCCCGGCAAAGCCGAGTTTAGGCAATAAATTGTAGTGGACTTATTTTAGCAGAATTCTAGGCACATTGTTAGTCAAATTCAAGCCGCAACTTTATTTTTTATCAGTTCTAAAGTATTGATCAGGGAACCTGTCATTAACAATTCCTATTAGGTATCTTACGAAGGAGTAATTTTCTATATAGTGCAAATCAGATTCTTTTATAGCTAATTGCAATTGCGACTCTGAAATTTGTTTTTCTGTCTGTCGAGCAAAATCGATTAGTTCGTTCGCTTCAATACTATATCCCCTCCAATCTCTTGATAGAAGCTCAAGAAAATCGTTGACCCCAGCTTTTGTGTAGATTTGTTTAGCATATCCTGTTTCTTTTTCGTTACGTTTTTTCAGTCTCTCTATGTCGCTATTTATATAAGGCTTGATTTTGTAATAAAATCTTCTTCTGATTCTGTAATGCACATACATTAGAAATAATAAGGGTATAAAAGCCCCAACCGCAGATAGTATTGCTGTGAGAAGAGTATTCCAGATCATGCTTTTATTATGACAGAATTTCAGAAGCTAAGGAATTGATTATGAGCCTCTTTGGCCTTTTCTTTGTTTACGCCGAGGTAGAAACGGCAAGTCGTTTCTAAGAGTGAGTGACCCAAGATTTCTTTTACATGACTTATTGGGCAACCATTGAAGAGCAAGTTCGTGGCCACAGTATGCCTCAAGATATGAGGTGTAACCTTTTTCTGAAACCCGATTTTCTTGGAATGTCGGCGAAAGAAAAAACTGACATCGTAGGCCTTCAAACGGTTAAGCCAACGAGTGACAAATAGCGGTCGTTCATTGTCTTTACGCTCTTTGAGGTAAAATCTGATCCATTCAAGAGATCGCGCTGTAAAAAATACTGTGCGTTCTTTGTTGCCCTTGCCGATAATTTTGGCCTCGGCCTTTTCAAAGTTGATACTGTCCCGGTCAAGCGACAGACATTCGGATATTCTCATGCCGGTCCCGAGCAAGACCTCGACCAGCGTTCGGAAACGCAGACCATCCATACTGACCTTACCTCTGACTTTGTAGCTAGTGTTATGAACCTTGATCGTGTCAACGAATTCTCTGACCTCTTCATTGGTCAAATAGATAACCTCGCGCCTTTGCGGTTTGGGCGGCCGGATCTCTTTGTGGTCCAGGACATTCAGATTCATGGCCTCGCGGCAGAAGCGCAAAAAGCTCTTCATGGCGAATATTCGCGAAGCCACATGGGACCGGCCAGAGCCACGCACCATCATTTTTTGTTTGAGCTCGGTGAAATGGCCTGGAGTCAGGGCTTCGGCCGGCAGATCGCCCAGATCGCGGATAACCCATCCCAGGGATTCCTGGTATTTTTTTACTGTGACAGGGGATAGGCAAAGCTCGTATTGAGCGTATTTGAGGAAGCTCGGGACCAAGCTGCTGATTCGCGGCTGGCCGCTTTCCTGCTTTTCCTCGGCAATAACTCCTTCAATTGCCGTTGTTTCTAAGGATTTTCTACTGAACATAAAAACCCCTTTCTCTATGGTAGAAAAACGGGGTTTTATGTTGCCCTTGGGCAGTCAAATAGTGATAGGAATGTGGCTAATGAAAGCCACTTTTACGTCAAGTTTTTTACACTTTACGGCCCAGCGTTGTGGGCCACAAAGCGATCGACACTCCGACTCCCGAAGGTGTCGGAGTTATTTAATCTCCTTAGAAAGGAGGTGATCCATCGACAGCTTCCGCTACCGATGCCTTGTTACGACTTCACCCCAGTCACGGGTCTTACCTTAACACCTTCTTGCGAAGGAGCTTCGGGTACTACTCGCTTCCATGGTGTGACGGGCGGTGTGTACAAAATCCGAGAACGTATTCACCGTGGCGAGGCTGATCCACGGTTACTAGCGATTCCGACTTCATGAGGGCGAGTTGCAGCCCTCAATCCGAACTGGGGGGTGGTTTGATGGGATTGGCTCCGTCTTGCGACTTGGCGTCCCTTTGTTGCACCCCATTGTAGCACGTGTGTGGCCCTAGACGTAAGAGACACGCTGATTTGACGTCATCCCCACCTTCCTCCAGGTTAAACCCTGGCAGTCTCTCGTGACACAGTAACACGAGATAAGGGTTGCGCTCGTTCTGCCACTTAAGGCAACATCTCACGACACGAGCTGACGACAACCGTGCATCACCTGTTGCACACCCTCGAAGGCTATACCATTTCTGATATATGCAGTGCAATGTCAAGTCTAGGTAAGGTTCCTCGCTTATCGTCGAATTGAACCACATGCTCCACCGCTTGTGCGGATCCCCGTCAATTCCTTTAGGTTTTAGTCTTGCGACCGTACTACCCAGGCGGCTGACTTAACGCGTTAGCTTCGGCACGAGGGAGGGTCGATACTCCTTCATGCCTAGTCAGCATCGTTTACAGCGTGGACTACTGGGGTATCTAATCCCATTCGCTCCCCACGCTTTCGTCCTAGAAGCGTCAGGTGGCACCCAGAAGCTTGCCTTCGCTATCGGTGTTCCGAACGATATCAACGCATTTCACTGCTACACCGTTCGTTCCAGCTTCCTCTTTGCCCCTCTAGCTTGATAGTTTCCGAGGCGAGCCGGGAGTTGAGCCCCCGGATTTTACCCCAGACTTGTCAAGCCGCCTATCGGCACGCTTTACGCCCAATGATTCCGGATAACGCTTGAGGTCTCTGTATTACCGCTGCTGCTGGCCATCACAAAGTGCGTATTTTGTACTGGAATGAAGGATTTATAAATGGTCTTACCAGATCAATAAATCGCTTCATACTCTTTGATTTTACATATAGCCGGTATCTGATTTTGCCGCGCATTTGGCATTTGCAGACACTGACATCTAAATCAAAGTTTTCTTTTAGCGTTTCCGCTAATAATACGCATTCGTGGAATGAAAAACAGTGAGTCGCAAATAGAGCATTGTAATGGTATTTGCTTCTCGCATCCAAGGTTCCATCGTCTTGATACCAAACAGCCAAGGTTATTGGACGCATCAGAAGCTTTTTAATATCCGGCGGAATTGTCTTAATTCCATCAGGATAAAATGTGCTTCTAAGTTCACCAATCTCTTCACGCCATTTGGTTCTGAAGTAATGCTGATGGTAATTCTTTTTCGGTTTTAATTCTGATACCCCGAACGGCTGCAATTCTTGGCGCAACCATTTGAGATAAGGCAGGTTTTTGTCATCTGACTTCATTAGCAGACTAGATTTTCTACTAGTCCCGCTAAATTCCGTCAGATGCCCATCACCCAAAATTAAACCGACAAGAATGTCCTTGAGTTTTTCACTCATACCTTATGTTACCATAAGGATTGGACTATATCATCATCCCGATATAGATCGGGAGTCTCGCGTGTAGTCTCTGAGGAGCCCCAATCACTAGATTGGGTTTCCTGCTGATTGTCTTTCACCGTGTCTCCACTAAAGGAGATCTTAGAGCGGCCGATGTAAAGAGTTTCCAGCATATAGCGAGATTTTCTTTGACTATGTTACCACAGTCACTCTGCACCGAAGTCCATTTTTGGACTCTACAGAGTTAGCAACCTCTTATTCGTAGAGTACCGTCAAAATTCGTCCCCTACAAAAGCGGTTTACGACCCGAAGGCCTTCATCCCGCACGCGGCGTCGCTGCGTCAGGGTTTCCCCCATTGCGCAATATTCCCTACTGCTGCCTCCCGTAGGAGTTGGGCCCGTGTCTCAGTGCCCATGTGGCTGATCATCCTCATAAGACCAG
>Ga0209542_10010957_pt1 | contig 16202 bp, 16 predicted proteins | sample RifCSPhighO2_01_FD_184028 | JGI IMG/M metagenome (GOLD analysis project Ga0209542, IMG submission 184028) | Soil microbial communities from Rifle, Colorado - Rifle CSP2_plank highO2_0.1 (SPAdes) (version 2) | ecosystem: Environmental > Terrestrial > Deep subsurface > Rock core/Sediment ... | reverse complement strand
GCGATTGCGGCTGAGGCCGGTATTTACCGTGAGGGAGACGAAATTATCACCGGAAGCGATTTGGCAAAAATGACCGCTGAGGAACTCGCCAAAAACTTGCCTAAAGTTTCGGTTTTCGCGCGCGTGACGCCGGAGGACAAAATGAAAATCATTAAAGCTTATAAGCATGCGGGATTGGTTATTGCCATGACCGGCGACGGCGTGAATGACGCGCCGAGCTTGGTTGCCGCGGATTTGGGTGTGGCTATGGGGCGCATAGGTACGGAAGTGGCTAAAGAGGCGGCGGATATAATTTTAATGGATGACAATCTGGGAAGCATTGTGGCGGCCATAGAAGAGGGCAGGGCCATGTACAGGAAATTGTTAAAATCACTCCTGTTTTTATTTTCCACTTCTGCCGGAGAACTTTTAACAATTGTTGCAGCCTTGGTTTTTTATATGCCTATGCCGATTTTGGCAGTGCAGATTTTGTGGATGAATTTAATTACTGACCCGCTGATTGGCACGGCTTTGGCCCTCGGGCCCAAAGAGCCCGGGCTACTGCAGCAAAAATTCCAAAAGTTGCCAAAATATTTTATGACTAAAACCATGCTGGTACAAATGGTTTTAGTCGCGCTATGTATGGCAGCAGGCACATTATTTTTGTTTAATTTTTACCACGGGGTTGATTATTTTAAAGCCATCACCATTAGCCTTACCACGCTCGCGGTCTTCCAGTGGTACAATGGCTTTAACTGCCAATCCTTATCACAGAGTATTTTCTCTAAAGCCATTTTCCGCAACCCGTATTTGTGGATTGCGATTTTAGCCAACGTGGGCTTGCAGTTATTAGCCGTTTATAATCCGTTTATGCAAAAAATATTAAAAACCACCCCGCTTACCATGGCGGAGTGGGGGATGATTTTGGGTGTGTCGCTTTTGGTGATTGTTGCAGAAGAAGTGAGGAAGATAGTTTATCGGCTAATTTCACTCAGACATAGTACTTGACAAGTATATTGTTTTCATATACAATAAAAATATGACGGAAATATTCTTGCCTGAACCTATAGTTTTTGAATGGGATGAGGGTAACCAGAATAAGAGTTGGTTAAAGCATAAAGTATCAACAAAAGAATGTGAAGAAGCTTTTCAAGATCCAAAAAGACGGTCGTGGAAAGATTTTCCGCATTCTAAAAATGAACCGCGATACATAATGCTGGGAGCGGCCCAAAATAGGAGAATTTTATTTATAGTTTTTACTATTAGGAAAATAAGCGTCCGGGTAATTTCTGCCCGCAACGCGAGCAAAAATGAAAGGAAAATATATTTATGAAGAAGAAAAAGAAAAAATTAATCCTTCCTGATTTCAAAAATGAAGATGAAGAAAGGGCCTATTGGGACAAATTTGACCTTTCGGAATATGCAAGCAAGGCAGATATGGTGCCGGTGTATTTCCCCAATTTGAAGCCTACTTCCGAATCAATTTCTTTGCGCATGCCCCGGTATATGCTCACTAGCATAAAAGAGCGGGCCAATTCCATTGATGTGCCGTATCAGTCCTTAATAAAAAAATACGTCGATGACGGCCTAAAGCGCGACAGGGCATTATCCGATGCCGGACGGAAAGGGTAAAAAATATGGAGAACATAACCAAAAAATTACTTTCGCTGACAATGCTTTTGGCGATAGTTTTTTTATTTATGCCGGGCATGGGTAGCGCCCTGACTTACAATGAAATTACCAAAGGGCAAACCGGCAAGGTCTTGGCAGAGACCACGGTTGTTTATCAGTTTCCGTCCGCGAGCCTGATTAATGACAATGGAACAATTTATTTTATTTCCGGCACAATCAAAATTCCTTTTACAAACTACGCGGCGTTTGTGGGCCTTGGTTATTCATTAAGGAATGTTGTAAATGGCGATTTGTCGGCTTATACGCTCGCGCAGAGTTATAGAATTTCTACGGCTGATGCCGAACATCCCTGGGGTGGTTGGCTTCTATATAACCGCACGGTCTATTATGCCCACGAAACCGGACTGATTCCCGTGCCTACTTGGAATGTATTTTTAAATAACGGGGGACAGTCAAAATATATTGTTAAGGCAAATAAATATGATATCGAAATGTTCCAGGCTAATCCCAATATTTTGATGTTGGAAAATAATGATGCCAGGGTTTATTCCCAGCCCGGAAATCCCGCAGCTATAATTTCGCCGGTAGCCAACAATAACCCCAACCCTTCAGATTCTCCGGCAACCACCACGCCGGCTAATCCTACAATGGATTACTTGAAAAAACAGGCTTTGGTTTTCCAGCTTGACCAGGGGTTTGGCAATGGTATGATCCAAAACCAGGATTGGCTTGGCCTACAGAGAGTTATAGACAACTTAAAAGTTTTTCAAACCAAGTACGAAGTCTATGCTGTTTTATCCGCCCGGCAAAGCGATAAAGCAAAATTAGATTTGGCCCTGGATATGCTTGTAAAAAATAACATCCCATTTGTGCTTGAAGTCTACGCTTCTGACGCGTTAACTTTGGGAAAAGATACAGTCAACAGCCCATTCGACGCTTCGCACGGGCGCGCAATGTCTTTAGACCAAATCCAACAGTACAAAAATAAGTACGGCAAAAATTTTGCGGGTTTACGCGCCTTGGAAGTTTTTGGGCAAAATTACACAGTTCTTGCCTGCCAAAAATTAGGCGTCAATTGGTGTGATGCCTATAAGCAATACTTGCCCACGGATAATTTTTACCAAAAATCGTTTTTGGAAGATTATATTAAATTAGCCAAAAACAGCGGAATGTTTGTCTTGTTTACCGATTGGTATTGGTCAGCATACCATGCGTGGGATTTTGACAAAGACACAGTCAAGCAAAGCCAAAATGAACAGGAATTAAAAGATTTGGTTAAGGCTTATCCGAATACTGTCGTAGTGATGTATGCCAATAATGAACCGGCAGAAGCCGCGAGGACTAAAATGGCCAGTTGGGAGCAAGTTGTTAAGCCGTACGCGGATTTGGGTGCAAAGGGTTTTGGGCTTTCCAACCAATCCTGGATGTGTGCCGGCGAAACCAGTTGTCCGGTCGATGAGTTAGTAAGCTGGGCTAATGATGCTTTTGCCAAAGGCGCACTGGTCGTTCAGACAGAATCTTATTGGTACTGGTGGAATTTTCCTAAAGGTTTGATTGGTTTGCAGAGTAGTAATTATACCCAAGACAGCCAATGGGCAGACCGGGGATATGCCAGCGGAAATTTGCAAGTATGGGCATCCAAACTTAAGCTCGCTCTGCCTAGCCAGCCTATAGCTTTAAGAAATAATGCCGTATGCGTAAATGTTGAAGCCCCGGATTATGTAAAGCCGGGCGGGGATTTTACCGGCAAAGTTACGGTAAAAAATACCGGCACCACTACTTGGACCCAAAATTCATCGACAAATCCGAACCCTTACCGTTTGGCAGCCGCGGATTTTAAACTGCCGCCTTATACTTCCAGCATTTGGGGCAACCCCAAAATTGAATTGCCTGCTCTAGAAGTTAAGCCGGGGGACACCGCGACTTTTACCATAAGTACTAAAGCTAGTTCTACCGAAGGCAGTTATGATTTCGGCTGGCAAATGCTTGAAGATTATAAAGAATGGTTTGGCGACGCTTGCACAAAGAAAATCCAGGTTTCAAGCAAACCCCCTGCGCCAACTAACGCTGCTGCTATTTGTCCGTCGCCGGGCAATCAAGCTACAGTGTCCTGGACTGCGCCTAGTGGTTTTGATCCTTACTTTTTAGCCATAAAATATTGGCCGCACCCAACAGACGGCACGGCAATTGTCTGGAATGACAGCTTTCAAGGCGCGAGCCACAGTTTTACCGCAACCCCCGGAAAAACTTATAACTGGTGGGTGTTTACTAAAGATACCCTAACTTCAGAGTATAGCTCTGAGGCAGTGGGAACAACCTTTACTTGCCCAGCCCAATAAGTTTGATATCAAATATTTTAAAACTTAATAGGAAGTTTTTAAATGTAGTTAGCCCATTTATGGGCTCGAACGAGAGCCGATAAATCGGCTAACTACTGTTTTGAGATAATGTCTCGGATAATTCAAAATTAAACCCGCTTGCTAGGAAGCGGGTTTTGGTTTTAACAAGGATTCACCGATAATAAATGTGAAGATAAATATTCCTGTAATTGCTATCATATAAACGTAAGGATTATTTGGCCAGGGGATGTTGTGGGCAATGTGACGGTGGACAAAACCGATTAGGATAGCGCCCCACCAGCCGGTTTGGGAAATGGCGCTCGCAAGGAACATTCTAAACATCCAAATGCGCGGGATATCTTCTTTGTTTTGGAACTTTTCCAAAGCTTTTTTTAAAATATGCAAAAAAATACCGTTTAGGCCCACCATCAATACGAAAAATAGTTTTATCTTAGTTAAGTTGTCAACATAGCCTTTCAGCCAAATCAAATTCAGCCCCGAAACCACCATCCCGCTCCAGCCAATCCAAATTAAAACCTGCGTGACGCGCGCGACTTTTTTGACTTGCTCCAGGGGCTGTTTGCCGAGCAGCATCAACAGGCCAAAAGTATCAATTACCAAAACCGCGCCAAAGCCTATTATCAGGCTGGCTAGATGTACGAAAAGGGCAATGTAAAAGTGGGTAGAGTCCATAGTTTTTTAGCTTGTTTGGGTTTCTTATTCTTTAATGTTTGTGCTAATATTATACCATAATATATTGAAGCAAGAAGTATGAAGCATGAAGTAAGGGAGTGAACTCCCCAGGCCTTACTTCCTAATTCTTGCTTCTTACTTCTATTCTATGCCTAAAGATCTACATCATCTTGCCCGGAACCTGCCCCCGACTATCCTGACGATTTTTGGTGCCACCGGGGACTTGTCCGCGGACTATTTAATTCCCGCGCTTTTACATATGGATAAGCACGGGCTTTTGCCCGCGGATTTCCGTCTGGTTTGCGTCGGGCGGAGAGACTTGGACAAAGGCGGTTATTTGGATTTTATTTTAAAGAGGTCAGAAACCGTACAAAAACTTTCGCTTTTGGACAAAAAGAATTTTCTAAGGCACTTGGTTTATTTTAAAGGCGATTTTGAGAATCCCCAAAGCTTTAACGCGCTTGCCAAAGTTTTAGCCGACCACGAAAGCCCCCACGCATGCTTTAACCGGCTGTTTTATTTTGCCACAAATCCCCAGCAGTTTGCCTCCTTAACCCGGATACTCAAATCCTGCGGGCTTCTGGATTCCTGCTCGGAGCACAGCCGCCAAAGCCGGGTGTTGGTGGAAAAGCCTTTTGGCTTTAACTTAAAATCCGCGCAGGCTCTAAATAATTTGCTTTTGAAGCATTTTGAGGAAGGCCAAATTTACCGCATTGACCATTACGTGGGCAAGGAAACGGTCCAGAATTTAATGGTCATGAGGTTTGCCAACAGCCTGTTTGAGCCTTTATGGAATAACCGCTTTATTGACCACGTGGAGATATCCGTGCTGGAAAAAGACAGCGTGGGCGGGCGTGCGGATTTTTATGACCGCACCGGCGCGGTGAAAGATTTTTTGCAGAACCATATTTTGCAGATGCTGGCGCTCATTGCCATGGACGAGCCGTATAATTTGGCGGCCGAAATTATCCGTGACGAAAAATTGAGGGTGCTTGAGGCTTTGGAGCCCTTTGATCGGCAAAGGATGGAAGCGCGCATGGTAAAGGGCCAGTACGCGGGTTATGAAAAGGAAATTGGCCGCGAAAGCACCACGGAAACTTATTTTGCCCTTAAAACTTACCTTAATTTGCCGCGCTGGTCAGGTGTGCCGTTTTATTTGCGCACTGGCAAGCGCTTAAGCAAAAAGCTCACCCAAATTTCCATCCATTTCCGCGAACCCGTACGGTGCTTGTTCAAAGGCTGCGCGGCCAACACCTTAACTTTCCAAATCCAGCCCGATGAAGCCGTATTTTTGCAAATCAACAATAAGATTCCCGGGTTTGGCATTGAGCTCCACCAGGGGAATTTGGAGTTCGGGTACAAGGCCGCGTTTAAAGGCGAAATTCCTTCGGCTTACCAGAGGCTCTTATTGGACTTTATGGAAGGCGACCAAAGGCTTTTTATCCGCAGCGACGAGATTGAGGCCTCCTGGCGTTTTGTGGACAGTATAACCGAAAGCGCGAAGTTCAAACATATGCCTTTGAATATTTATAAGCCCGGGTCAAACGGCCCCAAAGAGGCGGAAGAGTGGATAAAGAAAGATATGAAGGAGTGGTGGACCCGGTAAGCCAGAATTAAGAATTATGAATTAAGAATTATGGATGCGGAAAAGAATTTTCAAGGCCTGGTGGTTGATTTTATTAAAACAGTACCTCAAGGAAAAGTTGTAAGCTATGGGCAAGTGGCCGCGGCGTGCGGGAAACCAAATGGGGCGAGGGAAGTGGGGCGGATTTTAAGGGCTGTTGATATATCAGAAAGCAATATTCCCTGGTGGCGGGTATTGAATAATAAGGGTGTGATAAGCATAAAGGGCAACTGGACCGCGGACAAGCAGTTGCAGGCTAAACTGCTTAGGCAAGATGGGGTTGAGGTAAGTGAGGATTTGATAATTGATATTGATAAATATCGATATGGAAAATCAAGATAGTATTATTTTCGGTGGCGGTTCCCCATACCAATTCGCCCTCGGCAAATGGTACGGGGTAAGGCTTCTTCCAGAAACACCCTTTGATGGTTTTATCAATATTCACATATGAGCAATAACAATAGTCATGTTGAATCCATTATTTTCGGAGGAGGGTGTTTCTTGTGCGTGGAGGCTGTAGTGCAAAGGCTTAAAGGCGTAATAAGTGTAAAATCCGGTTACGCAGGTGGTGACGTGGAGAATCCTTCCTATGAGCAAGTATCAAGCGGGACCAGTGGACATATTGAGGTAGTGCAAGTAGAATTTGATCCCTCTATTATTACTCTCGATGATTTACTCTCCGTATTTTTTACATCCCACGACCCAACGTCTATGGACAAACAGGGGAACGATACTGGCGAGCAATACCGGTCGGTGATTTTTTATACATCGGAAATCCAAAAAGCGAGCGTAGAGTTGTTTTTTAAAAAATTAGAAACTGACGGTGTATATTCAATACCGATTGTCACGCAAGTTAAACCAGCCGGAAAATTCTACGAAGCCGAAGGCTACCACCAAAATTATTATAATAACAATAAAAATAAGTCGTATTGCCAGTTTGTAATTGATCCTAAAATAGCAAAATTAAGGCAAAAGTACGCGCATCTTTTAAAATGAAATTCTTTTTAATCCCGCTCGTAATTTATTTTTTTAATCAGGTCGTAAAGCTAGCTTTTTTGCTTGTTCAGCGCCGGAAAATTTATGGCGGACTGTTTTCTTGGACTTTTATTTGGGTGGGGCAATTCCCAAGCGCTCACGCTTCGGTATTGGCTTCCTGCTGTACATTGATTTGGAGTGAGTACGGCGTAAGCTCTATATTTGGGATTTAGCGTGTTTGTTTCCTTGATATTTTTGTACGGATTCTTGGAAGACAAAAAGCGCCAAAGTTTGTTTGAAGGTTATTTCAATAAAAGCGGGGATGCGGCTTTAAGACAAATCGGTACGGATAAAATATTAATGGATTTTAGCGGGCATACCTGGATTGATATTGCTGTGGGTATTTCAGAAGGCATAATTTTAACTCTTTATTTATTAAGGAATTATTTTTAATATGAACATTGCAATATTTGGTCTGGGAAAGATGGGCGCGCAGATAGCGCGTAGGCTGCACAAAAATCAGTTTAATGTTTTGGCATGGAATCGTTCCGAGGCTCCACGGGAAGAAGTGGCGAAGGCTGGAGTAAAGGTTTTTGCTGATGTATCAGAATTGGTTAATTCGATAAATGATGGCCAAAGAGTATTCTGGCTTATGCTGCCGCATGGGATTGTGGATGAATTTTTACAAAATCAATTGGGATCCCATTTAAAGTCCGGGGATATTGTTATTGATGGGGGAAACAGTTTTTATAAAGAATCCATCCGCCGGGGTAAAGAATTCGCGGAAAAAGGCATTTATTTTTTTGACTGCGGCACCAGCGGGGGAGTATGGGGCGAAGAGAATGGCTTTGCGCTTATGGCTGGCGGCCCAAAAGAGCAGTGGCCAAGTGTGGAGCCGATTTTTAAGGCGTTATCCGGGGGTTCAAATTACGGTCTTTTAGGCAAGAACGGGGCCGGCCATTTTACCAAAATGGTGCACAATGGCATTGAATACGGCATGATGGAAGCCATTGCCGAAGGCTACGCGATTTTAAAAGCCAGTGATTTTGAGCTCGATTTGTCGGAGGTTACCAGGGTTTACCAGGAAGGAACCGTAATTCGCAGCTGGTTAATAGACTTAACAAAAAATATTTTTGACAACGAAGACATTGAAAGCACTAGCGGCTATATACACCAGCTGGGTGAAGGCAAGTGGACAGTGGATGCCGGTAAGGAGCTAGGCGTTGATGTGCGCGTCCTTGAAGATTCAGTAAAGGTGAGGGATGAATCAGCAGACGAAGCGAATCAGAATAAATTTTCAAATAAAATCGTAGCGCTTTTAAGGAAGCAATTTGGCGGCCACTCAATCAAAAAATAACAATCCAACAATCTCAAGATTGTTGGATTGATGTTTGTAAAAATGAAAGCGAATTACAGTAAAGAAGAAATAAAATTATTCAAAAAGTTAGGTTCGCCTAAGAAAATTCAGGATTATTTAAATACGCTGAAAATCAACTTTGAACAAAAGGGCGATACGTGCTATTCGCCCCGTTTTGTTATAAAAAATAAAAAAGCGCACTGTATGGAGGGCGCAATGTTTGCCGCGGCCGCATTAGAATTCCACGGTCACAAGCCGCTAGTTCTTGATCTTAGATCACAGACCCACGATTTTGACCACGTAGTAGCTGTATTTAAGCAGTTCGGCAATTGGGGAGCGATAAGTAAAACTAACCACGCGGTTTTGCGCTACCGCGAGCCGGTTTATGAAACTATTCGCGAATTGGCAATGTCTTATTTTCACGAATATTTTGATAAAAAAGGCAGGAAGACTTTAAGGGAATACAGCAGGCCTTTTGACTTATCCCACTTTGATAAATTCCAATGGCGCACAACAGAAAAAAATTTATTTGCAATCCCGGATTATTTAGACGAAATAAAACATTTTGATATTTTATCATCAAAGCAAATAAAAAATCTCCGCCACGCAGATAAAATAGAAATCAAAGCTGGCGAATTAGTGGAATGGCAAAAGTGAAATTTAGCTCTTATGCAACAATTGTTGTACGCGAGCTAAAATGTTTTTTGAATGATAATAAAAATTGTAAAAATGACAAAGGACAGCTGGCTGGGAAGCTGCTGTCCTCGTCGGTTTGTACCCGCGCGTCCTTGTCAGGGACGGGGGAGTTTCTCTTCTGCGTTTGCGGCCTGGAGCGCTATCCAGGTGGCTACTGTCGTGGCTTGACGTACGTCTGCTTCTGGGACGTAGTCCATACTGTCATAGCTCGAATGCCAAGTCCGCTGTTGGTAGTTGAGCGGATCTTGGAGAAATTGAAACGCGGGTATGCCAGCAGCGCGAAATGAGCTGTGGTCGGAGTTACCGGTAAGCGTGGAGCGGCTGACAATGTTGTGTGCTTGAAAGGGACGCAATGTGTTGAACCACTTAGTGAGAGTGGCTTTTGCGGGGTCGTTGTCTGGAACAATCAGCCCGCGAATTTTTCCGGCGCCGCTGTCCTGAATGAACGCGGCGGCGAGTTTTTCGTGTCCTGGCTTCATTACTCCGGTCTCGGGGTTACCAAAGTGTTCCAGCACGTAAGCCTTAGACCCTAGCCGTCCCTGTTCCTCACCTGTAAAGAATGCGAAGCGAATGGTGCGTTGCGGCTTGATTTCCAGGGTTGTGATTACCCTAGCCGCGTCCAGCAGCACGCCGCAGCCCACGGCGTTGTCTGTCGCGCCGTTGCTGAAAGGCGCGGAGTCCAAGTGGCAGCCGAGAATTACAATTTCTTCCGGTTTGGTTGAGCCCAGAATGTCGGCTGTAATATTGAACGAACTTACAGCTTCATCGCTGATCTCGGACCTAACCTCCATTTCAACCGTTGGAGTTTTCCCAAGCTGAATGAGACGCACTAAGCGGTTGAAATGTTCCTTAGGAAGAGTGACCATGGGAAGCCAAACTTCTTCTCCCGGCTGGAGCAAGTCGCCGGAAAAGGGAAACATTGTTCCGCCTTCTCCTCGGTCGCTATTGATGACAGCTATCGCGCCCTTCCTTTTGTAGAAGGCGTATATCATGGCGCGTGTTCGTTTATTCTCGGCGGCAATCGTGTCCGCCGCCCACTGGGGTGCTTGCCGCCAAAAACATTCCAGCAGTTTTGGGTCAGTAGGTACTGCAGGGATTGGCTTTTGGTAGGTCTGGACAGGGCAAGGAGGGCCTGATCCTTGCAGGCTCTTTATGTCGTCCTCGCTAAGCGTAAGAGCTGTGGTCGCAGCAGGGGATGCGGTGGGTCTTAGAGGTGAGTCCAGAATTATTTTTCCTTTAAGCTCGCCTTCGCGGAACCCTTCCATGAATTTCTTAAATACTTCTTCCCGTTTAGTAGGGTCAGATTCACCATGCGGAACTCCAAGAACTACCGGGGCTGAAATTCGCCCGTTAGTGCTACCGGTCCAGGGTGTTGCAACTGCAAGGAGCTGCTCTGGGTTCGGCTCTATTAGTCGAGCGGAAACATGGAAATTTTGCCATTGCCTCCCGAACTTCCACTCATGCCTTTGAGTTTTTAGCCCGTATTTGCCGAGAGTTGCCTCCACGTACTTACCAGAGGCTTCCAGGCTGTTCGTGCCCGTGAGACGGGCTCCGTAGACTGTGGAAAGCACATTGGTCTGGTGGTAAGCTTGGTTCTTCCCGGCCTCGTACTGAATTTTAGCCAGAAGGTCTTGATAGGTCTGGCCAAACATCATTGAAGCGGGCACCAATAACATCAAAAATGTCTTCATTCCGATTCTCCTTAACAAGAAATATCGCAGAAAAAGAAAAACTGTACAGTTCCTCCTTCTGTTTCGTCTTAAAAAGACTTGTTATTCTAACATAAAAACAGACTTTGGTCAAAAGTCTGTTTTGAATAGCATTTGAAGACTGGATCCCGGATCACAGTCCGGGATGACAGAAAAGGATGGTTAGGATGATAGACTAAATTTGTTGATAGTATTTTACGTATTCATCTACGATTTTTTCTGTGCTGAATGTGGTTTCAGCCCTTAGTTTCGCGACTTGACCCATTTTTTGGTGTAGAGTTCCGCTTTGCATCAACATTTTAACGTAACCGGCTAGGGCTTTGGTATCCCCGAGTTTTGCCAAAAAGCCGCTTTTTTTATGCTCCACGACTTCCGGAATGCCGCCGATTTTGGTTGCCACCACTGGCTGGCCAAAGGCCATGCTTTCCAAAATTCCAAGGCCAAAACTTTCTTCCTCGGAAGTGTAGAGGCCAATGTCCGCGGCGTTTAAATAATTTTCTATGTTGAATTCGCCGTTTTTGACTATGAGGATTTTTCCGAGTTTGAGTTTTTTTGCCAAAGGCAAATACGGCTTAAAGTCCGCTCCGGCCAAAATAAGGAGCTTGAATTTAGGGTTGCGGATTAGGGAAGCGGTTTTAAGCAAATCCGGAATCCTTTTTACCGGGCGCAAGTTGGAAGAGTGTATGGCAACGAAATCATTATCCTTAATCTTTAATCCTTTACGTATAACCTGGCGGGATTTGGTGGGAGCTTTGGGACTAAAAAAATTGTAAATTACTTGAATTGGTTTTTTGGTCTTTAAGACTTTTTGGGTTTGTCCTTTTAGGTAATGCGAAACCGCGGTAACACCGTCGGATTTTTCTATGGAAAACTTTATGACTTCATCCAAATTTGGGTCGCGGGCAAGGAGCGTAATGTCTGTGCCGTGGAGCGTGGTGATGATTTTGGGAGGTTTGCAGTGGCTGCATTCGCGAATCATATCGTTGGCAAGCAGCGCTGCCGTGGCGTGCGGTACCGCATAGTGGACATGCACGACATCTAATTCATATTTTTCGTGGACATTGCCAATCTCTACGGCTAAAGGCAAGGTGTAGTCCGGGTATTTAAATAAACTATATTTATTTATATTAACTTTGTGGAAGCGGATGTTAGGGGATTTGGCCAGGCGAAAAGGCGATTCGTAGGAAATAAAATGCACCTTATGCCCTCGCCTGGCAAGTTCATTGCCTAAATTGGTGGCCACTATGCCGGAGCCACCGATGGAAGGGTAACAGACAATACCGACTTTCAGCAGGTTATAGTTTTTAGGTTTTGGGTTATAGGATGGCATTATAATTAGTAATTGCGGGAAGAAAGAGAAAGGTCGGACAAGTTATCTAACCTAACAGGGTCGTTTGTCCAGAGGCCAATTGCATACTTAACCCCAATGGAAGCGCCTAAGGCCACGGCTTTAGAGTTTACCAGGTTCAAATATCCGCGGGTTTTCATTTGGCTAGTGTGTGCCAGCATAGTTTTTTCCCATTTGGAATGTATATCGGTTACATCAATCACAATATCAGGCTTTTTGTCCCATTCCGCGCTGGAGCCGTAAAAATACAGGGCACTGATTTTATGCACCGGCAATTTTTTAAGTTCCTTAAGCCCCCCGTAGCGGGCGAGTCTGCAGGCGTCCCTGACGACGAGCGTAAGGTTTTTGTGGTCCGGGTGCTGGTTATGGCTTAAGGATTGCGCGAGGACAATATTGGGTTTGTATTGCCTGATGACCTTGGCAATCTTAATAGAATTTTGCGGTTTGTATTCAATGTGGCAGTCGCCGCCCATTTCTAAAAATTCGATTTCAGCGCCTATGATTTTAGCCGCGTTTATAGATTCTTTCTTGCGGCCCTGGGGCGTGCCGTTGGTGCCGGCTTCGCCTAAAGAACACACCACAGCCTTAGCTTGGCTGCCTTTTTGAACTTCTTTAATAAGCAGGGCGGCCGCGCCGCCGAATTCAATGTCATCGGGGTGGGCGCCGATAGCTAAAATTTTATGAGGCATAAAATTTTTTCTACTAAATACTAAAATAACGAAAGTACTAAATCGCATTTTCTAAGTTTAGTAGTTTAGTTTATTTCGTATTTAGTAGAGAATTTGGTTAATTATTTATAGGAACCCAAGCAAAATTGGGATTTTCAATCGCATCACGTTGAATGAATTTTACTTCCGGAAAATCGGCAAACTTTAAATAGTCCTTTTCGCCTTCCCCGTAAATGTAGTGGGTACAGTTTATAACTGAATTCATCCACTTAAACCTTTCGTCAGCGCCCGGGGAGATTTGTGCCTTTGATATTTTAGCAGGTTTGTCTATATATGTATAAACCCCACCGCCTTCGTGGAGCGACAGTTTGTCGGCCTCGATTTTTGCGCGCACGATTTCGCCTTGGTATTCCACGTCTGCAAAACCGTCTTTGATATCACAGGCCTGCTGCCTAAAAGTTTTATCCGAAGATCTGATTATTTCAATCCCGTCTAAAAATCCTTTTGTCTCCATAGGCTTATTCGTGCGAATAAGCCTATGGAGGTTTTGGTACATTTTTAAGCAAAAATCTGCTACTGTATTTTCGTTAACGGATGCAAAAAGGTCAATAAGCGGCTTTTCTAAAAATCTAGGAAGCTGTTTTAAAATTTCCTGTTTCCATCCGTCAGGATTCCTCTTGGTATAAAGCGGGGAGTGCTTTTTTTGCAGTTTATTTTCCTGGGTAAAATTTAGGCGCACTTCTTCGTTTTTAGTTTTATCGCGCATGATGGTAATCGTCTCGCGATAGTCTGCGTCGGAATCATGGTAGAAAAATACTATTTTACCCCCAATGTCTTTTTGCAAAGCCCGGGCGGTATTTATTTTTGCAACCAAAAATCGTTTAGGAAAAAATCCGTTGGGTTGTTGTCCGAAACAAATGGTGTTCATATAAACATGTTAACATCTAAACATTTTATCATCAAACAAAAAATACCTATTTAAATAGGTATTTTTTGTGGGGTGCCCGAAGGGAATCGGACCCTCGTGACCGCTGCCACAGAGCGGCGTTCTGCCATTGAACTACGGGCACCATATATTTTCTAATTTTTGGAAAGTCTATAAAAAACAAAACCCTTGCACAGAATTTGTGAAGAGTTGGGATAGATGTCCGCTGTGTCAAACATCACAGCGGTATTATATCATTTTATTGGGTTTTGGTCAATAAAATTTTAAAGGTAAAAGCTGGACATTAAGCATGTTATAATACGAATAATTCTGAGAAGGGAGTATGACATGAATTTGCCAGTAGTTGATCGTGCGGTAATAGTTGGGGGTACGGACTGGGTTTTTCCAAATTTGAAGGCTCATGCTCAAATTGCGTGGTGGGGGATGGATTGCAACCAGCATCCTGAAAAGCAGCTCCCAGCAGGCGCCGTGCATATCTTCGTGCACGAGAGAGTTTCAGACCCCCGAAGGGAGCTCATCCACCGGCTCGCCACAAAGGACGCTCAGAGGGAAATACCCATTGAGCGTTTCTCCGACACCCGAGCAGTTCTAAAACGGGTGGAGGAAGTGCTTCATATCGAGCTTGAGATCCCGGAGCCACCAGAAGCTCCTGTTCCTCCCCGACATCCTGGTCCCGTCGCCTCCAACGGGGCTAACCTCAACAGCCAGCTAGTAAAAGTGGCTAATCAACTCACGGCGCGTGTTCGGGTTTTGGAAGAGAGTCTCAAGACCCAACAAGCCGCGCATGCCGACGAAGTCAAGAGCTTAACCCACCGCCTTGAGGCGGTGGAAGGAAAGTTTAGAGAGCTGACAGCAGCTCTAGACGACATCTTCGGCTACAACAAATAGGGCAGCATGCTTTGCCGCCCCGACCTCCATGGGTCTTGCGACTTGCAGGGCCCAGTTTTTTATATTAAAGAAAGGCTCACTTATGTGAGCCTTTCGCGTATTTAGATGGTTATTTAATTTTTATCTTCAATGCATTCAGCATATTAGTGAGTTCGTCCCACAAGCCCATGACTTTAATTTTTACCCCGGCAAGCAAGGAAGCGGTGGTTGTGGTCGAGCCGTTTTGCGCGATTACAGTGGTAGACGCATTAGTGTTAACCGTAAACGAGCTTACAATTCCGTGATTGTTTTGCTGGACTGTAAGCTCGGAGCCGCTTACTGCGGTAATTGTACCTTTGCCTTGCGCTCTGTGGGTATTAGGCGGGGTTACCATTACGGTATTGGCTTTGAATACACTGCCATCAAATTTGCCTGTTACTTGAGCCTTGTCATTGACGTGGACATCAGCCAAAGTAATTGTCATACCAAAAGCTTTCATGATTTTGGCATCAACTGTATTAACTGTAACTGGCGTGGTCGTGGCTTCTGTCTGCAGGCTAAAGCCGATAGAACTTACTGCCGTGACTGTGCCATTTAAGTGGCGGTCTTTGCGGAAATGATTTTCCAACCGCAACCTAAGATCAGTCTTTATTTTGGCTTCTGCGCGGCCATCATTATCACGCTCATTGTGAGCCAGTGCCAAGCTCGGCAGAACTAAGATAATAGCTGCCGCGGCAATAATGCGTTTAAAATTCTTCATATGTTTGCCTTTCTATTAATGTTTTTTGACTTGTGGCGTTTGCCGATTTCAAAGGTCATCTTTGCGCAGAATTATTGTTGATATATGGGATAACCCGAGATTATCATCAATTGTATTTTTTTAGGAGCGTTTCCGGCGCAAAGATGACCTTTGAAAGTTAACAAGTCCTATATTTTTTACCTCCCAATGCTGTATATAACGCCCTGCCACAGGCTTTGTTTCAGTGTTTTTAGATAAAAAAAAGCCCTTTTAAGGCGTAAAAAATTTGAAAAAGGGTACCGAGAGGGAACCCTTTGGGACAGATACGAATTGCCCCTAAAAAGTTCCCTCTCGGCGTCCGGCGGGATGGCCGGATTAGCGAAGCAAGGCGGTCGCGATACCGATGACCAGCATCATGGTCATCCCGATCCCGGCGCCGACCCGATTGGTCGTCGAAGCGAGAACACCGGTGTGGACGCGGTTCCGGTGATTCGCAGCCATTGCGGTGCTACCGAGACACTCACCGGATCCAACTCCGACTCCGACCAGCTCGGGTTCGGCCTCGGGCGTAATCACAACGTTGTGAGCCTGAATTTCAGGCTCGACGATTGCGACTTTGGCCCGCTTCTT
>Ga0209542_10010956_pt1 | contig 16203 bp, 19 predicted proteins | sample RifCSPhighO2_01_FD_184028 | JGI IMG/M metagenome (GOLD analysis project Ga0209542, IMG submission 184028) | Soil microbial communities from Rifle, Colorado - Rifle CSP2_plank highO2_0.1 (SPAdes) (version 2) | ecosystem: Environmental > Terrestrial > Deep subsurface > Rock core/Sediment ... | reverse complement strand
TGAATGATAATGATGATAATCTTGTTCTAACGCTTTTTAATCATTAATATGCAGCCCGTAACACTAACCCCAAAGCTCATTGCTTGAATTTATCGTGAGCTCCATTTGGTACTCTCGTGACGGGCAGTAAAATAGAAAGTAAAGGAGGTATATAAAGGTTTTTAATTAGTTTTGGGAATTGTTTTCAATATGGGAAAATATAGAATAACCTAAATAAATATATCCTATTACTTTTGTGTCACTCTGAAATCGCTCTTAAGAATCTATAAGAAGCTTCATACACCCTGTTTGCAACCTCAACTTTCTCTTTTAATGACAATTTGTTGTAAATATAATCCCCGGTAGGCACATGTACATGTGGCGTAAATATTTGTGTAAGCTTTTCGTATAATTCAGAGTCGTATTTTCTGATTTTTTCTTGAACAGTCCCCATTGCTATAACTGCATCTAAAAGTTTTGTCCCCCTTAGTCTGCTGTGCTTTTCTATCCACGCAGATAAATCAACTTTGTCTTTACGCAACTCCATCCAAAATTTCCGACGTATTCTGTGATCCTCACCAAAGTGGTCTTCTATTATATATGTTTCAAGCAAAAACGCTTTAAGACTTTGTATGTGCTCATTAAATTTAAAATATTCCTGCTCATTAAACTTAAAATATCTAGGTTTTGGCTCTGGAACTGCAGTATATGTTGGTCCTTCTACTTTCCATCCAAATTCTTCTCTAAGAACTCTTATAAATTCTGCATCAGTTTTTTGTTCTAAAACACTAGGTTTTTGGTCCACTTTATTCACATAAAAACCCTAAATACCTTTAATATAAAACCCCAGCAAAGCTGATTGCTCAGCCCTGCTAGGGAAAAAGAGGTGATATTGATGAGATTCCCCAACGTATATGTTACTACTATATAATGTAACTAGTATATAAAGGTTTCGGTTTATTTACTATTTTAGAGTGGTATACCTCTATTAAGATACCCTTAAATATCTCGTTTCATTCTGCTAAATTATGTCCCAAAAATCAAAGCCCAAAGAAGATTTCAAGACATGGGGTGATGTTTTTGACCAGTTCACCCAGAGAACAGTCTACAGGCTGATTACTCAGGGGCATTTTGAGGGCTTGGAAAGCCCCATCTCAATTGGCAAGGAAAGCAATGTCTTCTCTGCATTAAGGAAAGACGGCACAAGGGTCATGGTCAAGATTTATCGCTTGGAAACTTGCGACTTCAACAGGATGTATGATTACATCAAAGACGACCCGCGCTATACCAAATTCAGGAAAGGAAAAAGAAACATTGTTTTTGCATGGGTTCAAAGAGAGTACAGGAATCTGCTGAAGGCAAGGCAGGCAAATGTAAGCGTTCCAACGCCTTTGACCTTTTCCAAACATGTCTTGGTGCTGGAGTTTATTGGCGATAATGATGTTATTGCGCCAAAGCTGAAAGATGCGTTGCCCAAAAGCCCAAAAGATTTTTTCAATAAAATAATAGGCAACATGAAAAAACTCCACAAAGCGGGATTGGTTCATGCCGATTTATCGGCTTTCAACATCTTGAATTATAATGAAAAGCCGGTTTTCATAGATTTTTCGCAGTGCACTACGCTGGAAAGCTCAAGGGCAGAATATTATCTGGAGAGGGACACAAGGAACATATGCAATTTTTTCATGAAGATTGGGTTAAAAGTGGATGAATCAAAGGTTAAAAAGGAGATTACTGGGAAATAAAATTAGCAATAAGCAAAAATAAAAGATTCAATGAAATAAAAATAAAAAATCACGAGAGCGGCTTTTAGCAGTATAGCCAGATAAAAGCAAACCGCTTGTGATTGTTTAAATCAATGCATTTGCGCCGAGGGGGCTTATTAAAGCAACCTTACTTGCTGAATGCCGAGGCGCACAAGATAATGCCGAAGGCTGATTGAAATTATTAAAAATTAATAAATCCAATAAAATCCCTGTAAAATCAATAACCTTAAAAATCATTTGTAATTTCAAACAATTATGGTTGAGTATTCTTATGAATTAAAGGTTCCAAAGAACAGGGTTGCTGTCATTATAGGGAAAGAAGGCAGCATAAAGAAGGAGATAGAGGAAGCCACAAGCACAAAGCTGAATATTGACTCAAAAGAAGGCGATGTCTTTGTCTCGGGAGAGGATGCCCTTGGCTTGTACACCGCAAGGGAAATAATAAAGGCGATTGGCAGGGGATTTAACCCCGACATTGCAAAGCTTTTGCTCAAGCCGGATTATATTTTTGAGGTTGTTGACGTAAGCGAGTTTGTCAAGTCCAAAGAGGCAATGCTCCGCTTAAAAGGCAGGGTAATCGGCAAGGAAGGTAAGTCAAGAAGACTGATAGAGGAGCTGACTGAATGCAATATTTCAGTCTTTGGAAAGACAATAAGCATAATAGGCTTGCCGGACTCGTCTGCAAACGCGCGGCGCGCAATCGAGTCATTGTTAAGGGGCTCAACGCATGCAAATGTCTACAAGTGGCTTGAAAAAAGAAGAAGGGAGCTGAAAAGAAGGGCGATAATGGAGATGTAGTATGGCAAAACAGGAACTCGAAACAAAAGAAACGCCAATTGCATATGAGCTTGCTAAAAGGCAGAAGGAAATCTCTGTAGCTGAATTTTTCACAAAAAACAGGCATTTGCTTGGGTTTGACAACAAGAGGAAAGCATTGCTGATGGCTGTGAAGGAAGCTGTAGACAACTCGCTTGACGCATGCGAAGAGGCAAGGGTGCTTCCCGAGATAAGCATAGAAATCATTGAAATGTCCGAGTTCAAGTACAAAATTATCATAGAGGACAACGGCCCCGGCATAGTAAAAAAGCAGATTCCAAATATTTTTGCAAAGCTGCTTTACGGAAGCAAGTTCCATACATTAAAGCAGGCAAGGGGGCAGCAGGGCATAGGCATAAGCGCCGCCGTCCTGTATTCCCAATTGACAACAGGCAAGCCTGCAAAAATAACTTCAAGAGTCTCAAAAAAAGAGCCTGCTTTCTATTACGAATTGAACATTGATACGCAGAGCAACAAGCCGGTTATTGCAAAGGAGGAAACTGTTGAATGGGCGAAAGAGCACGGCACAAAGGTCGAGCTTGACCTTGAGGCGGAATACTTAAAAGGCAGCCAGTCTGTTGACGAATACCTAAAGCAAACAGCAGTCATCAATCCGCATGTTACAATAGTATACACCAATCCAAAATCAGAGCAGGTAATATACGCGAGAGCAACTGACAAGCTGCCATACGAGTCAAAGGAAATCAAGCCGCATCCTTACGGAATTGAGCTAGGCATGCTTATGGACAAGCTAAGGTGGACGGAATCAAGGACCCTGCAGAGTTTCCTGACCTCGGAGTTTTCAAGAGTAGGTCCCGGCACTGCAAAGGAAATCTGCGAGCATGCTGCCCTTCTTCCAAGCACAAAGCCCAGCCAGGTAAGCAGGGATGCTGCTGAAAAATTATTGCAGGGCATACAAAAAACAAAGATTATTGCTCCGCCGACAGATTGTTTAAGCCCTATTGGTGAAGAGCTTCTTGAAAAAGGCCTGAGGAAGGAGATAAAAGCCGAGTTTTACTGTGCAACATCAAGGCCGCCCTCTGTTTACAGGGGAAATCCCTTTATAATAGAAGCTGGGATTGCTTACGGGGGAGACATCCCAAAAGAGGAAAAAGCCAATATTCTGAGGTTTGCAAACAGGGTTCCTTTGCTTTATCAAGAAGGTGCATGCGCAATGACAAGAGGCATAATTGAAACAAACTGGAAGCCTTATGGATTGCAGCAATCCGGCGATTCCACACCAATAGGCCCTGTGGTTATTGTCGTGCACATGGCGTCTGTGTGGGTTCCGTTCACAAGCGAGAGCAAGGAGGCAATCGCCCACTATGCCGAGATTATAAAAGATATAAAGCTGGCACTGCAGGAATGCGGCAGGCTGCTTGGCACTTATGTCAGGAAAAAAGGAAGGATTTCGCAGCAGATTGAAAGGGCCAATATGTTTGAAAAGTACCTCCCCGAAGTCGCAGATTCCCTGTCGGCATTAACCAAAGAAAAAAAGGAAAAAATACTGCAGGGGCTGCAGAAGATGCTTGTAAAGCCCGAGATAAAAAAAGAGATCATAGAGGAAGACGCTGACGACAGATTATACAAAATGGAGTTTAAGAAAAAGGAAAATGAAGAAGCAAGAGAAGAAGCCGGTTAAGGAGCTTGAGGATTTCGGAAAAAGCCTTGTAGATGACATAGAGAAAGGCAGAAACCCGACTATAGAATTCAATTTGAGGAGCCTGTCTAACATTATTTTTGACGAAAAAACAAGAACACTGGGATTGGGCAGCAAGCAGCAGCAAAGGACTTTTTTTAATGTAGGGCATGCGAAGAAATTCCTGCAGACGCTTGAGGTTGCAAAAATAAGCAAAAGCCTCCTTGATGTGCAAAAGCACGCCAGCCTGAGGGATGTTTTCTACATGGCTAAACGAACTATCCCGAGCTCCAGCATCAATATTGTGGATGAGCAGGCTGAAAGCGACAATGCTATAGAAGATCTGGAGCTTATAACCGGCTGCTCAAGGGAGCAGCTTAACGTAAACGCCAACAAAATGGGCTCTGTTGCCGGCAATGTAGTGGTAGAAGACTCAGGCGACACCATAAACTGGGCAAAATTGGGAAGCGGAGGCTGGAGCATCCCCTCAAATGTGGAGGATATTGATTTTAAAAGCATCAAGGCAAAATACATAATCTACATGGAGAAGCAGGCTGTTTGGGAAAGGCTGCACGAGGACAAATTCTGGGAGAAGCAGAACTGCATAATTGTGACATCGCAGGGGCAGACAACAAGGGGCATAAGAAGGCTGCTGCAACGGCTGAATGAAGGGGACAAGCTTCCAATCTATGTTTTGGCGGATTTCGACCCGTGGGGATTCTACATTTATTCTGTTCTGAAGTTCGGCTCGATAAATCTTGCCCACATGTCGGGGGCTATGACGCTGCAAAATGCGAAATTTTTGGGCGTTACGGCAGACGATGTCGCAAATTATGACCTGAAAAAGCATTTCATCAGGTTCAAGGATGTGGATTTCGCAAGGCTGAAGCAGATAGCCGATTACGACTGGTTCAAGAAAAACAAGGCTTGGCAAAGGCAATTCAAGATGATGAAGGAATTCGGAGCAAAGCTTGAAATACAGGCATTGTCGTCAAAAGGCATAACATTTATATCTGAAAAGTACTTGCCTGACAAAATAAAGAGGCAGGAGTTTTTGGATTAAGATGCCGGAGCAAAAGCCAGAAAAGAAAAGCGATGCGCCGCCAAGCTGCGTTGGCTGCGTGCGCTGGGAAAAGTTCGGGAAGAACTGCTATTATTACTGGGAGGGCAAAAAGCACTGCACCATGTGGATTGGCTCTTGGGACGAGGCTTTGTCGCAATAAACTATTTAAACAATAAAATATACATTTTCTTATGCCTTGCACGGTTAGCCTGGAAAACTGCGGTTCTTACAGCCAAGAAGAAGTTGGCGAATCTGTAAGCAAATTAATAAATAACCTTGGCGGAATCCAAAAATTCGTAAAGAGGGGGCAGAAAGTTCTTCTGAAGCCGAATATTGTCAAAGGCAGTGCTCCGGAAGAATGCGCAACAACGCATCCCGCTGTTATTGAAGCGGTGATTAAAATTCTAAAAAAGCAAAATTGCGAATTGCTTGTTGGAGATGCCCCTTTTGCCGATGACACGCTATCTGCAATGAAAACTTGCGGAATCTATGATGTTTGCAAAAAACTTAATGTGAAAATTGCAGTTTTTGACAGGAAAATAAATATAAAAAATGAAAATGGGCGGGTTGTAAGGAAGTTTCCTCTGACCCATTACTTTAATGAGGCTGACGCTGTCATAAACATCCCAAAATTAAAAACACACTCACAGCTTTACTTTACAGGCGCTGTCAAAAACCTTTACAGCATGATGCCCGGCCCTAGGAGGGGGTTTTACCATTTAAAGTACTCAAAAATGGAGTATTTTGCCAACATGCTTCTTGACTTATATGCCTCATTGAGAAAAAAGGTTGTGCTTAATGTTATTGACGGGATTTGCGGGATGGAAGGCAATGGCCCCTGCAACGGCAATGCAAAATTCGCAGGCATTCTTGGGGCATCAAGCGATGCAGTTGCTCTTGATTTTGTAATGTGCAGGCTGATTGGCTTGGATGTTAACAATCTTCCTACCATTTACTATGCAAAGAAAAGAAAAGATTTTTTGTTCAATCCGCAAGATATAAAAATTGCAGGGGAAAAAATAGAAAATATCAAAATCGGGCCTTTCGCCGAAGCAGATTTCAGCACATTGAACATGATGCCGAAGTTTGTGAACAGCTTCAAGGACTACATAATGAGGCACAGGGAAGAGCTTGTTTATTGACAACTTTTATAAATAATTGATTTAATTCTACATCTTTGTGGGCTAGTAGCTCAGCTTGGAGAGTAATCAGATTGCGTTACTCGCGCAAATAGAGCGCCTGCCTTCTATTCCAAACCCTAGGTTTGCAATCCTTCAAATCCTTGGGTTTTGAAGTAAGCAGGAGGTCGGGGGTTCGAATCCTCCCTGGCCCGCTTATTTTCCATCGTTCCGCAGGATTTTATATCCTGCATTGCATGGTTTTCCCAAGGCTTTTTCCAAAAGGCTTGTGGGAACCTCCATGGCCCGCTTATAAAATAGAAATGTTTAAATAGATGCTTTTTCAGGAATTGCCCAACAAATCAAAAAAGGTGATTTTAATGGATTTTTTAAAAAGCAAAAAGGCAATTGTAACCCATCCTGCAATGATGTTTGCCATCGCGCTGGTGCTGGGGCTTGTCTTGGCTTATGTGTGGATCAACTATACAACAGTGCCAAACCCGTTCTGCAAATAAAATTTTTTAGATAGAATTTTTAATGTGTATGCAATCTATCAAAGTTACCTATAGCTCCATAGCAAAAGTGGCTATCATAAGGAAAAAGCCTTCTATGATAAAGATTATGTTGTAAGCTGTCCTGTTCAGCCAGTTGAACTCAAACCAAGATGGGCCAATGCCGAAGCTGTGCAGCAATGGAAACAAGCCGATTATTAAAACAGCTATTGCAACTCCAAAGCTCCACCATCCAACAATGTTGCTGTTGGTTATCTCTATTATGGAATCAACAGCCAGATAAAGCCCTGCTCCTGCCACAATCCAGATCATCAATGTAGCAGGCAAATCGTTTAAGAAAGTAAGATACCCAAGCATTGGCATCAAGCCAAGCAGGAATATAACAGCGCCTACTGCTCCGGAAATCCAGTCCCGCATTTGCATCATGTTAATGGCCTCTTTTTTAGAAAATTTTACAATTCTTTAGTTTCTTGAAGAGCTAAATTTTGGATTTTGTCTATTGAATTAATTATTATCCTAAAGCCTTGCGCAATTGGTTGTATGTGTTTGGCAATATTGTCTTCTAATCCCTTGATTTCTTCTATAAGGTTGTCTACATTTGCCCTAGGCAGATTATGTTCTTCAACCCATTCACCTAACCACTCTCTCAAATTATGAAGATTAAACAATATTTTTAAAAACATAAGCAAATCTCTTTTCTTAATTAAGTAGGATTCATAAAATGCATCTTTTAAGGAATCCCTCACTATAAGATAATCTTCTTCCAAATTTTGTTGTATCCAATGATCTAATTTTCCGCTTGCCTTCTGTGCCTTAATTTTAGCTGTAAGAGTTTTTATGTTTTTTACTACCCCTTTTAATGCCCTTATGTCTCTTGTTTCTCTTAATATCTCTCCCCTTATAGCCCATCTTGCCAAGTAACTTTGATTACCCTTATCTTGAAATGATGTTCTGATTTTTTCCATCCAATCTTTATGATGCCGATGGACTTCATCTAAAATTTCCATAACTATCTTATATTCCCCCCTTTCTTCACCCTCAGCATCTTTACTTCCTTGATATATGCTTAGTGCCATCTCATGCTCTAATTTTCCTAATACCTTATTCTTAGAATTTGCAGTTACTTTTGATAATTCTTTAAGAGCGTCCAATATTTCTTTTTCTGCTTGCAAGATTTGTCGATCTTGGGTAAGTGCATTAAAAATAAATTTCTCGGCAACTTCTGCTGATTTTCTAACTTGAGTTATAAAGTGTTCTAAATCCTTTAACGCAGCCGTAACTCTATGTTCACCTACTTCTTCTCTTATTTTTACATACAATTCATGGTCTTGTCTTTTGAGACCTCTTACTAATTTTTTAGCTTCTCTTCTCTCTTTCCAAGAAGTAGCAGTAAGCCCCTTGAGCAATGTAGAGTAATACTCAGTCCAAAATCCCATTCTTTATCTCACCTTTTTACCTATAAACCCTTTAACTCGTTTTATTTAAATCTTTCCTTTTTGTTGAGTTTTGGGAAGTGGTAAAATGAACAGGTAGACATATAATCAAGTAAAACAAACACAAGTGGTTTACTTCCATTGCCTTTTGAATACAGAAGTCGCTCTCGTGTTTTTGATTTTTTATTGTGGTGTTATTGTTTATCTGTTAAAGTTATTTTTTATAAACAATTTAAAACCGAAAGATTTATATATATTGATTTTCACTATTTTATATAGTGATTATTTGATGCGTAAAGATTTTGACATCGAGGCATGCAAAATAGAGGCAAGCAAGCACTTTATGCTGAAATACATGAAAAAGTGGAACTGGGATTTTCATGATTTGAGAGAAGCCATAAAAATTGCATACAAGATTGACAAAGTCGGAAAGAAAAAATATGAAGCATATGTAAGAAAGAATGGTTCAAAGAAAATAGTTTTTGTTTATTATTTTGAGTATGGTACAATATTTGTGATAACTGGTTCGGAAGGTGATTAAAAATGGTTGTATGCCCAAATTGTGAGAAAGACAATCTTGTAGAAGTAAATGACATAGTATCAGAAATCGAAGGACATTTTTTTGTTGTTAAGGGAAAGCGCTGCGCATCCTGCGGAGAGGAGTTTGTATCGGAAAAAGAAGGGCAAAAAATGATAGAGATAGCTCGTAACTTGGGAATCTGGGGTGAGCCTTTAAAATTGCACCGCAAATTAAGTCAAAGCGCAAGAGGCACAGTCATCAGAATACCAATAGATATAGAGAAAAATATGCAATTGAAGGGCAATGAGGAAGTCTTGATTTCAAAAATAGGCAAAAATAAATTATTGATAGAGATTATAACATAAAAAACAAATCTTATAAACTAAATTAAACTCACTTCTAATATGCTAACCGAAGAGTTCCAGAAAGAAATCTATACTTTCCATACTCCAAAGTTAGGGAAATCCAGAGCAATATGATTTCTGACGTTTACAGCGCCATAAGCAGCAAAAAGCACATCATAATGCACGCCCCTACGGGCATTGGCAAAACAATCGCAGTTTTGGCTCCTGCACTGTCATTGGCGATAAAAAACAACCTCACAATTTTCTTCCTTACATCAAGGCAGACCCAGCACAAGATTGTAGTTGACACATTAAGGCAGATAAAGCAGAAATTCAGCATTGAAGTGGAGTGCGCCGACATAATAGGCAAGAAATGGATGTGCCTGCAGAATGGAGTAGATGCAATGCCAAACAGCTCATTCCATGAATACTGCAAATCATTGAGGGAGGAAAGCAGCTGCGAGTTCTATTTGAACACCCTCAAGCCGAATATGCAGCCGACAATCCCGGCAAAGCAGGCAGTTGAAGAGCTGAAGATAATAAGCCCGTGCAATGTGCAGGGCTTCATAGAGCACGGAAAAAGCAGAAAGATGTGCCCTTACGAGCTCGCCGCATTGGTTGCTGACAAAGCCAAGGTAATCATAGCAGATTACTATTACATCTTTAACCCGGCAATAAGGGATTCTTTTCTTTTCAAAATAAAAAAAGGGCTTGAAAACATTGTCTTGGTAGTGGATGAAGCCCATAATCTTCCAAACAGAATAAGGGAGCTTTTAACTCACAGGACATCAAGCAATGTCATTGAGATTGCCAAAAAAGAAGCGAGAAGGTTTGGATATGAAGAAACAATATCAAATCTTGAGATCGTTGAAAATGCCATTTTTGAGCTTGGCAAAAGCCTTGAAAATGAAGGGCTTTGGAATGAAAGGACTCTAAGGAAGAATGATTTGGTTGACGAAATAATAAAATCAAAAAGCTATGATGATATTATAGCAGAGCTTTTCTTTATTGGAGAAGACATAAGGGAAAAGCAAAAAATGAGCTATGTGCTTGGCGTTGCAAAGTTTTTGGAAGCATGGCTTGGCTCTGATATCGGCTATGGCAGGATTCTTACGAAAGAAATGGACAAAAAGCTGAAAGTTACATTGTCATACAGGTGCCTGGATCCCTCGCTTGCAGCAAAAGAGGTTATTGAAAGAACCCATTCAGCTATTCTGATGTCAGGCACTTTAACGCCCACCTCCATGTACGGGGACATTCTTGGCTTTACTAATGCAGTTGAAAAAGAGTACAAAAGCCCTTTCCCGAAGAAAAACAGGCTGAATCTGATAATCCCGAAAACAACAACAAAGTTTGCTGAAAGAAGCCATAGGCAGTATGGGGAGATTGCAGGAATTTGTGCAGACATTGTCAATCTGGTTAATGGAAACACTGCAATTTTCTTTCCAAGCTATGATTTAATGCTGAATGTCAATGAGAGCTTAAGCAAATTTTCAAAAAAGCCCATTTTCATTGAAAAGCAGAGCCACGGAAAAAGGGAAAAAGAGGAGCTTTTGAGCGCTTTTAAGGGCTATAAGGACAAAGGAGCTGTGCTGCTTGGCACCTCAACAGGCTCTTTTGGAGAAGGAATTGATATGCCGGGCGTTTTGAAAACCGTAATCATAGTCGGGCTGCCATTGAACAAGCCTGATGTCGAGGCAAAATTATTGATAGAATACTATGACGACAAGTTCGGCAGGGGCTTTGAATACGGCTATGTTCTGCCAGCCATCACAAAATGCCTTCAGAATGCCGGCAGGTGCATCCGCTCAGAAACAGACAAAGGAGCTATTATCTTTCTTGACGAGAGATATGCGTGGAGAAATTATTACAGTTGTTTTCCTGAAGAATGGGATATGGAAGTTAGCTTGGATTATGAAAGTGCTTTGAAAGGGTTTTTTGGGAAGTAAATGTCCTAAAATAGAAACCTTTTTATATAAGTTATACTATCTAATTATATGTGTATAATATGATAGAACGTGAAACTACTTTGCGGGCTTGGGGAAATTCAATTGGCTTAGTTATACCTAAAGAAGATGTTAAGAAGGAGGGCTTGCATGTGGACCAGAAAGTCAAGGTAGTTATTACACCTGTCAAAACATTAAAAGTGAAAGATATATTTGGAAAGCTTAAACTAAAAATAAATACAAAAGAACTTTTAAAAGAAGTTGATAAGGAATTGGATAGCAAATTTTTCTAAAAATGAATTATTTTTTTGACACATACGCTATAATAGAGATTATTGAAGAGAATAAAAACTATGAGAAATATAAGGAAGACGATATAATAACTTCTGTTTTAAATGTGGGGGAGTTGTACTATTCATTGCTCAAGAAAAATGTTGAAGCAGCCGAAACTTGGCATGAAAAACTAAAACAGAGTGCTCTGCTGGTTGATGCTGAAATTATAAAGTCGGCAATGAAGTTTAAATTCGAGAATAAAACTAAAAAATTCTCATTCATAGACTGTGTCGGTTATGTCATTGCCAAAGAAAGGGGTTTAAGATTTCTAACTGGCGATGAAGGGTTTGAGAATTTTGATAATGTGGAGTTTGTGAAATGAGGTTTTGAGGGTTTATTGGGAGATAGTGATTAAGTCAAGTTTAATCTGTTGTTGTGCTGTTTATTTATGTTCCGTAATTAAAAAGGGGTTGGTTTTTAATTCTTGATATGTTTCTGATAATCTAAACTTTTCACCAAATTCATCAAACCTTACAATAGCTTCTTGGACTGCTGATTCCAGAGTATCTGTGACGATGCCGTAAGCCTGTGTTGGAAAATGAGTTACATATGGATAATAACGATAAACAGATTCAGTCCTTTCCTTTGGAGGACGTAAAGTTAAGTTTACTACGTCATCCAATTCTTTTATTAATTCTGTCCTAGTATACGCATATTGACCAACCATTTGACGCTCTTCAGGTATTATTTCTACTTCATTAAACTCTTTCGGAACTATTCCTTTTTCACATATTTTTCTAATCATCCGCTCGCCTAAGTACTCGTCTTTTTCGAATATTCCCATCAATTCTTCGGAAAGAGCAAAAAATCTTAATGCAGCCATTCCACCAGTGGTATCAAAGAAATACCTTTCTTGTTCTGTTATTTGATGTGTATCTATCATATCTTGAACCTCTTTCGGAGAATATCCATATAGGACATCAAAACCTATCCAAAAAGGCTTTAAACCTGGTTGTGTATCAATAATTACGAAGCCTGCTTCATTAAAATTACCAACATAAACATTTCTTGCCAAATAAAAGCGCGGTAAATGCAGTTTTAAGTCTTCAGGTTTTACAAGCTCTTGAGGTGTTATCTTCTCTAAATGTCCACTTTTATAAGGAATTAATTCGCCCATAAAAGGCAAGTATCGCAAGTTAGCTTATAAAGCTTTTTAGCATTCACTACTCATAAATTAACTTGTATATAAATTATTTAAATTAACATTCTTTTAACTTTTAAAATAATCAATATACATTTCCCTATACTAGTATCTAAAAGCGAAACATTTATATACCTGTAACACTTCTCTTAGAAAATGGTTATCCTTTTTGACAGGTTCAACCTGCCAGAGGACATATATGAGGTGATTTTTGCGACAAAGCAGCAGATAATTGTTGCCAAGCTGCTTATAGAGATGATGAAAGACAACGGCGGTGAAATCGGCAAAACCGAGATGTCTTTGTTCGCAACCAAGCTTCATGAAGGCAGCTTAATAACAGACTTAATAGAAGAACCTCCGTACAAGGGCAAGAAAGTCAAGGTAAGCTACAACAAAAGGCAGTTTTACGACAGAATTTTAACCCCTATGAAAAGCATGGGCATGGTTGATTATGACCTTTACAAGAAAACATACAGGATAAGCGACAAGTTCAACAAGGACTTGCAGCACATAGGATTGCTTTGGATACGCGAAATGCGAAAGCCTCCAAAGTCAGTTGTAAGATAAAATCAGATTCAACGAAACAAAAATTGAGGTGAAAAACACAACTTAAGCTCTTCAATTGGCCCCCCACCTAGTTCTTCTCAAACCACCCCCCACGTATAAAGGAAAAGGGGGCCAACCCTTTTATAATATAATGAAAAACATAAAATTAATCGGGCTTGTGCTTATCATTCTTTCACTTCAGATAGCAAATGCCCATGAAGAAGAAGTTCCGGCAGGAGTCACTCCTGATTCTTTCCTGTGGGGCTTGGACAAGGCATTGGACAACCTTAACCTGCTTCTTACATTTGACAAGGGAGAAAAAGCAAGAAAAGGCATGGAAATTGCAAGGGAAAGGCTTGAAGAAATAAAGCTCATGGCAGAAGAAAACAAGCTTGATGCCGCGGAAAAGGGCAAAGAAGAGCAGATTAAGGTCCTTTCAAAAGTAAAAGGCAGCATTTCCGGCATAAAAGATGAAGATGCCACTAATCAGATAGGGGAGGAAATTGAGATTGAAAAGGAGCTGGAAGAGCATGAAAAAGAAATCGAAGAAGCAAGCAGCAATTTAAAAATCAAGATTGAAGTAAAAGGAGCCTTAAACGAGCAGCAAAAGGCATTGATTGAATCGCTTTTAATCTCTCTTAAAAACAAAACTGCCGAAGTCAAGGTTGAAATCCAGAACAAGAAAGGCAAGACAAAAATCGAGATTAAGCAAAAGACAGGAAAATCAGAAAAAGAAATTGAAGCCGAGATAGAAGATATTGAAGAAGAAAAAGGCTTGGCTGGCATCAAAAGGGAAAAGGCAGCCGAAGAGATTGAAGATGCAAAAGAGGGCTTGGCAGAATTGGAAAAAGAGCTTGAAGAGCATAAAGCCGAAGGGCATGTTGCAGACGAAAAGCCAATAACAAGCCTGACAGACAATGCAGGGAAAAGAATAACTAATGCAGAAGAAGCGTTCAGGCAGAATGATTTTGGCAATGCCTTTGGGCAGGCAAATGCCGCGCAGCAGCTGATTAAAAATGCCGAAAGAATTCTGGAAAAGACTGTGGAGAAATTTGAGGAAGGCGAAGGAGAGGGCGAGGCTGAGGAAAAGGCGGAAATTGAAGTAGAAATTGAAGATGGTAAAGCAAAGATAAAGATTGAGGTAGGTGATGCAAAATCAAGATTCACGTTAGACACAACCGATAAAAATGCCATAATCCAGGAAATAGCGGAAAGAACCGGATTAAGCGTTGATGAAGTCACTGAGTTGGCGGAGTTTGAAGAGGAAACAGAAGATGAAGAGGAAGTAGAAGTTGAAGAAAAAGGCAAAAAAGAAGAAAAGATAAAGGACATGCCTGAAAACTATGAATCACCTGAAATAGAAGTTCAAGGAAACATTACAGAATTTATGTATAATTTTCTTGAAGTTGCTCCTTCTGGTTATAAATGGGAATATCAATTAGATCGGGATAGTACTATTATAAAAAAATGTTTAGTCAATGCTGTAGAAAAAGAAGGACCAATAGATAATACCATATATCTCCAAATACAAAGTAGTGGACATCCTAAAGGATATTGGTGGACAACAGAACAAAGATTACCCCAAAAACAAGGGCCAAATATAAATGTTAAACTTTGTTTGTCTAGACTGAAATGCCCATATGGAAAAATTTCAAGTACTCAAGAATGTATTGTACCAAGATAATATTGCAACTTCATATTTATGCCTCACGAACACCTGATCAAATGGGGAAAAGACGCCTTTGACAAGGGCTTATCTTTGGCGCATATTGAAAACTATCTTCTAAAAAGGGGCATGAGGCAAAGGGAAGCGCTTCAGGCGCTGCACGAGATAACAGCCTTTGAGCACAAAATACACCAGGAAGCAGAAAGCATAAGAAAGGCATTGATAAGCATCCCTGTACTGATCTTGCTGATTGTTTCAGGGATTATACTCCTTTATCTGGCTGGCGTCATAAAGGCAAAATGAAAGTAAAGCCGTTAAAGCACAATGACATTGTAAAGCTTGCAGCGCATGAGATGAATCAAGGCTCTAACCTAAACAAGGTTGAAAAAGACTTGCATAAACTGGGCATAGGAAGAGCAGAGGCATTGAAAGCAATCGAAGAGGCTGATTACTACAAGAAGCGGGAGGAAGAAATCAAAGCAAAAAAAGAAGCTGCTAAGCAACAGCAGACTGCTCAGGCAGAAGCCAAGGAAACTGCGCCGCAATCAAAAGAAAAATCAACATTCTGGTTTTGGATAATCATAATCTTTGTTGCAGGAGTTGCGCTCTATCTCTTTTTTTCCGGAATAATAAGCCCAATGGAATTAATAAAAAATTTTAAATAAATTTTTACAAATCTTTATAAAACAATAATTATTATCAATTTCTTTCGGGCCCATGGTCTAGTGGCAGGACATAACCTTCACAGGGTTAGGGCAGGGGTTCAATTCCTCTTGGGCCCATTTATCCGTGCAATCGCAGATTGCACTTGTTTCCGCACTCAACTCTCGATAAATCGCTTTGCGATTTTCGATGATGCTCAAAAATCTTTGATTTTCGACATGACGGAACAGTTGGTTTAATTCCTCTTGGGCCCATTTATTTCTCGTATTTTATCTTCAAATAAAGAATGTAAGATATTAATATTGTCAAAACAACATTAACTGCAAATACGGGTTTGTCTTTGACAAGCAATGCATAACTTATCCATAATACTGTTCCAATAAGGATAAGAATAACCATCATAATTGATAAGTCATTCACACTTTTTGTCTTATATGACTTTACAACCTGCGGAATCCAGCTTACGATTATAACCAGTCCGGCAATATAGCCTATAATATCGGCAATCATAAAGTAACGAGAAAACTTTTAGAATATAAATATTAGCATTATTCAAATCCCCAGGGCAATCTTCGCCTCTTCCGTCATCTTCTCAGGGTTCCAGACAGGCGTGAATGTCAGCTCAATAGCAACTTCGCCTACTCCGTCAATTGCAGAAACCTGCCTCCTTACGTCATCCATGAGCTGGGGCCCGTAAGGGCACATCGGGGTTGTGAAA
>Ga0209542_10010955_pt1 | contig 16204 bp, 6 predicted proteins | sample RifCSPhighO2_01_FD_184028 | JGI IMG/M metagenome (GOLD analysis project Ga0209542, IMG submission 184028) | Soil microbial communities from Rifle, Colorado - Rifle CSP2_plank highO2_0.1 (SPAdes) (version 2) | ecosystem: Environmental > Terrestrial > Deep subsurface > Rock core/Sediment ... | reverse complement strand
AATATTGATGCAACATCCAGCGCGCCGACTGCGACTGTTTCAACAGTCAAGCCAGTAACCGCGGTAACATTAAGTGATCCTGATACCACAAATCCTGGATTAAGCAAAAATGATATTCGCGTAACATGGACCGATTCAAGCGCAACAACCGGTCAATATTATTTCCTGTATATTTTGCCAGATACGGTACCATTTTCATTGGCAACGCATAAACCCTTTAATAGCGTTGGCGTTAATGCTACGACCGGTACTTCAAGTTATACATATAATGCGACAACTTCTACATTTGCGATTTATGATGATAGCCGATTCCCGTATGTTCCAGAAGGCGTTCCACCTCCTCCAGGGAGTATGTTCTATCCGTTGATGCCTGGTTCAAATTACATCGCATATGTGCTGACATGCGACACTATCAATTACGCGTGTTCTGGTGGGATGTCTTCCATGCCATCAGGCAGCACTGCTACACAGCTGACTGGTGAATTTAAGGCATTTGATTCAGCGATGTTAAATCAAATGCAAGGGACTGGGGGCGCGGCAGGCGCAGGTGCTATCTTTGGAGGACCGATTATGGCAGGCGGTGATTTCTTTGTCATGGGTTCCATGCCCTATCAGGGTGCGATTGATGTGCCAACAAATATCAAATTGATTGGAGTTAAATTCAGCGCTCCGCTTGATCAATCCACCATGACCGCAAGTAACATTTATCTGTTCAATTACACCGATGACCCAACTGCGGCATCAAAAATTGCAGGTACTTTGGCATATAATTCCGGTCAATCAGCAGTAACATTTACTCCAACAAGCGTGCTCACTGCCAGTAAAAAATATCGCCTTGTGGTAACTCGAAGTGTAAAAAATTCTTTTGGAGTTCCGATCGCAGGTATGCCGCAACCAGGCAGTACTGAACCAGGTCCATTTATGACTGATTTTAAAACAGGAACTGGCGCAGATAGTAATGCTCCCCAGATTGTGGATAATAAAATTCAAAGTGAAGCGCTCACCCAAGCATCGGTTTCAACAAGTATTCCAGAGATTGGCATCCGGTTTAATGAAGACATGGATCCAACAACATTCACATCATCAAGTTTCTTACTACAGTACGACGCGACTTATGATGGTGGCGATGGATTTGCAGAAGCTGATTTTGCCACTGGCCAAACGCCACTGACAACTGTGAGTGGAACAGTTGAGTATGATCCATTTGGTCGGGTTGCGCATTTGTGGTTTAATGGGACATTGTCAACTCAAAAGGATTTCAGGATAACTCTGCAGGGGAATACGGTCAAAGATATTGCAGGAAATTATCTTGATGGCGATTTTGATGGCGTGGCAGGTGGAAATTACACCTATGTGTTTGCAACCAACAATGTTCAAGACACAACAGCGCCACAAATCAGCTGGGCAGATAGCGATGGGTTTAAATTGAGCGTGAAGTTTAATGCGGCAATGAAAAAATCAACAGTCACCAGTGCATCCAACTGGACTCTTACCGGCTCAAGTGGAGTTGTGAGTATATCCGGCGCTCATATTGAATATGATGCGTTTGATAATTCAGTACATTTTGACGGATTATCTCTCACAGAAAGCCAGCAATATACCATTGCCGCAAGCAGTAATATTAAAGGATTAAATAATGTTGCGGTTGATACAAGTAATAACAGCAAGCAATTTACTGTTCACGGATTTAGCGGAGCAGGCGCAAAAGGATGTACTGCAACGGGCTTTGAATTTGGATGCGGCACCAATGATGCGTTTAATCCGAATGTGATGACATTTATGCCTATCAATGTATGGCCAATGAATTCATTTTCAAACCAAACATCGCGATATAACATTAGTTTTCCGGTAACAAAGGCAATCGCAAGCGGTGGGATGATTGAATTAGTATTCCCTGTTGGTTTTGATGTATCTCAAGCGGCGCAATCAAACGCTGATACAGAGTCGTTCATGAATAAAGATATCAATGGGCCAGGCACAGGCACTGTTACCATGGCAAGCGTAACGGGAAATGCCAGTACACGAAAAGTAACTATTGTAACATCAGGAGCAAGTCAGGCAAATGACTACCTCACCTTTGAGCTGAAAAATATTGTGAACGGCCCTGCTTCTGTTATTGATTGGGCAAGCAATACCGGTGGTCATAAGGTTGAAATTACAAGCAAAGACAGTACAAGTAAAACATTAGAAGGGCCACTATCTTCAATGCCATTCCCACTTGATAAAGGAGGTAATGGTGTGATTTCTGGGAAAGTAACAAAAACAGATGGAACCACAGGCATTGCAAGCGCAAAGATTTGGCTTTCCACATCACGCGGCGGTGGATTTGAAAAGCAGACAGGAAGCGATGGGTCATTCACCTTTACCGGCCTTCCTCTGCCAGAGACAAGCGCAACTGCTAATGACTTTTTGAACTATTGGCTCAATATTGAACCGCCAAAGAGCGCAGGGTACTTAGCTGGCAGTTCGGTTGAAATGAAATTGTCTGATGAAACCACCTCAAGCACGGGGAATGTGATTAAGATTAAACAAGGGTCATCAGTTGTAAGCGGTAAGTTTAGCTATAATACTGCGGCACTCAATGGCAAGACCGTTCGCCTGTGGGCATCTGGGCCTGACGGCTGGCTTGAATACACATTTGTATTAAACGGCAAAACTGCAGGAAATGATGCTGCGGCTGCGTGTTCTGGCCCGGCGACTGGGTTTGATACATGCACAAATTATTCAGTGAATATTTCTGACGGCATCTGGAATATTGGTGTAGATCCGTATACTCCTATGAATGTCGGATTTTCAGCCGGACCTCCGCCAGATCCTGAATTTATGCCGCCAGCGGCCCAAAATATCACAGTCAGTGGCACAGGAACTGCCAATTTCAGCTTATCAAGTGCGTCAAAGACCATTACCGGAACAGTGGTTGACCAGAATAATACCGGCCTAACTGGTATGCAGGTGTGGTCATACGATCCTTCAGGCACCAATGGTTTTGGGTCTCATACAGAAACCAAGGCAGATGGAACCTTTACACTGAAAGTTGTGCCAGGTGTGTATAAAGTCGGTGCAGGAAAACCAGGCATGCCGCCATTATCAGAACAACAAGTAACAGTTCCAACAACAGGTACGAATACTCCATCATCTTTAACATTTACTTTTTCAAAATCAGATAAAACAGTGAAAGGTATTGTATTAGATGAGAGTGGCAATCCGATTCAGTTTGCAGGTATCAATGCCTCAAATGCGAGCACTCAAGAATTTATTCCAGCAGGGACAAATAATTCAGGATACTATACTTTGTTCTTGCCACAAGGAACATGGAAAATCGAAGTCCGTGCTCCTGGGTATGGTCGTATTAAAACAGACCCATCAGGGACAGATCCCACAGCAGACCGTTCAGTAGATGCATTTAGTTACAGCGTAACATTAAGCAGTTCTGCGGCAGATAAGTCAGGGTATAATTTTAAAGCAGGGGCTGGAAATGTTACGTATAAAAACATCACAGGCACTATTAAAGATTCAAATAATGCTGGCATCTCGGGGGTTATGGTGTGGGCTGATGAACTTGACGCAACGAGTATCTTTACCGGGAATGGCAATGGTACGCAAACAGACAGTAATGGCGCTTTTAGCGTAAAAGTGCCAGCAAATTGCACAGGAGCGGATAACAGCGCGTGTACAACAAGTTATCGTCTTGGCGCTCATGTGAAAGGTGTGGGGCCATTACAACAAAAAACAGGCCTCAAAATTGCCGCAAGCGGCTCTGCGCTTGCAAGTCAGGACTGGACATTGGCGGCTACGCGGTCAGTAACAGTAAAGTTTTATAAAGGCACGATTGCGGCAGAGAACTTGTATGCTCCAGCAGAGGCGTTTGTTGATGCGTTTAATCAATCATCAAATACGGGAAATAATATTCGTGTTGCCGGTGTTTCAAGTTCTACATTAGAGCTCCAAGAATCAAGTTATGATGTTCGCGCGTATATTCCAGGATATGGAGAGGTAACGCCAGATAGTAGTTCGCTTACCACAACAGGGTCAGAAACAAAATTTGTTGTGTCAGGCAACAGTACAAAGACACTTATATTTGCGGTATCAAGTAATACTATCACCATTTCAGGGACAGCCACGAGCGGGGGTACGGCAATTAAAAATGGCTGGGCGCACGCATTTAATCGTGATACTGGGCTTGGGAATGGCGATGAGGTAACAACTAATGATAGTGGCGTCTTCTCAATTACTGTTCCTGCTCCAGCAACAGGTAGTTATGAATTAGTCGTTGACGCGCCAGGGTACTCGGCATTTAAACAGCAAAGTATTAGCGTTACTACCGCCGCTATTGCCGCAACGCTCACACAGGCAACAAGCGCTATTAGTGGGACAGTGTACAAATCAGGCGGGTCCACTGCTGAAAAATACGCACAAGTATGGGCAGAGGAAATCGGCGGTACCGGCTTTGCCACAGCGGCTGTTACGTCAAATGGAACATTCTCACTCGCTGTTGAATCAGGGAAATCATATAATATTTCCGCAGGTAATAAAGAGGGGAAGAAAGCGACAAATACGTCAGTTTCCGCTGGAACCACAGGAACAACACTCACGCTTGCGAGTACAGCCAATGTACCTGGCGCGGCACTTGCCATTGCGGCACAGCCGAAGGTTGATACAGTAGTGCCTGCAAATGGGAAAGTGATTGATGATACGACAAATAATGATATGAAATTGAATATTGAGCCACAGGATTTGGGTTCATCAAGCAATTCCTACTCTATTGAAATAGAAAGTACGCCAGTCATGCACGAAACAAAGAGTACAAAACCATTTGGCAAAGAGCTTGATGTTTCCATCTCTGATGATACTGGTACATCACTCGGGTTACTCAATAGCACTATTGATTTAACCATGCAACTTGAAAAAACAGATGTCGGAACCATGATTACTGATGATCCTGCGTTGACCAATGCCAATATCGGTTCAACTCTTGAAAAAATGGAACTTGGATACTGGGATGAAACAAAAGGCAATGGCACATGGATGACATCTCCAACCAGCACTAAAGTGGAAGTAAAGAATAATTCAGGTGATAGTTACACAGTGGTGGATTATGATACATTTGTAACAAATATAAAGAGCGGGACTGATAATCCGAATGCCACTGGTACTAATGTGACAGCTGATTATTATGCGGATTATAAGATCACAATGACTACTGCAACAAACCATTTGACCACATGGGGCGCGATTATTCAGGGTTCGTCAGATGCAACAGCGCCATCAACTCCCGGGAGTTTTGTAGTGTCGAGTGCGATTTCAGGATCAACAACACTCACATGGGCCGCAAGCACAGATAATGTGGCATTACACACAACAGCTCCGTATGCCATTTACCGAGGCACGACCTCTGACTTTAGTCCTGGCACCGCGCTCGCATCGGTCAATGCACTCACCTATAGCGATTCAACAGTGGGAACAAATTCATATACCTATTACTACCGTATCCGAGCACAGGACACATCAGCAAACTTTTCCACTGCAAGTTCTGCTGTAACTGCTGCCTATACGGCTCCGTCAAGCGTAGTGCCAACCGGACCGTCATCACCATCATCGCCTACAACTCCTGCAACAGATACGACAGCTCCAACAATAAGTGTTGTCAAGGTCGTATCGCAAAATACAAGCGCAACAATCACATGGACAACCAATGAGGCATCTCAAACATGGGTTGTATATGGCACAACAACAAATTATGGCAAAGAGGTTAAAACAACTGGTATGGTTACCTCACACACAGTGGCAGTAACAGGGCTTGCGCCTTCAACAACGTATCATTATCAAATTAAGGGGTTGGATGTGGCAGGAAATATGTCAACAAGCACTGATGCGACATTTGTAACAACCAGTACAGCGTCAGACCAGCCGATTGTAAAAGATCAACAACCCACACAACAGATCCAGCAAACGCCATCAGTTGATACAAACTTGAACGCAGTAAAAAGCGATGCCGCGACCATTGCAAAAGAGACAGTTGAAAAGATTATCCAGTTGGTCGGCAAAGTACGCGATCTAAAACAAGAGACATCGTATGAAAAATCAGTGGTGAATAAGATTGTCGCAACTGTCAAATCAATCAAAACAGAAATAAAGCAAAAATTAGTTGCCTTTGTTACCTACGGTACGCCAAGTACAACAGTACTTGGGGCTGGTGAACGCGGTGGGGTAGTCAACTCATTTAAAGAGGCGTTTGGCAAGTTACCAGAAACAGAAGCAGAATGGGAAGATGTGGTAAAGATTGCAAACGGCAGATGGCCAAGTAAAACCAGCACAGCGCGGGAAGATCAGGCAGAAAAAACATTTACAAAGATTTATCTGCGCGACGCTGATAGAACAAATCCAAAAGATGATGCCGCAGTGGTTGTGATATCTTATGGATTGAGGCCAAAAGCGCGCAACGTTGACAGTGAACGCGCGGCAATCAAATCATTCAGAGCAATCTTTGGTAAAAATCCAATAACCGCGACTGATTGGGATGCTGTGCGAGCAATCGCATACTCTGGAGCAAAAAGATAATCATGTTCATGTAGAGACGGGGGAAAACCTCCGTCTCTACAGCGTAAATAATGTACTTAACCTTATCACTATGAAAACAACCCAATGGTTATCTTTTCTCCAAAAAAGAGTATCAATAATGTTACTTGTAACATTAATCACAACTTTATTCGCAAGTATTCAAATTACCCTTGCAGTAGATGAATACTCAACCGTTACGCTTACTAACGGTTCTGCCGGCGCGCTTTCAACAGCAACCGTTGGCACGCAGATTACCGGTAACGCGTATATTATTAACTATACGCAAGTTGACGCAGAAGGCGCTCAAGATCAAGTATGGGCCGCAGGTGATGATTTTATTATCACCATTCCCGCGAATATGCCCGCGCCTATCAATACTGATACAGCAGATAAGTCATTAGTAACAGTGTGTTATGGAACAGTTGCATCAATTTCCGCGGCTGATTGTACTGGTGGTACGGCAGTAACCTATAATGCGACAGAACAAAATGGGAACTGGGATTTGGCTGGTGGCGCGCGGTCATTGCGTGTTTCTGTTGATGCCACACAAGCAACAGCCCTAAATACCGATGCTAAGGGTTTAAAAATTTATTTTTCAAAAAGTACAGTCGGCACAACCGCGCCTCTGTATTTTGATGCGACAACGGATTTTATTATTGCAGTAACAACAGCTGCCGCAGGGGATACGCATAATTTAGGGGATGGCGCGAATGCCCATGGCACAAAAACAGTGAATGTGTCTGCTGGAGCACTCACCAATGGTGATGTTGTCGCGGGAGATGGAACTGCCGCCGCGACCGGCACAGAAGTAAGCGAGGTCCCGACAAGTTATAAATTTGTCATGCAAACGCCGGTAGCATTGGTGAGCGGTGATAAAATTGTACTTACCTTTGGTACCGGGTTTACTGTAACAAATACGATTTCAGATACAGCAAAAGTGAGGTCTCTTACTCCTACAAACGCCAATGTTTCTAAAGCAGATGATGCGGCTGGAACAGGCGCGGCAAATGTGTCTGTTACCACATACGCGACATCGTCAGGAGCAAAAACCGCAACTATAACAATAGGCGCGGCAGTTGAGGCGAGTAAATATATTATCTTCACCATTGTAACAGGCGCAAGCGAAACAGTTACAGCAAACCCGCGCTCTGTTGCCGCCGCGGCATCAGTCAATGCCGTTGACTTTGATATTCAGGAAACAGGCGGATCAAGCAGGGTTGTGTTGGCAGATGTTGCGGAAACCTATACATCAGGCGCGTTAACAGCCGCATCGGTGAGCGCAGGCACTACAACTGTGTATACTGCGTCAACCCATACAGTAACATTTTCCGTTGACCATGCCTTAATTTCCGGCGATAAAATTGTGTATACCTTTGGTTCTGATTTTACCATGGCAGATGATGGAGATTTGTTGAGTCCTGCAGATATTACCACCTTTACCATCAATGCTGTTGATAAATTCGCAAATATTACTGCGGCCGCTCTCGCGTCTAAAGTTATTACCATTACAACAAACACAACTGCAAGCGCGGGGCAGGCGATTATCATTACCTTTAATGCCAATGTGGTGGATAAAAATCCGCAATCAGTTAAAACCAATGCGACATCAGCAGTTGATGTTAAAACCACTGATACGAATGACAAAACCATTGATGATTTGGCAACTCCTGCGCAGGCAACCTATGTTGCCGGTGCATTAAGTTCAGCTAATGTGGAGCCAGGCGCGCTCACCGCAAGCACAAGCACTACTGCCACAGTAACCTTTACGAGTGCCACGCCAATTGAGGCAACAGACAAAATTAAAATCACCTTTGGTTCGGGATATGGACTCGCGTATGTAACAAGTTCCAGTGGAAACTGCGCGACAATGGACGGCACCTTTTCAACTGCGGTCTCTGGTCAAATAGTAACAATCACACGTGCGGCCGGGGCCCAACAAGCTGCGGCAAGCGCTGAATTGTGTACGATTTCTGGAGTAATTACACCTCCCCCGGGAAGTACAGGGGCATATACTATCACAGTGAGCGATGCAAGTGATGGTGTGCGTGATACATTAGCAACAGTCACTGCCGATACGATTGTTGATTGGTTGCCATTGGCAAATCCTCAAATCACATCAGTGGTTATTAATAATAATGATGCCACAACATCAAGCAAGAGCGTGACACTATCCATTTCTGCTTCTAATGCCACAGAAGTACTTATTTCAGAAGCATTGAACTTTTCAGGTGCAATATGGCAAGCATACGCTACAAGTAAAACAACTACCCTGTCAGATGGATTAGGCCAAAAGACAGTATATGTGAAGGTGCGCAAAGCAGATATAGAGTCAAATCCCGCAAGTGACACCATAACAGTGATTGCGTCCGCCACTCCACAGGCGACGCCGACAACGCCTGCAACCCCAACGACACCTGCAACACCTCAAACACCGGCTCCGCAACAACAAACCCCACAACCTGCACAGCCAGCACAGCCAGCACAACCGGCAACTCCAGCGCAACCACCCTCGCCAGCTTCTGACCCAAAACTGACAATAATCAAGAGTGAAGCAGGAATGATTTCTGCCCCAACAAAAACAGTTGCTTTGGAACGGTTAGGGTTTAAGCTAAATACGACTCTTGAAAGTTCAGTAGGGAAACCACTTGTAGAGAGAATTTCAAAAGGAGCTGAAGTGAGCGCGCAGGTTCGTGAACAAATGGAAACATTTGTAACCTATGGCACAAGCTCAACAAAAGTGCTTGGAGCAGGTGAACGCGCAGGTGTGGTGAGTTCCTTTAAAGAGGCATTTGGGAAAGTGCCAGAAAGTCAGACCGATTGGGAAGATGTGGTAAAGATTGCAAATGGCAGATGGCCTTCGCAAACAAGCGATGATAAAGAATCCAGCGCCGAATCAGCGTTTGAAAAAATTTATTTGAGAACGCCAGAGCGTGATAATGCTAAAGATGATGCCGCAGTCGTGGTAATGGCCTATGGGTTGCGTCCAGCAAACCGCAACATGGGCAGTGAACAAGCTGCACTAAAAATCTTTAGAGGAATATTCAAAAAAGCGCCGTCAAATGCAAGTGATTGGGATACGGTCCGCGCCATCGCCTATTCCGGCGCAACGAGATAATCAGTGTTCTGTAGAGACGCCCCCCTGGGGCGTCTTTTTAACAATGTGCTAAAATATAAAGATGAATGACTTGTATCACAACACATATCGCATCCCGTCATCTCGATACACAGGATGCAACTATGCGTCTGAAGGTTTTTATTTTGTCACATGGTGTGTTAAGGATATGAGGTGTTGTTTGAGCAACATTAAAAACGATATGATTGTGTTGTCTTCAATGGGCGATATTGTGGAAGAAGCGATGCGGAAATCAGTAGAACAGAGGGAGAATGTACTGTTAGATTCATATGTCATTATGCCTAATCATGCGCATGTCATTATTCACATTGGCTCGTGTAGAGACGTGCCCCTGGCGCGTCTCGATCAACCGACAAAAAGAGACGCCCCAGGGGGTCGTCTCTACAAGGGAACGCTTGGTGAAATAGTAAATCAAATGAAGGCATGGTCAACAAAGCGTATTCGTCAGAGTCATGATAATCGCTTTCAATGGCAACCACGATTTTATGACCATATCATCCGTAATGATCAAGACCTTGAGAAACATCGCTTATATATTGGCATAAACCCTGTAAAATGGCCGCAAGATGAATATTATATAGAGAGACGTGCCGTTGGCACGTCTTAATACGCGCTGTAGATATGCCCCGTTTGGGGGACTGTCGCAATCAACGAGACGCGGCAACGCCGCGTTCTACTTGGTCACTGGTTCAAAGCAAATAAAATATCCTTTTTCAAGGGTGCGGGTTTTAAGGCATTGGGAAAAATTGGTAAAAATGAGAGGGTACTGGTCTGGTTCGTCATGGATTTTTTGATACACAGACACAAATTCATTTTTTGGAAAAAAGATAGCAATGCCTTGTTCTCCCTTGTCTGTGGTTATTTTTTTTGCGGAAAATCTTCCCCATGTTTGAAACGGTTTAAACATGCCGTTATGAGGCAAGCGTAACGCAACGGTTTTTATATTTTGTTTTACTTCTCTCCCGCCAACCAATTCCCATTGTTCTGTCGTGTATTGAAAAGGCGATAAATAGGATGATTGAACTAATACCGCAATAATTACAATAATACTGGCTCCAATATATCCGGATTGGTGTGGATATAATCTGATGTGCGAAATGAGTTGTTGTATGATATGAGACATGTTCATAGTTTTTGTAGAGACGCGCCGTTGGCGCATCTCCGTGTATTCATATTTTGTTCGTTACGAACAATTTATCCACAAGTATATGTTGATTGTATGTATTCTGTTTGGTATAATGATAATGTAACAATTAAAGAGCAAAAAGCAAAATGTCATTTTACTTTTTACTTTTTAATCTTTACTCTTATCATATGCGCCCTCTTACCCCAAAACAAAAGCGTATTATTGATTTTTTAAGGGATTTTATTGGCGAGCATGGATACTCGCCATCATATCGCGAGATAGCGGCTGAATTTGGGTTTTCATCAGTCGCAACTATCGCGCAATATATTAAGGCGCTTGAAACAAAAGGATATGTATCTTCCAACTCTTCTGCTCGCTCTATTGAGCTTGAATCAGTTGAAGGCGTGGCAGGTATGAGTATTGAACTGCCACTTGTGGGTGTTATTGCCGCAGGCGAACCGATTGAGGCGATTCAAACTCGTGAAACCATTGCAGTTCCAGCGGCTCTTGCAGGGGATCCGAACGCCTATGTATTAAAAGTGCGAGGTGACTCCATGATAGATGACGGCATTTTAGACGGGGACTATGTTATTGTAGAGCGCAACTATTTTCCGCAAAATGGAGATGTGGTTGTAGCGTTGTTGGACAATGCCTATGCCACGCTCAAACGGTTTTATCGTACATCAGAAGGAATCAAACTTCAACCAGCCAATAAGACTATGCAACCGATTATGGTAAAAAATCCGGCAATTCAGGGCATTGTGAGAGGAGTATTTCGTAGATTTAGGCCGGCGTGATAGTGAGTAGTTTGTAGGTTGTAGTTGGTAGAGACGCCCCATCGGGGCGTCTCTACAATTTTATATATGGTATGATATACTCGATGGAGATGCATTTTATCGGAATATTGATATTTCGAAATTTTGATATATCGTTGTATTTGGGGGTGTAACATATTCGCCCGACCTTCGTCTACATATATGATACCTGTTATTAAAAACACCATCTTGGTTTCAAAAATAAAGGCAGGCGACAGTGATGCATTTGGCCGTGTATATGATGAACATGTAGATGCTATTTATCGCTTTGTTTTGTATAAGGTATCGCATAATGCAGAAGCAGAAGACATCACAAGTGAAGTTTTTTTAAAAACATGGACATATATCAGAGAAGGCAATCATGTCCAAAACATACGAGCATTATTATTTCGCATAGCCCGTAATCTCGTGATTGATTATTATAGAGCAAATAAAAATCGCATACATATTGCATATGAAGAATTAGCTGATGTGCTTGTTACAGACATAGACAGCGCGGATAGAGAGATGTATCAAAAAGAAATACAAGAATTTTTAGAACAAGGGCTTAATACATTAAAAGATGAATATAAAGATGTGTTACTTTTGCGCTATGTGGAAGGGTTATCTATTTCTGAAATAGCGCACATTATGGATAGAACAAATGGTGCCTGTCGCGTTTTGTTGCATCGGGCAATCAGCGCTCTTAAAAAGATAAAAAATGATTTTAATGAATGATCTTGTAGAGACGTGCCCCTGGCACGTCTCGATAAACGCACGAAAAGAGACGCCCCATGGGGTCGTCTCTACAATAATACTTGGCTCATACCCATGAACACACTAAAACGACAATTTGAATCACTTTCGCGACTGAAAGCACCTGCAGAATGGAAACAAGAAACCCGTAATCGCCTAATTGCGGATATTCGGTTTTCTTCGTTTAACCATGCAAAGAGTAGCCGTATTTCAGCATTTATTCCTGTTTTGAGTGTTTCAAAAACATTTTTGAACCCGTTTGCATGGATGCAGTCCGGAGCCGTGCTTATGCTGATTATCATGATTGCCCTTGGCGGGTCAGTGGCGTCAGTGGGAGCGACATTTGGTAGTGTCCCTGGTGATGTATTGTATCCAGTAAAGCGAACTATTGAACATGTCCAAATAGCTCTTTCTCCATCAGATGAGGATAAAGCAAAGATACATCTTGATCTTGTTTCTCGCAGAGTAGAGGAATTTTATGTTTTAACCGAACGTATACAGCAAAACCAAGAGAATGATAAAACTTTTGGTAATGTTGAAAAAGCATTAGAAGAAGTTGAAAAACAAGTCAAAACAGCACAAACGGCTGTGTTGAAAGTAAAAGACAGCACATTAGATCAAAAGAAGAAAGATACTATTGCGCGTGCATTGTCTCAAAACACAGCGCATATTGAAGGTGTGATCGATCAGGCAGTGAATACGTTGTCTCAAAAAGGAGAGAATGCGTTAGGCAAGAAGGCAGTACAAGTTCAGCAGAATGTTCATCAATCAGAGCTTTCTAAAGTTGAGACCGTGGCATCATTAGTGCAGGATAAAGTATTACTTTTAACTGTATTAGAACCAAAAAAATTAGTGTTGGTATCAAAATCTACCGATGCCATACAATACATAGAAGCGGCGCTTCTTTCAGATGATTCTGTTGAGCAATTACAGGCAGAAGAACGCGCGCTTTCTGCTTTAAAATCGGGTAAGATACTGAATACCGCCCCAGTGCGGAAAGCCTTTGGATTGCCTGAAAATCCGCTTGATGAAACAGTAAAGGACTCTGCTTTTGTTATATTGGGAAAACAAGACAGCGCTCGTGAGTTGATTAAAAAACTCACAGCATTACAAGAAGCAATTAAAACAGAAGAAAGTGTTGAACAATTGATTGAGGTTGGCAAAAACATTGAACAGGGAGTTCAGGAAGCAAAAATATTGACTTATGACTTAACTCGTTTTGCAAAGGCATTGGGTGAGGAGGCGGCATCAGAAGAAGATCAATCCTCAACTGATTCAGGTACAATTGATACCGGCGTGGTGAAGGGTATTACTGTTCCGGTGAAAGACGGATCAAAAGACAATCCTGTTGTGTCAAAACCGGTTGAAAATGAAAAAACGCCTCAGGAAAGCCCCAAAATAGATAAAAAAACTCCCCAAGATAAGCCAAAAGAGCAAGAACCATTCACTCAACCAGAAAATCAGAATGATAAGCCCCAAGAGCCGGTCCCTCCAGCTATTTAAGTATTGACGAATCGGTATTTTTATGTCTTTTTAAATTATTGCCCTATTAAGCCAAAAAAGCATTGACGAAGAAGGATAAATGTAGTATCTTATAGAGCTTATGTTATCTAAATCGTTGTAGAGACATGCCCTTGGCGTGTCTCGAACAACGCACAGAAAGAGACGCTGAAGGGGTCTTTCTCTATGTGGCATAAAAATTGATATTGTTTTCTCGAAAAAATGATCATTTTTTCAAGAAAAGAGTATCATTTTAGGTGCTCATTCAATTCAGTCGTTGTAGAGACGTCCCGATGGGACGTCTCAAAGAAGACGCTCAACGGAGCGTTCTACATAAGAGTATTTTTAGTCATAGATAAGCCGTAGGCACACGTCCTATGCTGTGGATTTGTTCTCTATCGCAATGAGAAAACAAATCCCAAGCATAGGGCAATTAAGGATTGCAATCCATATGAGTAACATTATTGTTATTCATGAGGCATGCCTCTGTGCTTATCTAAAAACCCCTCTTTTGTAAAGTAACAAGGAGCGCAAATACCGAACCTTTTGGCAGAAAAGTCGAGTCCGATTTCTCGGACGCTCAAAAGACACCGGATCCTCGTTTTCTTTATAAAGTGAGGTGGCATTAATTCAAGACCAATTATTTTATGAGTAACGTTCTCAAACGTTCCAAAAAACTTCTGTCCGTTGGTCTTACCATTTCCACTATTGTGTGGTCAGTTGGTTTGTTTAGCTTTTTGAGCGTACCTTTGGTCGCTCAAGCGGCAACAGCCGGCGACTTGGTAAAATCACCGAGCAGTTCAGCGGTCTATCTTGTGGGTACTGGTGGCACAACCATCCATGTATTTCCACACTTGAATGTGTATATGTCATGGGGTTACCCTGCTGACTTTAGCACAGTCAAGACCATGGACCTTTCAGGATTGACTCCTGGAAACCCTGTTGCTTTCCGCGACGGTTCACTCTTTAGAGGAACTGCGACCGGATTAAGTGGCAAGGATAAAACAGCAGTATTCGTTGTTGAGAATGGGAAGATTCGGGATATTGTTTCCGAAACTGTGTACCAAACTGTTTACAACGATGCCAGCTGGTCGCGTGTAACCTGGGTGCCAGATGATTTGCTTTCCAAATTTGCTTATCCAGCAGGTGATCAATGGAATGCAACAGATAAACTCCCAGGTGGTACCTTATTCAAAACAGGAACCGATGATACCCTGTATCTTTCTGTTAATGATGGCGGTACCTACAAAAAGCGTGCATTCTCAAGCACAACCGCGGCAACAGCAAACCGTTTCAACACCTCAAAAGTACTCACTGTTTCCGGAACACTTGGCACTAGCCAAGCAGTTGGAACACAAGTCACTGGTGCTGATAGCGCGTTGTCAACTCCATCAGTTGCGCAGTTGACTACTGTGGTAACTGGTCCTGCAACAGGATTATCTGTTTCACTCGCTTCAAACACACCTGCGGCAAGCACGCTTGTGCAAGGCCAGGGTGTTGCTGATTTATCACACTTCACCATCACCAATAGCGGAAGCCGTGATGCAAAAATCACCAAATTGACTTTCAAACGTCTTGGTGTATCTGCTGATACAACGCTTTCTGCGGTGTATGTGTATGAGGGTTCAAATCGTTTGACTGATAGCGCGACTGTTTCAACAGGCAATATTACTGTGAACAATTCCGCGGGTATCATCACGATTACTGCGGGTGGAAGCAAAACCATTTCAGTGCGCTCCAATATTGCAGGATCCTCTTCAGGCCAGACAGTTGGTATTGGTATGGCGGCGGCAACTGGTATTGTTACTGACAACACCAGCGACACCGTTTCAGGTACTTTCCCGGTGAATGGTAACTTGCATAGCATTGCAAACGCATCACTTGCGACTGCATACTTTGCAACGTCAACTACTCCAACAGGAACTCCAACAGTTGATCCTCAAGAAGCGTACACTGGATGGCAGAACACACTGACTATTGGAACACGCAAAGCATATCTGAAAATGATTCGCTTCCGTGAAATCGGTTCAATTGATTACAAAGATCTTGCCAACTTCAAGTTGTATGTTGACGCAACTCAAGCAGGCACGACTCAAGCGGCATTGGATTCAAATGGCTATGTGACATTTGATGTGTCTGCAAGCCCGATTGAGCTGAAAACAGGTGGCCGTGTAGTTAAAGTGGTATTTGATGTGTTGGGTGGTTCAACCCGCAACTTCCAGATGTCATTACGCGAAACAGGCGATGTGATGGTGGAAGACAGTGAATATGGCGTGAATGTATTGCCAACCATCACTGACACAACCACTGCTTTCTCTTCACGCAATTCAGGGACTA
>Ga0209542_10010953_pt1 | contig 16204 bp, 23 predicted proteins | sample RifCSPhighO2_01_FD_184028 | JGI IMG/M metagenome (GOLD analysis project Ga0209542, IMG submission 184028) | Soil microbial communities from Rifle, Colorado - Rifle CSP2_plank highO2_0.1 (SPAdes) (version 2) | ecosystem: Environmental > Terrestrial > Deep subsurface > Rock core/Sediment ... | reverse complement strand
GTGACCTCACGGGGAATCGAACCCCGATTTGATCCGTGAGAGGGATCTGTCCTAACCGTTAGACGATGAGGCCGTCAGGCATAGTTATACCAAAAACCTCATTTCACTGCCACTTCCGTATGTCATGATTTGCGTATGACCTTCAGATCCAGGGCGGAAGCACTGCTTGCCAAGGCTGATATCAAAATAAACGGTGGAGACCCGTGGGACATGCAGGTGCACGATGAGCGGCTCTATGCGCGTGTGCTCCGCCGCGGTTCCTTGGGCCTCGGGGAGGCGTACATGGACGGGTGGTGGGATGCAAAGGAACTTGATCAGTTCTTTACGCGGGTTCTCTCCGCGAAGCTCGATACAGCACTCACCCCTTTACAAAGAACGATCCAGGATCTCCAAGGAGCGTTTTATAACTTCCAATCGAAGGCCCGTGCATTCCAGGTGGGAGAACGACACTATGATCTGGGTAATGATCTATACGAACGCATGCTCGATACGCGAATGGTGTACACCTGTGCGTATTGGAAAGATGCGAACAATCTCGATGATGCCCAGGAAGCGAAGCTCGATCTCATTTGTAGGAAGATAGGGCTCAAGAAAGGAGACAGGGTCCTCGACATCGGGTGCGGATGGGGGAGCTTCGCCAAGTATGCGGCTGAGAAGTATGGTGCAGAAGTGGTCGGTGTGACCGTGTCAAAGGAGCAGGCCGCGCTTGCGCGTGAACGCTGCAAGGGGCTTCCGGTCGAGATACGTATCCACGACTATCGCGAGACCCAAGGACAGTTCGACCATGTAGTTTCCATAGAGATGTTTGAGGCCGTGGGATACAAGAACTTCCGTACGTTTATGGAGGTAGTGCGCCGATGTCTGAAGGAAGATGGCCTTTTCCTCCTCCAGACTATCGGGGGAAATCGCTCCGTACGCACGACTGAGGCATGGATAGATAAGTACATATTCCCGAACGGCATGCTGCCTTCCGTTACACAGATAGGAGAGGCTATAGAAGGGATCTTCGTCATGGAGGACTGGCATAACTTCAGCAACTACTATGACCGCACTCTTATGGAATGGAACAGGCGCTTCCAGAATGCCTGGCCCGAGCTCAAAGAGAAATACGGAGAACGCTTCCGCCGCATGTGGGAGTACTATCTTCTCTCCTGTGCAGGCTCCTTCCGTTCCCGCAGGAATCAGGACTGGCAGATAGTGCTGTCTCCGAACGGCGTGCCGGGAGGATACACCTCAGTTCGATAACTATGGACCCCATTCCTCCAGCCAACCTTCCTGAACCTGGTTTCTACTACCACTACAAGCACGATCATGAAGGTCCCGAAGAAAAGTACGCATACGAACTTATGGGTATAGGACACCACACAGAGGAGGACTGCCGACCGGAAGACAGTTTCCTTGCCGTATACCGCCCTCTGTACGAAGAGGCGCTTGTATATCGGTTAAGTCGCATGTACGACATACGTCCGCTCAGCATGTTCATGGAGACTGTCGTTAAGGAAGGTAGAGAAACTCCGCGCTTTACGCGCATAACTGACTCCGAACTTATACAAAGACTCAGTGAGCGCCGGGATCGAATGTATCGCTAGTACGACTTTGACCAGAAGCAGAAGGAGCCGAATCGGAAATACTTCCCAATCTTTGTTCGATTGATTGAAAGAGCAAAGCCTGTAGTGCTCAACTCCTTCGCGATACGCGTTGCAAGCGTTCGCATATACGTGCCCGAGGAACAAGAGACACGGAGTCGCATTACGGTGAAAGATCGTTCCGGCATTCTTCCAAAAAGCGCTTTCCAGCCAGAACGGATAACATCTTGCCTGAAGTCGGCGCCGAGCGCCTTCGACGGCTCGTCGCTGCGGGGGACTATTTTTAACACGTCCAGGATTCGTTCAAGAACTTTAGGCGCAGGAAGTTCCATCAGAGAAAGTATTTTGATCTTGTAGACAGTCTCATCGTGTTCAGGGATTTGGATAGTATTGAGAGTTCCTTCAAGCGCGTACATAAAAAGAGGCTTTCCTTTCACTGTTCTTGAGGAGAAAGCGGGGAAGGGAACCTGGTGCGTACCGTGGACGCTTTTTAAAGCTTCCCGTACAAAACTCATATTTGAGTGAGTCTCATTCCCTTCGTATGTGGGAAGACCAAGCGCGTCTCCGGTATCGGTATTAAGGTCAAGCACAACTTCTATCTCATACTCTTTATCAAGTTTCGTGTATTCGTTCTGTTTCTTGCATTCGTCTCCTAAAAGCACCAAAAGCTTACCCTCGGCCATTGGATCAAGACGTCCCGCATACGAGGCGGAAAGGGAAGAAAACGCAGGGCTACCAAATCGCCATCTTTCGATAGTTTCAAGAGGGGTCTCGCCGCGTTGTTTATGGATAACGATAAAGCTTTTCATTGATTGATTATATAAAAAAAGTGAGCCCCGGGAGGGGCCCACTCGGCATAAGGTACTTCCTATCGGTCGTGCTCAGGAAGCAGGTGGTCGCGTCGCTGGAAGGCCATGCGCCTTGCGCTCGTCTGGTGCAGTAGCTTTGTCCTCCACGATTCAGGATTCGGCGAAGGCAGGCGTTCAAGCATAGGCGGCCTTATCGCTGTCTTCATCTGAATCAGGTTCGTGTACCTGCCCAGTATTGGGGCGAGTGCGGTCCAGTAGAGATAGCGAGCGCTGTTCTCAATTCCCACCTCGGCGTATGCGGCTTTGACCGCGTCGCGGTGGGACATATTGTCGAGCATTCTCTCAAGGGCCATACGCGCGACCGTGGTCAGAAGCCCCTTGTCAGGCGCGTAGCGGTGCTTATTTCGTGCGACATCCATGCCGCATCGAATATCGTCTGCAGTGATTGGTCGGATACTCACGGGCATTTCCTTTCATGTAATCCTTGGTCCGAGGGATACGATACCACAAGTTTATGATATGTCTATGAGATACTCGTTACGTCAGCAGTGAATCAATTACAGCCTTAACCGCCCCCCCGTCCGCACGCCCTTTAAGCTCCTGCATGACTGAACCGATGAGCTTTCCTGTACCTGACTTATCTGTAACGCCCATCTCACTCATCTTTGCCTTCACGACAGTCTCTATCTCCTCCCGCGGCATCTGAGCAGGAAGCATCTCCTCAATAATAGAAAGCTCGGCCTTCTCATTCACTGCAAGCTCAGGACGGCCTCCCTTTTCGTACTGTTCTATGGAGTCCTTGCGTTGATTGGATGCACGCTTTAAGACAGCCAGCGCTTCCTCGTCGGTTAAAAGCTCATCCGGCTTCCTCTTCTTGGAAACCACCTCGTTCGTCATCATGGTGACGAGAGAGCGGTATGTCTGGAGACGCACTGCATCCTTAGCCCGCATAGCGTCAGGAATTCCAGCCTTGATCTGTTCGTGAATAGTCATATATGGGGCGATTCTAACACGCGCGTTATACTCTCCCTATGGACCCACTCGCAATCGCCATAGTCATTCTTGTACTTGTCTTCTTCCAGGGAGTCGGACTCTGGATCATTCTGAAGCGTCAGGAGAAACTGAAAGAAATTCCTAAGGATGACACTGGTCTCATGCTCCTCCAGAAGCAGATACAGAACATGGAGTCAGCACTCGACTCGCGGATGAACGAATCCTCGAGGAACGTGAACGAAACGATGCGTACTCAGCTTGGCGAGTCTGCAAAACTGATCCGCGAGATCACCGCTGAGATAACAAGTGTAAAGGAAATCGGACGCGAGACCGGAAAGTTTGCTGAACAGCTAAAGTCCCTCCAAGACATTCTTAAGAACCCGAAGCAGCGTGGCATCCTTGGCGAATACTATCTTGAGACCGTCCTGAAAAACGTACTCCCGCCAGGCATGTACCAGATGCAGTATCCCTTCAAGAATGGAGAGATAGTCGATGCCGTGGTGTTTGTGAACGAAAAGATTGTTCCCATAGACTCGAAGTTTTCTCTAGACAACTACAACCGTCTGGTGCACGCGGACGGGCCAGAGCGCGCGGCCCTCGAGAAGACGTTCGTGAACGACCTGAAGCTCCGTATCAACGAGACTGCAAAATATATACGTCCAGAAGAAGGAACTATGGACTTCGCTTTCATGTTCATTCCCTCGGAAGGCATCTACTACGACCTCCTTACGAACCAGGTCGGCGCGGGCGAGGAGGAGAATCTCATTCAACGGGCCGCAGGGAAACAGAAGGTAATCATCGTGTCGCCGACTTCCTTCCTTGCATACCTCCAGACGGTCATGCAGGGACTCAAAGCCCTTCAGATAGAGAAGCAGGCCGAAGAGATACAGAAGCGCGTGGGAGAGCTCGGGAAGCACATTGGTTCCTACGAGGACTACTACAAAAAGCTCGGGAACGCCCTCGGTACCGCTGTCTCCCATTACAACTCTGGATACAAGGAGCTTGGGAAGATAGAGAAGGACGTGTACCGGATAGCGCAGGAGAAGATGGAGATCGAGGTGGAACTTCTGGAAAAACCCGGGACCAGTGATTGACGAGGTTAAAGCAGAATCATATAGTGCGGATGGAAAGAAAGGAGGGGCCCCATGGCTCTCAAAATCACACGCCGTTTTCTCGGTGCACTGCTGGTCCTGGCCGTTGTGGTGCTGGCACTCGTGACGGTCGGCGAACCACAAGACGTTACGTCGCCCACAATTCGCGAAACCATCGGGGTCTTGTGCTGGCTTATCTGGTTGATTGCGATTCTGGTCACCGGCGTCGTGCTCATTCTGGGGGGCGAATCAGTCCGGTATGGGAGTCTCGCGTCGCTCCTCCTCTGGGTCGCTATGTGTCTGCTGGTGTGGGGCACAGTGCCCACACACCTTCCGACGCTACGCTCAGCGTGGGCCATGATCGTGATTTTCAGCTTCTACGCTCCACCGACCATCAACCTGCTCGATCTCGCGTTACCGCCCTGGACTTGGCGTCTGGATAAGCCTCGCAGGATCTGACGAATTCCCCCACGGGCCACGCGCCGGTCCGTGGGGGTTGCCATATCTAAGGCAGTCATTCTTGCTTTTTAATTCAGAAACCCGTAGGATAGCCCTTATATGGAATTCGCAGTCATCAAGACCGGGGGTAAGCAGTACGTTGTCTCTCCGGGCGACGTGGTCACCATCGAGAAGCTCGGAAGCCGCTCGAAGACCGAACCCCTCAAGAAAGGAGACTCGGTGACCTTCTCTGAAGTATTGCTTGTCGATAACGGAAAGGATACGACCATCGGTGTCCCCACCATTTCAGGCGCAGCCGTCATTGGGACCGTACAGGTCGTAGGACGCGCACCCAAGATCGATGTCGTTAAGTACAAGGCCAAGAGCAGGTACTTCAAGCGCCGTGGACACCGCCAGCCCTACATCAAGGTGAAGATCGATAAGATTAAATAGCAGAAACCGTCCGACAGGGCGGTTTTGACTCATGCGCTGATCAGCGCCCAGGTTTCTAGGCCCCATGTTATACTCTCCCATTATGGCTACCGATTGGACCAAACTCCAGAAAAAATACGCGGGAAGCTGGGTGGCGCTGGCAAAGGACGAAAAGACTGTTCTTGGCAGCGGCCGTACGGCTCGCGAAGCTCTGAATAAAGCACGGGAAGGGCATGCGGGCGTACCTCTTCTCACGCGCATGCCTGAAAAAATTGTAGCCTACGTCGGCTAGCATGAAGTTCTCGTACAAAAAGTACGGACAGGTTCTTCGTCCTGTTATACCCATACAGCTCAAGAGTGGTTCAGAAGTAATAGGCTATGAGGTCCTCGTCGATTCAGGCGCCGATCTTTGCATCTTTAGTGCAGAGATAGGTGAACTACTCAATATAAACGTAACCAAGGGCGAGCCTAAGGAAGTATTCGGCGTAGGTGGAAAAGCCTCTATTTATTATCTACACCCAGTCGAAATCATTGTCGGAGGTTGGCCCAAGAAAATAACTGCAGGCTTTATGCCTGACGTAGCGGGACGAGTAATGCCATACGGCATTGTCGGACAAAAAGGATTTTTCGAACACTTTACCGTTAAGTTTGACCTTGCGAAGGAAGAAGTCGAGCTAAAGCAGCGATAAACACTATGTCTCCTTCCTATTCTGAAGCGCAGCCGAAAGAGTAGTCGAGTCCGCGTATTCAAGTTCCGAGCCCGTCGCAAGCCCGCGCCCAAGTGTGTAGAAACGGATGTGGCTGCGAAGAGGCTGTAGAAGTCCTCTGATATGGTCTGCCGTATGTTCTCCTTCGCTTGTCGCCGAAAGAGCAAGAACAATCTCCTCGAGCCCTGTCTTCGCTCGTTTCTCAACTCGGTCCACAAGTTCCTTCTCTCGGATGCTTCCTTTACCGGAGAGGGTAAGGGAGCCGCCAAGAACGAAGTAGCGGCCCTTGTAGCTTCCTGAGCGTTCAACTGCAAGAAGGTCCTGATCCTTCTCGACGAGCATAAGAACCGAATCGTCCCGTGAAGGATTGCTGCAATACGTGCATGAGACTGCTTTACCGCTCCAGAAGCGCATGCAATCGGAACACTGGCGTACGTCGTCTGAAAGACGAGCTATAAGTTCGGAAAGCTTCGAGCGGTCTCCCGGAGCTCGTGTAAGGAGGTAGTAGACGAAACGCTTCGCCTGGCGCGGTCCTATCCCCGGGAAGCGCTCAAAGGCGTGCGAAAGCTCCTCAACCCTATCCATATCTATTCAAACTCAGAAGCCAAGGCTCCGTATCCCGACTTGTCCATCGGCATATAGCTCGTGCGCTTCTCATCGAAGTACAGCTCCACGCGTCCTGTAGGGCCGTTGCGGTGCTTCTCGATAAGGATCTCGGCGATGTTTGGACGGTCGCTGTCAGGATTACGTTTGTCGTCCCTATGGATGAACATAACAACATCTGCATCTTGTTCTAGACTTCCGCTATCACGAAGGTCGGAAAGTCGTGGCTTGCCGCCACGCTGCTCAACCGCACGGGAGAGTTGCGAGAGTGCGAGCACTGGCACCTCAAGCTCACGGGCAAGAGACTTCAAAGAGCGAGAGATCTCGGTAACCTGTTGCACCATGGAGTCCGAGGCCTTCAAGCCTCCCGAGGGTGCCATGAGCTGGAGGTAGTCGACGACAATGAGTCCGATACCGCGTTCACGTTTAAGGCGACGCGCCACCGCACGCATTGCAAGGATGTTGTTGCCCGGTTTGTCATCTATGTAAATAGGAGCTTTGGAAAGGGTTTCAAGCGCGTCCCGAATGCGGGTGAACTCCTCCTCGGCCCGAACCCCTCCCGTACGAATCTTCCATGAATTTACATATGACTCAGCAGAAAGCATACGATCTACAAGCTGTTCCGAGCTCATCTCAAGGGAGAAGATGCCCACCGGTACGTTGTGCTTCACTGCGGCATTGCGAGCGATATCAAGCGCAAGCGACGTCTTACCTACCGAAGGGCGCGCGGCAAGAATAATAAGGTCAGATGGATGGAGTCCAGAAAGTAAATTATCAAGATCGGGAAAACCAGTAGGAACGCCGCGAATCGTACCATCACTCTTCGACAAACTTTCAATACGTTCCCAAGCACTCTCAAGTTTATCAGCAAGCGCAACAAACTTATGCGTCGCTGACTTATCGCCAATTGCATAAATGGACTTTTCTGCAGCATCAAGCACCTCTGCATGATCGCGTCCTTCCTCGTATGCGTGCTCAGTGATCTCGTGCGCTGCGTCGATAAGCGCGCGCATGATGTGCTTCCTCGCAACTAATTCTGCATAGTGGGCAAAGTTGCCAGGCGTAGGGGAGGAGTTTGCAAGTTCGGCAATGTACGCTCTCCCGCCACAACGTTCGAGCACGCCCTTGCCCTGCAGTCTCTCCGAAAGAGAAAGTATATCTATGGGCTCTCCGCGGTCAGAGAGCTCGCGCATGCACTCGAAGATAAGTTTGTGCTTCTCAGCATAAAAAGAATCAGATCGAATGATATCGGAAACATCGTGCATCGCATCCGGCTTCAGGAGAAGAGAACCAAGAAGGCCCCGTTCGCTTTCGAGGCTCTGCGGAGGGATGCGGGAGAAGTCGGCCATGTAGACCGATTGTATCAATTGAGCTTCCTGGTGACCACCACGCCCTTCGGGCGGTCTTCAACAGCATATCCCCTGTTCTCGATGTGGATACGCAATTCGTCCGCATGTTTGAAATCTCCTGATATGCGAGCTTCCTGGCGCTCCCTGATGAGCTGTTGCACCTCTTCCGGCATATCAGTGTCCTTGAGACGACCATAGAATGGGGGATTGGTGAGGGAGAGGCCGAGAACCGCCTCTGCCGCCTCTATGACGCCCCAAGCGGCCTTTGCTTGTATATGGTCGTCCTTTAGGGTCTCCCAGAGAAGGGCAAGTGCAGCAGGAGTTGCAAGGTCATCTCTCAAAAGGGTGGTTATGCGGTCCGATGCCTCGGAAGATGTCCCTATACCCTTCGATTCCTCTTTGAATTCGCCTGCAATACGCCAGAGCCGTGTGAGGGCTTCGTTCGCAGCTTCAATGGACTCCCAGGAGAAGGAGAGGGGAGAGCGGTAATGGGCCTGGAGGAAGAGATAGCGAAGAGAAAGGGGATGCAGACCTCTTCCTTGTAGGTCCGAGAGGTACACGACGTTTCCAAGTGACTTCGAAACCTTCTCTGTTTCCATAGTGAGGAAGGCGTGGTGCAAGAAGTATCGTGCGAATGTCTTTCCATTCGCCGCCTCCGACTGCGCGATCTCATTGTTGTGATGGATCGGTATGTGGTCCATTCCGCCGGTGTGTATGTCGATAGTTTCGCCGAGAAGCGACTTTGACATGGCAGAGCACTCGATGTGCCATCCTGGGAAGCCACCTCCCCATGGGCTGTCCCATTCTTGCTGCCGCTTTTCGTCCAGAGAAGAGAATTTCCAAAGGGCAAAGTCAGCCATATTCTTCTTTTCCTTATTCTCGTTAATCCGTCCAACGCCCTCTTTCACTACGCCTCCTAGCTTTCCGTATCCTGGATACTTAGCGGTATCGAAATATATGCCATCCCGTATCTGATATGTGTACCCTTTCTCCTCAAGAATCTTTATGAGAGTGATCTGTTCCTTTACATATTCAGTTGCGCGAGGGAAGAGAATGTCTTTAGTATCAATGTTAAGGAGCGAGATATCCTCCATAAAGAGCTTGGTGTACTCCTCAGCAATAGCGCTTGCAGAGGTTCCAGACTCTCGAGCACTCTTTTCCATCTTGTCCTCACCCTCATCCGCATCCGAGACCAGGTGTCCGACGTCTGTAATGTTCACGACCCGGCGTACACGATATTCAGCGTTCTTGAGAACACGAGCGATTAAGTCTGCAAATACATAGGAACGTAGATTACCTATGTGTGCCCGGTTGTATACAGTAGGACCGCAGGAGTAGATGGTGGCCGAGCCCGCTCTTAAGGGAGCGAATGGCTCCTTCTTCCCAGACAGAGTGTTCGTGAAGAATATGGGGGACGTATTCTTACTCCCCGTTTTCTTACGCGTAAACGGCCACATATACAAATACCCTAGCACGAACGGCTAAAACCATTTCCTGTGCTTGAAGTATGAAAGAAGAATGATTATAAGAATTCCTGTTACTAAGAGAAAGAGCCAGATAAAGTGTGGGGAATCGATGAAAGGAAGATAGTTGTTATTCATGCCGAATATTGAGGCGAGCACCGTTAAAGGAAGCGCGAAGAAGCTCATGATGGTGAGGCGCTTTACGATCTCATTCTGGGAAGCGGAAAGAAGGGATTCGTTCGTGCTCCGAAGCTCGATCAAGACAGCTCGGTACGTACCCACAAGCGCAGCAGTGTGATCGTGCTCAGCCTGAATGTGCGCTGCATGCATGTTAAATGACTTACCGAAAAACGTTGGACTAGCAAGGGCTTCAAGAAAGGCTTTGAGAGGTTCCTGGTGGCGTGAGAGGGTCGTATCGAAACGGAGAAGTACCCGACCAACAAGCGAGATCGTATACACCATCTCGTGTTCCTTGCCTGCGAATATCTCTTCCTCGATTCGGTCCATGGCACGAGCTGTCTGTTCGGCCTGATCGCGGATGGCCCCGTACAAGTGACGAAGCACACGCTCGATAAGATAATGCGCACCGTCCCCTTTAGAGGGTAGGTCAAGCATCTCCTCAGCCTCAAATACTCTATGGAGGCTGTGGATCGCGTCAATGACCTCGTATCGGGCAGTAATAAGAAAGTCCTTCCCGACAATGAAATCTATCTCTTGGTTCTTCGCTCCGCCTTGAGGGTTTGTGGCGGGGAAATGGAGGATGAGATAGATATAGGAAGGAGAGCAGAGGACAAGTGGGTAGGGGGTCGGAGAAACGATCTCCTCTTCGATACGTTCGCCGATATCAAACTCATTCATGACCGCGCGCAACTCTTCGCGCGTTGGCGCTTCCATGTCGACCCAGGTGACGCCGTTCTTTCCGTGCCGCTTTACCATGCTGTCCTTAGTATACAAGCAAGAATAAGAGAAATATGGTCGGGTTGGGTATAGCCCTGTGATACACTTTGCACATGAATGCGGCGAGTGAGCAGTTTGGAGAAATGCGTACTGAGCGGAAGCGCTTCAAGCGCACGCTTAAGCTGGGCATATTCTTTGCGCTTGTGCTCTCTCTCGGCTTTGCCGGAGGACTCTCGGTAGGGGCTGCAGGAGGCTCTCGCGTTCTTTCCAGCCTCCCTTTAATAGGGGATGGACTCAACGCTACTCCCGACACGACGCTCGACTTCAATGAGTTTTGGAAGGTATACAACACCCTCAATGCGAAGTTCGTTCCTTCAAACGCCTCTTCGACCCTCCCTACGAACGAACAGAAGATATGGGGTGCTATCCAAGGACTTGCTGAATCCTTCGGGGATCCGTATACAGTCTTTCTCCCGCCTGAAGAAGCAAAGATGTTTCAGGAGGAGATATCCGGGACTTTTAGCGGCGTGGGCATGGAGATAGGTCTTAACCCAGACGGGATTCTTACAGTCATTGCACCCTTGAAGAACACTCCCGCAGAGAAGGCCGGCATCATTTCAGGCGACCTCATCCTTTCCATAGATAGCAAGTCGACCGAGGGAATGACCACGGACTCTGCAGTGAAGCTGATACGTGGTTCCAAGGGCACATCAGTCTCCTTTACCCTCCTTCGTGCCGGAAAGAGCATTGAGATTACAGTCGTGCGCGACACTATCCAGGTGCCAACCCTTGATACAAACTTTAATCGCGAGACAGGCATCTACACCATCTCGCTCTACGAATTCACCGGTACATCGGTAAACCTTTTCAGTGACGCAATCACGAGCTTTAGGTCGAGTGGCTCTAAAAAGCTCATCATTGATCTTCGCGGGAATCCTGGAGGGTACCTCGATGCTGCAGTGAAGATCTCAAGCTTCTTCCTCACACGCGGTGAAATCGTGGTTACTGAAGACTATAAAGGAAAGGAACAGAACATCGTTCACAGAAGCTCAGGCAGGGGAGGGGTACCTGAAGGAACACAGATTGTGATACTCATCAACCAGGGTTCTGCTTCGGCTTCAGAAATTGTTGCAGGCGCACTCAAGGATCATGAAAAGGCGACACTCATCGGTACACGTTCGTTCGGCAAAGGTTCGGTTCAGGAACTGATTCCGGTAGGACAGGGAGCACTCAAGGTCACGGTGGCACGCTGGCTTACTCCTTCCGGCAAATCAATTTCAGATGGTGGCCTTGCACCTGACATCATTGTTGAGCGTACTCCTGAGGACATAACTGCAGGAAGGGATCCGCAGATGGACAGGGCGGTGGAGTTTTTGAAGAGTGGGAGGTAGGGTTCGAAAGCTAATCTACTAGCAACTAAATGAAAAGTCGTTCTCCAACGACTTTTCGTTAGGGACGACTTGGTTAGGTAGGTTCAACTCTGAAGTGCACCACTCCAGACTGCCAGCTTATTTGCGGAAAAGAGCCTAAAACGGTACGATACTTCCACTATGAAAGTCGTATTACTCAAAGACGTGCGCGATATGGGCAGGGCAGGGAGCGCAGTAGACGTTTCCGACGGTCACGCCTTGAACTTCCTCATCCCCCGCAAGATGGCCGTGCTTGCTACTCCTGCTTCCCTTAAGAGAGCAGAGTCCCTTGCAAAGGCAGCTATCGAGCGTCGAGAGATTGATAGCAAGCTCGTATCAGACCGTCTTTCCGCTCTTGCAGAGGAGAAGGTAGTTATTCGCAAGAAGGCGAACGATCAGGGTCATTTGTATGACGGCGTCGATGCCAAAGAAATCGCAGAAGCGGCAGGCCTTCCTGAGGATGCTATCCACATTGAACGTCCGTTTAAAGAACTTGGAGAGTTTGAGGTTCCTGTAGCTCGTGGAGAGGATTTCGGAAAGATCACAATACTCATCGAGACTGAATAAGTTGGGGAAAAAGAAAAACCGCCGGATCACATCTCCGGCGGTTTTTCTTCATCTTTGCGTTAGACAACAGCCAGAACGTCTACAACTTTCTTACGGACTACGCGTCCATCAAAGTTGGTCTTGCGGCGGTCGCGGAAGGCGATCTTTCCGGTAATCATTGCGTACAGTGTATGATCTTTGCCGACTTTTACGTTTTTGCCAGCCATGATCTTCGTGCCACGTTGGCGCACGATAACCATGCCCGGGCGTGCTGATTGTCCGTCTCCAAGCTTCACCCCGAGGTATTTCGGGTTTGAAGTATTCAGGTTTTTTGCTGACCCACCAGCTTTTGTACTTGCCATAGTGTTACGTTGTGAAGATGACTATATCAGAAAGGGAAAAGACAGGCAAGGGCTTAGATACAGGCCAGAATGAGAAAAAAGAGAGCCTGGTGCGGCGTCTTCCAAAAGACGCCCTTCTCATCACCATTCTTGTCCTTTCCTCAACCGCAAGCTTCGGCCTCGGAGTCGTTGCGGGACGCGAAGGCAGTGCTGGAAAACCAAACGAGGTATTTATCGAGAAGCCACAAGGCCAGGAGGCATCATCCGCAGTCGCGGCGAAGCCTGAACCCAAAGAAAGCGAACCGATCCTAGCAACCGGAGGGGAATATGTAGCTTCTAAGACCGGCACCAAATACTACCTTCCCTGGTGCGGGACCGCTAAACGAATCAAGGAGGAGAATAAGGTATGGTTTGCAACTAAAGAAGAGGCTGAAGCTGAGGGATACGAGCCAGGAAAGAACTGTAAGGGGCTTTGAAGCATGGAGAAGAATCTTGATCTTTGGAATGCTGAAAAGAAGAGAGTCCAACAACAAACTGTTGAGCGGCACTACAACGAACGCGATATTTGGTGGTGTACTCTCGGTATAAATATCGGTTCTGAGGAAGATGGTACCGGTAAGGGGTATCAACGTCCGGTCCTCATTTTGCGTGGTGTTAGCCGAAACTCTTGTTTTATCACACCACTTTCAACCTCCCAGAAAAAACATCGTTTCCGTATCCCAATCGGGCTCTTGCGTGGAAGGCAGGCGGTTGTGCTCATATCGCAATTACGACTCATCGACACCAAACGACTTGTCGATAAAATAGGTATTCTTGATCAAGGCACCTTCGCAAAAATAAGAAAAGCCGCCAAAGACATGCTTTAACGGTTTTCCCGTTCTCCCCTTGCGGGGCGAGGCCGAAGCCATAGTGTCTCCCCTTGCGGGGCGAGGCCGAAGCCATTTGCATAGTAACAAAAGCTGAATTGGAGTCAACTGCTATACTGCCCGCATGATCGCTGTGGATGTAGAAGCAACGGGACTCGATGCTGACAAGGCATCGATTGTCTCAATTGGGGCAGTCGACCTCGATGATCCCACAAACCAGTTCTATGACGAATGCCGTGTGTGGGATGGTGCGCACATATCCGATGAATCTCTTGCCATTACCGGCTTCTCGCGCGAAGAGATAGGGGAGGGAAGCGGGAAGAAAAATGAAGCAGAGCTTATTAAAGCCTTTGTCGCTTGGGCGCTTGATCGTCCCAAAAGCCATACCTTCATAGGACAGAACCCACGTTTTGATAGTGACTTCGTAGCAGCGGCCTGCCACCGGGCTGGCATTGAGTTTCCGTTCGCATACCGCAGCATCGATACCCACAGCCTCTGCTGGCTTCACATGACACAAAAAGGAGAAACGCCCCCCATCGACAATAAGCGCTCTGCCATTAATCTTGATTTCATTCTGAAGTACACCGGCGTGCCAGAGGAGCCGAAACCCCACAACGCATTGAACGGCGCGTTATCCCATGCCGAGGTATTCTCTCGCTTGGTCTATAATAGAAACCTATTACCCGAATTTCTTGAGTATCCCATTCCATGGCAGACATAACTGGAAAGGCTAAAGTACTGCCCGTGCCTACGCCCGAAGAATCAAATACCCCTGAGCACCACGAGATGATGGGGCAGATACTTGCGCGCACCATCGAGGAAGGGAAACGGGAAGTGCCGGCCGCCCCCTCTCCTCTCGTATGTAAGCCACGCGAGCTTGAAAGCTGGAGGGTCTTCAAGATCATGTCTGAGTTCGTGGAGGGCTTCGAGGCCATACGCAAGTACGGTCTTGCCGCAAGCTTCTTCGGAACGTCTCGCGCCACCTTTGAAGAGCATTTCTATAAAGAAGCTGCCGAGCTTGCAGGACGTCTCGCCAAGGCCGGCTTTGCCATCATCACGGGAGGGAGCGCGGGAATCATGGAAGCTGCGAACAAGGGAGCATTCGAGGCGGGCGGAGCCTCAGTGGGTCTCAACATACGCCTCGACCAAAACCAGGGCCTTAATACATACCTCACCGACTCATTCACCTTCGAGCACTTCTTCATTCGCAAGGTGATGCTTGCTTTTGCTTCCGAGGTATACATCTTCTTCCCGGGTGGGTACGGCACCATGGATGAGTTCTTCGAGATCCTGACCCTTGTTCAGACCAAGAAGATCCGCAAGGTTCCCATAGTCGTGTACGGAAAAGAGTATTGGGAACCTCTTATCGCATTTATGCAACTCAAACTTCTCGCCGAGCATGCAGCAATCGACACTCCTGACCTCAACCTTTTCTTTATAGCTGACACGGTGGACGAAGCATACGATTATATCGTCAAGAACGCGCAATGCTAGGTCCTTAATCTTAAAATCACCTCCAGACGGTATACTAAAGCTGATCAGTAACGATAATCAGCATGGTATTCACTCTTGTACTCGGTTTTGTCCTCGGTGCGACAACTATCATTTTCGCACTCCAGAACACGGAAGTGGTCGAGCTTACATTCTTCTCCTGGCAGTTCGCAAGCCCGCTTGCGCTTGTGATTATCTTTACGGCTGCGGTCGGGGGACTTCTCGGCGTACTTGCCTCGATACCTGCAAGTATCCATAGGAGTCTGATTAATCGTCGACTGCGCAAAGAGAATCAGCAGCTTCGTGAGAACGACGAGGTGATGCGGCAGATGGTTGAGGACCTTCAAAACGGAGTTGTTGTAGAAAGAAAGGAAACAGTCTAAATGCAGGGATAGGAACGACAAAACCGCCCCGAAGGACGGCCTTGCGTTGAAAAGCGTTTCGTCTCGCTCCGATTTCATTTGAGGTGGTTTACCGCATCTCTCCCGAGGGTTCGATGCAGGACCGGTCTCGAATGTTCGCTAACAAGACCCGCTTTTCAAAATTAGTAGGCTGTATTGGCCGAAGCCTCTGCAGTTATCTACCAACCCTGCCTAAGGCCGAAGCCAGAGGCGAAATTCAGTATCTCTCCGGTAGAAAAAAGGGGCAACTGGGGATACTGTGGATATGGTGTGGATTACCCCTTCATCTTTCCTTTACCGTTGAGCTGTTTATATTCTCCCGTTACCCTTAATTTCTGAATATCATGAGTATAGTGTTATGGATTGTATTCGGTGCGATCGTAGGATGGCTCGCCTCCATAATTATGAAGACGAACGGCCAGCAGAACCTCCTCCTCGACATAATCGTTGGTATCGTGGGAGCAGTCCTTGGCGGCTGGATTATGACGATGCTGGGCCAGTCAAGCGGAACCGGTTTCGACTTCTATAGCTTCATCGTGGCATTGATTGGCGCGGTGGTGCTCTTGGCGGTCGTCAAAGCGATACGTAGAGCTTAACTCTTGCCAAGACAAGGCCGCAATAAAGCGGCCTTTCTGGTACACTCATGACATGGCATACGATTTCTCTAAACTAAACGCGCAGATAAAGGAAACTGAAGAGTGGCTCTCGCGCGAGCTTGCAGGCATCCGGACAGGACGCGCAACCTCTGCACTTCTTGATTCCATTCGGGTCGATTCGTACGG
>Ga0209542_10010952_pt1 | contig 16205 bp, 22 predicted proteins | sample RifCSPhighO2_01_FD_184028 | JGI IMG/M metagenome (GOLD analysis project Ga0209542, IMG submission 184028) | Soil microbial communities from Rifle, Colorado - Rifle CSP2_plank highO2_0.1 (SPAdes) (version 2) | ecosystem: Environmental > Terrestrial > Deep subsurface > Rock core/Sediment ... | reverse complement strand
GAAGATTGATGTAAATTATGTTTTCAAGAGGAGTAAACTTTTGAATATGGTGAAAGAACAAAGGGGTTTGAAGGATTATTTTTAATCTTTTCTTTCATGCCTGTCCTTGTCTCTTATCTTATATTTTTCCAATGTTTTTCTCAAAGCTTCATCAAGGTCAATTCCTAAATTATTTGATATGCAAATAGCAGTAAATATTATATCACCAATCTCCTCTGCAATTTCACTTTTTTCTTCAGGAGACTTTTTTGGTTTATCACCATAAACATGATTGATGGCTCTTGCCAGTTCACCAACCTCCTCAGTCATATTTGCCATCTGAGATAAAGGACTCCAGTAAGGACTCTTAAAATGCTGTGCCCATTCATTCACCAAATCCTGGTAATATTTTAAATATTTTAAACCCATAAAAATAAAAAAATAAGAAATTATTTAAATGTGTTTATGCAATTCCAATTTGTCAAATATACCCCTTCCTCATGAAAGAAAGGATTATTTTTAAGGTCTTGGAATATGCTTTGCAATTAAATTGTAAAAATTTACTGATCCTTGCAGTGAGATATCTTCGAGGTTTAAACCGCATATTCTTTTTTTATGCTCTTCAATTACCCGAATAAGATTTCCATTTCCTGATACAATAATATTATTTCCATGTGTTTCCACATTAGTCATATTAATCCTATCCAGACTTTTTATTTCCTCTTTTTCATCATCTTTTATTTTATTAGGATAATTTCTGGCTTTCCATGAATATACTTCAATAGAAAATGAGTTTGGATAACGCCCCATCGTTAATATATCCTTTTCTTTCGTTCTGGAATATAAAAGGACTGTTACATCTTTATCACACATGCTTTTAGTGTATATTCCTGTTGGAGTTAATTTAAAGTAAACTATTTTATCATCATAGAAGCTTACTTCAATATTATCACTATGTTTTCCATCAGGACAATATAACCATCTGCTTCCTTTCGCCTTGTTTTCCTGAACTCCCAGATGGGGTGCATTTTTAATTTTAATTACATCTTCTGCCATGACTAAAATTTATCAGAAAGCTATTTAAAATGATATGTCAAAAAATTATCTAAATGTGTTTATGCAACTCCAATTTGTTAAATATATCCACTTCATCATGAAAGAAGGGATTTAATTTATTCTTGCAATCTTCAATTGAAATCCAGTCAAAATCAGAATGCTCGCTGCTTAATACAACATTATTATTCATGGATTTTGAAAGAAATATAAGCAAAGTAATTATTTGTCCATCATCCCTTGTAAAATGCCTTACATTAAAAGGATGAAGAACATCAATGTCAAGTCCTGTCTCTTCCTTTATTTCTCTTTTAAGCCCACTAATTGGATTTTCTCCAATCTCAAGCCTTCCTCCAGGTATTTCCCATATTCCCGGTTTCTGAACATCGGTTGATGATCTTCTAAGAAGAAGCATTTTATTATCATGCATCAAAAAACATTTTGCTGCCAATCTGAACTTATCCATACAAAGAAAATAATGTAAAATTATTTAAAGTTAGTGTAATAAAAATCTCCGCCTTCAAAAGTTACCTTGAAGCTTCCGGGCTTGTGCCCTGTAACTATCCTTCCTGTGACTGTCTCCTCTGAGATTATTTCAACACAAAAATCTTCCGGAGGTTCCAGATGAATATCAACCACAACCTGAACAGGATATGATTCCATAACTTTCTCATCCTTTACTATTTTATAGCATGGTGCTGGCTTTTCAATAGCAATATAATAATTCAATACCCCAGACTCATAAGTTACATAAGCTCTTTCTGTAGAATCATCAAAGTAAGAATTATGGGCAATTGGAACCTGTTTTGTTGAGCACCCTATAAAAAATACCAATAACAGAAGCAAAAAAATAACTCTCTTCATTTTTTTATGTAGACTGTTGAAGTTGGAAATGGAATTCCAATCTTTGCCTTTGTAAGAGCCTTGTAAATTTCTTCAGTAGCCTCAACCCTTGTCATAAATCTTTCGGTGTAAGATTTCACCCAGAATCTTGCCTCAAATTTAAGCGCAAAGTCGCCCATCTCCATGAACAAAACCTGAATCGAATGCTCCTTGTCATCCTTTATTATTGTCTTGAATTTCTTCAATGCATCAATAACAATTTTCCTTACTTTGTCAACATTTGATCCATACTCGACTCCGAAGGGAATTATCCCCCTTGCATACAAGTCAGGCTGTGCATAATTCTGTATTGTTGAATCTGCCAACTTTCCATTAGGAATAACCAGCATCTCATTGTCAAATGTCTTCATCTTTGTTGATCTCAAACCAATGTCAATTATTGTCCCTAATTCTCCCGACGACAATTTTACCGTGTCCCCTGTCTTGAAATTCTTGTCGAGAATCAGTGATATTCCACCAAAAATATTGGACAATGAACTCTGCAGTGCAAAACCAAGAACTATGCCTGCAATTCCCAATGAAGCAAGGAATGGAGTAATATTGATATTGAAATTATTCAAAATCAAAATTCCACCAATAACAAAAATAATTATTCTTGAAAATCTGTGAAACAAAGACAACAATGCCGCATCAACACTTGATTTTGTTCTTTTTGCAAAATTTGTCCCCCATGATTCAATCAGGACATCAACAACCCTTACAATCAGGAATGTCACAAAGAATATTATGAATGCATTATTTATTTCATCCAGCACATTTGATTCAATCAACGGAACAACAAATATTCTAATGCCAATGAAGAAGAACAACCATACTGAAATTCCCTCTGTCTTGTCCAACAGAAAATCATCAAGCTTTGTCTTTGTCCTTTTTGTGAATGTCCTTACAAACTTTTCAATTATAAATCTCAGTAATTTTGAAGCTACAAAGAGAATTATTATTACAATAATTGTATCCAGATAAATATTGTTAAATGGCTGTATCAGCATGCTGTTAGAAAAATTCTACTATTTATAAAATTTATTCTATATTTTTGATTACGAGAATGTTTTTAATATTTGAGGTATATTTAAATCTATGATTAGACTAGCCGGAAAAATTCCTGAAATACTTGATGATAATTCTCTTATTGAAAGACTTCAGAATTTTGTAGCTGAGAATGAAGATCTAAGATATAGGGAATATATAGAAATTATAGGCGGATATAAATCATTACTTGCGATCACAAAAACTATGGGTGCCAAATCTGGAAGGCATGCAACTCAAGTTGTTGAACAAATTATTGAATTAAACTATGAATCATTCGTCAGAACTATAGGGTTGTATAAAAATAATATGGGGTGAACCCTAATCTATGAGTATAGAAACCTTTCCAGGATAAGCCTTGGCATCATTCTTTGATATTTCAACATCGCAGTTAAATTCATTTTCAAGTATTTTTATATTATCTTCCAGTATTTTTACTTCCTCTGACTGCGACAATATTACGTCTTGGAATTTGCCTGGATTTTTTATATAAGACTGAATTATCTTTGGAATTTCCTTTCCGTGCTCCTTAATCATTAATTTCCTAATCAAAACATTAAAATCTTTTGAATCTTCTTTCTTTAATCTTTTATAGAAATCATACTTCCATGATTCTGAAACTGATAGCTTAATTTTCCTTGGCTTCTTATTTATCAAATTTATGATATTATGAACATCCAAGATTGTGTTCTGCAAAAAGTTCTCTGAATATTCTATTTCTTTATTTATCAATTTCCTGTTTGACTTTGGCCATTTATTATCACAATTCAATTCTGAAGTAACGTGAGGAATGAATGGATATAACAACGCCAATAAGGTCTTATAAGATTCATTGAAAGTTTTCTGCGATATATAATCCCTGTTCCTGTTAAGATAATTCGTAAATTCCATTATTCCTATCAATGCCTTGTTATACCTGAAATTCTCAATGTTTTCCGTTACAATCTCAACAAGAGAATTTATTTTAGACAAAGCAATCCTGTCTTTTGTTTTTCCTTTGCATTTTGCATTCGACAATTCATAAAATTTGTTTATGAAATTTGAGACTGATTTCATTCCCTTGTCATCCCATTCAAATACAGAACCCGGAGAAGATAAGAACATAAGGTAGAACCTCAATGAATCCGCTCCATACTCATTAACCATTTCCATAGGATCAATGACATTTCCCTTTGACTTTGACATTCTCACCCCTTCCTTGTTCACATCTCCCTGACTGAATAATTTCCTGACTGGCTCATCAAAATTAATCAAGCCCATGTCCCTGAATGCTTTTGTGAAGAACCTGAAGTAAATCAAATGCCCTGTTGCATGCTCCCTTCCACCAATATACTGATCAACAGGAAGCCAGTAATTTGCTTTTTCCCTGCTGAATATCTGCTTGTTATTTTTATTGTCTGCATATCTCAGGAAATACCATGAAGAATCAACAAAAGTATCCATAGTGTCTGTTTCTCTTCTTGCATTTGACTTGCATTTTGGACATTTTACATTCACAAAATCTTTATTGGTTGCAAGAGGGTTTCCGCCTGACTTGAAATTAACATTTCCTGGAAGCTTAACAGGCAAATCTTTTTCCTGGACAGGAATTATTCCGCATTTATCACAATAAATTACAGGAATCGGACATCCCCAGTATCTCTGACGGGAAATCAGCCAATCTCTCAGTTTATATTGTATTACTTCCTTTCCTAATTTATTTTTTTCAAGATATCCTGTGATTTCAGCCATTGCTTTTTTATTGTTCATTCCATTGAATTTTTCTGAATTGATCAGTTTACCTTCACCTTCATAAGCAGAATCCGAAACATTTCCCACAATAACCTGCTTTATTTTAATTTTATATTTCTTAGCAAATTCATAATCTCTCTGATCATGAGCAGGTACGGTCATTACAACCCCAGTTCCATATTCTAATAAAATAAAATTAGCAACATATATTGGAATTTTTTCATTTGTCAAAGGATGAACTGCATATTTTCCTATGAATATTCCTTCCTTATCTTTCTCCATTCGTGAAAATTTATCTTCAAGCAAGATTTTATTGACAAATTTCTTAACATCTTTTTCATTTTTTGTTCCTTTGATTAATTCCATGACTTTTGGATGTTCAGGAGCAAATGTAACTGCAGTAACGCCATAAAGAGTATCAGGTCTTGTTGTGAATACCTCTATGTATTCATTTTCAAAATTAAATTTTACAAGAGTTCCTTTAGAGGGGCTTATCCAGTTCTTCTGCATGTCTTTTATCGTCGATGGCCATTCTAACTTTTCAATTTCCCTGTATAATTTGTCTGCATATTGTGTTGTTCTGAAGAACCACTGCTCAAGTTCCTTTATTTCAACATCCGTATCAGAATGCCTCCAGCATTTTCCCTTTTCAACCTGTTCATTTGCTAGCACGGTATTACATTTCGGACAGAAGTTAACCAACGCTTTTTTTCTGTATGCCAATCCTTTTTTCAGGAACTGCAGGAATATCCACTGGTCCCACCTGTAATATTCAGAGGTGTGAGAAGCAATCATTCTACTCCAATCATAGCTCAATCCAAGACTTTTCTGCTGCCTTATATAATTCTTGATTGCCTTTTCAGTATATCCCAAAGGATGAATTCCTTCCTTTATTGCTGCATTCTCTGCCGGCAATCCGAATGAATCATAACCCATTGGATGAAGAACATTAAATCCATTCATTCTCTTGTATCTTGCAAGAACATCCCCTATAATATAAGTCCTTGAATGACCCATGTGCAATCCATAAGCTGATGGGTATGGGAACATTTCAAGCATGTAGAATTTCTTCTTAGAAGATTTTTTTGTTTCAAAGTTCCATTTCTTCTGCCACTTATCTTCTATTTTTCTGAAGTTATACATACATTAAATCTGGAAATTATTTATTTAAAGGTTTTGAAAAGTTTTAAAAAGATATTTAGAATAGCTTTTATGAAGGACCCTTAGCTCAGCCTGGATAGAGCGATAGCCTTCTAAGCTATAGGTCGCGGGTTCAAATCCCGTAGGGTCCGCATGCACATGTAGCCAAGTAGCAAGGCAAGAGGCTGCAACCCTCTGATCCCCGGTGCAAATCCGGGCATGTGCTTACTATAGAATTATCCTAATATTTCATCCCTTTTAATTCACTTAAGATTCCCATATATAATGATTGGAAACGCTTAAATTTCTCCATATCCTTCCAGTCAAAATCAGAAGCTTTTTTTAATATCTTAATTACACTGATCAATCTTTTACCAGCATCCTCTATTTTCATTATTTCTAAGATTTTATTAATCATATCATCTAATTTTTTGTGAAATTCATCAGCATGAGTCAAATAAAAATCAAGGTGCTTTTGCTGTCTTCCAAAAGTTTCATATAACTCAACCCAGTTGTATAAAGGATTAATTTTGTTCCCGATAAAGTCTTTTATTAATGCATAATATGGGTATGCTTCATGTTTTAAATCATAAACAACACCATTAAATTTAAATTTCATAACAATATCAACCAGAAATAGTTTAAATAAGTTTTGTTATAAAAATTAAAAAAAAGAAAAAAGATTTTATCTTTTCTTGAAGATTAAAATCAAAAACAATACCGCCAAGATAACCAAAACAATGTCTCCTATTACAAACAATGTCTTTGTTGATCCTATGTTGTCCCATACTGAACTTCCTGTGGTTGGCTGATATGCTCCTGCACCCGTGTTTGTATTATCAATAGTTGGTGTAGTATCTTCTGGTGTAGTAGTCTCTTCAGCAACTGGTTCTCCCTGAATCATTATTTTTCCAAGGACCTTGCTCAGATCATTGTTATCATATTGTTTTCCTTTCTTGTCATAGACAATTGCTTCTATATAGTATTCCTTTGCTGCTGCATTCTCTGGAACTGTGAATGTAAATGTCTTTACCATATCATTATCGCTGGTCTTACTATATTCCTTCAAGTCAAATGCATCTGAGGTTATATCCAATCCTAATTCAGGATTTGATAATTTTACATAAACATCTGTCTGGTCATCCTTACCAATGTTTTCCACTCCTATAGTAATAGACATCAAATCTCCAGGTGCTATGACTGTTGGATTCATTGTCAATGCATTTATAATAACATCATCACTTTCCCTGTTCAAGTTTATCTGAATGCTGTCATAGTTACAGTATTCATCTTCATTTCCGTCATCTACTGCCTTAACATATAAAATATATGTACCATCCCCGTCTAATGAATCATCATTAGGGAAAGATATTGTCAATGTAAAATCATCACTCTCATCATCCTTGTCTATGCTTACAGAATCTGTTTCCCATGAATCTATTTTATCATTGTTATCTAAATCGTATAATATTACTTCAACAACAGCTTCCAAGTCTTCATCTGCCTTGTTTTTTACAGTAACTTCAACATCAAATTCCTCTCCAATGTTGAAATCATCATCATTGTCTGGACTGTCAATCTCTATTCTTAATCCATTACCCTCGTTTGGTCCAGATACTGGAACTTTGTTTGCCAATCTTCCATCACTACATATTTCCGGTTCTACTTTAACAACTAAACTTAATTGGTTGTCTGTCAAACCAGTAACCAAATCAGGAAATTGACTTGTAATAGTCAATAGTCCATTGTAAACATCCAGACCAATATCTGATGGAATAACTGCCTGAAGTGAAACTTCTAAAGAACTATCAGTATAAATTCCGTTCAAGTCTATACCTCTAGTAAAATCAGCTGAGGTGTAAGCTGTTGCGCTCCCAATTTTATACAAGAATCTTATCTGATTTTCTTCTGAATCCTTAAATTCTTCAATATTTGGAAATCCAATGTGCAAATCTAAGTCTCTATTTCCATTATTTGTTATTGTAAATGTCTGGGTTGAAGTTGTTGAATCCTCTTCTCCTGTAAGAACTAACTCATTATTGCTGTTTAATCCAGTAAATGATATGCTTGGATTTGATTCTGCAATTGTAATTGCGTATGTTTTATCTATAAAATTATCTGCATTTCCATCTTCATTAACATCTATTATATCTCCAGCAGCATCAAGTTCAATAATTCTTAATGTTCCTGTGTAAGTTCCTAATGGTGTGTTTTGATTTATTACACCAACACTAAACATTCCAATATATTCTCCTACATTTCCTTCAAGATTCATTATATTTTGATCTTGTGGTGAAATAGTTACAGATAAGCTATTATCTCCTGATGTAGGAAGAGAAAATGAAGTAACTCTCAAATTATATGTATCTTCAGGTAAAACATTATTGTTGGTTATTTTAAAAGGTATTTGAACAGACATACCAAGAAAATCTTCTTTTATAACTGTAATATTATTATTTTCATTTATTTTTACTCCTATGTTAATTTCCTCAGCCTTAGCTATGTTAACATTTCCCAGCATACTAAAAGCTAACATTAGTACCAATAGAATACTCATTAATATTTTATTCATCTTGTGAAACCCCCCGTTTCGTTTTTATGTTGCTATTTTAAAGTTAATAATCGTTTATAAACTTTGTGGTTGTAAAAAATATATCAAAAAAGTGAGATTATCCCCAGAGAAGCAATGGTTACTATTATTCCTGCTATTATAACGCCTGAAAATATGGCAATATATGCCTCTTTCCTCTTTAATCCAAAGAACCATGCAAGAGTAGACCCTGTATATGCTCCGGTAAAAGGCAATGGAATCAGCACCAACAACATCAAAGCCCAGAATTCAGTCTTCTTTCCAACAGAGCCTTCAATCTTTTTTCTGTTCCTGTGTATATAATTATTGAAAAAAACAGAATACCCCTTATTTCTCATGAAATACTTATGGATATTGTCAAAGAAGAAGAATACAATAGGTACTGCAAGAAAATTAAAAAGAACTGCAACAATATAAACTATGAATGGATTTAGTCCAAGAGCCAGACCAAGAGGAATTCCCCCCCTCAATTCGGATATTGGAAGTATGCTCAACAAACCAACTTTTAACAAATCAATCATAGAAATAAGCTAAATTTTACATTTAAATTACTTTTGCAGCATGATAAGATCATCTGTTGTCAGTTTTTTCCTGTTTTTTAATTTTTCTTCAATTTTCTTTTCAGCTTCCCTTATTCTCTCATCAATCATACTTTCTTTTTTTATCCTGTTCTCTTCATTTATCTTATCCAGCTGATCTTCCTTTGACTTTATCTTGCTGCTGATTAAAGAGTTCTTTGCCTTTGCCTCAACGAACTTGTTGAATGCCACTTCCTGCTTTTTCTTTAATTTCTCGATCTCCTTTGATTTTTCCTTGAATTTGGTGTAATCAATGTCCTTCATTATTTCCTTTAGCTTCTTGTGGTATTCCTCTGCCTTTTTCTTGTTTTCCTCTATACCATCTGAAATCTTTGAATGCTCATCAAAAATGCTTGTTATCTCGCCAAGCTTAGAATATTTTTTCTTCAATTCCTTGATGTATTTCATTGCTCTCTTTTCCTGATCAAGAGTCAATGCCTCAGTCTCTATCTTCAATTCAAATTTTTCCATCTCCTCCTTTATTTTTGAAGGGTCACCTTTCAAATCATCTTTCTTCAGCAGCTCCCTTTTCTTTTCATTTATTTTTTTTATTTTCTCTATAAGCTCCCTGACTTGGCTGTTATGATATTCCCTTTTGTCCCTGATTTCCCTGACATTAATATTTGACTTGTCTTTCTCGGACTTTATTTTTTTTATTTCATCAATGATAGAAAAAATTTGCTTCTTGAGAGATTCCTTTTCAGAATAATACTTTTCCTTTTCTTTATTTATCTGGCTAAGCTGTTCCTTCAATTCCTGAATAGACTTCTCCAGTTCCATGTTTTTCTTTTCTCTGAAGCATGTTAAAAAAGTAAAAATTTATCCGAATAAGCTTCCCAAACCTGCTGCTGCCTTGTTCTCGTCAACTTTTGGCTCTTCCCTAGCTTCTTCTTTCTTCTCTGCCGGTGCACTTGCTGCCGGAATCACTGCTGCTGATTTTATAGCTTCATCAATGTTTACATCACTCAATGAAGCAACCAAAGCTTTTATTTTTCCTTCGTCTACTCTTAGGTTTGCTGCCTCAAGTACTTTTTTAACACTTCTCTCATTTATATCCTGTTTTGCTTCATGCAACAAAAGTGTTGTGTATACATACTCCATTTTATTCCTCCCTGATTAAATCCTTAGCCTTAATTGGTGAAGGCCCTGCTTTTTCACTTTCTCCTGTGTATTTCTTTATTTCTCCTTCATCCTTCATCCTTTGAATTACCTCTGTCGCTTTTTCTGAATCTCTTTCGTAATCCGACTTCTTAAGGTTTATCTCTCTTTCTTTTTCTTTAAGTTCCCTGTGTTTTAAAGATTCTTCCATTTTTGGATCAATTATTGAATTCAATGATCTAGCCTGTGCTGCTGCCTTCCTTATCAGTAATTTTATTGTCTCTTTTGTCGTGTAACCCATCTGCATTGCAAGATTAATTGCATACTGATGAGCCAGCTTAATGTCATTCAACAATCTCTCCTCATCAAAGTCAAGAACTGACTTTTCATATATCATTCCATCATCATAAACAACTTTTAGATTCAAACCAACATCCATTGGCTCTATTCCAAGCTTTGACAACAAAGAAGCCGTCTTTGAATTAATAACAGCGCCTTCCTTAACCAACAGCTTATCTTTTTTTATTGCAATCTTTCCGCCTTCAACTGATGCAACTATTCCTGCCTGTCCGAGCTCTCCTATAATAGGTCCTGGAGTGAAATTAGTCGGGCCTGCCTGAACAATTATATCATTAGGTGCCACCTGTCCCGGCCTTGCTGTTGCCTTTGACTTTGATTTCTTAAGCAATTTGTATAATTTGAAAGGATCTTCATCTGTAAACAACATAACCGGCATTGATTTTTCAAGATATTTCTCAAGAGGCTTAAGATCTTTTTCCTTTAATGACTCTATTGCCTTTCTGATTAATCTTTTTTTGGTAACTCTTATTACAACATTTTCCTTCAGCTTCTTCCTTATCTCCTGAAACTGCTTTGATGGCAAGGAAGTAATATCCCCTATAGAAATCACCCTATATTTGACCATTAAATTTTTCAGTTCATTTATTTCCTGTTTTTTCTTTTCAGCTACCATTTTATAATTTTACTGGCTTCCCCATTGTTGTTTTTATATAAACACCATTAATATTCTTTTCTTCCCTTGGCAAAGCACGAACAAGAGCATTGTAAGCTATTGTGAAATTATCAATCAACTGATCATCAGTCATTGATTCCTTTCCGAAAGAAGCTTTGATTATAGGCTCATTTTTCGTCTTTAATCTGATTGTTGAGGTTATTTTATTTTTTATTTTTTCCAAATCCATGTCGGGAGTCAATACATGCCCTGCCTTAGGATTAGGCATTTTTCCCTTTGGTCCCAAAACCTTACCAAAAGTTGTTGCCACTTTTGCCATTATGCTTGCCTGAGCAAGGAACACATTATAAGACTTTGATAATTTCTTTATTTTACTCTTATCACTATATTCAGAAAACTTATCATCAGGAATAACATGATCAAATATATTTGCTTTTTCCTTTAATTCTTTTCCAACCAAAGCACAAATTTTCATTTTTTTGCCTGATGAATTAGGCAATGCAACAAAGATATCAACATTATCCTCTGCTTTCTTTATGTTGATTTCCCTTAGATTAACTACAAAGTCCACAGATTGATTGAAATTTCTTTTCTTAAAATTCTTTCTTAATTCTTCAAGTGCCTTCTTTATTTGTTCTCGGTTCATATTACCTCCTACAAAAAATGTAGTAATATCAAGGAATTTGATGTGTTTATAAAGATTTTGGCAAGTTTTTTAAACAATAAATTTACTAAATTATTATGGCTTTCATAGTTGAATGGTATTATGTATTCAATAACTTTTTAATAGGGTATATTCCTGAAATTGTTTTTTCCCTGATTGCACTGATAATAATCTTTGCTGAACATTATCTTACACACCTTGAAAAGCTGATAAACATGCTGGTTGGATTAATAACAAAGAAGAATCAGCAGTTTAAAATGATAGAGACAACAAAGCTGGATTCTTTCCTTGTATTCTTATTATTAATTATCATAATACTTCCATTGGTCAAGCATTACCTGATGGGTTTTATTGAACAGGCATTAAATTCCGAGAACCTGCTGTTTTATCTGATTGTGATATTTGTTGGAATGTACTTATATTATGTCTTCGTATACAGAAGGCAGCACTCAAAAAAGTAAATAGCAGTAAATTGTTTCAAAGGGCACTTTCTTTTCCTCGAGAACCCTGTAATAGAATTTGTTTTTTCTTATTGCTGATTCCACATTCTCCCTTTTTGTCAATGAAGAGAATACAATCAATGCCTTTCCATTGTCATTCAGATGATCTCTCAGCTCAAGAATAAATCTCTCAAGAATTTCATAACCTTTCTTTCCTCCTGTTGTTGTAAGAGCAGATTCCTTGTCTTCTCTTCTATCTTCAGGAAGGTAGGGTGGATTAAAAATTATCAAGTCATACCTGTCTTTTATGTTTTCAAACAAATCAGATTGTATAAATCTGATATCCTTCAATTCACATTCTTTATTTATATCAGAAGATGTGACATCTTTAGTATATTTCTTAGCTTCAAGGGCAAGAATTCCAGAGCCAGTTCCCATATCCAAAATTTTTTTATTTTTAGAATAATCCCTGATGTGCTTCTTCAATAACAGGGAGTCCTCTGCTGGCTCGTATATCATAAAAAATTAAATCCAACCCAAATCCAAATCATCATCCAATGAATCCAAATCAGAATCCTCAATCTGATTGTCTATATTATCTATATATCCTGTGTCCTCGGAATTTTCAGAATCCTGCGTATCTGACACTTCTGAGGTGCTGCATGCTGTTATAAACAATAACGCCAAAAGCACAAATATTATTTTTTTCATTCCTGCACCTCCTCAATATCCAAAGAAATCTCTGAATCATTCTGTTTAAGCATACTTATCATCTCCCTCAATTTTTCCCTTGATTGTTTGAGAGACTCGTTTGCTTCCTTGAGATACTGGTTAACCTCTTTTCTGGCATCATCTATCTCCTGCGGTGTTGTTGCTGCCTGCCATTTTTCCTTTGCCATTTCATATTTCTGCCTTGCATTTTCAACCTGTGAATTATAATCGCTCAACAAGGAATTTAATTCATCAGAGTTTAATTCAGATGCCTTCAATTCAATCCTGTCACCATATATCTCTGCTTTTGTTATAAGGTTATTCATCATTGCACCAACATTCCTTACCCTTATTTTATACATGTGCAGATTTATTTTATTCCAGGCAGTCTTTATTGTATTGGCAGCTTCCTTTATCTCCTCTTTTGAGGAATCTTCATTCAAGCTTTCCAAAGTTGATTTTGCTTCCTCAATTTCTGAAATCTTTTCATCCAAGGTTGCAATCATTTCATTTGCTTCCTCTTCTGTCAAATCCTCTGAAGATTCAGTTTTTGTCTTTAATTCGTTAAGCTTTTCAATTATCAAGTCAGCAGAATTAATCAAATGCTCCTTGGCATAGGTTTTTGTATCTTTTATCCTTAATTTGCAATCTTCAGTATCTGAGTTTTGACATTCACCGTATTTTTCCTTTACCTTTTCTAAATTTTTTATTTTTTCAGCATACCTTTCCTTTACCTTCATGTATTTTTCCTTTGCTTCAGAAAGTTTTTCTCTTGCTTCCTGCAATCGTGAAGTCATTCTTTTTCTTACGATTAAATTATCCTTCACGTCTCCAGAATCATCAATTATGCCATTATCTTCAACATCACCCTTATCTCTAAGCTCTAAATTTATATCATCCTCTCTTCCATTGTTTCTGTCATCATTATCTGCTATTGCAAATGTGGAGAACACCATTAAGAACAATACAACAAAAATAAATAATTTTTTCATATTACCACCTCAAATTTTAAAAGAGTTACAATATATATAAATTTAATCGTTAAGGTTTTATTATCCTAAAATATTCCTTTACCCTGTCTATTATTGATTTAATGTAGAATTTTTCTATTTTTTCCTCAAATATATTTATCAGGGGCTCATTTTCATTTATCCTGTATTTATTATTCACATTCTCTATCAAGAACAAATCCTTCAGCCTCTTAATCTGCCTTCTTATATTTGATGATGCAATTCCTTTCAACTCCAAATTATAGGACTTTCTTAATTCAATTACTTTATCCTCTATTTCCCTGGAATCAAGCAATTTATTCTGCAAAATAACATACAAGACATCAACAACCACATCCCGGGAATCCCCCGGCTGCAACAATCCTATTGACAAGCACAGTTTTTTTGTCAGTTCCCTCCTGTCCAAGTCATAGGGCTTCTCATATTTTCTCAGGGTGATTTCAGCCAAAGGAATGTCTTTGGAAACTTTCATTCTTTCAAGTCCTTAGATCTGTTCTTTCCGCCTTTCCTGTAAATATTGTAACGCGCCTTGGCTTTTTCATCCCTCTTGCTTTTTCTTCTTTCAAATCCATCCTGTGCCATATTAATTATGGATTGAATTTTGTATATAAATTTTTAGGTAAAATTTTATAAACAACAAAACTTCCAAGAAATCATGCCGACATTAATTGCATGCCTGTCAACAGGGAAGGGAACATGGGGTCATGTAAATCATTTGATTGATAACAACAATTATGACAAGGTTATCCTTATAACAAATGATTTTGGAAAGGAGAATTTCAACAAGAAGGACAACACCGAAATGATTTCATTGAACCTCAATGCAGGCGTAAAGGAACTAAGGGACGAAATAATAAAAAATCTCAAAGGAAAAATAAAAGACACAGAGGTTGATGTCAATTTTGTATCGGGAACAGGAAGGGAGCACATGGCCCTGATTGGCGCATTACTGAAATCAGGAACAGGAATAAGGTTAAAAGTATTAACAAAAGAAGGTATTGAAGAAGTATAGAAATTCTTAAATTCTTTTGATATATCTAAAGATTATGGGTTTATTTGATGATTCAAAAAGACAGAATATATTCCTTAATCCAATCGCTCTTGATTATGATTATCAGCCCAAGCTAATCTTGTACAGGGAGAACCAGCAGCACTTCATCGCAAACTGCATAAAACCATTGCTAAATGACAGGAATGGGAAGAATTTATTCATTCATGGAAAGCCCGGAATAGGAAAAACGGTTGCAACAAGGCATGTGTTAAAGGAATTAGAAGAAAATACAGACATTCTTCCAATGTATATAAACTGCTGGAAAAAAAATACAGGACACAAGATAATCCTTGAAATATGCAATTACATTGATTACAGGTTTACAATGAACAAGTCAACAGAGGAGATAATTGACAACATATCCCCAATATTAAACAAGAAATGCTGCGTGATATGCCTTGATGAAGCTGATAAAATAGACAATTATGACATTATTTACACATTACTTGAAGATGTTTTTAGGAAAACAGTTATCCTGATAACAAACAACAAGGAATGGATTGTAAAGCTTGATTCAAGAATAAAATCAAGATTAAATCCTGAATTAATGGAATTCAAGCCATATAATTATGATGAAACTCTTGGAATCCTAAAAGAAAGAATAAGTTACGCATTTCTTCCAAATATTTTTTCAAGCAAAGCGCTGGAATTGATTGCAAAAAAAACTTTTGAGATTGGAGATTTGAGGACCGGCGTTTATTTGCTGAAAGAATGCGGAGATGCAGCTGAATTAAAAAATAAAAACAGAATTGAAGAGAATGAAGCGAATGAAGCAATGAATAAATTGGATGAATTCAAAACAAAGAATGATGATGATTTGAAAGAAGACTTAAATGAAATATTAATGCTGATAAAAAATAACAACAACAAATCAAGCTCTGAATTGTTTGATATCTACGGAAAAGGTTCGTATAAGACATTCAAGAGAAGATTGGATGAACTGGAAAAAAATAAGTTTATTTCAATGAAAGAAGTTCATTTAGGGGCTGGCGGAAGACAGTATATCATAAGCTACGGAAGTTTAAAGAAATTGGATGAATTTTAAATGTATTCTGCTGGTTGAATTTTATTTGTATTTGGAGTAAGTTATGAACTTTTTATATTAGAATAAAAAAAGAAAAAAATTAATTTGTTGGTGCCTTCATATCAGCATAATGAAGCACGACTCTGACTCCAAAGCCATCCTGATCCATTACCTGGCTGTTTGTTGATAAAACTAGACTGTCTGAATCCTCATTGGCAACGAACAGCCAGGTAA
>Ga0209542_10010951_pt1 | contig 16206 bp, 15 predicted proteins | sample RifCSPhighO2_01_FD_184028 | JGI IMG/M metagenome (GOLD analysis project Ga0209542, IMG submission 184028) | Soil microbial communities from Rifle, Colorado - Rifle CSP2_plank highO2_0.1 (SPAdes) (version 2) | ecosystem: Environmental > Terrestrial > Deep subsurface > Rock core/Sediment ... | reverse complement strand
TGGGCGAGCGAACCCCCCGTCTCAAAATTCAGAGTTCGTATCTAGTTTCTTGGCTCCGCGGGTAGGATTCGAACCTACGACCAAGCGCTTAACAGGCGCCTGCGCTACCACTGCGCCACCGCGGAATATTAAAAAAGCATATCAGAAAAATGACCTGAATCAAGGCGCCTATGTTAGAATAGGTGAGTGAAATTCAATCTATACGGCAAACTGAAACATCTTTCTCCCCGCGCGAGTCTGATCATTGCCTCAATCAGCGGTTTGGTGTTGGTGGGCTCTATCGGTTATGGCGTTTACAGTTACAATGATTTACATAAGAAGAATCTCGATATTCTTTCAATACTGCTTTCGGAATCGGCAGATACTTGGCGGAGGAATCACGAACTTTTGGTAGAAACGAGAGAACAACAGTCGATCATTGATGCCTTTCAGGGTCAAATTTCGGAAATCGGCAGTACCGTCGGGGTGCTTGAAAAATTAAGCAAGACTGACGAGGAACTTCTTCAGAAATATTCCAAGGTCTATTTTCTAAACGAGAATTATCGTCCTTCGCAACTTGCCGCGATAGACAAGAAGTATCTCTACGAAAAAGACGACGCTTATATCCACGCTCAAGTTCTGCTGTATCTCAAAAAACTGCTTGAAGCCGCGCAGGCAGATGACATCGAGTTACTCATTGCTTCCGCCTTCCGTTCCTTTGAAACTCAAGCGTCTTTGAAAGCCGGATACAAAGTGACGTATGGCGCAGGCACGGCCAACCAATTTTCCGCCGACCAAGGGTATTCGGAACACCAATTGGGCACTGCCGTAGATTTCACCACACCCGTGGTTGGCGGAGCGTTCTCGAAATTTGAGTCGGATCCGGCCTACGCATGGCTGACGAATAACACCCATAAATATGGTTTTACACTTTCTTATCCGGACAAGAACATCTATTACAAGTTTGAGCCCTGGCATTGGAGATTTGTCGGAGTAGCTTTGGCCACGAGACTTTTTGTTGATAAGGAGTATTTCTATGATCTGGGCCAGCGCGAGATAGACCAGTATTTAATCAAATTATTTGACTAATCGGCGAGGGAGAAACGAGGTATAATAAGAGGGGGTTTAGAAAATAACAAACTATTATGAACCAGAAAACTTTTCATTCTGTGGTGGGAATTCTGTTTCTGATCATCGCGGTGCTTCACGCCCTTAGACTGCTCTACGGCTGGCCGGCTGTCATTGGTACCTTTGTCGTGCCAATGTGGGCCAGCTGGGTTGCGGTGGTGGTCGCGGGCACTCTATCGTACCACGGATTAAAAAAGAGATAATCTTATCTGTTCATGAAAATAAACATCAAAGCCACGGGCATAGAATTGACCCGAGCCATTTCGGATTATGCCTATAAGAAAGTTGCTTCCATTGAAAAATATCTGGATAGGAAAAGCGATCCGGACGTTATCGCCCAAGTCGAGGTAGGTAAGAACACCCGGCATCACAAAACCGGCAATGTTTTCCGCGCGGAGGTGCATGTTACCGGCGTCAGCTTGGATTTATATGCCGTATCGGAAACGGAGGATCTTTACGCGGCTATCGATATGGTCAGGGACGAGATCGTACACAATGCGGTGCAATTGAAAGGTAAGCGGGAAACACTGGCTCGTAGGGGCGCAAAAATGATGAAAAATATCGTGAAGGGCATTACCGACAGATTTCAGAAAAGATTCTAGATTAATTGCCTCGCAGGAAATCCTGCCAGTCCATTTCTTTTTTGCCGGCTGGGATGACGCGGGTGGGATGGAACTGGCCGTCTCTGACCACCGCATCCTTCACTATCACTCTAATCTCTTTGCCTCTCTTATTTTTGAAGAAGAAATAAGCGCCCGGCCAAGCGCTGTATGCCAGGACTTTGCGTAAATTTTCCTCTGCCGGGTGATCCAGATCAAGGAGCCCGTCTTCTTTGCTAATCAATTTAGTGTAGCTTGATTGACTGTGATCTTGTGGCCTTTCTGTAATCTTGCCGCCCACCCATTTTGCAAGCAGTACTCCGAGAACCTTGCCGCCCGCTCGACCTAGTTTTTCTTCCACTGCTTCGTAATAGTCCGGCCAGGGGGTGATACGCATTCTGGCCTGCGCGAGTATCGGCCCATGGTCCATTTCTTCATCCATTCTGATGATGGTTATTCCCGGTACCGTATCTTTGTCGAGGATAGTATTTTGAATTGGCGCCGGACCGCGCAGTTGCGGCAGAAGCGAGGGATGTACGTTGAGTGTATGATGTTTAGGCAACTCAATTATTTCTTTCGGCAAGATTTTGCCGAATGACGCCACCACAAATACTGCCGCGTTCGCCTTTTTCAATTTCTCCACCGGCAGAGGTTCCTTGGCTGAAGTGATGTTGAGGAGAGGGGAGTATCCCGCGGCTTTGAGTTCCTCGAGGACATAACCGGAGAATCGGGAACTGCCGAAGAAGACAAACTTAGGATGTTCTGCTGGGGGTATGTTTTGGATATGTTTGGCCTTATCGATGAAAAGTACGCCATTCAGGTGGTCTGTCTCGTGTTGGAAAATCTGCGCCAAGAGTCCGGATGCTCCTCTTTCAAACCGCTGGCCGGTCTCGTTGTACGCTCTCAATGTGACTTTCTCGCTTCTATTCACTTTTCCGTAGAGCCAGCGGACAGACAGACAACCTTCTTCCACGCGCCTCTTTTTCTTTGACGCTTTAATGATTTCCGGGTTGATGAACACTAAGTCATTCAATTCCTTATGTTCGTCGGTTTTTTTAGCCCTGCTGGACCAAGCAACGGCTCTGCCGCTCACGACAAACATCCGTAAACTCTCTCCGATTTGCGGCGCGGCAATGGCCACTCCGTCATCTTCCCCATGCAGGGCGTCCTTCATGCGGCGCAACGCCTTCCCAATCTCTTTCGATGTGATGCTTTTGAGAGGCACAGGATTAGCTACTTCTCTAAGCACTGGGGCATTCTTTTGTAGGATTTTAGTTTTTTTCATCTCACTTTAAGACTGCCAAAAAAACAGCGGGAGAAATTTGAACTTTGGGAGCATCTTTTCAATAGGTATGCCATGTCCTCAAGGGAGAGATGGGATGTTTTGACCCCTATGGCTCTCATGGGCAACTTCTTCATGTCTGATGCCCTTCTTTCGACATTGATGCGCCTATGAAATTCGTCGAGCATTTTAAGGCGCGGATGCTTGAAGAGCCCTTTAACATTGAGATTTTTTAGATTTTCGTCAAGGGATTTCACGATAGAACTATAGTATCATAGTGCTGTCGGCAAATTTTCATGGCGAAAAAACTTGGCATCGACCTCGGTACTACTAATATTCTGGTCTTTGTGCCCGGCAAGGGCATTGTTCTAAACGAGCCATCAGTGGTGGCGGTCTCCGAAGATAATAGGATTCTGGCCATCGGCACGGAGGCGAGGACCATGATTGGCCGAACGCCGGATAATATCATTGCCTACCGGCCGATGAAAGACGGGGTCATCGCGGACTATCGAGTGACCGAGGCGATGCTGCGCTATTACATCAACAAGGCGCTTGGCCGGTGGAATATTTTTAAACCGGACGTGTTAATCTCGGTGCCGGCGGGAGTCACTTCTACCGAAAGGCGAGCCGTGGTCGAGGCGGCTGTCAAAGCGGGAGCGAAGAATGCCTACGTGGTGAAGGAACCGATTCTCGCCGCCATCGGCGCCGGCATTTCCATTCAGGAAGCGGCGGGACATATGATTGTGGATATCGGCGGGGGCACGACGGACGTGGCGGTTATTTCTCTCGGAGGTATTGTGGCTTCCACTTCCGTCAAAGTGGCCGGCAATAAAATCGATGCCGCCATCGCCGATTACATCAAGAAAAATTTTAACCTGGTCATCGGAGACAAAACAGCGGAGGACATTAAAATCACCATCGGTTCTGCCATTCCGCTCGATGAGGAATTGACCATGTCCGTGAAGGGGAGAGATTTCGTACTCGGCTTGCCGCGCACTATCGAAGTGAAGACGAACGAAGTGGTCAAAGCCATGTCCAAAGAACTGCGCGAAATGACCAAGGCGGTTAAAGAAGTACTGCAGGAAACGCCTCCCGAACTTTCCTCTGACATCATCGACCGGGGCATTATCATGACCGGCGGTTCGAGTCAGTTGCGCAATTTTCCGGAACTGATGTTTCGCCGTACCGGAGTGAAGTCGGTCATGGCCAAAGACGCGTATTATTGTGTCGCTAAAGGCACCGGTGTCGCCTTGGAACATTTGAATACTTACAAGAAATCAATCATTGCCAAGAGATAATGTGTCTCAAATGGGTCCGATCACTTTTTCGATACAAAAAGAATTACCAGGCGCTTTGGGGAGAGCAGGGGAACTTGAGACTCCGCATGGCGTGATACATACTCCTGCTTTTGTGGCAGTTGGTACGAAAGCTTCGGTCAAGGCGCTCACTCCGGAACAAATAAAAAGCACGGGCGCGGAGGTGGTGTTGGCCAACACATATCATCTTTACCTCGAACCAGGCGCGGAACGAGTAAAAAGTTTTGGCGGGTTACACAAGTTTATGAATTGGTCGGGTCCCTTAATGACCGATTCCGGCGGTTTCCAAGTTTTTTCCCTCGGGGCGGCTTATGGCAAGGAACTTTCCAAAATTACTAAAATTACCGACCCGTCGCAGATGATTGCCGAGCGTTCCCTTGACTCTGAAATACCTCGGCTCGTGACCATTGGCGCTGACGGAGTTTCTTTTCGTTCTCACTCGGACGGTTCTCTTCACTACATCACGCCGGAGAAATCAATCGAAATCCAGCACAATCTCGGCGCCAACATTATCTTTGCCTTTGATGAGTGCACTTCTCCCGCGGAAGATTTTCGCTATCAGGAAGAAGCTCTGGAACGGACGCACCGCTGGGCCGAGAGATCGCTTAAGCATCACCAAAGGTTAAACCTTGAGAACCCCAAAGGTTTAACCTTTGGTTTAACCTTTGGACCAGCTCTTTTCGGTATTGTCCAAGGCGGTAGGGAAGAATCTTTACGCAAGAGATCGGCGGAGTTTATCGGCAATCTTGGGTTTGACGGTTTTGGTATCGGTGGTTCGTTTGCCAAGGAAGACATGGAAACCGCCGTGAAGTGGGTTAATGAAAGTTTACCAAAAGATAAACCGAGGCATCTCTTAGGGATAGGTGAACCGGAGGATTTGTTTATGGGAGTGGAAAATGGTGTGGACTTGTTCGACTGTGTCGCGCCGACGCGCAATGGCCGCGGCGGAACGCTCTATACCTCGAGGGGGAAAATAAATATCAGAAATGCTGAATTCAGAGACGATACCGGACCAATTGATGAAACCTGTAATTGTCCAGTTTGCCAGGGTGTCAACGTGGCAGGTCGACACCCTTACACTCGTGGCTATCTTTGTCATTTATACCGCGCGCATGAAATGCTCGGCGGTACTCTCGGCTCCATGCACAATCTCTATTTCATAATAAACCTCGTCAAACGCATGCGTGAGCATATCTTGACCGACACTTTTACCGAATTTAAGAAAGAGTTTCTGAAGGTGTATCATGGCTAAATGTCAGTTTTCAAGATAAGTAGTGGATTCAAACCGGCCGGTGACCAGCCGAAAGCCATTAAGCAACTCATCGACGGGGTAAAATCCGGTATGCGTTATCAGACTCTTCTAGGCGTAACCGGTTCCGGCAAGACTTTCACTGTCGCCAATGTCATAGGAAAAATCGGCAAACCGACCCTGGTTATCGCGCACAACAAAACACTGGCCGCTCAACTGGCGCAGGAATACCGGGAATTCTTTCCGAACAACGCTGTTCACTACTTTGTTTCCTATTATGATTTCTACCAACCAGAAGCCTACTTACCGATCACTGATACTTATATCGAGAAGGAGGCGATGATTAATGAAGAGATCGAGCGTCTGCGGCACGCCTCAACCCAGGCGCTCCTGACCCGCAAAGATGTCATTATCGTGGCCTCGGTGTCCTGCATCTACGGCCTCGGTAATCCGGCAGAATACGAGAAGGTGAATCTTAAATTACAATTCGCGCAATATGTGTCGCGTTCCGATCTAATCCGCAATCTTGTAGACATCCACTTTACCCGTACTAACGCAGATGTAAACCCGGGCAATTTTCGCGCGCTTGGGAATGCGATAGAGATCATGCCAGTTTCCGAGCGCATGATCTACAGAATCGAGATCGAGAACGAGAGAATTCAAAAGATTCTAAAGATAGATCCGATATCGCGGGTAGTGATCAAGGAATTGGAAGTATTCTACCTCTTTCCCGCCAAGCATTTCGTCACTGGCAGTGAGGATGCCAAGCATGCATTAGAGAGTATTAAAGAGGAGCTTACGGAACAACTTAAAGTTTTGAATAAAGAAGGTAAATTACTCGAAGCAGAAAGACTGAAAAGGCGCACGACCTACGACCTAGCCATGATCCGTGAGATCGGCTATACCAACGGCATCGAAAATTACTCGAGACATTTCTCTGGTAAAGCTTCTGGTGAGGCACCGTATACTCTGCTTGATTATTTCCCTAAAAAATCTGATGGCGGTCCTGATTTCTTGACTATCATAGATGAATCGCATGTGACAGTACCGCAAATTGGCGGGATGTATGCTGGAGATAAGTCACGTAAGGATGTACTCATTGAACACGGTTTCAGATTACCCTCCGCTCGTGACAATCGTCCACTGCGTTTTGAAGAATTTGAAGAACGGGTGGGACAGATAATTTTTACCAGTGCCACGCCAGCCGCGTATGAAAGGGAATGTAGCGGACAGATCGTAGAACAAGTGATTCGACCGACTGGGTTGGTTGATCCACAGGTCTCGGTGAAGCCCATACAATCTAAGGGTGAGTATAAGGGTCAAATTTATGATTTTATAAAAGAAGCGGAAAAGTCTATAGAGAAAGGTGGGCGCGTCATTGCTACCACTTTGACCAAAAAGATGGCCGAAGATTTATCGGAGTTTTTGAAAGAGAAAAAAATAAATGCCCGATATCTACACAGTGAGATCAAGACCATAGAGAGAATAGAAATTCTTACTGACTTCCGACGAGGGGAATTCGACTGTTTGGTCGGTGTTAACCTCTTGAGGGAGGGTTTGGATTTACCCGAGGTCACTTTGATAGGAATATTAGATGCGGATAAAGAAGGTTTCTTGCGTTCGGATACTGCTCTGATCCAGATTATCGGGCGGGCGGCGCGCAATATTGAAGGCAAGGTTATCCTCTACGCCGATACCGTTACCGGTTCGATGGAGCGGGCAATCAGCGAGACGGCGCGCCGCCGCACCATACAGACTGCTTATAACAAAGCACACGGCATTACTCCGAAAACCATCGTCAAGAAAATCAAGGATATTACCGACACTCTGGATCGGGAACATCATCAGGCGGTCAATCTGTTACTCGAGACTGACGAAAAGCTCTTTGCCAAAAGTCCCAAGAAATTGATCAAAGTTAAAAAGAAAGAAATGGAAGAAGCGGTGCGCGATCTAGACTTTGAATCGGCCGCCATCTTGCGGGACGAGATCCGATCCTTGAACAGTAAATTGTCCGGCATGTTATAATGAAACGGTTATCAGTAACTTACTTTAATTTATGTCACTTAGAGCACAAGTCGGTATCAGCGAAGGGGAAGACGCCTACACAGTCGGAGCGAATGCTTGCCAGGATGCAATGAGCAAACTGGGGGAAAGTAACGCAGATTTGGTCATAGTCTTTTCTTCCGTCAAATATGACCAGGAGAGAATGCTTGCCGGAGTGCGTTCGGTAAGCAAAGAAACGCTTCTCGTAGGGTCCTCGACTGCCGGGGAGATTACCACCGAAGGTCCGGCCACCAGACCTTCAGTAGCCGTGATGCTTCTGAAATCTCGAGAAATCAAATTTTATGCCGCGGTTGGAGAAAATATCGCCGCCGACGCTCGCTTGGCCGGGAAGTTGGCGGCCGATGAAGTCAAAAGACTCGCCGGAGGCAAGCTCAACGCCTTTATGATGATTCCCGATGTTTTGGTTGGCAACGGCGCGGATATTGTGCGAGGGGTGCTTGACTCTCTAGGCGAGCATTTCCCGGTTGTCGGCGGTGCCTCCGGAGATGATTTTAAATTTGTAAAAACTTACCAGTACCTTAACGATAAGGCGTATTCCGGCGCGATGGTTGGTCTCGGCCTGGTCGGGGACTTCAAGATCGGCATTGGCGTCAAGCATGGCTGGTTGCCGGTAGGCAACCCCATGAAGGTTACCAAATCAGCCGGCGCGGTGCTCCATGAGCTTGACGGCAAGCCGGCCATTAATATCTATCGAGATTATTTCGGCGAGGAAGAAGCCAAAAAACTGCAAGAAGAAACTTTAGCCAGGCTGGCCATCACCTATCCTCTGGGCATGGTCGTGGCCGGTTCGGATGAGATGCTCATCAGAGATCCGATTACCGTGGACAAGAACGGTTCCATTACCTGCGCCGCCGAAATTCCGGAAGGTTCCGAGATACGCTTGATGGTCGGTTCCCGGGAAGAAGCGGTCAAAGTGGCAAAAGTGGCGGCGGAAAAAGCGGTAGAACAACTTGACGGCCTCTCTCCTAAAGCGGTGATTATCTTCAACTGCATCGCTCGTAATAAGCTTTTCGGCGAGCATTCAGGCGAAGAGATTGATGCCATTCAGGAAATAGTTGGAGTCAAAACGCCTCTGATCGGTTTCTACACTTACGGAGAACAGGCGCCTCTGGGCGGAGAAGTCAGAAATCTCGCTAAGTGCAATCCGGCCTTCCACAATGAAACCGTCGTCATCGCTGTCTTAGCCGGATAATATTCAGTTCGCGTCTTATATAATGTCTGATATCGATGTAGAAAAATTGCAAAAAGCGGTTTTAGACCAGCAAAATGCCGCCAAGATGCTTATCCGTCGGGACTTGGAATTGACCAGAGCCAATGAAAGACTGCACGAACTTGATCAAGCCAAATCAGATTTCATCTCCATCGTAGCTCACCAGTTGAGAACTCCGCTCTCCGGAGTCAAATGGACTCTCAACATGGTCTTGGGAGATACTTTAGGGCCGCTCACTAACGAGCAAAGGTCTTTTTTAATGAAGTGCTATGAAAGCAATGAACGCATGATTATCTTGATCAACGACATGTTGGGTGCCGATCGTATTGATTCAGACAAACTGAAGTACCGCTTCGTTCCGACGCAAATCTTCGACCTCTTGGACAACGTGCTCTTCGAAATGACTTCTCTTGTCACCAAGAGGAAATTGCAAATGTCTTTCATCAATAAAGATAGAAATCTGCCCAAGGTGTTTATTGACCTTGGGCAAATGCGCGCCGTGCTCCAAAACCTTTTAGAAAATGCCGTTAGATACACTCTTCCGGGGGGTAAGATTGAGATAAGATTTCAGGTTAGAGAAAAATTTTTAGAGATATCAATCAAGGATGACGGCATCGGCATTCTAGAGGAGGACGAGAAGAACATATTCAAACGTTTTTTTAGAGCTAGAAATGCCATCAAAATGGAAACTGACGGTTCCGGTCTAGGTTTATTCATTGCGAAAGGGATCATCGAGAAGCATGGAGGGAAAATCTGGTTTGAGTCTAGAGAGGGGGAGGGGACGACCTTCAGTTTCACTGTTCCCATTTCCGAATAATTTGTTATCATAACCACTATGAAAAGTATATTGATTATAGAAGACGACGTTTTCCTTGGGGATGTTCTTCTCGAAAGATTAAAAAAAGAAGATTTTAGAGTTTATCTCTCTCGCGACGGTGTGGAAGGTTTGGAAAAAATTAAAAAACTTAAACCGGACCTTATTTTGCTGGACATTATTCTACCCAACATGAATGGCTATGAAATACTGGAGGCCAAACAAAAAGATCCCGAAATTGAAAAAATTCCGGTGATTGTCATTTCTAACTCCGGCCAGCCGGTTGAGATCAACAGAGCGCTCGAGCTGGGAGTTAAGGATTATTTTGTCAAAGCGCAATTTGATCCGGAAGAAGTCTTGGTTAAGGTCAGAGCTTTTCTCAAGAACAACAGTGTGCAAGAAAGCGAATCTGCGGGCGGCGAGAGCCTAAAACCCCTCTCCGGTCAATTGATAGGCAAGAAAATAATGTTGGTGGAAGACGACAGCTTCCTTAGCGATATCATTGCTCGTAAACTTTCCGCTGAAAAATGTCTTCTAGCCCACGCCAAGGACGCCGAGGAAGCCCTCGGCATGGTAGAGAAGGAGATGCCGGACATGATCCTTCTCGACATTCTTCTGCCTGGCAAGAGTGGCTTTGAGCTTCTGGAGAGCTTGAAAGGAAATCCTAAGGTCAAGAACATTCCAGTCGTTCTCCTCTCCAACCTCGGACAGAAAAGTGATATTGAGAAGGGCAAAAAACTGGGGGCTGTACGTTTTCTCATCAAGGCGACTCTTAGCCTTGACGAAGTTATTGGTCAGATAGAGGAAGTTCTCACTGAAACCAAAAAATAGTAGCGGAGGGATTTTATAAAAAAGTAGAACGGCAATCTCAGGTGATTGTTGTTATTCCATTGTATAATATATAACATACAATATATTGTATGTTATGTTTGGACGATATTTTCAATAGGAAATTTGAAGTGTACTTCTAGCCGTGGTAACATGGGTGTTACCACCCTATGGCCCAGCTCGGGGTGTCTTTCCGTTATGGATAAAAAAGATTCAAAAGAGGATTTAATCGTAGTAAAAGGGGCGCGGACGCATAATCTTAAAAACATTACCGTCGAGATACCGCGCGGCAAGATGGTCGTTTTTACCGGCCTGTCCGGTTCGGGCAAGTCTTCGCTTGCCTTCGATACCATCTTTGCCGAAGGACAGAGACGCTATGTGGAATCGCTCTCTTCTTATGCCAGACAATTCTTGCGTCAAATGCAGAAGCCGGATGCGGATGAGATTACCGGTCTCTCACCGGCCATTTCCATCGATCAGAAAAGTCGTTCGAACAATCCGCGTTCAACTGTAGCGACCATCACTGAAATTTATGATTATCTGCGCATACTCTACGCGCGTATCGGCCGACCACATTGTTTAGTTTGTGGTCATGAAATCAAGAAGCTCTCGAATGAAGAAATCAAAGATTTCGTATTGGAAAAGATTACCGACAAAGTTGGACTGCTTGAAATTTTCTCTCCTATTGTCCGTGGCAGGAAGGGCGAATATTACCAGCTTCTCTACGACCTTTTGGGCAAGGGTTATAGCGAAGTTCTGGTGGATGGTGTGAAAAAGTCGCTTCGGGAACGGATTATTTTAACCAAGACCAAGAAACACGAGATCTCGGTCTTAGTAGACTCTATCAATCTGGCCGAATTCAAAACAGATGAAAAAAATGCCAATGAACGGCTAGCCGAAGCGATAGAAAAAGCGATTAGCGAGTCAGATGGGCTTTTAGTAGCACGCTTCAAAGATGCAGAATTTCTAATGTCGGCCAAATGGGCATGCCCCAAAGACGGCTTTTCCTTTCCGGAAATAGAACCGCGGCTATTTTCCTTCAATTCTCCCTATGGCGCTTGTCCAGAGTGTAACGGTTTAGGCACCAAATATTTATTTGGCAGTGAACCCTGCGAGCTCTGTCAGGGTAATCGTCTTCGCAAAGAGGCCCTGAACATTCTTGTTGGAGGAAAATCCATCGTGGAACTTACCGCGCTTTCGATCCAAGACTGTGACGGGTTTTTCAAAAAGCTCAAATTGACTAACCGTGAGAAAAATATTTCTAAAGTGGTCGCAAAAGAAATAGAAGCGCGCCTTTCCTTCATGCTTGATGTTGGTATCGAGTATCTGGCCTTGGATCGCAGAGCGCACACGCTTTCAGGCGGGGAGGCGCAACGTATCCGTCTGGCTAGTCAGCTTGGTTCGGGTCTCGTCGGCGCGCTTTATGTTCTCGACGAGCCCACCATCGGTCTCCACGCGCGGGACAATGCTCGTTTGATCAAGACACTTCACAATCTGCGTGATCTTGGCAATACCATTATCGTAGTCGAGCACGACGAAGAGACTATTTACGCCTCGGACTATTTGGTTGACATCGGTCCGGGGGCCGGTGTCCACGGCGGCGAAGTGGTGGTGGCAGATTATCTTGAGCCGCTTCTTTTATCGAAGAAAAATGAGAGCCAGTCCTTGACTCTCTCATATCTGCGCGGCGAGAAAAAGATTAAACTGCCCGAGAAACGCCGAGGCGCCGAGAAAGGTAAGATCGCTATCCGCGCCGGCCAAGTCTTCAATATCAAACACCTCAATGTCAATATCCCGCTCGGCCGACTGGTGGCAGTGACCGGCGTCTCCGGATCGGGCAAATCCTCGTTTGTCTACGAGATTCTACACAAAAATCTCCAAGCTCGACTAGATCGGCGTTACCGAAGTGCCAAGACTCATAATTGCCAATCTTTTGAGGGTGTGGAATATCTAGGTCGCTCGATTTTGATAGACCAGTCACCGATCGGCCGTACTCCGCGCTCGAATCCCGCCACTTATACCGGCGCCTTTACTTTTGTCCGGGAACTTTTTGCCGAAACGGCGGAAGCGCGGGCGCGTGGCTGGAGAGCCAACAGATTTTCTTTTAACGTCAAAGGAGGTCGATGCGAAACTTGTCAGGGCAACGGCACGATCGAAGTGGAGATGCATTTCCTGCCGACCGTTTATGTGCCGTGCGATGTCTGCAACGGCAAGCGCTTCATGAAAGAAACTCTTGAGATAAAATACAGTAAGAAAAACATTCATGATGTTTTGGAGATGACGGTTGAAGAGTCGCTGGTGTTCTTTGAGGATATCCCAGCCATTGCCGACAGGTTAAAATGTCTCAATGATGTCGGATTGGGTTATCTGGCGCTTGGCCAGTCGGCGACCACACTCTCGGGCGGTGAGGCGCAGAGAGTGAAAATTGCTTCCGAGCTCTACCGTCCACATCTCGAGAAGACCATTTATCTTCTCGATGAGCCGACCATCGGTCTTCATTACGAAGATGTGAAAAAATTAATTGAAATTCTACAAAAATTAGTGGACAAGGGTAATACTGTCGTGGTTATTGAGCACAATCTCGATTTTATAAAAAGCGCCGACCATGTGCTTGATATTGGCCCGGAAGCCGGGGATGAAGGAGGTAGACTGGTGGCTCAAGGCACTCCAGAAGAAGTGGCCAATACTGATACCCACACTGGCAGATACTTGCGTAAAATATTACGCAAGAAATAAATCACAAATTACAAGCACCAAATCACGAACAATATCGAAATCCTAATATCGAAAAAATGAAACGTAATGGCGCCGTGGGACAAGTCCCCACGGCGCCACGGCCTCAATGCCTCACGTGCTGAAGATCTCGTCCACCTCCCGCTTGGTTATGAATGACTTCTTGCAGATCCAGCATTTTCCTAATTGGTAATTGCGATACTCCACTACTCCTCCGCCATCGTGGGGACACTGATTCTGTACTGTGTCGAGGGCGATCTTGAGGCTCGATATTTCGGCCTCATGACCCTTGATCTGCGTTGTCAAAAGCGTCGCCAGATCTCGAGTCTCTTCAGTCGTCCACCGTGCCTGCAGTCCTCCGTCTTTAGTCATGACATAATGCATTTGGAGTCCTCCTTGATTCATGTTGTACAGCCTGTCTGACTCGAATACTATACTCACCATATGAATAGTCAAGACTTAAAAAAATTTAACCTGCCGGATGCCCCTGGGGTGTACCTTTTCCTTGGGAAGAATAGAAAAATTCTCTATATAGGCAAAGCTACCAGTCTCAAGGATCGGGTTAAAAGTTATATGTCAAAGACCGTCTTTGACACTAGGGGACCACTGATTGCTAGGATGCTTGAAGAGGCGAGAAAGGTTGAGTTTATTCAAACTGATTCCGTACTCGAAGCCTTGCTTCTCGAAGCGAATGAGATCAAAAAGCATCAGCCAGTTTATAATTCCAAAGAAAAGGACGACAAGAGCTACAACTATGTCACTATTATTGAAGAAGATTTCCCGCGGGTATTAGTCACTCGCGGTTTTGGTACATACGGACCGTTTCCTCACGGAGGAGAATTGAAGGAAGCTCTCAAAATTGCCCGCAAAATTTTCCCGTACCGCGATAAGTGTGCACCCAATCAGGGCAGAGCGTGTTTCAACGCGCAGATCGGTCTCTGTCCCGGCGTTTGCGCTGGTCGGATTTCAAAAAAGGATTATAGGAAAGTTATTCGCCACCTCCGCCTATTTTTCGAAGCTAAAAAGACTGAACTCATAAAGTCTCTTGAGAAAGAGATGAGACTTTTTGCTAGAGCACAGAAATTTGAAGAGGCGGAGAAGGTCAAAAAACAAATCTTCGCTCTCGAGCATATTCAAGACATTGCAATTCTGAAGCATGACCTAGAAGCTAGCACCAAGAACCTAGAAGCTAACTTTAGAATCGAGGCTTATGACGTTGCTCATATTTCTGGGACGAATGTCGTGGGTGTGATGGCAGTGGTCGAAGACGGAGAATTAGCGCAAAGTCAGTATAGAAAATTTAGAATTCGTGATGATCAAAATAATGACACGGCCAACTTGAAAGAGGTCCTTACGAGAAGACTCACTCATCCGGAGTGGAGATTTCCTAATCTTGTAGTCGTAGATGGGGGGAAGGGGCAGATCAACGTCACCAAGGAAGTTCTAGGGAAAGTTGGTTTGGATATCGCTGTGGTCTCTGTAGTCAAAGATGAGAAGCACAAAGCCCGAGAAATACTTGGTATAAAAGGTCTGACCTTAAACGCGAATTCTCAAGGTCAGACCTTGGGGAAGTCTATCCTTCTTGCCAACTCGGAAGCGCATCGCTTCGCTATTAGTTATCATAGGAAACTGCGTGGAAAAGGATTTAGAGTATAATATACTTTACTCATGACTCTTTCTTCCAAGATTATGGTAGCAGTTCTACGCGGCGGTCCCTCTAGCGGCTACGAAAGTTCTCTTAAAACGGGTGAACACATTCTCTCGACTCTGCGGGATATGTCGGAGGTCTACGAGCCGGTGGATATTCTGATCTCTAAAGACGGACAATGGCATCGTGGAGGACTGGTGTACGAGCCGCATCGCGCTCTGGAGTACTCTGACGTGGTCTGGAATGCGCTTCATGGTTCGTACGGAGAAGATGGTCAGGTCCAGAAATTACTCGAGGGTTTGCAAATTCCCTTTACCGGTTCAAGTGCCGTATCCTCAATGTTTGCGATGAACAAGGACATGGCGAAAGTTCTTTATCGCCAGCACGCACTTCTCTCTCCAGAGTCAAGCATCATTACCGAAGAAGATTTTGACGACAATCGTCTTATTCATATTTTCCGGACCTATTTGCATCCGGTAGTGGTCAAACCCGCTCTCGGTGCCGCAAGTCTCGGTATACGCTTAGCCCATACTTTTCAGGAACTTAAAGAAGCGGTCAAGGCGACATTCAGTCATTCTCGGAGAGCTTTGGTGGAAGAACATGTGCGAGGGGTAGAGGCTAGCTGTGTCGTCATCGAGAAGGCGAAAGGGGAGAATCTCTATGCTTTAGTGCCAACAAGCAAAAATACAACAGAACAAAATAAACGTATAGAGGAGATGTCCAAGGTGGCGCATGAGGCTCTCGGTCTGCGACACTATTCTAATTCCAATTTCATTCTTACCCCTAAGGGCAAAATTTATATCCTTGAGACAAATTCTCTACCTGTTTTCCATAAGGATTCTCTGCTAGATCAATCGCTTCACGCTACCGGCTGGCGTCCTCGCGATTTCATTGACCACATCATCAGACTTGCTATGTGATGAGTCAGGATTTGACAGAGCGCGTTGAATTTAGATACACTCTTAGTAGAATCTCGGCGGGGGAAAGTAGCGCACTCTATCAAGAAGCGGGGGAAAAAATGACGGCCGTCATGAACAGAAGCACTGTTCCCGCTGTTCCCAGTCAGGTCTGCATCGCCTGCTTCATAGCTCTCGGCTCGGTTGAGAAGTCGGTACAGGGTATGCGCGGCCTCAAGGAGGGGCCGAAACACGAGCAATGTGCCACGTCGGCGGAGAGGCGTCTGATGATGTATCGGCAGGCGACGACGAACGGGAACGGAGCTTCAGCCCAGCAGACGTGAAGAAATGCGAGCCGCAGACACTTCGACGAAAGGAGGAAAGTAGCTAAGAAAATGGCTCGTCGCACCCCCGCCGAGCCAGAGGCAGTGACCCAAGTACAAGGCCGCTGCCGGCCCCG
>Ga0209542_10010950_pt1 | contig 16206 bp, 16 predicted proteins | sample RifCSPhighO2_01_FD_184028 | JGI IMG/M metagenome (GOLD analysis project Ga0209542, IMG submission 184028) | Soil microbial communities from Rifle, Colorado - Rifle CSP2_plank highO2_0.1 (SPAdes) (version 2) | ecosystem: Environmental > Terrestrial > Deep subsurface > Rock core/Sediment ... | reverse complement strand
CACGAGCGCGAGCGAAAGCCATCCCGCCGTCATTACTTCGACGAGAATACGGAAGGCGAAGTTTTTCCCCGTGATGAAGGGAAAGAAAAGAGACGTCGGCACCAAAAAAGGAATGAGCGTGAGGAGAAATATAGAAGTGAGGACGGTCCGGCGGAGTGTCTTCTCAAGTACCATGGCGGTATTGTATCACCCGCGTCGCCGTTTTATAGAAGCAACGCGACCGTGGTCATCCTCAAGGCGCACGATGTCTTCTTCGTCGAATGCCCCGTAGGCGACTTCGACAACGACACCGCCCTTTTTGGACGAGAGCCGATGTATTTGTTTTTTCCCGACGCGGAATACCTCCCCTTTCCGGAGCGGAATCGTTAGGATTTTCTTGCCCTCATGTACGGTTGCGGCCGCGTCGCCTTCGACAAGCAGCCACCACTCTTCGCGATGATGATGGTACTGCAAGCTCAATCGCTTATTCGGCTTTATATAAATGGTCTTAAGATTCCATTCGCTCCCCTCATCCCATCCGTAATACTCTCCCCACGGACGGACAGACTTCGAAGCGGGACGGCGTGAATTGCTTATCATCCAAGAAGATGACTGTACTTTGCCACCCTGCCCCACATTGAAAACCATTTTGATGCCGAGCTTCTTGCAGAGAGCGACCTCGGGGACGTTCTTCGAGAATCTGTCGCCGCCGTTCGCGAAAATATCGGGCTGTACCTTTGCGAGTGTACGGGAAACACTTTTGTCGGTATCGTCTTTTGTGTGGTCGGTGAAGACGACCTTGTCGACAAACGGCAGGTGCCCGATAATCTCGGCGCGCTCTTTCTGCGGCATGAAGGTAAAGCCCTTTTTCATGCGCAGCCAATGGTCGTTGTTCATGATAACGACGAGCTTGTCGCCGAGCTCCCGGGCCTCGCGGAACATGCGCACATGCCCGATGTGCAAAGGATCGAATCCCCCTGAGACGGCTACCCACCTCACCTTCCCCTTTTTCATGCAGCCACCATAGCACAGATGAAATCAGGGCGATATCGTCGGCGTCTTTTGCACGACGGTGCTGTTGATTGCCACGAGATCCGGACGCCGTTTCAAAAACGCGACCACGTCTTTCGGGGAAAAATCCGGGTTCTCCGGATAGAGCGCGTCGTACACGGCGGAGATAAGCTTGTAGTCTTCAATCGTATCCAGTGTGAGACGCAATTCCGGCCAGCGCATGTCGCCTTCGGCTTCCCAGTCGGCATGTGTAAATTGCCCGGGATGAGTGCGGATGGAATATCCCGCATGCTCGCGATACGCGGGATCGGTATCGTTTTTCTCCGCCGTGCAGAGTGTGGCGAACTTATACGCGCGCATACCGAGACCCAGCGGGAACGTGCGGGTAAACTCGTTGGACGCACAGTCGGCGTCATTCTGCGCAAGTAATTCTATACAGTGATCGATGATCCCTCCATCGATGAGTGGTGAGTCCGCAAACCCTTGCACCAGAATATCGGCGCCGAATTTCTCGCCCGCATCGACGATGCGCGCGAGACAATCCTCTTCGCTTCCGCGATAATACGCGCATTTCATGTCCTCGCACAGAGCAACGACCTTGTCGTCGGCGGCATTCGTCGTCGTTGCGACGACCACTTCATCGGTGAGTTTGCTTCTGCGGTGCCGCTCTATCATATGCGCCATGACAGGCTTCCCTGCAAGCGGCATCATAACTTTGCCCGGCAAACGCGAGGACGTCATTCTTCCCTCGATGGTCGCAACGACTTTTTTCCCGTCAATCATACGAAGCTATATACTACACGCGTGAAGAAAGCGCGTCGATGACCGCGACCACACGCTCCGTGGCACCTTTGGGCCATACATGCTCCACACCAGACTCCCGAGATGGAAATGTTCCGTTTGTATATGCGGAAAACAAATTCCTGAGCCCCTCCTCATCTGTGGCAAGCGCCGTGATACCAAGCGCATTGCTGGGCAAAGGATCATCCCCCGCCTTGCCCGGTTGGTAACTTATCGTCGGTTTGTGAGCAAAAGCGGCTTGCATAAGAACATTGGAAAACATGCCGACGACCAGTCCCGCATGAGAGAGTGCTTCTTCCAACGTGGTTTCCCGGGCTATCGTTACTCTGCCGGTCAAATACGAATCAAACTTATCTTTCTCTTCACGCGGATGGAGCCTGATAGAGAGCCGCATGTTTGCAGGCAAGCACGCAGCAACAGTCTCAAGCACCCGGTATTCGTCGTATCCGCCCTCGAGTTGTGTCCCCGACTGCGCATCATCTTTGCGGATCGGTTGGGAAATGAAAACGGCGCTCTCTTTGTCTTCGGTGTCGCGGGTAATCCCTTCCGTAAAATGCTCGAAATGCGGATTGCCCGTAACAACAAGGCGTTCGGGCGGAAATCCTTCCGCGAGCATTTCATTCCGCATCCTCTCATCAATCACACAGATGCGGGTCGGCAGATGTCCGTAGTCGGCGCGCGCTTCCGAAAAGCGGTGTCCGTAGTGGGACCAGAAATCTATTACGTCCACCGACGGAGTATTCTTCAATTGTCTGAGAATCCGTTTATCAATGCTGTCCCCGATTGAGACTCCCGCAAGGAATACATCCGGTTTAAACGCTTCCGTTTCGCGCTTGATATCGGCGTCTCTATATCCGCTCGCGTCGGGCATTTCCATACCCGTCCGGAGAAATATGTCGCGTGCGGGTCCTGTTACAATCCCGCATACGGTATCCCCCCGTGCGATAAGCGCCTGCACGACCGGCACAATCGCGTTCGCCCCGCCCGGGTCGTTTGCGCTTACGAGTACTCTCTTAGGCGAGTTCATGCGTATGTGCAAGTATCTTTTTAATGGCTGTGAGGAAGAGGTCGACGTGTTGTGCCGTGTACGGATGCTGGCAGATATCCGTCAGCGTAAATTCCTTTTCGTACATGCGCTCGACGACCGGGCAGAGGCCTTTTGAATAATCGGGGTTTCCGTCGTAGTAGGTATTTTTCTCGAACGGAAAATGCGTATTGTTGAATGCTTTGCGCTCCTGAAATAATTTCATGAGGTAAATCGGCTTCACGTACCCTTTGGAGAGCGGGAATCCTTCCGCAGCCATCGCATCCGCAAGTATATCGCGCGATATGCCGAGTACCTTTTCGTCCACCCTGATGGCGAAGCGATAGTACACATGCGTGTTATCGGGATGCACGTACGCAGGCGTAAGGCCGGGAATTCCCTGCAATCCCTTTCGGAGGCGCTCCGCGAGCTGAACGCGCTTCTTTGTAAGGAACCCGAGGCGTTTGAGTTGCACGCGGGCCATTGCCGCGATGACCTCCGCCATACGGTAATTGCTTCCGAATATCGGCCCTGCGTTGTACTCCGGCATATCATCGACAACCGCTTCGCCGTGATTGCGGCAAAGCTGGGCGCGCAGCGCGTAGGTATCATTATTCGTCACCAATACGCCGCCTTCCCCCGTCTGTATGGCTTTGTGGACATTGAGACTGAATATCCCGATGTCCCCTACGGTGCCGAGATACGTCTTCCGCCATGTTGCTCCGGGAGATTGCGCATTGTCTTCAATAATTGCAATGCCGCGTTCTTTGGCAAGCGGCAGAAGTTTTGCGAAATCCGCACCCTGCCCGAAAAGATTGACGACCATGATGGCCTTCGTGCGCGGCGTGATGCGTGATTCGACCGATTTCGGGTCGATACAGAATGTCCGCTCATCGATATCGGCAAATATGGGCGTCGCGCCGCTCTGTATGACGCAGGTGACGGACGCCGCCATTGTATACGGCGGGACGATGACCTCATCACCCGGCCCGATGCCAAGCGCGACTATAGACGCCTGGAGGGCGGTTGTCGCGGAGTTGAATGAGACCGCGTGTTTGACCTTGAACGTCTTTGCGTAGTCCGCTTCGAGCAATTTCACGTACTTTCCTCCCAAAAAACGTTTGCTTGCCGTGCCCAGGAACCCCGAAAGCGGGCCTGTCCGTATGACCTGCGTCATCGCGGCTATCTCCTCTTTGCCCACGTTGTGCGGCTCGGGGAGACGCTTCCGCATGACGGGCGCGCCCCCATGCAGTGCTAATCGAGAAGTCTTCTTCATATCAACGAGTATATATCACCTTCTGCGGAATGCCGTTTTGTCGAGCGCTTTCCGAAAGCGCTTCCAAGACGGAGAGTGTTCCAATGCCGTTTTGTATCCCGCTTACGGGCTCGCGGTTTTTCTCGTATGCACCGATGGCTTCGTCAAGCGCGCCTGCGGTCATGCTTACTTCTTCGTGCTCCACACCGTCTCCCCAATCAAACGTGTACCCGAAGTCGCGGATGTGCAGTTCGCCCTTTTCGCCGTAGAGTTGAAGCTCATGGATGGGAGAAACTTTCTGGTCGAAGCTTTGCAGTGATATCTTGGTGCCGCTTTCCGTGAGTACAGCTCCTTCGATGTTCGAGTCGCCCTCGGGATGAGTCGTGTTCTTTTCGTTCACCACACCCGTCACGGAGAGCATCTTCCCGCCGAGCAGGAACTGCACGGAATCAATGGCGTGCCCGCCGTTGTTAAAAAGTCCGTTGTCATACAGACACCTGACCTCGCGTATGCGGCCAAGCGCGCCTGCCGCGAGCCGCTTTCGTGCGCGCAAGAAAAGCGGGAAGAAGCGGCGCTGATAGTTGAGCACAAACGTGCTGCCGCTTTTCTCTATTGCGCCCTTGATCCGCTGTGCATCTTCAATTGAATGCGCAATCGGTTTCTCACCGATGAGTATAGGCACCTTTGCGTCCGCGCACACCTCGATAATCGGAGCATGACTCACGGGACTGGTCGCCACAATCGTGATTTCGGGCTTCTTTTCAGCAAGACATTTTTGCAGGTCAGTGTACGCGGGGACATCCGGAAAGAGCACGCCCGCCTTTTTCAGATTTTCCTCGCTCGTATCAACAAACGCCGAAAGTTCCGTCTTCGGATTCGTGATAAGCGTGCTTGCGTGGGTACGGGGACGCGGACGCCGTTCATCGCGCTCCAAGAGAGCGCCGATATTTCCGCAGCCGATAATGACGCCCCTGTATTTTGTATCGGTACTCATGCGGATGAGACCATCTCCCACGTCATGGTTGTATCTTCGGGAATATTCTTTTTTGCTCTACGACCGGTGAGCGATTCCATGTACTTGGTGGGAATGCCCGTCCCCGGCCGTTTACCGATGAGCATCGAGGGCTCGATACGCGCACCTTTTTGTATCATGACCCGCGAGGTCACGGACTTGCGGGCGAGCTTGCGGGCAGGCATCTCGGATTGCAGTACTTCTTTTTTCATCTGCCCCAAACTCTCTTCCGCAAGCCGCACGGCATCGACAAGCACGCGCATCTCCGCGGGATCGACGCCGAGTTTGTGGTCGGGACTGTCCGGCAGAGATTTGTCCACCGTGTAGTGCTTTTCGACGACGCAGGCGCCGCGCATGACCGCAAGCGCGGGCGTAAGCGGACTGAAGGTGTGATCCGAGAGCCCGATGTGCATACCGGGAAATGCTTTTTGGAGCGCATCTATCATGAGGAGGTGCGCGTCACTCTGCCGGGTAGGATACGCGAGCACGCATTGGAGGAGAATTATTTTGTCGTTGCCGAATGACCTGATGTACTTCACCGACTCCCGTATCTCCGCTACGGATGACGCGCCCGTCGAGAGAATGATGGGTTTCTTTGTCTTCGCGATTTTCCGGAGCATGGGGAAAAACGTCATGTCCGATGAGGAGATCTTGTAGGCGGGCACCCCGGCCTCTTCCAGAAGGTCGACTGCATCGAGGTCAAAGGGCGTCGAAAAGACGGTTATTCCGATTTTCTTGCCGTACTGTATCATTTTCTTGTAATGCCCGGCGGGGAATTCGTCGAACTTCGAAAACGTCTCGAACTGCGACAGGTCATCATCGCCGACGTTCCAATACTTCTTCGCTTTTTTCGTGACCAATTTCTCCGCCTTGTACGTTTGAAACTTAATCGCGTCCGCGCCGGCCTTTTTTGCTTTCCGGATGTGCTCGAGCGCCCGCGGAAGCGAGCCGTTGTGATTCACTCCCGCCTCGGCGATTACGAACACCGGATGTCCCTTTCCGATCTTTTTGCCTCCGATCGTCACCGTTTTCATACCGCTTAGAGCGCGAGTTCCCGCAAAAGGTCTTTGATTTCTTTGCGGGTGAGCTTGCGCGCGTCTCCAGAGTGGTAGGAGGAGGTCTGAGCCGGTTTCAGATTCCGCTTCGGAGCGACGCCCTTTGCACCGGCCGGATGTGCCACATTCGGTATCACGAATATGCGCTTGGCCTCGCGCACATACTCCGCTTCGTGTTCGTTTAAAAGCTTCTCGTGGACCTTCTCCCCCGGGCGTTTGCCTATATAGACATAGCGGACCTTCTTCTTGCTGCCGGTCTCCTCGCAGACAAGTTCCACATACGTCTTGATAAGATCCTCGATGGATACCGAGGGCATTTTCAGTACGAAAATCTCACCGCCCTTCATTATCGCGGTCGCCTCAAACACCAGGTGCACGGCGGATTCGGTGGGCATGATGAAGCGGGTCATGCGCGAATCGGTGATGGTCACGGGCTTCCCCGCAAGCACTTGCCGCCGGATTATCGGAAGAAGCGAATTGCTGCTTCCGAGAACGTTTCCGAAGCGGACCGTGGCAAACCGCGTCCTCCGGTTGCCGCTGTATGCATTAGCGGCGGAGGTCAGTTTCTCCGCGAGAAGTTTCGTGGCGCCGAGCGTGCTGTTCGGTTCGGCCGCCTTATCGGTCGAGATGGTAATGACCTTTTCCACATTGTGTTCGAGCGCCGTGTCCAGAATGTTTTGTGTTCCGTACACATTCGTCTTCACCGCTTCAAACGGATTGTATTCGCACAGGGGCACGTGCTTCATCGCGGCTGCGTTGAATACGATGTCGATACCGCGCATGGCGAAGCTGAGGCGGTCGCGGTCGCGGATATCGCCGATGAGCGAACGGAGTTTTGTGTTGTCGCCCACGGAGAACAGGAGCTCCTGATGCTTGGATTCATCGCGCGAAAATACGCGGACCTGCTTGGGATTACATTTCAGAAGCTCCTTGACGATTACCGAGCCGATTGAGCCGGTGCCGCCCAGGACGAGAATCCGCTTGCCGGAGAAAGCCTTCTTGTAGTTCATATATGCCTTTATATCAGTGTTCTATGGAGTCCCTCTCGTACCTTGACTTTAGGGTGCCATTGTAGTCCTTTTTTCGCCTTTTGGAAACTCCCCCTCCAGAAGGTCGCCGACTCGCGCGCATCCGGATGCATCTCGACGTTGAGTTTCCTGCCGGCTATTTTTTCCGCCAGCTTGATGACATCCGTAAGACTCAACTCCTCACCCGTGCAAATGTTGAAGACTCGGAAACCGCTCTTTCCGGACGCGTGCTCAATCACGCAGAGGAGAGCCGCGACGACATCATCCACATAGATAAAATCGCGCGTAGCGGCGGGGTCGGTATGCACCGTTATCGCCTTTCCGCTGTGTACTGCGTGGCGTATCTGATCAACAATCGCTCTGGACGGTTTTGCATGTGCGCCGTACATATTCGAAATGCGGAGTACGATTGACGGAATACCGTATCGTTTCGAGAAGGTGCGTATCACACCCTCCGTCGCCAATTTAGATTCGCCGTAGACATTTCGAGGTCTAAGCGGGAACCTCTCGTCTACAATCTGACCTTTTTTGGGGCTTTGGTACACGGCAAACGAAGACGTGTACACAAACGTTGCGCGCGGCGCAACGCCTCTCACCGCCCTAAGCAGCATCTTGGTCGAACTCACGTTGAATTGATACTCCTTCACGTCGGTCGCGCGATTGACTCCCGCAAGATGAAATACGAAATCCGCCCCGGCGAGTTTTGCGCGCAATAGTTTTCTGTTTTTGAACGCCTCTCTTCCGAGCGGCACTACGGAGATATTTCCCGATGCGGAGAGCTCCTCAAGCAGGTGGGACCCGAGAAAGCCCGTCGCGCCGGACACAACAACCTTTTTTGTGTCCGCGAAAAGCGGGATGATTCCTTTTTTCGAATACCCGATAATCTTCTTTGTTTCCCGCTTGACGTCGGCGGGGCTCATGGCAATCGGCTGTGCCGGATAAAAAACAAATTGCTCGCGCTGCGCGGGGAAGAATTTCTCCACGTAGCGCCGCACGCGCGGAATGTGATACGCATCGGTCACGATGACAATTTTTTTATTTCCTTTCAGGAATCTCCGGGGAAAGAGCTCGAATTGATTGCCCGTGTGGCGGATGTGCTCCTGGGGGCCGATAAGCAGATTATTTTTCGGAAACGCATATTCCTTTTCAAAAACATCTTCCGCGTGCCATTGTTTCAGATTAGTATTGTGCTCGTCGTACCCGCTTACATACAGTACGGGAAACTTTCTCCCGTTGATTTTCGCAATCTTCTTACCGAGCCGCATGCCTTCCTCCAGCCGCCGCCGTGTATCCGAATACGCATTCCAGGAAGTATCGTACCCGCTTAATACCCAAAGCAGGCCCCAGTCCTTTTGAGGCCTCGGCTTGCTTCTCCATTTCTTGAATTCAGCCCGAATGGCGGTATCTATCCGTGCAGGAGTCATAGTGCGCGCACTGTATCAAATCAGGCCGTTCTACGAAAGCCTAGCTCGCCTATCATGTATCTGCAGCTCGTAACTGCCAGAGTGACATTTTTCGTTGATCATCTCTGTACAATTTCCGGAATCCCAACTCTTCGATGACTGAGCGATGAACATCATTGGAGTAGCCAATGATGTGGCCGCTCTTTCGGAAACCATCAAGATTGTTCTTCAAAAACATCCTAAGAACCTGGTCGTCGAATGGATTGAACATGAAGACGAAAGCCTGTGTATCGGGCAGGAGATATCGAGCGGCGTCTTGGTGTTCGAATGTGATGGGTGCCTGACCAAATCTTTCTAGGTTGCTTCTTGCCGATTGAATCAAAGAGGCGTCAAAATCAAACCCGACAATCCGTTTAAATGCCCCCCCCCGCAAATCGCGCCGCATAAAAGCAGGCTTTTCCCTTGCCACAGCCCACATCCAAGAAAACCCCGGGACGAAAACCCAACTGCCTTGATTTCTGAAGGAGCAGACGCACTGTCCGACTCCAGGTTGGATGGTAATCGGTGGCATGAGATTTAAACGGAGAATTTGTGTCGAGCGCATGGCTCTTCACGATACCCCCAGTGTCAATATGATTAACCAAGTCAAACCAACGGTCCTCTACCATAAAGAAAAACCGTTTAAGCGATTCAGGCATACATCTTTTCTCCCCAAAAGAGCGGGAGTTTTTCATTGCTGAAATGTGATTTGAAACTTGAAATGGCGAGCTCCTTTTCCGAATGCGTGCTGTTCGAGTGTTTCGGGATTACCCAGCCGAGCTCGTAGTGCGTGTATGCGCGCGATTTCAGATATTGCATCGTGCGCCACTGGATGAACTGCCCGATGCCGCGCGCGCTTTTGCCTTCGGCAAGGGTCGCCGATAGAAGATAGTATCCGCGGCGTTTATAGAGTATCGCCATATTCCCCGCGCAATACGGTCGGCCTTCCGCGGGGCGCGCGAGTACGAGGATTGCGTTGCCCCGCTCGATGAGGCCGCGCGTCGCCCTCCACCGCTCGCCGGAACCGGCTTTTTCCCCCGCGACTTCGTGATACATCTTTTCGAGCGTCGAGAATGCCTCGTCGGAAAGCGTCGCGGAATCGAAGATGTCGACTGGATACCGTTTGACGTTCTCCGCATGACTGATATCGGAATGGTGTCCCTTTCGCATGCTTCGACGGATTTCCTCTTCGGAGCGGTTGAGTGCGACCATCGACGTGGTCATCGACGCGTCGGCAAAACCGTATGCAAGGAGCGGGTTTTCGGTGAGTGCGCCCGAAAGAACCGGCCCGGTCAAAGGATCGATAAACATCCTCGCCCGCTCGACACCGAGAGAATGGGCGCGGGAATCCAATTCCCGCAACGCGCGGCCGAGAATTTCCGCGCGCTCTCTTTCAAGACAGCCGGAAAGGAGCGCGGGGAACGGTATGGGCGTCCCTCCCATGCCAAACTCACGCTTTTTGTCATCCCGCGCCGTCTGCATCGTGAGCGGCACAACCGCCAGCGTCCGGCCGCCTTCTCTGACCGCAAAAGAATGATTCGTACTTCCCTTTTCCAGCGTGAGGGCAAAATCGATGAACGTACTTGTGTGGCGGAACCAGGCTTCGGGCGACTCCAGGCAAAATGCGTCCCACGCTTCGCGGCCGATATCCTCAAAAGAAACGATTTCCATATAGTTAAGGATTCCACACGATGCGCGCCTTGGGGAAAAGCGGGTTTACACCGAAGAAATCTTTCTCAACTGTCGCGGGATTCGGGATGGATTGCAGAATGTTTTTGCAGTAGCTGTTTGCCTCTATGTACTTCATTCTCCACTCTGACATTTCAGTCCCATCACTTTCGTAGATGGGTTCGAAATTCACCACCGAATGGATCTTGTCCTTGTGCTTGCGTATCCCTCTCACGAAGAGCTCGGCATCCGGTATCATCTCGACTGCATGCACGGTATAGACGAGCGCGTTCCTTACTCCCGCAAATACGTTGTCCCAATCTTCTGCCTTATAAAAGTTGAACGGAAAAAACTGTATGCCGGGAAGCAGCCGCTGTCCCAGCTTGCACGCGTTCGGCGTATATTCTCCCGCACGATACGCGAGGTCAGGATACGCGTCTTGAATAGATTGCATGCTTTGGCCGAATCCGGCCCCGAGTTCTATCACGCAATCCACCTGCTCCAAGATGGGACGCAAAGACTCAAGCATGAGCTGCTTGCGAAGCTCGTAGACGGCGTCTTTGTCCCATATGAATATCTCGCCGTGCCGTGAATAGGGAATGTCTTCCGTAGGTCCGCGATAGGCCCGTATTGCCTCCGCAAAAGTATTACACCCCATAAGCGGGGCATATTTGTCCTCGTTGTACTCTTTCATGAGACTTTTCTCGCTCTTTTCATAGAGCTTCTTCCCCTCTTTGATGCGGGAAGTCCACGGGGATACCGACAAAAATTCGTCAAATGATATTTGTTTTTTCATGCCGCGGTAAGCTTATGCTGGATTGCTTCATACATTTCCTTCGCGTACGTTTCCATTTCAGCATGAGGCGTCGGCCGCACGACATCGCCGTGCAGACTTGTGCGGTCGACACGTTGAAGAAATCCGAGGATATCGGATTCACGCGGAGCAAAGCCCTGCATGATTTTCGCAAACGCACGCCGGCAATCTTCGACACCCGCGACGCGAAAGATGCCCGGCGCGTGCATATACCACGGATAGCCGAAGATGAGCGCGGCTTTGCCGCGGAGAAGGCTCTCCCATGCGGCAGTGCCGGCGATGGTGGCGGTCGTTTTCGCACTATCGATGAGTTTGAAGGTATTCGTAGTAATGGGAATAAGGCGTACGCGGGGAGTGCTTGCGATACGCGCGTAGAAGCCGGGGTACCGTGCGGGCGTAAAATTCGCATGGTGAACGACCAGTTGGACGCCGTGGTCCTTCACATAGAGCTCCCAACCTTCGGGAAGCGCGGCGGCGAGCGTTTGAATAGCGAGTATCTGGTCGACGTATATTCCGCCAAGCGGGCTTGTCGTCGCTTCGGGCTGATAGTGCAGGGGAAAGTAGACGTACGGCTTTTTGAAATCGACCGGGCGTTCATTCGCGCGGTGTTCGTCCTTAAGCGAGGGCTTCATCATTTTGAATATCTTCATGACCGCGCGCTCAAATATCGTTCCGTCCCGTATAAAACGCCCCACAACATCTTTCCACCGGCGAAGATTCCTCTTCGCGTAGGTATCGCGATATTTCTGTACGTAGGCGGGCACGGGGTCCTCTCCCTTTGAAACCCGTTCGTAAAAAGCCCGCATTTCTGCGGAAAGGTCGTTAACCGTCGTCGCGCGCCCCTGTTCCTTATCATCCACGATGAGGTCCTCGCTTCCGACGGTGTAATCCTCAAAGACCGCGTAGTGTCCGATTCCCAATGTGTTTTCGAGGATAATCGTCCGCGTACCTTGAAATTTTGCGATTCGATACAGCACAAAGGTGGATATTTCATGGGGAACTCCCAGAAAAATGATGCAATCAGGTTTGTACTCTCCCAACACTCCTCTCCAATACCGGAGCATGTCGTAGTACATGTCCTTGCGCCGGTTGACGGACCAGTCCGGGTATAATTTGTCGGCCATGGTCATACATTCGGATTCCGTTTCCGCATATTCCGCAATATCCTTACTGCTCCAGGGCTCAAACGCAAACGCATCAATGCCGCGCGGGGAAATTCCCCTGATGGCATCCGTGTATTCGTGGAACACCGTCTTGGGAAATTCCGTCTCGTCAATCGTAAAATGACTATTCATCCGTACCCAATACTGAATGGTGTGATTCTTCTGCAACATACGGGCAACCTCGATTTGATCCCGCCGCATATGCCCGAACCCTATGAGAAATAACTTCATCCCGTTAGAGATAGGGGGCGCTTGTACAGCTTTTGTATTATTCGTAATCTTTTCACTTCGTAGCATATGTATGTATCAGTCCGCACCATCTCTAACGGGATTCATACCCGCGTATCAACGTCCTTCTCGTGAGATTTCATTGCGCCGGCGAGATAAGAGTCGCGGCGGGTTAACAACTCTTCCGGACTCCCCTCCTCGGTTACCTTTCCGCCCTTTACAACAATCAAACGGTCGGCACCCGTAACGGTCGTTAGGCGGTGCGCAATGACGACGACCGTAATATCGCCGTGGAGTTTCTCGATTGCGGTTTGAATGGCGCGTTCCGACTCCGCATCGAGCGAACTTGTCGCCTCATCGAGGACGAGGAGCTCCGGTTTCCGCGCGAGTACGCGCGCGAGCGCTACGCGCTGGCGTTGCCCGCCCGAAAGAAGAATCCCGCGGTCGCCGATGTGCGTATCGTACCCTTCGGGAAGCCCTTCTATAAACCCGTGCACATTGGCTTGCTTTGCGGCCTCAATCACATCTTCACGCGAGAGAGCGGTGTTGTAGAAAGAAATATTCGAGAGAATCGTGTCATTCAGTAATACCGCATCCTGCGAGACATACCCTATATGCTCGCGCCACGCGCGGATGGAAATCTCTCCCGCATCGACGCCGTCGAGAAGAATTGCTCCCCCGCCCGGCTCCACGAGACGCAGGAGGATATCCGCAATCGTCGTTTTCCCCGCGCCCGACGGTCCGATGATTCCCGTAAAACTGCCTTTCGGAAGAGTGAAACTTACGCGCGAGAGGACCTCCCCGCGCTCGGGATACGAAAAAGAGATATCTTTGAACGCGAGCCCGCGCTTAAGCACAAACTCTTTATCCCCGCCAAGGGACTCCTCGTTGGTGCGCGACTGATCGATATGAGAGAGCGCTTCGGAGATATACGGGACCATGACCGTGATGGTGTGGAGTTGCACCTGGCCCGCTTGTATCTGCGAGAAAATCTGATTCATCGCATACACGATCACCCCGAACGCCGCTATGGAAAAACCGGGGCTACGATACATGATAACGAAGACGAGTCCGACAAAAACGACTCCCGCGAGCTGTACAAGCATTTGGATATTGCTCCGCAAAATAATAGACCGCAGATTAAGGCCCCGCATTTTATCGAAAAACACATTCGCTCTCGCGATGACGGGCTCTTCGAGGGCCATCGCTTTGAGCGCTTTCATGCCGATTACGTGTTCACCGACGAAATGCGTCATCCCCCGGTTGGTACGCTCGCTATCGATTCCTATAAAACGCACGCGGTGAAAAATCGGCTTCAAGCCGAAGAAAATAAGTCCGCCCGCAACGAGGCTGAACGCGGCAACCCATACGGACACATTCACCGCGACCAGGACATACATGAGAATCTTACTCACGATAAGCGCGGAGGCCGAGATGTTCCCGAACAACTGCGATGCATTTGAAGTATTCGTCGTCAAGAGCTGTTCCAGGTTTCCGATGCGCTGGCGCGAGAGAAACGCCCAATCTGCATGTATCATGTTGGAAAACAGCGAGCGGCGCAAATCGCGTTCGTACCCGAACACGATGCGCGCCGTTGTTGTTTGAATGAGGAAGAGAAAGACGGTACGGACGATAAAGAGCGCGGCGATAAATATAATGAGGGTCCGGAACGTGTAGGTAAGGTGAAAAAAGCCGAACAGATTCGCAATAAAGGTTGAAATCATGTCGGTGGCGTTGCCGCCGCCTCCGCCGACAAAGGAGAAGACGGGAATTATCGAGCTGATGCCGAGCGCCTCGAGGACGGAGCTTAGAACCGCAAGGACAATAATAAGGATGACCTGCGGCGTATACGTTCCGTACGCTTTCCGGTACAGATTCATCAAACGAAGTCCAATGTGTTCGCTCATAGGATCTTGTATACTTGCGCAAAATCCAAGCCTACGCAATATAATTTCAGACTCATAGTATCACATACTATCACGGCCATAGATTGCGACTCATATACTGCTTTGCTACAATCGAGAGCATGTGCGGCCTCATATGAAAATCAAAAGGACCGCGGAGGACTACTTTCCTACCCGATCTGCCGCATATATCAGAACCGATGCCCGGGGAACATTCATCGAAATTATCAACGGCAATGACGCTTGGAAATCAATCAATTGGGGCAAGATGAAAAAGGGTGCGGTAATGGGTAATCATTATCACAAGAAAAATACGGCCTTTTTCTCTATCCTTCAGGGAGAAGCGAGGGTTGAGGTTTGGAAGAAGGGAAAGAAAAAGCAATCGTATCGCATCCGGTCAAACCAGGGAATCTTTTTCATGCCGTACGACATACACACCGTAACGTTCCTGAAGCCATCCTCGTATCTCTTGCTCAAGAAGAACAAATTCAACGAGAGCGCGAAGGATATATTTGCAGAATAGAGGACTCTATAACGCCCCGGAGCCGGGCTTCACAAAATGCGCTCTTTGCGCTACTGTAAAGAACACGAGACGCGCGGCAGTCGCAATCTGGTATCTGATATGAAAATCAAGAAAATAGACCCCGCATGCAACCTTGATACGGTCCGCGACGGCCGCGGCGGCATCTTCACTTTTTATCCCGGCAAGCCGATAGTGGAGTTTAACTTTCAATTCGTGAACAAAGGAAAGATACGCGGCAATCATTTCCACCCCGAGTTCGATGAGTACTATCTGTTTACAGAGGGCAATGCGGTTGTCGTGACAAAATCGGACGCGGGAAAGGAGGAATTCTTGTATGTCGGCAAGGGCGACTGCGTCTACATCCCGCAAGGAGTCCCGCATGTGACGTATGCGATTACCGATTTCAATATGGTGACCTTCCTGACCAAGAAGTGGGACGACTGCAAGGAGCCGATTGTGCACGAGAATATGGGCATGGGTACGGGAGATCACGGTGACCCGTCGTACAAAGCACCCGCGAAGTAGTTTTCATTTTGATGGACGCCAAAAAGAAAATCAGGTTTGGAATCATCGGATGCTCGCGTATTGCGAAGAAGGCCGCCATGCCGGCATTGCTTGATTCGGAATTCGCAGAGCTCGCGATGGTCGGCAGCAGGTCGGAAGACGATGCGCGCATCTGTGCCGCTCAATTCGGCTGTGATGCATACGGCACCTACGACGAGGTGCTTAAGAACAAGGACGTCGATGCCGTTTATATTTCTCTTCCGAATTCTTTGCATGAAGAATGGACCGTGCGGGCGGCTGAAGCGGGAAAGCACGTATGGTGCGAAAAGCCCGCCGCACTTACATATACCTCCGCCCAAAAAATGGTCGCGGCCTGCAAAAGAAGCGGTGTGCGGCTGATGGAGGGTTTTATGTTCCTATCGCATCCTCAACACGCAAGGGTACGGAACCTTATCCAAGAGAAAGTGCTGGGCGAACTTCTCGTATTCAAGGGCTGTTTTGCATTTCCGATGCCCGACGAGGGCAATATCCGGCTCAACGCGAATCTCGGCGGTGGCTCGTATAACGATGCCGCAACATATCCCCTGCGTGCGAGTAGAATGATTTTTAACGAGGAGCCGGTAAGCATCGTCTGTAATTTGACGCTGAATCCAACAACCGGTGTGGACGTGAAAGCCGACATGCTTCTTATGTACCCCGGCGGACGCTCGGCATTTATTTCTTCCGCATTCGATGCATACTTCCAATCTACATACAGCATTTTAGGAAGCCGGGCGCTTGTGAGGATGGAACGGG
>Ga0209542_10010947_pt1 | contig 16210 bp, 18 predicted proteins | sample RifCSPhighO2_01_FD_184028 | JGI IMG/M metagenome (GOLD analysis project Ga0209542, IMG submission 184028) | Soil microbial communities from Rifle, Colorado - Rifle CSP2_plank highO2_0.1 (SPAdes) (version 2) | ecosystem: Environmental > Terrestrial > Deep subsurface > Rock core/Sediment ... | reverse complement strand
GCTAGTCCTTTATTTTCCCAGTTGTCGTTCATAATTCACCTTCTTTCTGATCTTTTATTAATCTTTATTTGTCAAAGCTGAGAACCTTTCTCAGCGGACAATTTTTCTACCTTCAGTATACCAAATTAAACAGATTTGTCAATACAGCAGGGTAGTGGGTTAAGGGGTATAATACCCTTATGAATTGGTTTTTTATTGCTTTGGTTGCGCCGTTTTTATGGGCGTTTGTAAATATTGCTGATTCTTATCTTATATCCAAGTATTCTCAAAGAGAGAAAGAACGCAGTTCTGGAGGCTTGGTTATTTTTTCCAGTCTGATTGGTATTTTTATCGCTTTTTTAATATCTATTTTTGTTTCCGGTATCTATGATATTCCTTTTTCAGACAAACTTTTGTTGCTCCTTGCTGGAGCTTTAACTGTTGTTTGGATTATTTTATACCTATATACCCTTGAAATAGAAGAGATTTCTTCAATAGTCCCATGGTTTTTGACCATTCCTATTTTCGGATATGTGCTCGGATATATATTTCTTGGGGAAACTCTAACCTTAAGTCAAATACTGGGTTCGTTGATAATATTTTCGGGTTTAATATTAATTTCTATAAACTTCAGCGGAGAGAAAAAAAGCTTAAAGAAAAAACCGATAGCATATATGGTTTTTGCTTGTTTAATCATAGCCATTTCGGGAATTATTTTTAAATATGTGACAGTGGAAGGTAATTTCTGGATATCATCATTTTGGGAGTATCTCGGGCTTGGTATATCCGGTTTACTAATTTATTCATTCATACCGAAGCACAGAGAAGAGTTTATGTATATGAACAGAATGGGTGGACATAAGATTTTCTTAGTGAACGTTGTAAGTGAATTAATGACAATTTCTGGGAATCTTTTAACTAATTTTGCCTTACTCTTGGCACCTGTGGTGATGGTTTATTTAGTTAGTAGTTTTCAACCAGCCATCGTGCTCTTTTTAACTATATTGGGAACAAAATTTTTTCCTCATATCATAAGAGAAAATCTTTCTATGCAGATTTTATTTCCAAAGATAGTAGCGATAATATTTATGACTGTTGGGAGTGTAATCCTGTTTTTATAATACAGTCTACAACAGAAATTTGATAATTTTTTTACATGGTATAATAAAAGAGTCTGTGTGATTAGAAAAATAAAATAAATAAAATGATTAAAATAGGGGATTACAATAAAATAATGTCAGACAGAAACCTCTTTAATCAGATTGTGTATACACCACTATCTGATGCTATTAAACTATTTAACGAACGTCAAAAAGATCCAAAGCTTATGGCGAAAGTAAAGAAATTATTAAATAGGAATATTCCAAAGGTTTTTAAAGATAAAAAATGCGGAATTATGGCAAGACAATTAGCCACTCCTAATTATGAGAACAGGAGGTTTATATCTTTAGTGAAAGAAAATGGCCTACATCCTGTTTTTATTGAATATTTTGATGATAAATTTACTTCCAATAATAAATATAAACATTCTTTAGGGCAATTACATATCCAAAATAAAATTGATAAAAATGGCAAGGAGTGTGTTGAAAAAATTACTATTATTGATTTTAATAAATCTAATGGCAAGAAATTAAAAGATATAAAAACTTTATGGGGAGAATCTTTGATAGATTTTCATAAAAAATTATTTGATTTATACAATATAAATGATGTTTCATTTTTAAATGAAATAGATTGGTATGAAAAAAAGAACGAGAAACCGATTGATTTTTATGTAAACTTCTTTTTATTAATTACTTGTTTTGGAATTTTGTTTGAAAATTTTTTGGCATTAAAAGGTGACACTGAAGCTAAATTTACAAAAGATGTGGTTTTGCCAGCCTTAGAAAAAGTTATAAATTTAACCGGTGTAAAGCCATTAATAGTTCCCTTAGAACCAATAGATATAGAAACAGATAATTTTTGGTATTACCATTTACCAATAGTTAAAAAGTTAATTAAATAGAAATATTTGATGTGATATAATTGTCACCATGAATTGGTTTTTTATAGCCTTAAGTGCACCAATATTTTAGAGTATTAATACTCATTTTAATAAAAATAAGTATAGCTCAAGTTTAATATTTAGAATATTATTAAAAAATGAAATTAAGATTTATAGTTTCAAAAACAGCTAATTTTTTCTTTTTTATTGATAATCTCTCGGAGTGGAATATTTATTATCGTAAAAAATATAACGAAGAGTGGATAAGGCAACTGGGAGAATTAACAAGACAAGAAAAAATTGCCTTAAAAAATTTTCGGTTAATAATGCAAAAATATGAAAAAATTGGTATTCCTAAAAAGATTCGAAGATGTTTTTACCAAAAATCTGATGACATGAAAGCGTCTTTCAGAAAAATAGCTAAGTTATTAAGCAAAAAAGAAGTAAATATTTTGAAAAATTCCTTTAATATTTTTCAGCCACGTTTTGAAAGAATGTGGAATGAATATTTAATAGTTCTCAATCAAAATCAGGAATTAATGTCGTTTACCTATAGAAAATTAAATAAAAAAATCAATCTAGCATATTCGAAATTAGAAAATTTCTATGGCGATAAATCGACCCAAAAATATTTATGCAGTGTCTTTTTAATAATATCCCCCAATCGTGGAGGTAAGGCAATCGAGAAAGATGTTATTTCTATTGAAACAGAAAAATTGGATCCGAAAGATGAATATAGGTTCACAAGATTATGGTTTTCAATAATGCATGAATTAGCACATGCGAGGTTTGAAAATAAAAAATATAAGAACTGGTTGAATAAATTTCTTGAAAAGAAAATTATACTCAAATCAGAATTAACAAAAAAACATAACGCTAGAGAAATTTTAAGAGAGGTAATTACTGACCTTACTAAGGTAGCCTTATATCACTTATTAAAAAAAGAAGATAGAATAAAACTAGAGACTTATAAATATAAAAAAGATTCTGAAAAAGTATCTGACTTGAGTTCTTTAGAAAAATTAATAAGACAAGAACTCAACTCTACTATTAAGAATTATTTTTCGACTAAAAGAAAAATAGACACCGACTTCCTTGAAAAATGCTGGAACTTAGTAGAAAGATATTCCTAATTTTAAAAAAGAAAGACCACTAATTTTTGATAACTAATGGTCTTTTTTAGATTATTTACAATGAAATTAAGCCAACAAAGATTCTTTCTCGAGAATATATAAAAGAATATTTTTAACAAAATCTCTGATTTCCTTACAACGATAACTCTTTGTTTTCCAGAAGTTCTTTGAATCAATAATAAATTTATTGGCAGCACAATCTCCACGACAGCTTGAAAAGGCAAAACATTCTTTGCATTCGGGAATGCTTTGACTACTAAAATCTTTAAGATTTTGATAAGATTTTTTTTCAAAGCGCCAACTATTAGTCTCTGGATCAAAATGTCCATAACTAAAAGGATTTTCGGAACTGCTATTTTCAGACATTCTGTTACAAGTAGTACATCTTCCATCTGGTGTAATCATAAAATTCCGACCAGCGATTCCGCAGAATTCTGTATTTATACCACCTAGATTTAGTACAGAAGTTCTTAATTTACAATTGAATTTTTCGGCGATTTTCAGGGATTCTAAGAATTTTTTGAAAAACACGGAATAAGAAGGAGCTCCATATTTACTATTTTGTCCACGACCGATACCAAACAAAGTCTCATATGCCTGATTACATTGAGGAAAATTTTTACCAAAAAATTCAACAGTTTCTGGTAAATCATTAACACTAAATTCAGACACCGTGGAACGAAATCCTAATTTTTTAGGAGCAATTTCATAAATCCTTTTAGCAACCTTAAACACCTCGTCAAAACTATTACTTCTGTGTGCATTTTGGATCTTTTTATTACCATCTAATGAAATGCTAATACGGTCAAGATTATCAGCAAGCCATTCTGCTTGCGATAAACTCATGCACCCGTTAGTTGAAATTGTGGCTCGGCTTCTGCAACCAATTTCAACAGCTTTTTCTCTTAGATAATTTATAGCTGTAACCATAATATCCCATGCCTGCGTTGGTTCACCACCAAACATGTTTGCATATATCAGGTTGCGGTCACTTTTCTTGGCACATTCAGCAATATAATCAATGGCAGCAACAGCGACTTCTTTTTTCATTGTTATATTTTTTTTTGGACCGTAATTACCATAACAATAAACACAGGCAAGGTTACAATGGTTTGTTAGTATAAGATTTGTTCCTAGAAAAAAATAGTCTGGAAGATTATTAACCTGTGAAGTTGAACATGAGTTATTCCCATATATATAACTTGGAATTTTGTTAGATTTCTCTTTCGATACTAAGTAAACCTTGGAAAGAGTAGGAATGAAGATTATTACTTTATCTTCATTGTTAATTTTAAAGATTTTGTGTTTACACATTTTGATTACCTCCTATTTTTTTGGTTTTACTTAATTATTTTAAAAGAAGGGGGGATTTATGTCTCCCCCCGGTTTATTCAGCTGCTGAATTACCTAATTTAACAGATACTTGAGCGTCAAAAATTCTTGTCGCTAATGTGGTCCTGAATAATTAGGGTTCATCGCAACCGCAATCTCCATCACAGCCATCGCTGTCTGAACAATCACAGATTGAATTGAACACAGCTGCTCTGCTGAAAGACCCACTGAAATCAACCGCTTTTTCCGCAATTTCTTCCAGTTCCATAAGGCTATTTACCTCATGTTCTTTCACCCTTATCACCTCCTTTCTGTTTTTTTTATTAGTTTTTATTTGTCAAAGCTGAGAACTTTTCTCAACGGACATTTTTTCTGCTTTTAGTATACCAAATTAAATAGATTTGTCAATACGGTATGATAATAAATTTGGTGGTATAATTATGTTTTATGGATAAAAAATCAAAAACACTATTAATAATATTAGTGATTATGACGGTTGCTTCTGTTGGTTATACATTTTATAAAACTATGATTAAGCAGGATTTTGAGGTTGTAAATATAGAACCACTTACAGATGAAGATATTTCTGAAGATACTTTTGAGGACGCTTCTGAAGCTGAAATGGAGTAGCAGATTATCAAGTAATTATGATAAAATTAAAAATATGGTAACGAAAAATACTCGAAAGAAGAAAAGAACGTTTTCCTGGATGAATCCGAAATTGGAAGTGCGAGATACTAAAAAATATGGTAAAGGGGTGTTTACTAAAAAAGATATCAAAAAGGATGAGATAAAAATGTTGATATATTAAAATTAATTAAATATGTCTAACAAAAGTAACAATAACTCTTCTCGGATTTCTGATTTATCAAAACCAATTGGCTATTTGAAGCAAGTTAGAGAACAGTTTGCAATTGGACCCATGGAAACAATTCCTGATTTACTTGAAGAAGTTGAGGACGATTTACAAAATGTAGCAAGAATATCTGGAAAATATAACAAAGATACATATTCTCAACTTCTTGAAAAATATGCCACATTTCCTGTTGACTCATCAAGTGATCCGACTGCTTTAGTTCGAGATATTTTAAAAGATCTTTTTGGCGGTGTGCCACTTTGGAGAAGTCCAAATTTACAATACAATGTTGGTGCAGCAGTGAATCGTGTTTCTTCAGCCTTATATTCACTGGCGCTTGATTTGAATATTTTTAATATCAATGATGGGCTTTCAGGTAATACAATCATTGCAGAACACGCCGTTACCCGTATACTCTCAGAACTTGCTGATGTAGATCATAAAAACTCATGCGGTTTTTTCACTTTCGGTGGAACTGCAACAAATCTATATGCAATTAAGCTTGCTGTGGCAAAAATATTTCCACAATCAAGAAAAGATGGAATTCCTCATAACATAAAAATTGCAATAACTGAAGACTCACATTTTTCACACCTTAATGCCTTGAATTGGCTTGGTGTGGGAGTAGGAAATGCTTTAGTGATTAAAGCAAATATGGACAGAACCAGTAATCTACAAGACGCGGAAGAAAAGTTAAGAATGGCTATTAAAGCGGGGTATAAAATCCCGGTTATCGTGGTAAATGGAGGTACTACTTATGATAACGCCATTGATGATATTAATGAGTTTATTTTGTTGCGAGATAATTTGGTAAAAACATACAAGTTGGATTACATTCCACAAATACATGTTGATTCTGTAATTGGTTGGGCGTGGTTGATGTTTAAGGATTATGATTTTGAAAAAAATATATTAGGGATAGAATCCAATACTCTTGACCTCTTGAAAAGACAATACGATAAAATTAGAAAAGTTAATCGCGCGGACAGCTGGGGAATTGATTTTCATAAAGGAGTAGGATCATGTCCTATACCCTGTAGTTTGGTCATGATCAATAAGGCCGAAACGGCTACCTTCCTTTCCTATAATGAGAAAGTGGACACTCATCAACTCGCTCGTGAATTCAGTGAATTTTCTCCTGTTGATTACACGCTTGAAACTTCTCGCCCTGCGGGTGCCGCATTAGCGGCATTAGGTGCGATTCGTGCATTGGGGAAAACTGGCTATCAAGCACATCTCGGTAATCTTGTACAACTGAATCAACTATTAAGGCAGTTGCTTTTACAGAATAAACGGAACGATGTTGATATATTAAACAAAAATTCCCCGGGATATGTCACGATGATTAGGATATATCCACCCGATCTTGCTCAAATGAAAGACATTGAGACCTCGGAATCTGATGAAAACGCCGTCGAATATACAGAAAAAGTAAATGTCTATATGAAATCGTTTTTTAAGTTTGATACAGAGCATAGAATGAAATATTCCAAAGGCGTTGAATTTTCTTACAGTAGTAAATACGTCCCCGCTTTTTCAGGAGCAAAAATGGGTGCTTTAAAATTTTACCCAACTTCTCCGTATATTAATGCTGAATACATTCGAGAAGCAGTTGAGATTTTACTTCGTCAAAAAGACACGTTTGATTCAGCAAACCGTTAAGTTTGAAAATATCATTCCAGTATAGTATTATTGTTCTATATGAGAGCAATAATACTTGCTGCTGGAACAGGAACAAGATTTAACGGAACAGTTAAAGGGTTGCTGAAAATTAACAACGAAACTCTTGTTGGTAGAATTGTTCGGCAACTAAAAGAAAATGGCCTTCAGTCAATTTATATTGTGGTCGGTTATCATGCTGAAGAATTTCTAACTTCTCCTGAGAATGTTTCTTTAATATATGATAAATTTTTTCTTGAAGGAAGAAATTCTTCTTCACTTAAAGTAGCGCTCGATACTATCGGTTATGATGATACTTTGATGCTGGATGCAGATATCATTCTTACTGATGACCTCATACCAAAACTTCTGACATCATTTGGCGGGGAATCAATCTCGCTCGTTGATCTTTCAGTGCAGGGCGAAGAATCCATGAAGTTAATTATTACCGATGGTAAAATCATAAAATACTCCAAAGAGGAAGGTATTGGGGCCGAGATTTGTTCAATTGTTTCAAAAGATAAACTAAAAGACATTTATTCAGATCTTGCTTCCGAAATGTACAAATGGTGGGGAGTTGGTCCAAATACTACTGGTTTTCGTTTTGTAAATATAAATGAAAATTCAAAATGGATGGATATAGATACTCAGAAGGAATATGAGCAAGCAAAAATAATATTTAAAGGTTGTTAAATTTATGAAAAAGTTTTACGTTACGACACCCATATATTATGTAAATGATAAACCGCATATTGGACATGCGTATACAACCATAATTGCTGACGTATTTGCTCGATATTATCGTCAAAAAATAGGAAAAGAAAATGTTTTCTTCTTAACTGGAACGGATGAACATGGAGCAAAGATTATACAGGCAGCGAAGAAAAATAACCAGTCTCCTAGAGACTTTGTTGACCAGGTCTCGAATCAGTATCAAGTGGCATGGAAAGCGCTTGGAATTAGTAATGATTATTTTTTTCGTACTACCAATCCAAATCATAAAAAAACAGTTCAAGATATGTTACAGACTTTGTATGACAAAGGATACATTTATAAGTCTCTCTATAAGGGCATCTATTGTGTTGGTTGTGAGAAATATTTAACCGAAGATGAAATTATTAATGAGAAATGTCCTCATCATCCAACAACTGAGTTAACAGAACAGGAAGAAGAAAATTATTTCTTTAAGTTACGAGACCTTACACCAAAAGTGCTTGAAGCTTTAGAGACCGAAAAATATAGGGTTCTTCCGATAGAAAAAAGGAATGAAATTTTAGGAAAAATACGTGGAGGTATTAACGATATATCGATTTCACGGACAGGGGTAGACTGGGGTATCCCCGTGCCATGGGACAACAAACACACGGTATATGTTTGGGTTGATGCGTTGTTTAATTATTACTCGGCAACACGGATCATTCCTCAAAAAGAACATTTTTGGCCAGTCGATCTTCATCTAATGGCTAAAGATATTCTATGGTTCCATGCCCTTATTTGGGAAGCGCTTTTACTCGCTCTTGATAAGGAATTGCCTAAAGTCATTTTTGCACATGGATTTTTTTCCATTGATGGTCAAAAAATGTCAAAATCTTTAGGAAATATAATTGATCCACTGGAGTTGGTGAACTCTTATGGAACTGATGGTTTACGTTATTTACTCCTAACATCATTTGCGATTGGGAATGATGGAGATATTTCTCTGTCTAAATTTAAAGAAAAATATAATTCTGACTTGGCAAACGGTATAGGGAATCTAGTTTCCCGGATCGCAAGATTGTGTGAACAGTCTAAATATAACTTTATTCCCGTTTTTGAAAAAGTAAAATTTAAACTTGATCTCTCAATTGAGAAAGCCATGACAGAATATCGGCCTGATGAAGCAATAAAAATAATTTGGAATCAAATACAGAAATTTGATAAAGATATTCACAATGAACAGCCGTGGACATTGAGCGGAGAAAAGCTTCAGAAAATACTTGAGTCTTATATAGAACGGATTATTCCCATTGCACATAATTTAAAACCATTCTTACCTGATACAGCGGAAAAAATTATTGCCATTTTTGGCACGGAGAAAATTATTAAGCCAGAATCTTTATTTAGGAGAAAGAATTTATGAATTTAATATTTCTTTATGGACCTCCAGCTGTTGGAAAACTTACAGTAGCAAAAGAATTATCTAAACTTACTGGCTATAAAATATTTCATAATCATTTAGTTAGAGATTTAGTGGAGTCTCTTTTTGATGTTAAAACTGAAAAAGGTATAAAAATAGTTCAGCAGTTAAGAGTAGACTTATTGGTTGAAGCTGCAAAAAGTGATATACCAGGTGTTATTTTTACTTTTGCCTACGCATATTCTGTAGATAATCATTTTGTAGAAAAAATACTAAAATATATTAAAGAGAATGGTGGTAGCTTATATTTAGTACAACTGTATTGTGATAAAAAGGAATTATTAAAGAGAGTTACTTTTAAAGAAAGAAAGAAATTTGCAAAAATATGTGAACCAAAAACTTTAAGTGCAATTTTAAAACAATATGATTTGTTTACGCCCTATCCAGACAAAGAACATTTAAGAATTAATAATACAAATATAACCCCACAAGAAGCAGCTAAACGAATTTTTATTTACTACAAACTCAGGCACTAAGATTTATACATCCACATGGTATAATATAGATATGAATTGGTTTTTTATAGCGTTAGGTGCACCGTTTTTATGGGTGTTTGTGATATAATAATTTTATGGATAAAAAATCAAAAATACTATTAACAATATTGGTAATTATGACGATTGCTTCTATTGGTTACACATTTTATAAAACTATGATTAAGCAGGATTTTGAGGTTGTAAACATAGAACCAATTACTGATGAAGATACTTCTGAAGATGTCTCTGAAGATACTTCTGAAGCGGAATAGCAAATTATCAAGTAGTTATGGTAAAATTAAAAATATAATAATGAAAAATACTAAAAAAAAGAAAAGAATGTTTTCCTGGATGAATCCGAAGCTGGAAGTGCGAGATACTAAAAAATATGGTAAAGGGGTGTTTGCTAAAAAGAATCTGAAAAAAGATGAAACCTTGTTTGTTATGGGCGGATATGTTTTGGATATTAAAGATGAGAATCATTTAAAGGGTTTTCCAGAAGATAAAGCAATTGAAATTTCAGAAGATTTCTCATTTTGTCCGCTTGCACCAAAAGATATTGAATTGATGCCTCAACACCATGTAAATCATAATTGTGAGCCAAACGCTGGTTGGCATGGGCAGGTTTTTATGGTTGCGATGCGTGACATAAATATTGGTGAAGAAATTACTTATGATTACGCTATGGTTATTTGTTCAAACAGAAACAGCAAAGCTTACTTCAAAATGAAATGTAAATGCGGTTCAAAAAATTGTAGAAAAATAATAGACGAGGAAGGATGGAAAAATTCAGGACTACAGAAAAAATATAAAGGATATTTTCAGTGGTATTTAGAAGAGAAAATAAATAAAAATAAAAATGTTTAATCAAATTATGTGTTCAGATGCAATTCCTGGTTTTCTAAATTTCTTTGATTTTTCAATTGCGCCGACATTGCTTTTTTATTCATATATACCAATTATTATAATTGCTTTATTTTTAAGTTTTTTTATTTTTTTTAAAAATAGATATTCATTGCAGAGTAAACTTTTATTATTGATTACACTCTCTTTTTCTGTTTGGGCGTTTGACCAAATAGTTCAGTGGACTGCAATTTATGTCAGTGCCGTTCATTTTTCTTGGCAAATTATTGCTTTATTTGAAATGCTGGTATTTATTTTTACTTTGTATTTCGTGGCGGTTTTTCTAAATAAAAAAGATATTGATTTTAAATATAAGCTACTACTCGGGGCAGTATTTTTACCCATTGTTGTTTTTTTACCAACAAATTTGAACATAAATTCTTTTGATCTTCAGCAGTGTCAAAGTAATTATAGTTTTTTATGGGAGTACATCTACATCTTTGAAGTCTCTTCAATCGTTATCATGATGTATATGTTTTACAAAAAATCCCACTCTCTTGCGAAAGGCGATTCATTCAGAAAACAAATAGTAATTTTAGCTGTAGGACTGTTTTTGTTTTTAGGAATGTTTACTGCGACTAATATTCTTGGTGATTCATTACTTGTGTATGAGTTCAATCTAATTGGCCCGATTGGCATGGTTGCCTTCGTTGCCTTACTTGCTTTTATGATAGTTAAATTCAAAACTTTTAATATAAAACTTATTGCGACTCAAGCATTAGTCTGGGGACTTGTAGCGCTTATTGGTTCACAATTTTTCTTTATTAAAGTAACTACCAATTTTATATTAAACGGTGTTACTTTTATTGGTATCATTATATTCGGTCAATTTCTTATAAAATCCGTTAAAAAAGAGATAGAACAGAAAGAAGAATTAGCAAAACTTAATATTAATTTGGAAGAATTACTCAAACAAAGGGAAAGTCTGGTGCATCTTGTCACTCATAAAGTTAAAGGGTCTTTTACTCGCTCAAAATATATTTTTGCCGGAATTCTGGATGGGACTTTTGGTGATATAAACGAAGAGGTAAAAAAGAGAGCACAACAAGGTCTTGAATCAGATGATATGGGTATAGAGACGGTGGACGTCGTCCTAAATGCCGCTAATCTGGAAAAAGGTACGGTTAAATATGAAATGAAGACTATTGATTTTAAAGAATTGGTTGATAAAACAATATCTGAAAAGAAAGCTTTGGCTGAAACGAAAGGATTGAAAATGGAAACAGAGATAGCGCCGGGCACTTATAACGTGCTTGGTGATTCTTTTTGGTTGAAAGAGGTGTCAAATAATTTAGTGGAAAATTCTATAAAATATACCAGAGAAGGGAAGATAACAGTGGGATTAGAAAAAAAGGACAAGAAAATTGAGTTTTATGTCAAAGACACAGGTATCGGCATATCTCCTGAAGATAAAAACAGTTTATTTACCGAAGGTGGACGAGGCAAGGACTCTGTGAGGATAAATGTGGATAGTACGGGTTATGGTCTCTATTCGGTCAAAATGATAGTAGATGCTCACAAAGGCAAAGTCTGGATGGAACCTAATAAAGAGGGTATTGGTTCTACTTTCTTTATAGAATTAGATGCGGTTTAGACAAGGTTTATTTTTGAAGGATTTCAATAAGAAATTAAGTCGTTAAGCATACCCTTATGTGGTATCTTTAAGCGTTCGATTTTGTTTTTTCTGTAATATACTTTAATGATATTGGTTCCAGGTTTTGATGTTAAAACTTTATATTTATCTCCTTGGACCAATAATGCAGTATTGTCATCAATTGCTAAACCAACTCCATTAGTTTTGCGCATTATAGTAACAAGACCAGAATCACGTTTTTCTTTTTCGCGTATGTGATGTGGACTAGCTGTGCAAGAAATAATTCCAAGACCTGAAATTCTCATCAAAACGAAATCATTTTTTTTATTTATAAATCGTTTAGAATCACTTAGTCCATATTTAAACCAACAAATAGCCCCAGCACTCAAACCAGATAGGATGATTCCTTTTTTATGTGCTTCTATTAATAGTTGATCAATTTTATACTTACGCCATATTTGTAACATACGCGCGGTATTACCTCCACCGACATAAATAATATCAGCTGACATAATTTTTTCGGTTATCTTTTTCATTAGAATCTTTTTTTTGATAAGAAATAAAACATCTGTATGACAACCAAGTTTATCACTATAAACTGATTTAAATGTTTCCCAATAACCCAAAGCATCTCCACTTGCCGTAGGTACAAACAAAATAGATGGGTTTTTTTTACCAGACAATCTAACTATTTCTCGATCAATCGGAAGTGTCTCAAAATTTTTTAATTCTCCACCCCCAATAGCTACAATAGTTTGTTTTTTTGAGTTTTTTATCATATTGATAAGTTAAATCTAATACAAACAGCATAGTTTGTCATTATTGACTTTAAGCAAAATATATGTTAAACATAAAAACAGAATAAGCTATGTTCTTTGTCAAAAAATTTATTTTGGCGATTAATAAAAGCTTTTCTTTAATCAAGTCAAACAATCAATCTAAATTAATCTAAAGGAGTCTAATTATGAAGGAAGTTTATATTAAAGATATTCATGCCCGATTACCGGGATGTGAAGTTGTTTTGTTTGGATGGATCAGCGCTAAGCGCTGTCAAGAAAAAATTATTTTTCTTGATGTTTGTGATAGTACAGGCACAATCCAAGCAGTTGTTGAAAAGAAACAGATTGGTCAAAACCAATTTGATCTTTTTAATGAATTACCTGTTGAAGCGGCAATTGCCATAAATGGTGTTGTGAAGATTCACGATACACAAAAAGAGATCAGTGTTTTAAGGATTTATATTGTAGGTAAAGTGACTAAAAAAATATCACCTACTCCACGAGGACATATTGATATTTTTAATGAAAATCTTACGGATCATTTATTGAAGAATCGTCATCTTTATCTAAGAAATCCGAAAGTTATGGCAGTTTTAAAATTTTGTGATACTGTTATGAGACATACACGAAATTGGTTTTATCAAAATCAATTTACTTCAATTGATGCACCGATACTTACACCTACACCATTATATGAAGATGATTCAGCTATTCATGTTAATATTCATGGTGACGAAGTATTTCTTACTCAGTGTGTAGGATATTATCTTGAAGCGGCTGTTCACGCTTTTGAGCGGGTATATAATATGGGTCCGAGCTTTCGAGGAGAAGAGTCTCGAAGCAAACGACATCTCATGGAATATTGGCATATAAAAGCTGAGATAGCGTGGGCTAATCTTGATGATATTATAGGTCTTGTTGAAAACTTGATAAAATATGTTGTTGAGAAAAGTCACGAAGAATTAATGCACACCAGTTCGGTTTTAGATAGGGAGGTTTGTATTGATGGATTATTAACACCGTTTCCTCGTATTACTTATGAGGAAGCGTTGCAGTTATTAGCGAAACATGGGATCATCCTCAAGTTTGGAAAAAGTCTTAGTTCAAACGAAGAAAATGAACTATCAAAGATAATAAAAAAACCATTTTGGGTATCTGGTATTCCACGAAGTGTGGAACCGTTTCCTTATGTTATTGATCCAATAGATTCTAGAGTAACCCGTGTTGCAGATCTTATCGCAAGCAACGGATATGGAGAACTTCTTGGTGTTGCGGAAAAAATTCATGATTTTCAAATGTTAGTTGAAAGAATGAGAGAAAAGGGAAAAGAAATGGACATCAGGTACGAATTTGTACGCGATGTTCATCAAATCGGTTGTGTACCTCACGCAGCATTTGGTATGGGCGTTGAGAGGTTTATCCGTTGGTTACTTAATATTCCTCATGTAAGAGATGCTATACCATTTCCTAGAATTTTTCGAAGAAAAATATCACCATAATAAATATAAAGAGGAAAAGAAAATGAAAAGAACACTAGTAAAAGAGCTCAATGCTCTAGTCGGGGGTTTAGTAAGATTGAGTGGATTTGTTCAATCCATCCGCGATCAAAAAAGAATGCAATTTGTAATTCTCCGTGATTATACGGGACATATACAGATTAGCCATGAAAAGGGAGACAAGGAAGATCAAATCAAAAAAATAATTTCTTCACTAACCACAGAATCAGCAATCACTGTTATAGGTCATGTGGTTGAAAATAAAAATGTGAAACTTAGTGGAGTTGAAGTTATAGCAGAATCAATTGATATTTCAAGTATTGCTACAGTACCTTTACCTATTAGGGCTGATTCATCTCTTGATTTACAAATGGATTGGCGAATACTTAGTCTTCGAAAACCTGAAAATCTTCTTGTGTTTCAAATCCAAACAACTATGGAACAAGCAATGCGTGAGTTCTGGATGAATAATGATTTTATTGAGATACATTCTCCAAAACTTATGGCAACAGCAAGTGAATCAGGAGCAGAATTGTTTCAATTAGAATATTTTGGACAAAAAGCTAATCTAGCTCAGTCGCCACAATTTTACAAACAAATGGCAATGGCATCTGGATTTGATCGAATTTTCGAAATTGCACCCGTTTTTCGTGCTAATCCTTCATTTACGTCACGGCATGATACTGAATTTACTTCGATTGATATGGAAATATCATGGATTGATTCTCATGAAGATCTTATGCATATCGAAGAAATTTGGTTGCATCATGTAATACAAAAAGTATTAGAAAAACATGGTAAAGCAATTACGGATAATTTTAGAGTTGAGGTAAAAGTACCCGAACTCCCATTTCCAAAAATTACCTTAGATAAAGCTCGTGAAATTCTTATAAACCATGGACATAAGATGGATCATATTATTGACCTAGATCCATCAGGTGAAAAAGGATTGGCAGATTATATCAAAAATGAATTTGGTCATGAATTTGTTTTTGTGACTGACTATCCAATTAATATTCGTCCATTTTATCACATGCGTTATACAGATAACTCTAGTATCACGAAAAGCTTTGATCTTTTGTGGAAAGGACTTGAAATTACAACAGGAGCACAACGTGAACATCGTGTTAAAATTCTTGAACAACAGGCATACGAAAAAGGTTTATCGCTCATTTCTCTTGAGCACTACATGAATTTTTTTCGTTATGGTTGTCCACCTCATGGGGGTTTGGGTGTAGGTCTTACGAGATTACTTATGGTCCTTTTGAACCGTAAAAATGTTCGAGAGGTAACTTATCTCTATCGTGGACCTAATCGTTTAACTCCTTAATAATAGTTCTTTAGTAAATACAATACAGTCAGGATTAATCCTGACTGTTTTTTTAAAAATGATTGTAATTTTTATACAATATTGTGTTATAATGCATTTATGAATTCAAGAGAAAAAACTAAAGAAATAATCAAGGAAACACTTGTTGAAAAAGGTGCTGATTTTATTGCACTTTTTGGATCTTTTGCCCGAGAAGAAGAAAAGCCGACAAGCGATATTGATATTTTAGTTAATTTTAAAAACCCAATTTCTTTATTTGATCACGCTGGTATTGAAATTGAGCTTGAAGAAAAAATTGGCAAAAGAGTTGACCTGATAACTGAATACGGATTATCAAAATACATTCGCCCATTTATTATAAACGAACTTACTACACTTTATGAAAGAAGATAGTGTATATCTTAACCACATACTTGAAGCCATCAATAATATCCTTGAAGATACAAACGGTTTTATCGAAGAACAATTTTTAGCAAATAGGACAATCAAGGACGCTGTAACACGATTTTGATG
>Ga0209542_10010944_pt1 | contig 16212 bp, 13 predicted proteins | sample RifCSPhighO2_01_FD_184028 | JGI IMG/M metagenome (GOLD analysis project Ga0209542, IMG submission 184028) | Soil microbial communities from Rifle, Colorado - Rifle CSP2_plank highO2_0.1 (SPAdes) (version 2) | ecosystem: Environmental > Terrestrial > Deep subsurface > Rock core/Sediment ... | reverse complement strand
TTTTTGGAAAATAAAAATAAGTTGGCCTCCGCGACCGAAGTCGCGGAGGCCTTAATTGTGCTGCGTTCCCCTTTTTGATTGTGACGCGTTGCTATTTAGTTAGCAGCAGGCGCCGTGGCAGTGGTGATAATGACAGTGATGGCGGCAGTGGTGGTGGCGGCAGGTGCAGGCGAGGTGCCGGCTGTTATCGGTGAAAGCGAGCCAGTTCGTCTTGTTCCAGTTATCACAAGAAGGGGTTGAGTGGATGTTCAGAGTGGTTAGCGAGATTTCCTGTCTATGCGTCCACTTCTTGCCGGGGAGGTTATCGTATTCTTTCTCAACCTCAATCCACCAACCGTTACCCTTGTAGAATGGCTCTTTGGTAACGACAACGCGCCAACTCTTGCTTTTGTCCTTACCACCATACACGTCAAGATAGTGTAGTCCTACCTTGATCTGGCACACGCACCTGACCTGGTCTGGCCCAAAATCCGGGCGGTTAAGATCGCAGCAGTTACATCTTGGAATGGTAGGTAGCATTGCTATCTCCACTCCAAGAAGCCTAGCGATCTCGAACAGCTTCTCTGGCGAAACTGCTTTGCGCAGTGCTTCCTCAATGCGCCTACGGGTCTTTGTGGTATCCACATCGCCCAAGTTGATCGGTGTCATCTTTTTTCCTCCTTCCGTGCTTTGGCCAGTCTGACTGGCCCGTGCCTTGAAGGAACGCAACAGTCTACCGATACGATAGCATATTACTTTTGCCCTGTCAATAGTTGTTGCATTATAGAGAAGGAGTATAATAAAAACCGAAAGGTCGCAAAATAAAATTCTTAATTAGTAATTCCCAAATGACCCTGACACAAATTATTTTAATAATCGCGGCAGTCGTAATTCTGTGGGCAGTTTTTGTTTATAATCGGCTTATCACGCTTCGCACGAGAATTCGCGAGGCCTGGGCAGACACAGACGTTCAGTTAAAGCGCAGATACGATTTGATTCCCAATTTGATAGAAACGGTAAAAGGATACGCGGCTCACGAAAGCGGGGTTTTTGAAAAGGTTACCGAGGCCAGGACGCGGGCAATGGGAGCTAAGACGCCGGCGGAACACGCGCAGGCCGAAAATATGCTTACCGGCGCGCTAAAAACCTTGTTCGCAGTTTCGGAAAATTATCCACAGCTTCGCGCCGCGGAAAACTTTCTGGAACTTCAGCGCGAACTTCGCGACACCGAAGATAAAATCCAGGCCGCACGGCGCTTCTACAACACCAACGTGCGCGATTACAATATCCGCATTCAAAGCGTTCCCGACATGATTTTTGCCAAAGCGCTTGGCTTTAAGGCCGAAGAGTTCTTTGAGCTGGAAGAGGAAGCCGCGCGCGAAGCGCCGAAAGTGAGCTTCTAAAAAGCAAAATTTAATTCAGAGTATGGCGACTCTTTATACAAACGCTGAATCCAATATCAGAAAGACTTGGCTGTATTTGACGCTGTTTTTTGCGTTTATAATTCTTATCGGCTGGATTTTCAGCTATGCTTTTAATTCGCAGGCCATTCTCTGGGTCGCGGTGATTTTAAGCATAGTTAGCAGTTTTGGCAGCTATTGGTTTTCAGATAAATTAGTGCTCGCAATGAGCCGGGCAAAGCCGATACTCAAAGAAGACGCGCCGGAACTTTATCGTGTGGTTGAGAATCTTGCTATTACCGCCGGTTTGCCCACGCCCAGAATTTATATTATTGAAGAGCGGGCTCCTAACGCTTTTGCCACCGGGCGCGATCCGAAACACGCGGTTGTCGCCGTGACTCGAGGCTTGCTTGAGCGTTTGGAGCGGGCAGAGCTTGAGGGCGTTTTGGCTCACGAGCTTTCGCATATCGGCAACCGCGATATGCTGATTGCGGCGATTGCCGCGGTTTTGGCCAGCGCGATAGTAATTGTCTCTGACATATTTATGCGTTCTTTATGGTTTGGCGGAAGGCGAGATGACCGCCGGGGCGGGGGAGCGGCAATTATGTTAGTTGTGGGTTTGGTGGTTGCCATTCTTGCGCCGATAGCCGCGATCATGCTTCGGCTTGCCATTTCCAGAAAGCGCGAATTTTTGGCGGATGTTTCGGGGGCCCTGCTGACTCGTTATCCCGAAGGCCTGGCCCGCGCTTTGGAAAAAATTTCTAAGGATCCACGGCCCTTGCGCGCGGCCAACAATGCCACGGCGTCGTTATATATCGCCAATCCCTTAAAAGGTGAAGAGCAGGTATCCTGGTTTTCCAAATTATTTATGACGCATCCGCCGGTTGAGGAGCGGTTAAAAGCGTTAAGGGATATGCAGGTTTGATATGTTCTGCCCTTTCTGCAAAAAAATTGAACTGGAAAAAGCGATTTTCAATAATGTGGAAGTCGATTATTGTCCGAGCTGTCTTGGAGTTTGGTTTGAAGAAGAGGAATTACGATGGGCAAAGGACGCGCGCGACGAAAATCTTAAATGGCTGGATATGGATTTGTGGGAAAAAGAAAAAGATTTTAAAATTTCCCGCGGGCAAAAATTGTGCCCCGATTGCCGCCTTCCCTTATATGAAGTAGTGTATGGCGAAAGCCAAGTGAAAGTGGATTTGTGCAGCATATGCCGCGGCGTCTGGCTTGATAAGGGAGAGTTCCAAAAAATTATTGAATATCTAAAAGAGCGGGCCGGAGCGGAGGTTATGCAAAGATTCTCAAAAAACGCGGCAAAGGAGTTTTCGGAAATTTTTGCTGGGCCGGAATCGTTGCGTGAAGAAATGGATGATTTTATCGTTCTACTGAAAGTTTTTGCTTATAGGTTCTACGCCAAGCATCCGGTTATCGCTAAAATTATATCCGGCCTACCGGAATAAAAAGTAAAAATAATGTTTGAAATGGCGAGTCGCCGTTTCAAGCGAGGAGGGGTCGCATAGTGGCCTAGTGCAACGGCTTGGAAAGCCGTGACCCTCACGGGTCTCGTGGGTTCGACTCCCACCCCCTCCGCCATCCTTCGCCAAGGCTACGGAATGGCAAGCCACAATGTATTATTGCTATATCCTATTAAGCTCAAAATCTCATACCTTCTATTTTGGTTCTACGAATGATTTGCGGCAGAGGCTCGAATTGCACAATGAAGGTAGGGTAAAATCTACGGCCCCATATATTCCATGGAAAATTGTATGGTATGCGGCCTTCGTTACAGAGAAAGAGGCAAGAGATTTTGAGCGATATTTAAAGTCGGGCTCGGGAAAGTCCCTTGCCTATAAAAGATTAATTTCCGTAGCCTTGAAGAAGGATTTTACGGAGGGACGAAAGGGTAGTCCGAAGTCAAAACATTCCGAAGCGAAGCGTAGGATATTGAAGACGTAGGATACCCACCCCCTCCGCCAGTTGGGAAATGAAGTCATTGGCTCGCCCGCGTAGAAAACATGATTAGCACAATTTGGATAATTTTAGGTATTGCTTCGCTGATTTTGCTAGCATTCTACTGGAACACACGCAATGCCGTTTGGGGTGGTTTGACGGCGGGAATAATCATTGGTGTCTTGTGGAAATTTATTGGCGGAGCAGATTGGTATATTGTCGTTAAGGTTGCAACAGTAGCAACGATTTTAGGGTTTGGCGCAGAATTACTAGGCATGTTATCCGATTATCTAAAAAGGAAATCCTAATGAATTACAAAGAATTTAGAAACAAGTTTACTCCAGAGTATTCTGCTATCAGAATTTATAATTATATTTTTACTCCTATCCGAGTGGAAATGTTTTTGCTTCTCCTCGCTTTTTGTATCGTTGATTTTATTTGGCTTAAGTTGGATTTCACTAAGTGGTTCACATTGTGGAATCAAGAATTATTAAATTCGATAGCAGTAAAAATGGTTTATTTACTACTGGCTATTGGATCATTCACTGCAACGTTCTTTACAATTTGCATCGAGATTATAAAAACAAAACATGAAGCCGTAGATGTTACTTACCTTTGGTCTAATCTAGTTAAATACACGGTTTACCCCTTTGTTGTGGTACTAATCATTGGAGCGGCTATATTTTTTAGGCACGCGGGACTATATCAAAATATTTCTTTTCCAGTATTTTTACTTTTTGCGTTTTTAACCTTAAATTCTTTTTATACAACAATAAAAATGGCGCAAATTTTAGTAGAAGGATCTTGGTCGCAAGAAAAGAAAGAATTTGCCGCCGGAGTTAAAATTCAGTAGAATTTTAACGAAAGCCGCCAAAGAAAAACTTGTCGCTCCTCGCTTTCGGTAGATTTTCTAGCGTAAATTATGTATCTCATAAATTTGAAAAAATTTCTTTTGCCCTTATTGATAAATCCTTTTCGTTTTCGCCCAAAAATGAATACGAATTGGCCGCCGAGCGAAGCGAGGCGGCTTCCTCCAACTTGAAAAATTCCAACTGGCGGTGTATTCTAAAAATAGCTCGAACGGAATTCGCTCCTCGCCGCGCTTTGCGCGGCTCGGAATGGGCGGGCGGGCAAAACGAAAGGCGAAGCCGAGAATATTCCAAACTGCCAAAGAACCTGAAAACAAGTCGGCTCGAACCATATTTTGCTAAGGGCAAAAGAAATTTTTTCATAATTCATTATTTATTGTCGGGGGGCTTGACCCCCCCCCATATTTGCGTGATGAGGTTGCTAAGGTAATTGAACTTTAACAACTCACCAAAAATGGAGGAAAACAAGCTATGTCCAAGAAACTAAGCATTGTCATCTCTGGCTCTTTTCGTCGCTACTTCGATGGAATCAGCGAAACCGTCAAGTTATTTGAGTCCCTGGGCGTGGACGCGCTCTCGCCCAAAGCGTCAAAGGTGGTTAATCCTGGCGAGGAGTTCGCTGTTCTCGAAACGGACGACACCGGCGATCCTCGAACATTGGAACAGCGCCATCTCGACGCAATCGCCGCCGCAGATGCATTGTACCTCTACGATCCCGAAGGATACATCGGCGATTCATCGAAGATGGAACTCGGCTGGGCGATTGCGCTCGGTAAGCCGGTTTTCTGCAAAGAACTAGTGGTGGATTCCACACTCAAGTTTTTCTGTGGTACCGTCGCTACGCCCGAACAGGTGAAGACGGCGCTTGAGAGTCGTTCGTCTCTCGAGTCTATCAATGAACGTTCCTCGGTGGTGGCTCTCCAGCATTATATCCACGACATGGTAGTGCGGCGCGGATTTGACAAGGAATCTCCTCGCGACGTTCTCCTGCTTATGGTAGAAGAAATTGGCGAGCTCGCCAAAGCGGTTCGCAAGTACCTTGGCCTCAAGTCCGACGAGGAGCGCAAAGAACGCTATCCCACGCTGGAAGGCGAACTCGCGGATGTCTTCATCTACCTCCTTGACCTCGCAAATCTGCTCAACACCTCGCTATTCCACGCTCTCCATGAGAAAGAGCAGGAAAACGAGAAAAGGTCTTGGAGCTAATCACCCATGGGGTGTCGGGAAATTTTCTCGACACCCCATTTTTTCTAAATTTGAAAGAGCGAGAATTTGCCGCCAAAAACTTGAAATTGTTAATGTTCTCGGCTTCGCCTTTCGTTTTGCCCGCCCGCCCAATCCGAGCCGCGCAAAGCGCGGCGAGGACAGAATTCCGTTCGAGCTATTTCAAGAATACTCCGCCACGACAATTTGGTATCGAGTGACCCATAAGCTTGCCCGTCCGTAGCCTTGGCGTAGGAGGGCCCCAGATTTTGAAGCTATTTCGGAAAGCCGATATCAACCAAAAAAAGTTTACCTTGAGTTAATCGAAAGGTTCGACCCCTGCGGGACGCGAACCTTTTTTACTCATCCTAAATTCTCTTGCGCGATTATTTGCGTGATACTTGCGCGATTATTTTGTCTATGGTAATATAGGAATATATGTTTAAACCGCAGTATAAACTCACAAACAAAATAGTGGCGATGCTCACCGCCATTGCTGAGGCGAAAGCGGCAATTGAGCGCGCCAAACTTCTGCCAAAACAGGAGCTGCGCCTCCGCCGGCAGGCGTTAATTCGGATGACCCATAGCTCCACGCATATTGAGGGTAACCAGCTGGATCTCTATCAGGTGGAAGCGGTCTACGCCCACAAAAAAATAGACGCTCCGAATCGTGATATTTACGAGGTGCAAAATTATCTCAAGGCACTTCGATACATTGAGCAGATTGTTCAAAAAAAGCAGCCGTTTTCCGAAGGGGTGGTATTGAAAATCCACAGGCTTGTTACCGACAAAACTCTCCCGAATGAGCGGTGCGGCAGATATCGCAAGGGGCCGGTGTATGTCGTGAGGCGGCGACTCGGTATGCCTCAAGAAATAGTGTATACAGGCCCCGAGGCAAAAAAGGTCAAGAAATTAATGGCTGAACTTGCCGCATGGATAAAGGAGAGTGAAAAACAGAATGTTCATCCCGTAATCGTCGCGGGAATACTTCACCAAGAGATAGCCGCTATTCACCCATTTACTGATGGCAACGGCCGCACTGCCCGGGCCCTGGCTACGCTTGTCCTCTACCAGCGCGGCTTTGATTTCAGGCGATTGTTTGCCCTTGAGGACTACTATAATAAAGATCGGCCGGCATACTACAAAGCAATCAATATCGGTGAGAATTATGAAAAGCGCAAAACCGATATCACGCCGTGGCTTGAGTATTTTGCGGAAGGATTCAAAGAAGAAATCGATAATGTAAAAACAAAGGTAATCTCTCTCGCATTAAGAAAGGTTGACGACAAACTCTATGCCCAAATCTATCTTGACAAGGATCAAATGAAAATATTGGCATTACTGGATCAAATGGGACGGATCACCGTTAGCGATGTCGTAGACGTTCTTGAGTGTCCCAAGCGAACCGCGCAAGCATATCTCCAACGGCTCAAAAAATTAAAGATTATCAAACAAGTCGGTAAAGGTCCCGCTTCGGCCTATGTTTTGGAATAATTAAAACGTGACATCAGATTTAACATTCATTGCAAACGAAAAGAATAAAACTCTCCTTGACCGCTTCAGAATGCTTACGCTCCGTCAGGCTTGCGAAATTTTGAATTGCCACCCGAATACGCTTCGGAATTGGGATAACAATGGTTCGCTGAAGGCGATCCGCTTTGGTTCCCGTGGAGATCGGAGGTATAAAAGAGAGGATATTATACGTTTAATCAACCGAAAGAGATGAAAATTAAAGATTTACCAAAAATTGATAGGCCGCGAGAAAAACTCATCGCAAAGGGCGCCGAGAATCTAAAGGATTCGGAGCTTTTGGCTATTCTTTTGCGGACCGGCAAGGCCGGAAAAAATGTCATTGAAATTGCCTCGCAGATTTTATCCAAGCATTCCAAGAAGCGGCTTTTGCAAATGACCTATCAGGATTTGGTAAAAATAAGCGGTATTAATTCCGCCAAAGCCACAACCCTTCTTGCCGCTTTTGAGCTCGCAAAACGCGCTTTGGAGGTTAACGATACGAATTTACCAACCATCGTTACTCCCAAAGATGTCGTGGCTCAATTGACCGATCTGCGTCATAACAAAAAAGAGCACTTTATTGCTTTGTATCTCAATGCCAGAAATCAGCTGGTTCATAAAGAAACGATTTCAATGGGCACTTTGAATGCCAACTTAGTCCACCCTCGGGAAGTTTTTGAACCGGCCCTTAAACATTCAGCCGCCGGTATCATGGTTGCGCATAACCACCCTTCCGGCGATCCGAAACCGTCAGAAGACGATCTGGAAATCACAAAGAGGTTGGCTGAAGCCGGCAAGATGATGGGCGTTGAGCTTTTGGATCATGTCATTATCGCGACAAACAGGCACTTCGGTTTTAAAGAAGAACGTTTAATGTAAACCTATGCCCGACTTTTCAAAAAAAGAACTTTCCGAGCAGGATATTTGCTCCAAATTCATTCTTCCGGCACTTACAAATGTCGGTTGGGATTTACAGAAGCAAATCCGCGAGCAGTATAGCTTTACTGCCGGCCGAATTATCGTACGCGGCAAGACCGTTTTTCGCGGAGAGAAAAAACGCGCTGATTTTGTTTTGTATCACCGCGGTCACTTGCCGCTCGCAATTATTGAAGCCAAGGACAACAAGCACCCAGTCGGTGCCGGTATGCAACAAGCGCTTGAATATGCCGAAGCACTTGATGCCCCCTTTGTATATAGTTCCAATGGAGATGCATTTCTTGAGCATAACCGCCTTACTAAGACAGAACCCATTGAAAACGAATTCTCGTTAAACGAATTTCCGTCTCCAGACGCGCTTTACGGCCGCTATGTGAAGGCCAAAGGACTTGTCGCTGAGCAGGAAAAAGTAATCAGCCAGGATTATTATCAGGAGATTGACGGCAAGTCGCCCCGCTACTTTCAGCAGGTTGCGATTAACCGCGCCACTGAAGAAATGATCAGAGGAAAAAACCGCCTGCTTTTGGTAATGGCAACCGGCACTGGCAAAACCTACGCTGCGTTTCAACTGGCCTGGCGTCTGTGGAAAGCCGGAGTAAAGAAGAGGATCCTTTTTCTGGTAGACCGCAACATCTTGGCTGATCAGCCGATTATGAATGACTTCCGGCATTTTGGCGACAAGATGACCAAAATTCAGCACCGCACGGTTGATAAATCTTACGAAGTTTACCTCGGACTTTACCAGGGGCTGACCGGAATGGAAGAAGAAAAAAACATCTTCAAGCAGTTCTCGCCGGATTTTTTTGATTTGGTTATCGTTGACGAATGTCACCGCGGAGTGGCGCGTGAAGATGCCTCTTGGAGAGAAATTCTTGATTACTATAAAAGCGCTACCCAAATCGGTTTAACCGCCACACCAAAAGAAACCGCGGACATCTCAACGCAAACCTACTTTGGCGATCCGGTATATACCTATTCATTACGACAGGGTATTGAAGACGGCTTTCTGGCGCCCTATAAAGTTATCCGCGTTACCCTGGATAGGGACGCGGAAGGGTATCGTCCAATGGCTGGCGAGATTGATAAATACGGCAACCCTCTGCCCGATCAGGTTTTCGGCCAGAGCGATTTTGACCGCAAAGTCGTACTTGAGGAACGTTCAAAAGTTGTGGCGCAAAAGATTACCGAGTATCTCAAAGCCATCGATAGAATGCAAAAGACCATAGTATTTTGCGTGGATACCGAGCATGCCGACCGCATGCGCCAAGAACTTGTGAACGCCAATGCCGACCTTGTAGGTGAGCACCCGAATTATGTCGTCCGCATCACTGGCAACGACGAGCACGGCGTAAAAGAATTGGACAAATTCATTGACCCCGAGAGTCCGTATCCCGTTATCGCCACCACTTCAAAACTTCTCACCACGGGCGTGGATACCCAGACCGTCAAGCTGATTGTCATTGACCAGAACATTAACTCAATTATTGAATTCAAACAGATTATCGGCCGCGGCACGCGCGTGCGCGAGGACTATGGCAAAATGTTTTTCACTATTATGGATTTTCGGGGAGCGACAGAGCTCTTTGCCGATCCGAAATTTGACGGCGATCCGGTGGTGATTTATAAGCCGAAGGGAGACGAGCCGATTATTCCATCTGATGGTATTGAGACTGTGGAATCAACGTGCGGTGGCATGGATGGGGGCGAGATTATCAAAGGTGGTCCGTCGGAAACCGGAGCTGATGTATCTCGTGACGAGCCGAACAAGTATTACCCCTTGGGCGTGGAAGTCAAAGTCATCAATGAGCGCGTGCAGTATATGGACGAGCGCGGCAAATTGATTACCGAATCGCTCAAGGATTACACCAAGCGCAACATTTTGCAAAGTTACGCCTCGCTCAATGACTTTTTAACCGCCTGGACTAAAACCGAACAAAAAGAAGCAATCCTCAAAGAGCTTGAAGAGCGCGGCGTATTTTTTGCCGAACTTTCCTCCGAAGTCGGCCGTGACCTGGATGCTTTTGACCTTATCTGCCATGTGGCTTGGGGTAAAAAGCCGCTTACCAGGAGCGAGCGGGCGGCAAAAGCGCGCAAAAAAGATTATTTTGCCAAATACGAAGGCAAAGCGCGCGAAGTTATTGATGCGCTTCTTGCCAAATACGCTGACCAAGGCATCACGGCGATTGACGACATCGGCGATCTGCAGGTGTCGCCGTTTGACCAATTCGGCACACCCTACCAAATCGTCAACGATATTTTCGGCGGCCGCGAAAAATACATCATGGCAGTGAAAGAAGTCCAGCAAGCGCTCTACGCGGGTTAGTTGACAATCGCTTGACAATCAAATATAGATTGCTTTACAATGTAGTTGCATATGACAAATAAGGATAAAATCTTACAATTAATCGAACAAAAAGGAAGAGTAACGGCACGTGAAATTACGGAGGTAATTGACGTATCTCGCCAGTACGTCAATCTTGTGATTTCCGGTCTTGTTGCGGAAGACAAGGTGGTCAAGCTTGGGGGAACCCGAGGCGCTTTTTACGTTTCAAAAGCATATATCGCTGAACATCCGGAAATTATTCCAAACACACTAAAAAAAAGATATATTAACAAGTTGCTTGAAGAGCATAAGGTCTTTCTGGAGATAGAGGATAAGTTGCCGCAACTCAAAGACTTGCCTGAAAACGTGCGGAGTATTTTTACATTCGCATTTTCCGAGATGTTCAATAATGCGATTGAACATTCCGCGTCAAAGATTATTTCAGTGGAAGTGACATTGCGCGGCGAATTCCTGTCTTTTATCGTAAACGATTCCGGCGTCGGCGTATTCCGCAATATTATGAAAAAGAGAAATCTTAAATCGGAAATAGAAGCGATCCAGGATTTGTTGAAAGGGAAAACTACCACTATGCCAAGAACACACTCCGGCGAAGGAATATTTTTTACTTCCAAAGCGGGAGATATGTTTACTTTAGATAGTTTTAGTCAGATGCTTGTGATTAATAATCTCACGCATGACATTTCCGCCCGTCATAAGTCTGCCGTCAAGCGGGGCACGCGGGTTATTTTTAAGATTAAAACAGATTCCGATCGCCACCTAAATGATGTTTTCAAAAAATATACCAACATCAACGATGATAGCGATTATGGCTTTGATAAGACCGAGATACGGGTAAAACTTTATACCTCGGGTGGCGTCCATATCTCCCGTTCGCAGGCACGCAGGATTTTGGAGGGCCTTGAAAAGTTTAAGGTAATCCTGCTTGATTTTGAGAACGTGCCGCTTGTGGGGCAGGCGTTTGTGGATGAAATTTATCGTGTTTTTCAGAACAAGCACCCCAATATCGTTATCCAGGAAGAAAATATGTCCGAAGGCGTGAATTTTATGGTTGAGCGAGCGAAAAATGAAGCGAAGAAATCAAAATAACCCATGTCCAACATCCAATCAGTCATCAAAAACATTCAGGATATCATGCGCAAAGACGCGGGCGTGGACGGCGACGCCCAGCGGCTCTCCCAGCTTGTTTGGATGCTTTTCTTGAAAATTTTTGACGACCAGGAGCGCGAGCGCGAGCTTATCAATCTTAAGTATCATTCGCCCCTGCCTGAGGAACTTCGCTGGCGCAACTGGGCGGCCGATCCGGAAGGTATGACCGGCGACGGGCTTTTGGAATTCGTCAACAACAAACTTTTCAAACGGCTCAAGGATTTGTCGTTTGACGAGTCCGAAGACCCGCGCGCCTTTATCGTCCGCGAGGTTTTTGCCGACAGCTACAACTATATGAAGTCCGGCACGCTTATCCGGCAGGTGATTAACAAAATCAACGAAATTGATTTTAACAAAGCCGACGACCGCCACGCCTTCAACGATCTCTATGAACATTTGCTCAAAGAACTCCAAAGCGCGGGCAATGCCGGAGAGTACTACACGCCGCGCCCCTTGACGCGCTTTGTGGTGGAGATGGTTTCTCCCAAACTTGGCGAAAAGGTGCTTGACCCGGCCTGCGGCACCGGCGGATTTTTGATTGACACGCTGGAATACATTCGCAAGCAGGAAGTAAAGACCGCGGCAGACGAAAAGAAACTCCAAAGCCAGATTCACGGCGTGGAGTTAAAACCGCTCCCGCATCTCCTCGCCATCACCAATATGATTTTGCACGGCGTGGATACGCCGAAAACTTTGCGCCGCGGCGATATGCTCGCCCAGCCCTTGCGCGAATACGGGCCAAAAGACCGCGTGGACGTGATCACGGCCAATCCGCCCTTCGGCGGCGCAGTCAAAGACGGCGTGGAGAAAAACTTTCCGGCCGAGTTCCGCACTCGCGAAACCGCGGACCTCTTTTTGGTGCTTTTCATTCATCTCTTAAAACCCAACGGCCGCGCGGGCATTGTCCTTCCCGACGGCTCGCTTTTCGGCGAGGGCGTAAAAACCGCCATTAAGAAAAAACTCCTTGAAGAATGTAATGTCCACACCATCGTTCGCCTGCCGCAAGGCGTGTTCAATCCTTATGCCGGAGTGAACACCAACTTGATTTTCTTCACCAAAGGCGAACCCACCAAAGAAATCTGGTATTACCAGCTCCCGCTTCCCGAAGGCGTCAAACAATACACCAAAAACCGCGGCATCACCCACGAGGAGTTCGACTTGGCTCGCCGTAGCCTTGGCGTAGGCGGCGCCGGTCCGAAAGTGCGCAAGGAAAATAAGAATATGTGGAAAGTTTCCATTAAGCAAATCCAAGAACGAAACTACAACCTGGACTTCAAAAATCCGAATGGCAGGGCAAAAGTTGAACACACAGACCCCAAAAAGGTTTTAGAAAACATCGCAACCGCGGAAAAACAGATTGCGAAGATTTTGAGCGACATAAGAGCAAATTTATGACGATAAAGAAAATCAACAAAATAAAGGGCTTCGGGATTTTCAAAGATTTTCGTTTTGCAACTTCAATCCAAGAGTTTAAGAAATATAATCTTTTGTACGGCTGGAACTATTCTGGGAAAACAACGCTCTCCCGCGTTTTCCGTTCTTTTGAGACACAAGAAGAACACCCAGATTATGCGGGAGCAGAGTTTGAGCTTGAGGATGACAACAGAAATAAGTATAAACACTCAAATCTTACAATGCTTCCGAATGTGCGTGTTTTCAATCAAGATTTTATCGGCAAGAATCTTAAATGGTATGCGGATGGAGAACATATTGAGCCAATCTTTTTACTTGGTGAGGAGAATGTAGAATTGCAAGACCAATTAGACAAAAAGAAAGAAGAGGTTGAGAAGTTAAAGGCTGCAAACGAAGCACTCCAAAAGGAATATGAGCAAGAGGAAGAACAATTACGGCGTGTAGAATCAAATTGCGCCAGAGAGATTAAACAGCAACTTGCCTTACCAGATTATGAAGTGCGTAATTTGAGACCCATTCTCAATTCGCTCGAAGATACGGGCGCAAAACTTTCTGATAGCGCGTGTAAATCTGCGCTAAGTGAATGGAGAAGTCCTGGGAAATTGGAAAGTATTGTGTCTCCACAGTTGCCAGAGATAGAAACAAACACTCTTTTGGAAGAGGTTAAAGCGATTCTCGCAAAAGCAGTTTCGGGAAAGCCCATTGAGAAGTTCAAGAATGATTCGCGGTTTGAGGAATGGGCGCAAGAGGGTATCACGCTTCACGAACACGAGAAAGAGTGTCAATTTTGCGGCAACCAAATAACACAAGCCAGGCGGGATGAGTTATCTGGGCACTTTTCTGAAAATTACAAAAAACTTCAAGATCAGATAGGTGTTCTACGAAAGAGAATTGAGGAACGAAAAGCCGCACCCAATAACCTAACAGCCGATTTGCACGATAAAGCACGTTTTTACCAAGAGCTACAATCAGAATACGAAACCAACAGAAAAGCCCTGGTAGAGGAAGGCAAAAAGGTTATCGCTTTTCTTGGTTGGCTTACGGAGCAGCTTGAAAACAAACAGACCAAAACATTTGAGGCGGTCTATATCACACCACCAGAACAGATAGAGTTTGAACCTAAGGCAAAGTTTGACAATATCAGTGCTGTAATAGACAAGCACAATCAGAAAACAGCAAACTTTGAACAAGTAAAAAATGAAGCAAAGGAGAGACTCATTAAGCACTACGCCAGCGATTTCTTGGAACGAGAAAACTATAAAACGAAACAGGAAGAAATAAAAACTAAAAAAGAGAAGCACGCTGACCAACTAACCCAGTTAACCACACTTGCGGGTGAACGCGCCAAAATTGAAGCAAAACTTTCTGACGCCTTGAAGGGCGCAACGAAAGTGAATGATTACATTAAACAACTATTTCAGCACGATGGCATCAGAATCGAGGTAACGTCAGAAAATAAGTTTATGCTCAAGCGCAATGGTTTTTCTGCGGGAAACTTGAGCGAAGGAGAGAAAACCGCTATATCTTTTGCCTACTTCATTACTTGCCTTGAAGACAGGAATACCAATTTGAGCGACACAATTGTTTTTATTGATGACCCAGTTTCCAGTCTTGATTCCAACCACCTTTTTAACATCTACGCCTTTATTAAAAGCAAACTTTGGAATTGCGCACAACTTTTCATTTCCACTCATAATTTAGAGTTTTTTAATCTTCTCAAGGACTGGATGAAAGATAGATGCAGGGGCGGGGTTCAAGAGAATGAACGCTCTTTTTACCTTGTTAAACGTATATTAAAGCAAGGCGATTTTGAGGCTACTTTAGAGCCGTTGCCGGATGCGCTTGAACGTTTCAAGTCAGAATATCATTATCTATTTTCAATTCTTAAAAAGTTTGATGACTTGCAGGATGCCAATTTTGACCAACTCTTTCAGATGCCCAACATCACACGTAGATTTTTGGAGGCATATCTTGGATTCAGAATACCAAACGAGCCAAAACCACTTAACAATTTACCTAAACTAATTGAGGATGAAACCGAGAGGAACAAGGTCGATAAGTTCCTAAATGAGTATTCGCACAACGAATCAGCCACGCGCTCTCTGGTTTTCAATGATTTCAGTGAATGTCGTGAGGTGGTCAAGTCGGTTTTGAAAGCGGTTGAAGCTAAAGACAAAGACCATTACAACGCTCTGTGTGAAAATTGTTAACCCGGTATGAAGAATTACCCAACAAAAAAACTCGGAGAAGTGTGCAAGGTTAAAAAGGGCAAAAAGCCCGAGCTTTTTGGTGTTCAGACAAAAACCCGCTTTCCTTATTTGGAAGCAAAGTTTCTGCGTGGAACGAAAGAGGCTAAATTTGCAGAAATGTCGGATAAAAATTCTGTTTCGGTGAGTAAGGACGATTTGATAATTATTTGCGACGGCTCAAAGTCTGGTGATGTTTTTTCGGGATTTGAAGGTGTTTTGTCATCAACAATGAGCAGGATTGATTTTGACAAGAAGCAAGTTGAAAAGATGTATCTTGAATTATTTTTGAAAACAAAATTTGATTTGTTCAATTCCAGCAAAAAAGGAGCGGCAATCCCTCATTTGGATTTTAATATTTTTAACAATCTCGAAATCCCGCTCCCGTCAATCGCGGAGCAGAAGAAAATTGTGGCGAGGTTGGAGGGGTTGCTGGGGAAGATTAAGGAGGCCAAGCGCTTGCGCGCCGAAGCCCAAGAAGCCGCCCAAAATCTCCTCCCCGCCGAACTCCACCGTATATTTTCTCAACCCATTCGACAAACTCAAGGTAAGCAACATTCCAACATTCTGCAGAATGTTGGAATGTCCAGCAAGTCCGCCTTCGTTCCTCCTACGCTTTCAGCTTCGGAAGGACGCAGTAAAAACTACGGCGCGGCACAGTGGGAAGAAAAAGAGTTGGGAGAAATTTCTGACGTTATTACTGGTAATACACCTAAGACAAGTATCTCGTCTTATTATGGCAACGAGTATTTATGGGCACGGCCTGGGGACTTGAACGAAGCGTATGTTGGTTCAACGGAAAAAATGTTGTCAAAAGAGGGGTTTGAAAAGAGCGGCGTTAGAAAAATTCTAGCCGGAGCCGTGATGATGTGTTGTATTGGTTCTATAGGAAAAATAGGGATTGCTTCGCAGGAAATGGCAACAAATCAACAAATAAATGCTTTTGTGCCACACACAAAAAAGCTCGATGGAAAATTTCTTTTTTATTCTCTAATTCGTTCGCGAGAAAAATTTATCTCTGGCGCATCATCAACCACACTGCAAATCATTAACAAGAGCCGGTGCGAAGCGATAAAAATCCCGCTGCCGCCCCTTGCGGAGCAGAAAAAAATCGTGGCGCGGCTGGATTCGCTCTCCGAAAAAATAAAGAGCCTTCGACAAGCTCAGGCCAAGACCGCTTCCGATTTCATTTCCTTGGAACAATCCATCTTATC
>Ga0209542_10010943_pt1 | contig 16213 bp, 12 predicted proteins | sample RifCSPhighO2_01_FD_184028 | JGI IMG/M metagenome (GOLD analysis project Ga0209542, IMG submission 184028) | Soil microbial communities from Rifle, Colorado - Rifle CSP2_plank highO2_0.1 (SPAdes) (version 2) | ecosystem: Environmental > Terrestrial > Deep subsurface > Rock core/Sediment ... | reverse complement strand
CATCGTCACTCACCTCTGCCATCACACCGTCCGTGATGAGAATCCGATCGAGATCCTGCGGCTCGTAATCCAAAAATGCTGCGTTTTCTTTCCCGTTGACATATAACTTCCCGACAGGCGTCATCCCGAACGATGCGAATAAATCCGATAGCTTCATGCCTTTTTTGTGCACATGAAACATATCGCCCTTCCCGTCGTGGAAATGGATGAATTCATTGAGCTCTTTGCCTTCCTCTGATTGGTATGTGCTTTGGGTAAAATCGATAGGCTTGCCGTTTACGATCACTTTTATATTTGCATGGATATGGTATGCGCCTTCCGCCTCCGCGCTTGGCTTCGGCGCTTTGTCGATAGCTGCCTTGACGAGCGCCTCAAATTCCTCAAAACTCCTGGGGTTTATAATCTTTTCGCCGTTAAGGAAAAATGTTGGGGTTGCATTGATGCCGATTGTATTTGCGTCAACCACGTCGTTATCGATCCGTTTTTGAACATCACCACTTCCCATGTCTTTGGTAAACTGTTCAACGTTGAGGCCTAATTCCTTCGCGTATCCCGAAAAGACATCAGGAGCGTTTTTCTCCGTTGACCAGTCGCGCTGAGTTTCGTACAGCTTGTCGTGCATTTCCCAAAACTTCCCCTGTTTCCCTGCGGCTTCGGCGGCTCTCGCCGCCGGCATAGCATTGGCGTGAGATGGGAGCGGAAAGTGACGGAAAACTAACGTCAGTGAGTCTTTATATGTTTGCATAAGTTTCTTTACAACCGGATAGTAAGCCCCGCATGCCGGACACTGGAAATCTCCAAAATCAACAAGTGTCACGGAGGCTGAGGGAGAACCGATTTTGGGACTATCTGTGCGTACGAGAAGTTCCTGATTTACTTTCGGCGCTGTTGCCGGCCGGCTAAAGGCAAATACTGCACCGCCGATAATGAGGACGGTAGCAAGGATAATCCCTAAAAATAGTTTCGTTTCGCTGTTCATGTAACCCTAGATTATACCGTTACTCGATGCGATAGACAACCACAGTGTTTCCGTTTTCTTCTGAAACCTGCGGAATCGTTATGTTTCCCACCTCACTCGTATTTTTTACCTGCGTCCCGCCGTCCGCCACAGATCCCACTCCTTCTAATGTGAGTTTTCGTAATGGTTTATTGGTCGGTAATCCCGGTTGGAGATAAATCGCGTCTTTTTGAAGTTCGTCGAAAGGAACAAATGCGGTCGTCAAATTGATGGCTTTCGCTACCAATTCATTACTCTTCTCTTCAAGTTCTTGTCGGATGTCTTTCCCTAAAACCCCCTGGTACACAATATATGGTTTCTTCCCGTGATCCCCTTTCATGGGGACTAACGTTTTCGGTGAATAGCTCAAACCATACATCGCGAGGTCGACAACGTGACCTGCAGAATGGACTCTCATATTCTGATAGCGACGAGTCCAATCTATGACGCCGTGAACTGTTGTACCGACAGTTGGCGGAGTATCGGATTCTACAAAATGACCTATCTCACCATCTTTCATCATCACCATGTAGACTTTGCCCGACCATCCCTCTGCAGTAAGCGTTCCCTGATCTGTCGGTTGCCCGCCTCCCATTGGATAGAAAACGGTTAGCTCGAGTATTACTCTCCACCGCTTCTCCCCCTCCGGATACACTTCCAGCACGTTGGCATCCATTTCCTTTGTGTACGAATCTTCAAGGTATATGGCGTGTGTTTTCATAATTACCTCCACAAAGAAAACTTTTTTGTAAGTGATCCGAGAATCCCTTTATCACCAAACATAGAGACACCATAATACTCCAACTCACTCTCGGGCGTCTCCCGTGTCCGAGATTGTTGCTCCTCATACGTCCCGACGGTCATCGTGCTCGTAAAATCTACAAAATGAATGCCCGCAGAAACTAAAGATTGACGAAGTGTCCGTAACTGATTGGAATTATCTGCAGAGAGGATGATGAACGGATTGTCAGAAATACTCTTGTGATCGTTGCCATCACGATCAACATAACTATCAAACCGCATGACGGGAATGTCCGGATAGCTACCGGCCAGCCCCGCCGCCATGTGTGCCAACGCATTCATGAGACTCCCGACTGGAATCTTTTTATTAAGCACTGCCACAAATTTATTGGTTAATTCATCTGACATATACTCATAATACTAAAAAACCTCTCATTGTCGAGAGGCTTGTAACTTATCTTAGGATTATCGCGCTCTCAACCATCCAAATTTCCTCCAAGAAGGAGGAAGCTGGAAAAGAGGTTAAGAGCTGATAATTTCATAGACTTGTTTGAAGGATAACACGAGGCATAAGTCGTGTCAATAAAGCTTCATTTTCTCGAATTGACCGAGTTTTTCATAAAACAACCGGAGCAATGAGGCAGACTGCTCCTTCAAATCCTCAAACGGTTCCGCCTTAACGTCGATATGATCGAAAAAGTTGGAAAGCTCCTCGTTTTTCCTCAAATCATCAAACCCTGCTTTTTGAGGATCTGTAAGTGCCCACGTAACGCGTTTAATAGCTTTCGCGCGGGCGATGAAGAAACTACACCCTCCGCATGGCTCACCGGAACTGTAGATGTGATATTCGTTTTGCTCATCCAGTAACTTCCGGATATCTATCTTTCGTAAACACTGGATTTCCGCGTGGGCACTTATGTCGTTTGCGGAAAAATTGTCGTTATGTCCGTAAGTGACGACATTCCCTTCCTTTTCCGTTATAACAGCACCGAAGGGATAGTCACCGGTTTCCAGAGCACGTTTCGCTTCCTTAATTGCTAACTCAAGAACGTCTCGTATGATCATGCTTCTTGTGGATAATGACACTTTTTGAAGTACGGACCGGCTCCAAACAAAGTTACCGTGCCTGATCCTCTGGCGGTTGATAATCCGGTTTGAAGTATTGATAAAATTGCTGAACTTCACTATACACTTTTCGCGATTCTGCGGCTTTTGTATTGAACTGGCTTACCATGCTGTTAAACTGCGGAACGAGGGCATTATACTGATCAATGCTTCCGGCATTTTGATATTCCGTAAGTTGATTTTTAAGGGTATTGAGCTGTTTGTTCATAGCAGTGAGCTCACCATTCAACGCATCTATTCTCCTTGTTCTACTGTTAAACCCTCCTTTTCTATACAGTTCTACGACCGCTTGGCGGTCAACAAAATATGTTTTGTAGTGTTCTTCCAATTCCGGCGAAAGATCGGTATATTCAACGCCAAACTTGGAGTGCAATTCACTGTGGATGTCATTCTCTCGTTTGTCTGTTTTTTTCTTTAAAATATCAATGACCGCAGTTAAATGAGGGTCGTCCTGACGCTTAGATAACTCAGCATCCAAAAGAACGTTGAGTCGTTCTTTTTTGCTCGAATTCGATCGGTCATACGCATAGTGTAGGAGTTCATGCACGGAAGCGGCGTACTTATGATCCGCAAATTTCGGATCATCTATGTCCAGAAGAAAAATCTGCCTCCCGGCAAACGGTCCTCTCTCGGGATTTGGCGCGATGCATGCCAAAGGCTCAACCCCGCCTTTTTTGACTTGACAATATTTCGTAAAATTCTCTGCATCAACAAACCGCGGATCTGCCCGATACAACAATGCTTTCCCTTTGTCGGTAAGGGTATTTTTCTCCACTAAATCTGCTACCTCGGGAGTAGCCTGATAGGTTCGTAGCCACTTTTCATCGGTATCAAGGAGTGCTTTTACTGCTAAAAGGGCAAAAATGACGGAAAACAATACGATTGGAGTTACCAGTACTATCAAGAATATCTTGAGGCATCCGCTCCCTTTTTTCACCTGCACTGGTTTTTGTGCCATAGGTAGATATTACCAGTGTAGTGATAACATATCTGGAAAGTCAACTGATTATTCTTGCTTGATCTTTATTTTCCTGATATTCTGGTATTGGCATGAGAAAACGTATCCTGCCCATTATACTCGTCGTATCCTTCTTGTTTTTGTTTAAGCAAAATGTAAGCGCAGAGACAGATTTGGACTGCAGAAAGATTTTTGATAAGGAAAGTTATACATGTCTGACTGATTCTTCCGCCTGTTCAGATACTTGCATGAAAGAGACGGAAAAGCCGGATGGGAGTGCATATTTTAATTCCGGTGAAATCTATCAAAAATGCATGAAAGCAAGCGACTGCGAGGGGAAAAGCCGCGCGTGCAGTGAACAGGCCTTGGCAAACTTCAGAGCATGCGGCAAGTCCGGCGAGCAACCGAAAGCTACGGAGGCGAAAAAGGCAAACGGGCCAAATCTTCTTACATTCTTTGGAGTAAATCCCTACCAAGCTTGGTTGAGATTGAGAGAAGTCGCTGAAGTTTCCGTATTTTTCGCAAGCGGTGAATTGGGAGAATCTCTGGAAGGAGGCTTTCTAAACCTGTTCGGCAGTAAAAGTATCCGGCAAAAGGATGAAGAGGCAGTCAAAGAAAAAGAACGAGCTTTTGAGTCTGTTTTTGGCAAAAATTGGCAGGAACAGGTGAACGAACCGAAGATAGATTCCAAAACTGAAGAGAGGGCCTGGGAAATTCCTGCTCCAAAGCAGGAGTCAGTTACCGACGTTCCCAAAACACCTGATACCAAGCGGTATTCCTGGGATACAAATTCCGGGGCAGTCATTACATCCAACGATTGGGAAACAATTGAATTCAAACAACCGGTTCAGGCTGGCGGCGAGACGATAAGAACGGTAAAGCTCGACGAAGGGGAAATGGAGGTAAGGGTAAGGAATACCAAACCTGCTGAAAATCAATTCGGTGTGGATGCTGGTTGGCTGGGCGTGACAGTAAGCAGGACACATTTTTTGGTTTTAAAAGATACTGATAAAAGATTGGCAGCAGTTGTTGTCTATGAAGGGGAAGTAAAGGTCAAGACTAAAGACGGAAAAACGGTGACCATAAAGCCTGATGGTGGCAAACCGGGAGTGGTAGTTATTGCCCAACAACTGTCACCGGTCAAACTGGCTGTGGCTGGTTTGGTATTCGTGGTAATAATCGGAGGAGGAATGTTACTTTTTAAGAAAAAGAGCGTCCGGTAAAGTGGGAAAGAAACACATTCTATAAATTCGTTTACTGCTCCCTCGGCAAGCTCGGGATATATTTCTTTATGATATGTTCGGATAGTGACATTTTTTGAACTAAACGTATTTATGCAAATTAAATTAACGGAGACTGGAGTTTAATTTGGAATATAGCCGCCAACCCTCCTTCACGTGTCAATCGATCGACAGCTTCCTTTGTAAATACTTCTCCATTGAAACTTATATACACCCCTTTATCAAAACTTTGAACACAGGCAACTGCGTGTCCCAAGTTAAACAACCCCTCAGATGGAGTAAATCCTGAAATAGGAGTTGTGGAACCAGTGAGAACTATTGTCCTTGTGTTGTTTTTTATGTTTTCACCTATCACTTTTGCTAACTTATCAATTTTAAATGTACCTGTGGTCACAATAATCTTACTATATGGGCTCTTATCAATTGTCGTTAAGATTTTTTTAATATCCGCATCACTTAATATGCGGCTATCCTTAATAAATAATTCAGTATATTCTGCGTTTACGAAGTCTAACGTCTTGATGAACTCGGGAATAATAGACTTTTTATTTGGTACGACAGTATCATGCCTTCTCTCATAGTGAAAATCTATTGTTCCGCCAGTAATAATAAAGTGAATGATTGATTGATCTGCCATATTAAATGTTTCTCTCAGCTTCTTTATAATACTATTTTTTTCGATAAAATAGTACAAGAGAATGATAATGGTTGCGACGCCATATGCAATTACTGTTCCGAAATAAATTCCGACTCTGGGATAAAAATAATAGACTGCTGACACATACGCCATTATTGAAAATGATCCAATGGGAATATATTTCAGGAAAGCGTGTAGGTGCATTGTGCTATAGTTGCGATGCACCATCAACACAAGGGGAAGCGTCGTTGCCGGAAATGATGCAAGTAATCCCGCCCATACAGGACCCACTAAGCCAGCTATTGTCGTTACTCCAGTAATAATTGACCCTGCAATAATTGCTTTAATTAATATTGACTTCAACGTCATCTTTACATTGATTCCGGTTTGCATTTTTCGAATCTTACTAAAGAAAACAGCACACACTACGATAAAAATCGATGCGAAGATTATGCTAGTCATGTATGTAAACTGTATTTGCTGCAGGACGAACGAAATGAATAGAAATCCAACTGTTGCAAGAACAGTTGAGATGAGAAAAGCTAGTCGGGTAAATTTCCTGGAAGCCAAAAAATAAATCCAGATAAAAGAAAGGAACGGCACTATACCAACAATATTAAATATTGCACTACGGGAAGCAAATTCTTCCCCATTTTCTAACCCAAAGAAAAAGAGTGACAAAGCTACACCTACTGGGTAACCGGACAGAATCCCCGCAATTCGCGGATTTATTCTTTCAAACAAATCTGATAATACAATTACAGTACCAACCGCTATGACAAATTTGATTAAGAATAGAAAATCAATCATTGTATAAATTCGCTTATTTCTTTACGCCATGTTCGGATAGTGGCACTTCTTGAATTTCTTCCCACTTCCGCACCAACAGGGATCGTTTCTCCCTAACTTTTGTGCAGAAACCACGGGTTGAGGCGCACCCGTATTTGGTGCGTTCGTCTGCATCTTTTTAGCGGCTTGCGTTATGGGGGATTCCAAGGGTTTCATTGGTTCCGCTCTCTTATTGGTCTGAACTGCCGAGTTTTGCGCCGTAGGCGCAAGCTGTACCTGTATTTTGAAAATCCGGTGCACGATATCGGTGTCGATACCACTCAAGAGATGCTCGAACATCGAGAAAGCTTCGTTTTTGTACTCGACAAGCGGATCACGTTGGCCGTATCCCCGAAGGCCGATACCTTCCCGCAAATCGTCGATTGCATCCAGATGCGCCATCCAGAGATTATCAATGACCTGGAGACTCACCCACCGTTCCACCTGGCGCATAACTTCCTCGGTCATCTGCTTTTCGCGCTGGGTGTACGCGTCTGCCGCGATTTTCGATAGGAAATCGGTCATCTCACTACCCGTATGGAGCTGTTCAAGTTGTTTCGTGAGCTGATCCTGACTTGTGGGATCGAAAGGAATGATCGTGATAAATTCCGATATGATCTTCCCCCTGTCGATATTCCCTGCCTCAGCGCTGTAGACGTTTACGAAATTCGCTACTTCATCGCTAATTCTTTTTAAAATCGCGTCTTTTTGGCCTTCCCCCTCGAGAATTTTCCGGCGTCTCCGGTATACGATCTCCCGGTGTTTATTGAGCACGTCATCGTACTCGACGAGGTGCTTGCGGCTGTCAAAGTGGAAGCCCTCCACTTTTACCTGTGCCTGTTCCAGGGCGCGGGATACCATCGCATGCTCAAGCGGCACATCCTCCGGAAGCTTGAAAATCGTCATAAGTTTGGAAACCTGGTCGCCACCGAAAAGCCGCATAATATCGTCTTCAAGCGAAACGTAGAAACGGCTCGCCCCGGGGTCTCCCTGACGGCCGCTCCTTCCTCGGAGTTGGTTATCGATGCGCCGGGATTCGTGTCGTTCGGTACCGATAACGTATAAACCTCCTGCTTCCAAAACATCATCATGACTCTTCTTCCAGGCTGCTAAATCATTTTTCCATTCTTTTTCGTCTGTGTACTCCCATTTTTCTTTTTTTGGTCCACCAAGGATGATGTCTACCCCACGACCTGCCATGTTAGTCGCCACTGTTACTGCCCCTTTCTTCCCTGCTTCAGAAATTATCAGAGCCTCACGAAGATGGTTTTTAGCGTTTAATACTTCGTGCGGTATGCCTTTCCGCTTGAGCGCTTCGCTGATGATCTCATTTTTGTCGATAGATGTCGTACCGACAAGGACTGGTTGACCGTTTTTGTGATGCTCGGTGATGTCGGCTACGATCGCCGCATATTTGGCTCGAGTGGTTTTGTATACCATGTCCGGGTGATCCTTGCGAACGAGCGCTTTATGCGTCGGCATGACAACCACATCGAGGTTATATATTTTCTTAAACTCCTCAGCTTCCGTCGCAGCCGTGCCGGTCATACCCGCAAGTTTCTCGTACATGCGGAAGTAATTCTGAAGAGAAACTGTCGCAAGCGTCTTACTTTCCTGTTGGATCGCGACCCCCTCTTTGGCCTCGATTGCCTGATGGATGCCCTCGCTAAAGCGTCTACCGGTCAAGAGCCGACCGGTAAACTCATCGACGATGACCACTTGTCCGTCTTTGACAATGTATTCCTTTTCCCGATGATAGAGCGTCCGTGCTTTAAGCGCCGCCTCTATATGGTGCACCGTTTCAAAACTCGTTTCGTAAATATTCCCCAAGCCCAACATCTTCTCCACTTTGAGGATGCCGTGATCAGTTAAGTGTGCGGTTCGGAGTTTCTCATCGATCACATAGTCAGTTTCTCTAGTTAGTTTATCTACAAGCTTGGCGTAATCGTAATATTTATGGGTCGCCTCCTCTGCCGGTGCGGAAATGATATGGGGAGTACGGGCTTCGTCGATAAGGATAGAGTCCACCTCGTCGATGATCGCGTAGTGGTAATCCCGCTGGACGAGCTGGCTCATGTCGCTCACCATATTGTCCCGAAGATAATCGAATCCAAATTCGGAATTGATGCCGTAGGTGATGTCCGCAAGATATGCTTCCTTGCGGCTTACTGGGCGAAGATGTTGTAAGCGCCAGTCCGTTGCACCGGGATCGGAGAATTCCGGATCATAGAGAAAAGACTGCTCACTAATCATGGCAGAAACCGACAAGCCTAAGAGGTGATAAATTTTGCCCATCCAACCGGCATCCCGTCGGGCAAGATAATCGTTGACGGTGACCAGATGCGCTCCGCGCCCTGTAAGGGCATTTAGATACAGTGCCGGGGTTGCGGACAGAGTCTTGCCTTCTCCGGTCTTTTGCTCGGCGACTTTACCCTGGTGGAGGACGATAGCCGCCATGAGCTGTTCGTCATAATGACGCTCGCCGATCGTGCGATTGGCTGCCTCACGGACCAATGCGAATGCCTCGGGAAGGATTTCATTAAGAGTCTGACCCCCTTGGAGACGTTCTTTGAATTCTGCGGTCTTTTTGACAAAACCCCCTTCTTTTATCCGCTTGAATTCCGGCTCTAAACCGTTCATCCGTTCGACAAGTGTCCGGAGTCTTCCTATTTCCTTTTCATTGCTATCGAGGAGTTTTCCGAGGAATTTAAACATTACACAATTTTAGCATAGAAAAAGCGGTTATTATAGCGATCGACAGACCGAACCTCGTCATAGAGATTTTGAAGCACATGTTCCAGTTTTGTCGCTTTCTCCTCATATCCTGGCTGCCGCAAATAATTGATCATTACCCCGCCCGTCTTTGAGAGTATGTTCTTCACATTTTTCTGGAAATCCTCAGTAAGTACAAAATCCGGCACATCGGGACCGATAAACACATCGACGATCACAGCGTCAAAGCGCTCTTTCGTTTTCGTAATAAAATTTTTCGCATCATCGCAGACAAGCGTTGCCTGTGATATGTCGTTTAACCCGAAATACGTTTTTCCGATATTGATCATCACTTCATCGATATCGACACCGGTAATCCTCGCTTTTGGATATAATTGAGAAAGCATGCGAATGACCGTGCCGCCCGCAACACCGAGAATCAGAACGTTCTTTGCTTGTTTCGGCAAATGAAATCGGGAAAAGGCAAACTTCCAAAGCCCCTCAATATATTCCCCGGATTCCCTCGCCCCATTGACAAGCAGCTTCTGTCTCCCCCGTTCCTCATTGATCCGGATATCCCGGTTATACCGAGAGCTTGTGCGAAGTACTGTTTGGGGAGAAAGATAACTTAACCAATTCATGTGTTACATAAAGCCACCCCTTGCTTGTTTACCCCGAGCTTCGAGGGGCAAGGGGTGACCTTGCGAAATTATCTTCGTATTTCCTTTTTACCGATGAGGGGTTGGAGTACTTCCGGCACTGATATAGATCCGTCTTTCTGTTGATAATTTTCCATAATAGCTACCAGGATCCGTGGCGATGCAATCGCCGTATTGTTTAACGTATGGCAGAATTTCGTTGACCCGTCGCGGGCTTTGTACCTGATTTTGAGTCGTCTCGCCTGGAAGTCTCCCATAAACGAATTCGACATGGTCTCCCCATAGCTTCCTAATCCTGAGCCTGTCGAAGGACGCCCCGGCATCCAGGTTTCTATATCATATTTCTTGACCTGCGGCTCACCCATATCACCCGTACACATGAGGAGTACCCGGTACGGCAACTTGAGATCCTGCAAGATTTCCTCTGCGTTCGCTAACAACTCCTCATGTAGAGTAAGAGATGTACTCGTTTCTGCGGTTGAAATAATAACTTGTTCAATTTTGTTGAATTGGTGGAGCCGATAAACCCCTCTCGTATCCTTCCCATAACTTCCGGCTTCTCTGCGGAAACATGGCGAGAATGCCACAAATTTCTTCGGCAAATCCTTTTCGAATAATATCTCGTCACTAAAGTATGCCGTCACTGGTACTTCTGCCGTGCCGGCAAGATATACGTTATCCTTCTCGAGATGATACACTTCTTCTCTCCCCCACGGGAACTGACCGTTACCAACCAATGTAAATTCCTTGACCAAACTCGGGGCGATAAGCGGCGTGTAACCTTTACCCACGAGCTTTTGTAATGTGTAAAACATGAGCGCGACTTCCATCTGAGCTGCTTCATTTTTGAGAAAATACGCTCTCGACCCGCCGACCTTAGCTCCCCGTTCAAAGTCGATAAGATCCAATCGTTTCGCAAGCTCAATGTGGTCAAGCGGATCGAAGGCGAATGTGGTTGGCTCACCCCACTTTTTAAATTCCACATTGTCCTCGGCGTCCTTTCCCACCGGGACGCTCGGATCAGGTACATTGGGAACAGTAAGCATGATCGATTCAAACTGATGCTCAGTATCTCGTAACTCATCTTCTAATCCCTTCAATTCCTGCTTAATTACTTTTCCACGCTCTGCTTGTTCGCGAGTAAGTTTATTCCGTTCTTCACGCAAATCTTCCGATTTACCGATAAGACTTCTTCGTTTCTCATCAAGTGCGAGCAACCCATCCCAATCTACCGTTCGGTTTTTATTCACCGCCGCGGTTTTACAAAGCTCCAAATTTTCCCGAATAAATTTGATATCTAACATATGTTTAGAATACGGCTAAAGTGCGTGATTTGCAAGGTTAGCCTGTAAGCCCTCCAAATGATTTGTATTATTTATCGTACCTACTTTTACTTTCCCGTCAGTTACTTTGATAGTCGTCACGGCGGTCGGCTGTAACTCAAACCTCCACATCAAATCAGGATGCATCCCAAGTGTATCGGTGATTAACGTCCGTAAGATATTATCATGCGTGACAACGACCACAGCACCTCGTACCGTTGGGTAAAACTCCCGCCACCAATTAAGCACACGCGTACGGGTTTCTTCAAACGATTCTCCGTTTGGGAATTGCACATGAGAAGGCGCAACCTGCCACATCTCAAACTCTGTCGGCCACTTCTCCTTAATCGCTGCGACTTCTTCACCTTCCCACTCTCCGTGATTCGTTTCTATAATTTCCGGTTGGATTTCCACCTCAAGTCCGTCGTGCCATTTCGCAACAGCTTGTGCAGTCTCTCGGGTCCGGGTAAGCGGACTGGCTACTACTTTCGTAATCTTTTCGTCCTTAAAGCGCTTTCCGAGGGCATCCGCTTGCTTCTTACCACGTTCTGATAAATTTGTGCTATGCGTCTGACCCTGAAATTTACTTTCCGTATTCGCTATCGACTCAGCGTGACGAACGACATACACCACATTTTCGACCATAAAAAAACACCTCCTTTCTTTTGAAAAGACGAGGTGTTCTCGTGGTGCCACTTTTCTTAGTGATACGGTTACCCGTATCGCCTTATAAACCACTCCGCTTTCGCGACATGGCTCATTTTCTATAACGGGAAATCCCGTCTTTCCTTCTATACTCCTGGTGTAGTACTTTCGGAAAGAGGCTCTACCGAGGGAACGTTCGGTATATAACGCCTTTATTTACTTGTTAATGATCGTATACTATCACAGATCTCTGCTCATCGCAAATCCGCGATCCGGGATACTTAGCCTGAAGACTTACTACAAAATCTTCACGCCATGGCGTGAAGATTTTGTAGTCAAATGAGTAGTCTAATGATGGGTTTAAGTTTTTCGACGGCTTTTTTACGGTGATTGTACTTATCATTTTCCTCCGGAGACATCACCGTTTGATCGTAGTATTTGTTCATTTCGGGGATAAAGAGTATCGCCCGGTACGGAAAACCCGGATGGTGTGTTTTGGATGGAGTGGCGGCTACTATACCGCGAATTTTTTCCTCTGATGTTGCTACAACATCTCCGTCGGGTTTGACGAGAGCTAAAACGAGCCGGAGTTGAGCGCCGCGTTTTTCTTTCGGCACCCCCTTCATCCTCTTGAACGCATAGGTAATAAGTTCTTCGTCAGTATTTTCTCGATCGCCATGCACCCAACGATGCGATTTGACACCCGGCTCCCCGCCAAGGGCGTCGATCTCAAATCCACCATCGTCTGCTAACGTCGGTAATCCAGATTCCCTGGCATAATGTTTTGCCTTAAGTATCGCGTTTTCTTCAAACGTCTTGCCCGTTTCCTCAACACTATCGGTAATTCCGACATCAGCAAGGCTGACCAATTCGATAGTGATGTCACTAAGAAATCGTTTGATTTCGGCTAGTTTTCCGGGATTCGTCGTTGCAATAAGTAATTTCATTATTTAGCTTCGCAAGGCGATGTCTTGCGAAGCTATTTTCGGTACTTCGATTAATCGATTAATTGAAGTAAAACTATAAGCCTAAATCCTCGTGATGAGACTGCATTGCAGAAAGAGTGATCTGGATAAATTCCGGAAGCGGAATGCCGAGTTTTTCCTCACATTGCGCTATCTGTTCCCGCTCTACGGCTTTGGCAAATTCCTTGGTTTTCCATTTCTTGAGCACAGATTGTACATCCACTTGCTGAAGTTTACTTTTTCCTTGCCCCGCCGTAGCTTCGTGCGGAGGGGGTTCTGGCCGGACGAGAGCCACGGCTACGATAAATCCGGTCAGCTCATCAACCGTTTCCAACGCCCACTCCATAGTTCCTTCCAATTCTGCTAAATGGGTCCGCTTCCCATTATGTGACTTCAACGCATGAACAATCGGACCGTCGGTTTCGGTTAACCAAGATAACGTATGTTTCGTGTGCTCGTCCGGATTATCTTTGGTCTCTTCCCAATCTGCATCATGGAGTAACCCGAGTATCTCCCACACTTCGGCAAGCTCAGTGCGAGCATGTCCGAATTTTTCCTGTTCAGATAATCTTCCCTGATCCCATAAATATTGGCAAAGTGCCCGCATGGCAAATCCTACTGCATACATATGCCGCCGGAGATTTTGGTTTTTCGTGTGTTCGTGGAGAAGATCAGTTGCCTGCTGTTTGGTGATCATTTATAAAGTTGTAAGCCTTTGGTAAGAACGTCAATATCGTGAGTTTTACCTGCCAGAACTACTGCGTGATAGATCATGTCTTTTTCTTTTACTTTCGACATAGCTTTTACCAAATCCTCATCTGTTCCGGTATCAAACATTTCCTGAGGATAATCAACACAAAATAATCCCATGTGTTTTGCCCGCGTCACGAGCTCTCTCACCTGTTTTGTCGACGCGGAAAGGATGATAAACGGATGTTTAGAAATTCCTTTATGAGCAATGCCGTCTGCATCTTTCAGCATTGATTCCCCTATCCACGAATCATCAAGATATCTTCCGGCAGAAACCGCCATATGCCCGATGGCATTGGTTGCCTGACCTTTGTTGAGTTCGCTATTGACGATAGCTACAATTTTTCGTTCCCGATACGGTACGTCTGCTGTTTTACCTACAAGCACTGTGCGTTCGCCATTTGCTTTGACGATACCGGCTTCAACGACCTGCCCACCACAATATTTTGTAATAATTTTGATTGCGTCTTCGAGAGATTTTCTCACCTTCTGCTCGTCGATATCATAGACACCATCAACATTGATGATGATATTTTTCGTCTTTTCGGTAACCTTGGTTCGCTCCGCGTCGCGGTAGTTATAATCGAGATTATACGGCCCGATCTGATCGGCATAGATGATTTCGCCTTTCTCTATGGTAGTCGCGCCTTCTACACCGAGTAACTCTATGGTTTCTCCTCCTTGTGCGACTGTTACGACACTTGGAAGTTTCATGTGATCTGCGTCAAAAGCCCCCAAACTCACCCGATGTTTCATGACGATCAGATTATATGCATCGACGCAGGTATTGACCGAATATAATCCCTTGCCTTGCGCGACTCGTCGAAGCAGCGCTTCGGGACTTGGCCGACGGGAATGGAAGTCGACGCCCATTTTCTTATACATGGTGCGGTAACTTTGAAGTTCCGGGTACGCGTCGATCTGTTTGACTGTTATCCCTTTATATTCGTCTAAAACCTTTACCTTCTCCTGTTCTAACGCATTATCTTTTTTCTTAATTGTCACCTGTTGAATGAGTGCGTACCCGACACTTGCGGACGGATAGGTTTGAGCAAATATCGGATCTATAACCGTCTGTTGATCAGAACCGGAGCTTGAAATTCTTTTTGCCGTTTGAGTTTCCGGCTTTAGCGTGGGGAACGGTATGACTTCTTTGATAGTTCGTCCATCGGTGAGTAACATGGTCACCCGATCCATGCCAATACCCAACCCGCACGTCGGAGGGAATCCGTGTTCTATGGCATTAAGATAGTCATAATCCGTTTGATGCGCTTCATCGAAACCTGCGGCTTCTCGTTTCTTCTCCTCTACAAACCGCTGCCGAAGATCTACGGGATCGTTAAGTTCGGTATAGTTGTTGCCGATTTCAGATCCGAAAGCGAACATTTCAAACCGTTGTGTGAACCTGAGATCATCGCATTTTTTTGCAAGCGGCGATACTTCTACCGGGTAATCGTAAATGATCGTCGGTTGGATAAGTTTTTCCTCAACAAATACTTCAAATGCAAATGCGGTAACCTCACCAATGCTTTGCATTTTATCCAAATCATGCTTCATTTCATCGGAAAGTTTTAGGGAGATTACCGCGGCTTTCGCATCCTCTACGGATTTCCACTTCAGCGGATCTACTCCGGTAAATTCTTTTACTGCGTCTACCAGACGGTATCGTTTCCAGGGACGGGCAAATTCCAATATCGCATCCTGATACTCAACGTTTGTTTTTCCCGTAACCCTTTTTGCAGTATATTCCAACAGTTCTTCCACGATATCCATACCGTAGTGGTAATCTTCATAGGCGATTTGCGCCTCAAACATCGTAAACTCCGGATTATGATCGTGATCTACTCCTTCATTACGGAATACTTTGGTAATTTCAAACACTTTTTCAAATCCTCCGACGATCAACCGTTTCAGATACATTTCATCCGAAATGCGAAGGTAAAAATCCGCATCAAGAGCATTATGGTGTGTGACAAAAGGACGGGCAAATCCTCCGCCGTACACGGGCTGAAGTGTGGGCGTTTCGACTTCCAAAAAATTTCTGGTTGTGAGAAAATCTCGAAAAGCGTCAACGACGACGCTGCGGCTCGATAAACGTTTCTTTACGTCCGTATTTAGAATCATGTCAAGATACCGTTTCCGATAGCGTTCTTCTATGTCTTTGAGGCCGTGCCAAACGTCCGGAAGCGGGCGGATGGTTTTGGTGATCATTTGGAAATTCTCGACAAATATAGAAACCTCTCCCGCCTGAGTTTTTCCTACTAACCCTTGCACTGCAATGAAGTCTCCGATGTCGAAATATTGGAGGAGAGTGAATGAGTCTCGAGGAATTTGGTCGGATTTACAGACAATCTGAACTTTCCCGCTCTCGTCCATGATATCCCAGAAAACGATTTTCCCGTGCCCCCGCATGGCCATGATGCGGCCGACAACTGCCACCGATCGACCATCCATCTCGCGCGCCTGACCGATCGATTGTTCCCGCCGGACTTTCGGCGGATACGGATCTACTCCGAGCTTCCGCAGTGCTTCGAGTTTCTCCAATCGTACTTTTTTGAGATCATCTATAGTAGCCATAGTCCTATTATATACAAAAAATCCCGCTTGTGGCGGGATTCTTTTTTTTGATATCT
>Ga0209542_10010942_pt1 | contig 16213 bp, 13 predicted proteins | sample RifCSPhighO2_01_FD_184028 | JGI IMG/M metagenome (GOLD analysis project Ga0209542, IMG submission 184028) | Soil microbial communities from Rifle, Colorado - Rifle CSP2_plank highO2_0.1 (SPAdes) (version 2) | ecosystem: Environmental > Terrestrial > Deep subsurface > Rock core/Sediment ... | reverse complement strand
TCCACAGTTATACACATCCATACACAGTATGACCCCCAATAATCTACAACTTTCCTAATGGTGCGGGCACCGGGAATCGAACCCGAATCTCGTCCTTGGCAAGGACGTGTTCTACCACTAAACCATGCCCGCATTTTGTTATTTTTACATATTATATTATGCAAGTGTAAATCACTTTCAATTCAGTATAAGATAATTCGTCTTTTTTTACCAGATTTTTTGCTATATAATACCACTTTCCTACCCCCCCCCACCAATACTTTTATCCCATTTATTTCTCTCTATTCTCTCCACTTTATGGGGTACAGATCACTTGTGCGCTCGGAGGGACTCGAACCCCCAACCCCCTGGTCCGAAGCCAGGTGCTCTATCCATTGAGCCACGAGCGCGTATTATTGACTATATATAGTTTTATTACTCTCAATCACTCTAAACTTATGAACACCTTACATCAACTATAATACCTCATCAAGAGCTTTTGCCAAGCAATCACCTTTCTTAAAACCTCAACCTTTATAACCAAAATTTCCAAAGAACCCTTGTATTCCCTATCTCTTTCATTATTTCTAGACCTAATATACACAGTTTTTTGAAATAAATCATGAGGAATTCCGACTATTCTAGACCAAATTTCTTCACAATTTCGGTCTTTGTGAGATATATCCAGAAAAACCCTATATTTAGCCATTTTACAAGATAAATTGAGATATTTTTCCATCCAGACAAGAATTATCTTGATTATATTAACATCGGCACTTGTAAACTGAAAAGCACTACCTTGCTTTAGACCATGGGACAAATAAAGTCCCATTCCCAACATAAAAAATGAATCTCTTTGCAATTTTGGGAAATCTTTCTCAATATTCTCATACATTATCTTTTCTTTGAAAATCTTTTTTGTTCGTATTGATATGGAAGCGTTGAGTCTTCCCTTTTCCATTTTAGCTTTTAGATTTTTTTGTAAAGCAATTTTTTCAATTTCAGTTAGTCGTACATTTTTTACCCAATTTGAAACAGATGTTTTTGATATATTTAGCTTACTAGCGATATCATTGTATGAATAACCCAACCTTCTCAATTCAATAGCTTTTTTGGCTATTTGTACAGTATCTCTCATGGTATATAGTATTATACCACTATTCATAACTATGCAAAATATAGTCTAAATGTTAGAATTGCTATGGTCGTAATACCGATTTAATTTTAATCCAAAAATGATAGAAACCGCAAAAAACTTCATTATTCCTACCGAAATCACATCAATCATTTACACTCTAGAAAAGAGTGGCTATGAAGCATACCTTATTGGGGGATGTGTGCGGGACCTTCTGCTTGGCAGGGTTCCAAAGGATTGGGATATTACTACAAATGCCATTCCAGAAAAAATCATTCCCCTTTTTCAAAAGACTTTTTATGAAAACACTTTTGGAACTGTGGCAATAGTAAATGAATCCGCTATAGACAACACATTAAGGATTGTGGAAGTTACTCCATATCGTCTTGAAAGTGTTTATAGTGACTTCAGACACCCCAATGAAGTCAAGTTCAGTACCAAACTCGAAGATGACCTGAAGCGTCGTGATTTCACTATTAACGCCATTGCAATGAGTTTATCCAAAGGCGCAATAAAAGACATAGTTGATCTTTATGGTGGTATAAAGGACATAAAGGACAGGAATATAGGGACTGTTGGTAATCCTATAGACCGTTTCAATGAAGATGCATTGCGTATGATAAGAGCTGTAAGATTAGCTACTGAACTAGGTTTCACGATTAACATAGATACAAAAATGGCTATACAGAGCCATAGAAAACTTTTAAACAAAATATCAATTGAGAGAATAAGAGAAGAATTGATAAAGATTATCATGTCAAAAGAGCCGAAAAAAGGGCTAGAACTTTTGGAAGAAACGAGACTTTTACAAATAATCGTACCGGAATTACCAAAAGCAAAAGGAATAGAGCAAAATCAAGCTCATGCTTATGATGTTTGGGAACATCTATTGAGAACACTTCAACACTCTGCCGACAAAGAATGGCCAGTAGAGATTCGTTTATCTGCTCTATTCCATGATATTTCAAAGCCAGAAACCCGTCGCTTTTCACGTGAAACTAACCAATATACTTTCTATGGACATGAAGTCGTTGGTTCACATGTAACAAGAACCATACTAGAGAGACTCAAATTTCCAAGTAAGACCATAGAAAAAGTAACAAAATTAGTGCGTTGGCATATGTTTTTCTCTGATACAGAAACAATTACACTTTCAGCAGTAAGAAGAATGGTGAGTAATGTTGGTGTAGATAATATATGGGACCTTATGAACATACGTATTTGTGACCGTATAGGAACAGGTAGACCAAAAGCAAATCCTTATAGATTACGCAAATACAAAGCCATGATAGAAGAAGCCCTAAGAGACCCTGTGTCTGTATCAATGCTAAAAACTGACGGAAAACATCTTATGGAGGTTACACATGAAACTCCTGGACCCAAGATAGGATTTATACTACATGCTTTGTTGGAGGAAGTATTAGACAACCCAAATCTTAATACTTCTGAATATTTAGACAAAAAAGCTATGGAATTAGCCAAATTACCAATAAAAGAACTTGAAACTCTTGGAAAAATAGCAAAAGAAAAAAAAGAAGAAAAGGATATAGAAAATATAAGTGAAATAAGAAAAAAGTACCATGTTTCATAAGAAACCGTTTCACATGAAATCACTATAAATCAGTATCTATCTTAAAAAATTGATGGAATAAACTAGAACATAGATTTTTGTATATTTTACACAGTATTAGTAAACAAATAAACCGCGTAATTAACGCGGGCATCAGAGGTTACATGATTGATTCCTGCGTATTTACGCGGTTCTTGTGAAATCATTAAATAGATCTAGAAGGATCATAGAAAAACTGACCTCGGGGTCAACTAAGGGAACAAGCGTATTATCTTGCTAAAAAGTTAAAAATTTCCCAGAGGGGAATTAATGATTTATGTTTGAGAAGAAATACGCTATAGACCAAAGCTGACAAAGGGTTGTTTTTTCTTTTATGATTTCAAAAAGCCTACTACCATTGATGACGAAGAACTATGTGTATATCTTTTCTCGGTCGGATATACAATCTGAAGATATTTTATCATTAATAAAAGACATGTAAAGGACAGATAATAAAAAATCTGTGGATAACTCTTAGAACAGTTTGATTTTATTTTAAAGATGTCCTTTATAAAGAACACTTGAGTATAATTTCAATAGGACAATGGTCTGAACCGAAAACATTATCTAAAATCTTGGTGCTACTTACATACTTCAATAGTGGAGAAGTGACAAAGAAATAATCAATTCTCCAACCAACATTTCTCTCTCTTGAGAAAGTTTTCATATCCCAATAAGTATATTTGTCCTTAAGATTTGGATATAAATGACGAAATACATCAATATAACCATTATTCAAAACTTGATCAATCCACGCTCTTTCTATAGGCAAAAATCCTGTATTATCTTTATTTTCTTTTGGTCTAGCTAGGTCTATTTCGTTATGAGCAGTATTTGTATCTCCACAAAATATTATTTCGTAGCCATTTCTCTTGTGTCTATTTATATATTTTAAAAATTCATCATAAAAATTTAACTTATATTCGAGTCGTTCTGGACACCCACCACCATTTGGGAAATAGGTATTTATGATTAAGATTTTATTTGAACCAGAGAGCAAAGAACCCTTTTTGAAGAATAGACCTAGAAATCGTCCTTCTTGGTCATATTCTTCAATTCCAAAACCATATTCAACTCTTTCCGGCTTAACTTTTGTATATACAGCTACTCCACTATATCCTTTTCTACCCTTTGAATGGTCAAAATATCCATAATATCCGTAGGGATTACATATGCCTTCTTCTAACTGTTCTGGGTGAGCTTTTGTTTCTTGAATACAATAAACATCTGGTGACTCTTGTAAAAACCAATCAAATCCGCCCTTTTTAACATTTGCTCGCAAACCATTTACATTCCAAGAGATAATTTTCATGAAATCATTGTAACAAATCTAGAGATATTAAGGTAATTCAGAAACACCGAGTTCAACAATCAATCGCAACACTTGTAGTAGAATCCAAGTATCATGCAAAAAATCAAATATAGAAGATTGGTAGCGACGAGATTGTCTTGACCTACTTTCTTTTATTATGAAACTCCTTATGAATCTTCTTGAGTTGGCTATCGGTCACATGTGTATAAATTTGTGTCGTTCCTATATTTGCATGTCCCAAAAGCATTTGGACAGAGCGGAGGTCTGCTCCATTTGATAATAAATCTGTCGCAAAAAGATGACGTAAAACATGAGGAGTCACTTTTTTTGAAATACCAGCTTTTATGGCATGCTGTTTGACTATTCTCTCAATGGAACGACGAGAAAGAGCTGGCTCATTTCTCTCTGTGTTATTTTCCCTATCTCCCGTTTTTACGAAAAGAGCATCATTGATATCAGTTCTTCTATCTAAATATTTTTTTATTGCACTTTTAGCTTCTGTAGAAAGAAAAACTACTCTTATTTTTTCACCTTTACCTCTAATAGAGAGCTCGTCTAATTTCAAATCAATATCTCTAGACAGAGAACAAAGTTCCGAAACGCGCAAGCCAGTAGAAAATAGTAGCTCTAAAATAGCTTTATCTCGCAATGCCTTCAAATCATTGCCATCTGAAGTATTGAGAAGTCGCTTCAGTTCATCAGAAGAAATAAGATCCAGGGCGCGCTCTCCTACCTTTGCCAACTCTATATATTCTGGAGAAAGTGTTTTTATGCCTCTTTTTGCGATGTATTTGAGAAAAGCACGCAAGGCAATAAGATGATAATTCTGCGTTTTTTTCTTGAGAGTCTCTCCTGTAGCTCTATTGTTTCCTCCTGATTGTCTATTTAGCCATAGACGATAGTTGCGCACTATATTTTCAGTAATATCATTGGTATCTTTTATACAAGCATGGTCAATAAAACGGGTGAGATAGTGGTCATAATTTTCAACAGTTTTGACGGCTCGTCCTTTTTCTATTTCAATATATTCAAGAAATTCTTGCTTCAAGTCTTTAATATTGTGCGACATGCTATTATTGTAACAAACTTGCAATATAAAGCTATTCGTGCTATTATCCTTCATCATGCTGACAACAAGACAGAAAGCGAATGTCATAAAAACATCTGCAATTCATGATAAAGACACGGGGTCTCCCGAGGTTCAAATTTCTATTTTGACAAGAAGGATTGAAGAATTGGCAGGACATTTGAAGAAACACAAGAAAGACAACCATTCAAGACGCGGACTTCTAGCTATGGTAGCAGATCGCCAAACCCACATGAATTATTTGAAGAAAAAGCATCCAAAACGCTATTCGTCTATTGCAAAAAAGCTTGACCTTAAAAAATAGGAGTGGAGATGAATAGAAAATCATTAAGTGGTGCGGATTAGTAGAATTATTAAGGAATTTAATAATAGTAAATGCTATACTTAACATGTAGCATGTATTTTTAATAAGTAATAATATTTACATATGTCAGTTATCAAACATAAAGAACAAAGAGTTGGAGTTTTTATAGATACGCAAAACATTTATCATAGTGGAAAAAATCTCTATCATTCAAAAGTCAACTTTGGACAGATAGTCAAAGACGCTCTGGATGGCAGGTCTCTTATTCGCGCTGTGGCGTATGTCATAACAACGGAAGCAGGAGACGAGAAAGGATTTTTTGATGCTCTTACTAAAATGGGTATTGAAACAAAGACAAAAGACCTTCAGATTTTTGGAAGTGGAGCGAAAAAAGCCGATTGGGATGTGGGACTTGCCATAGACGCTGTGAAATTGGCGCCGAAACTTGACGCAGTCATACTTGTTACGGGGGACGGAGACTTCATACCGCTCGTGGAGTATCTTCAGATGAATCAAGGTTGCCAGGTGGAAGTAGTTTCTTTTGGAAAATCAACTTCAGCCAAACTTATTGAGGTAGCGGATGACTTTATTGACCTTGACCAAAACGCCAGGAAATATCTCATAGGAAGTCAGACTACATTCAGAGGAAAGGGAAGAAATGGAGTAAAGCAGGAAAAAATTGAAGAAAAAACTGTGTAGTAAATAAAATCATGCGAGCATGCGGGGAGGAAACCCTATTTTTTCGAACCTGAGAGACAAAAATAAGTGCTTCCGACCGAAAGTAGGCGAGCTGATTTTACCAAGATAAAAAAATGAATGAAGATATATTTAATAAACAAAATATACCAAATATCCCATTACAAACTCCTCCGGAGATTCCTGCAAAGACTATTCCTACCCAAGAATCAATACGCACATATGAAAGCGATATGGCTAAAGTCTTGATGCAGAAAAAAGCTTCTGCTGTCACGATAGCTATAGCTGAAAATAAAAAAAAAGAGGGCGGAGAAAGCATATCAAACGCTCCAGAAAAAAATCGCGCGAAACAAGTCTTGATGATACTTATGAGCATAATATTCATAAGTGGGGGAGTTGTGGGAGCATATTATCTTTATCTTCAGAGTCCTTTTGCAAAACCTACTCCAATACCAAAACCACTTTCTGCTGTGAGTATTATCCCTTCTGATAAACAAGTAGATTTTAATATAAGCAACATTCCTGATAAAGGAATACTTGCGCAGATATATCCGCAATTTAGTAGAAATATTTTACCCGCGGGACAAATATTGGAATTAATTATCAAAGAAAAAAGTGCTATACAAACACAAAATGGGGCGCAAGACACGGATTCAGAAAAATCTCTGAATAAAATAACTGGGTCATCTTTCATAAAAAAGAGTGGCATAGACATGCCAGATATTTTACTTAGGTCAATAACAGATAGATGGATGATAGGAGCATATGCGGAAGAGAGCGGGAGTAAAACTCCATTTGTAGTTTTCACAACAGATTTTTTTCAAAATGCTTTTGCGGGAATGCTAGCGTGGGAAGATTCCATGGCTGATGATTTATCCGTCATGCTAAATTATAAAGAAAAAGCGAGAAATATGGAAAGGATATTGGAGATAGACGCTTCTTCAACACCGATTTCATCGTATTTTAATATACAAGGGCAATTTATTGATAAACAAATACATAATCGAGATGTGAGAGAATTCATAAGCAGTGGAGGTGAGTTGTTGTTTCTATATTCTTTTATTGATAAAGAAACCTTCATAATGACTACAACGGAAACCTCTTTATCTGCAAGTATTGACCGTATTGAAAAGCAAACCTATGTAAGGTAGAATAAGTTTATGAATAAAAAAGACATTCAATATTTCAAAAACAAACTAGAAAAAGAAAAACGGCTTCTTGAAGACGAACTTGGCACTATTGGCAAGGCAAATTCTGAAAGTCCAAGCGGTTGGGAAGTAACCGCAGGCAAAATAGAAGTTGACAGCGCTGATGAAAACGAAACCGCCGACAAAATGGAAGAAATGGAAGAAAATGAACTTATCTTTGGTCAACTAGAGAAACAATTGAGTGAAATAAAGTACGCTTTAGAACGCATTGAGAAAGGTGCTTACGGCATATGTGAAATATCAGGTAAACCGATTGAGAAAGACCGTTTAGAGGCAAATCCTTCGGCCAGAACTTGCAAGCAACATATGAAGTAGTAAGGATTATAATATAAATACTTCTGTCGCCTTATTTACAAAATACAATTTCTGTCTTCTAAAGTAAGATTTTATCAAAATTTTAAAACTTTTTTATCAGAATTTTATCTCGGTCTGCTAGAGTGGGAGAATGAGCGTATCAAAAACATATAGTGCACAACTTTCTGGTCTTAAGACTCATATAGTAACTATAGAAGTGGACCTTTCAAATGGTCTTCATGCTTTTGTCATAGTCGGACTTGGAGATAAAGCAGTTGAAGAAGCGAAAGACCGTATTTCAGCGGGAATAAAAAATAGTGGATATATTTCACCAAAACAAAAAAATCAAAAGGTTGTAATATCTCTTGCTCCTGCCGACCTTAGAAAAGAAGGACCTTCTTTTGACCTTGGCATGGCTCTTTGTTATCTCAAAGCAAGTGGAGATATTAATTTTGATGCTGAAAAGAAACTTTTTCTTGGAGAGCTTTCTCTTGAAGGTCAGTTGAGAAAAATAAGCGGAGTGCTTCCTCTAGTCAAAGGAGCTTATGAAAAAGGATTTAGAGAAATATTTCTTCCTAAAGAAAATGCAATGGAAGCTGGGTTAGTGAAGGGTGTGACCATATATGCTGTTTGTAGTCTAGATGAAACAATAGGACATCTTATAAATCGGAAAAATGGTTTTATCAAAGCGTATCCGCCAACAAAAATCCTATACGAAAAACAGTCTTTTGATACTGATTTCTCTTTTATCCAAGGACAAGAAACTGCCAAACGAGGTTTAGAGATAGCAGCGGCGGGCGGACACAATATCGCCATGTATGGACCGCCGGGAACTGGAAAAACAATGCTTGCCAGAGCATTTCAGACCATATTGCCTCCATTGAACCATGAAGAAATCCTAGAGGTTACAAGCATACATTCACTGGCGCGTATCTTGGACAAGCCGTTTATAACTTATCCGCCGTTTAGGTCTCCACATCACACATCCTCATATGCATCTCTAGTGGGAGGAGGACCATTCCCCAAGCCAGGAGAAATAACTCTGGCTCACCGCGGAGTGCTTTTTCTTGATGAATTTCCAGAATTTGACAGAAACGCCATTGATGCTCTGCGCCAACCACTTGAAGACCATTTCATTACAATTTCTAGAATAAAAGGCGTCATAGCCTTTCCCGCTCAATGTATTCTAATAGCCAGTATGAATCCCTGTCCTTGCGGGTATGGAAAAGAAAAGGGATGTTTGTGTACAGACAAAGACATAACTCGTTATAGAAGAAAAATATCAGGACCTATTATTGACCGTATAGACTTATGGGTTTCTGTATCAAAGGTGGAATATCAAAAACTTGCAGGTCCCTACAAAGATTCTTCAATTAGTCCTTCCAAAAATTCCACAGAATTAAGCCGTGATTCCGAATCAATAAGAAAAAGAGTTTTAATAGCTCGCAAATCTCAAAAAAGAAGATTCGTAAGTAAAAAAATAACTAACAAGAGAATAAATGGCGAAATGAGTGTTTCCGATATTGAAAAATGTATCACTTTGTCTATTGATATAAGAAATCTTCTTACCACTTCTGCAGAAAAATTGTCCTTATCGGGCAGAGCATTTCATCGTGTCATAAAAGTGTCTCGGACAATAGCGGATTTGGAAGGTGATAAAGAAATTAAAAAAGAGCATATTTTAGAAGCACTTCAATACAGGCAGAAGTTCTAGTAAAATCGTAAAAAATATCATCTAGGTAAAATCGGCTCGCTTACTTGCGGTCGGAAGCACTTATTTTTGTCTCGCAAGCTCAAAAAAATAAATCTTCCTCCTTACAGGAGCGGTACACCTTTCGCATTTGATTACAAATGCTCAAGGTCTTGCGAAAGCTTCGCTTTCTCACCCCGCAAGCTCGCACGATTTTACTTAATTTAGATTCTAGAACGGATTCTTGGCTCCGCGGATTTCAAAGTGCACATGAGGACCAGTAGTCTTGCCGGTTATACCTAACTTTGCAATCATATCTCCTTTTTCCACTCTTTGACCTACAGAGACTAGATTTGTAGAGTTATGTGCATAGAGAGTCTGTGTGCCATTTGGGTGTGAAATAACAACATAGTTTCCATAACCACCGTGCCAAGAACCATCTGATGTGCTAACAATTACTACACCACCAGCTGAAGCGTATATAGGAGTTCCAACAGGAGCGGCGAGGTCAACACCATTATATCCATGAATACTCTGTGATTTCCTTCCAACATAAACAGGACGCATATAATACCCAACATATGAAGGAACTTTTGAAGAGACATTTACAGACGAAGATTTGGTATCGTAAGTCGGTTCAGCATCTGGAACAATGATTACATCTCCTTCTGCTATGACTGAATTGATAGACAGATTATTGTATTCTAAGATTTCATCAATGTCCGCTTTATATTTTGCCACAATACCCTTTATCGTATCTCCCTTCTTAACAATATGTTTTATGCCTGAAATAGGAAGAATAACCAAGGTTTGACCTTCTTTTATAGTCTTGTTTTTTCCTAGGTCGTTGGCCCAAACAATAGTATTGACTGAAACATCAAACATATTGGCTATTTCAGAAAGAGTATCTCCGGAACGCACAATATAAATGCTAATCTGCGTATTTATTGGATTTTCTATATCAGAAATAGTGCCAGAGGGACCAATTTCGGCTAAAAATATGTTCTCTGAAGCTGAAATGCGTTGTTCGTTTGGAATATTTGGATGAGGATTGCTATTTAAAGCGGCTTTGAGAACAGTCATGTTTTGAGAATTTGGAGCATCTTGAATGTCAAAAGTCTTAGCTGACGCTTTATCTGTAGCCATATCAGAAATAAAAGAAAAAAGACTGGCATTTGCAGTCTGTGGATAAAAAAGTGGCAAAATTATTATAAAAAAAGCAATAAACAGCTCTTTGGAGAGATTTATGGACGAATATGTATTTTGGGAAAATGTATAACGAAAAAATTTCATAACAAAAATAGCCATTCGGCAATATCTGAAGGTCGTTTATTAAACGAAAAGGAAATGCGGAAATTTCTGTGTATGGCTCTATTGAGCCATATTTGTATCTCTATTTAATGAGATACACAATCAGGTTACTGGAAGATGACAATAAAGTCAATGAGGGTGGTGGATAGACAAAACTGTGCTATAGTGTTCTTGCATGACTTCCAAAGAATTGAATACTAGACAGAGACAAGCTGTGGAAACACTAGCGGGACCTCTTCTTGTCTTGGCGGGAGCAGGAGCAGGAAAAACCAAGACAATAGGTCATAGAATCATAAATCTCATAAGAAGTGGTGTTGAACCATCAAAGATTTTAGCTATTACTTTTACAAATAAAGCCGCAGGGGAGATGCGTAATAGAATCTTTGACCTACTGGAAACTGATAAAAATCTCAATATTCCAATTTCTATATCAAAAATAAAAGAAGAGAAGCCCTTTATTAGCACATTTCATGCTCTTGGAGTGCATATTATTAAAGAAAATAGCTCTTTAATAGGGCTTCCTAGACATTTCAGCATATTTGACAGAGGAGATTCAAAACAAGCCATAAAAAAATCTCTAGAATCTCTCAATATTGACCCAAAAAAATTTGAACCGGGAGCAATTCTTAATACAATTTCAAAAGAAAAAGGGAATGGGATAACACATGAAAAATATTCTAGCAATTTGAAAGGTGAACCACAGGAATTTTATCAAAAGATAGTTGCCGATACTTGGAGAGAATATGAAAAAATCTTAATGCAAGAAAAAGCGTTGGATTTTGATGATTTATTATTAAAAACAGCAATATTACTAAAGAACTATCCTGAAATAAGAGCCAAATACAACTCTGTATGGGAACACATTCATATAGACGAATATCAAGACACAAACAAAGTGCAATACGATATAGCTACCATGTTGACTGGAGACAATAAGAATATCTGTGTTGTGGGCGATATTGACCAGATGATATATTCTTGGCGAGGCGCTGATTTGCAAAATATTTTGGACTTCGAAAAGACTTACCCTGAAGCAAAGGTTATTCTTTTGGAAGAGAATTATCGTTCAACTCAAACCATCCTTTCCGCCGCCAATAATGTCATACGCAAAAATATTATGCGCCGTGAAAAAAATCTCTTTACAAAAAATTCAGAAGGAGAAAAAATAGAGCTCATAATTTCCGTTAATGAAAAAGAAGAAGCTCGCATGATTGCTGACAATGCCAGAACCCTTATTGAAAATGGCACTCGCCCTAGAGAGATCGCTGTCCTTTATAGAGCCAATTTCCAATCGCGAGTACTTGAAGAAGCATTCTTGAACAAAAATATTCCATATCAAATACTCGGCGTTAGATTTTTTGAAAGAAAAGAAATAAAGGATACGCTTTCATTTATAAAATCCGCTCTAAATAGAGAAAGTGCGAGCGATATGGCGCGAATAGTAAATATTCCTCCGCGAGGTATAGGGAAATCGACTATTTTGAAGGTTATAATGAAACAAGAACATGCTTTGGGGCCATCTCTCAAGATAAAAGTCTCACAATTTTTGCATTTATTGGACAGTATAAAACATATTGCCATGACCAAGAAACCTTCTGTATTGATTAAATATATCTTAAAAGAAACTGGTATGGAAATGACATATAAAAATGGTTCGGCAGAAGAACAAGAAAAGCTTGAAAACCTTAGAGAATTGACCTCCGTTGCAACACAATATGACTTTCTACCACCGGAAGAAGGGGTTGAGGCTCTTCTCTCAAATTCCGCTCTAGCTACAGACCAAGACGAGCTTGAAAAAAACAATAATGCGGTTAAACTTATGACTGTCCATGCGTCAAAAGGATTGGAATTTGATGGCGTATTTATTTCCGGATTAGAGCAAGATTTATTTCCTCACCAAAGAATTGGAAAAGATGAAATAAGCCAATCCGAAGCGGAAGAAGAAAGAAGATTGTTTTATGTGGCTCTTACTAGGGCTAGAAAAAAAATCTTTTTGAGCTATTCCCAAACACGCACGATATATGGAACAACAAAAGTAAATATACCCTCCGAATTTATATCGGATATTGGGGACGAACACATAACGCAAAATAGTTATGAAAAACCGCGCGGGGTAAAATCTATTTTTATTGATTTTTAATATGGACTTTATAGCAAAAAAATCCCTTGGACAAAACTTTCTTCACGCTCCGCAGGTGATTTCAAAGATGATTCACACGACAAATATTACTCCGGATGATATTGTCCTTGAAGTTGGTCCAGGTAAAGGAGCTCTGACAGAAAAACTTCTGGAAATTGGAGCTAAAGTCATAGCTGTAGAAAAAGATGATAGACTTATATCTTTTCTATCAGACAAATTTTCAAAAGAAATAGAGAGCGGACAATTAAAAATAATTCACCAAGATATTTTAGATTTCAATCCATCATTATATGGTTTATCTTCTAGTAATTATTCCATAATAGCCAATATTCCTTATTACATCAGCGGAGAATTTTTAAGAAAGTTCCTAGAGTCAGATATCCAGCCGTCAAGAATGGTCATAATGCTCCAAAAAGAGCTTGCAAAAAGAATCGTGGATAAAAAGGGAAGTATACTTTCCATATCAGTCAAAGCTTATGGGAATCCAAAATACATAACCTCTGTGCCAAGAAAATTCTTTAGACCAATGCCAAATGTTGATTCAGCAATGCTTTTAATTGAAAATATATCAAAAAAATTCTTCCTTAGGGAAAACAGAATAGAAGATGAAAGAAAAAAACAAGAAAGAGAAAAGAAAGAAGATATTGAAATGAGCCCAGGAAAAGAAAAAATAAACAACAGAGAGACAAGAATGAGTGAAAAAAGGTTTTTTGAGCTAGTAAAAGCTGGTTTTGCTCATAAAAGAAAGGTTCTTATAAAAAATATTGAAGAAATAATGACTAAAGACGACATAAAAGAGATTTGGGAAAGCCAAAAATGGTCTCTTACTCTGCGTGCTGAAGAGCTAACCATTGAGGATTGGATGAAAATAGCTTGTTTTCCACAGAAATAGCATAAAAATCTTAGAGAATAATTTACTTTCTTGTTATAATCAACGATAGTGCCCTTGTACTACCCATGAAATAAAGGGCTACCCAGTTTAATTATGGGCAAAAGAAATATCATTTTGATTTTCTTGTCTCTACTTATTGTAGTTACGGCTTTTTTCTTTGCAGAATATAGAAATATCAAAACAAAAAAAGCGTCTTATAATGCTATACTTTCTGCTAATACAGAAACTTTGTCTCCGGAGCTTCAAAACGAAGACAGCGACAATGATGGACTAAAGGACTGGGAAGAGATTTTGCTTGGTACAGACCCTCGCAATTCGGATACTGATGGTGATGAAACAACTGATGGTAAAGAAGCGGATTTGGGTAGGAATCCTCTTGTCAAAGGACCGAAAGATAGCACAAAGATAACATCATCAAATTCAACTGCGATAGAAAATGATTTGACTCCGACAGACAAATTAGCTAGAGACTTTTTTGCTCGCTATATGGAACTTCGTCAAGTTGGACTTTCACAAGACAAGCAAAGCCAACAAGAACTAGTAGGGCAAGTCTTGAAAAGCGGTATTGTTCTAGCTGTTCCAAAAACATACGAATTGAAAGATATTCTGGTGATTCCAGATGATAGCAAAGAAGCGGTAAAAAAATATGGGAATGATGTGGGGGCGGTATTTAAAAAATATATTAATTCCAATACTAAAAATGAAATGGTAATCGCTAAAGAAAGTGTTGATAAAGAAGATCCAAATCTTTTAAAAGAAATTGACCCAATTATTTCTATATACAAAAATATCCTAACAGAACTACTTAAAATAAAGACACCGAAATCTTTAAATGAAAACCATATAGATATGATAAATAGCATAAGTACTCTCAAGTTTTCTGCCGAATCATTGAGAAAAATAGATACAGATGCTCTCGCTGGTGTTCAGGGGACAAGTATATGGCTCGGAGCGGCAACTATCCTTAATAAAACTTTCAATACCATCAAGAATAGCTTTTCAACAAACGGGATTACTTATACAACAAATGAATCTGGCAGTTTTTTTATGCTACAACAATAATCATGAAAAATATTTTGTCTAAAAGAATAATTTCAGGAATACTCATTATAACAATGATATCCTCTGTAATAGGATTATCTTTTCCAAAAAAATCACAAGCCATATTTGGTATTGGGGATATTACTTTTGACCCAACATCTTTTGCTCAACATGTAATAAATACAGCAAACACTACCGCCACTTCCTTTTCATCTTATTCCATGCAATTCAAAGAATATGTCCTAGACGGACTTGCAACCGCTCTCGTAAAACAAATCATACGACAAATGACAGCCAGCGTAGTCAACTGGATAAACTCCGGTTTTGAAGGAAGTCCTTCTTTTGTTACAAATCCAGGTTCATTTTTCCTTGATGTGGCAGACCAAATCACTGGAGATTTTCTGGCGAAAGCTGGTGGACCACTTACAGCACTTTGTTCTCCATTCAGCATAGACATTCGTATCGCTCTAGCTTTCAAATATCATCCAAATGTTCTCAAAAAATATGAATGTACTTTGGGAAAAATAATTACAAATAGTAAAAATGCTGTAAAAGGTGCGAGTATAAATGGATTCACAGCTGGAGATTTCAGCCAAGGGGGATGGCCAGCTTTTGTTTCCCTGACTACAGAACCACAGAATAATTATATTGGAGCGTATCTCATAGCGGAGGATGAGCTTTCTATAAGGGTGGCGAATGCTCAACTTCAGCAAAAAGATGAAATAAGTCAGGGAAGAGGGTTCTTATCTTGGAGAAAGTGTAGAAAAACTGGGGAGACAGCGACCGTTCAAGGTTCCGAATCAGCATATGTTGACCATGAACTTGGAGATAATAGTGATCCAAGTAGAACAGAGAGCAACGCTCCTGTAGTTCATACAAACCAAACCGGAAAAGATTGTGAAATCCAAACCCCAGGCTCTATTATCGTAAGCTCTCTTGAGGCAAATATAAATGGTCCTTTGCATGAACTCCAGCTTGCAGATGAAATAAATGAAATCGTTAATGCTCTCTTTGCTCAACTCGTCACTCAAGTGTTAACAAAAGGATTGGGATCACTTAGCGGAAGCGGTCCTAGCGATTCTTCTTCATACATCTATCAGATTCAACAAGAAGCAAAAAATGACACATCCCAAGTCGCTCCAATAAAAGCTGAGATATTAAAAAACATGACGACATATTTGGACAACACTTTGCAATACAAGAACAATAAAAACCAGTCTCTAAATCTAATGCTTGATGTCAAAAATTCATACGAATTAGCAAAATCATGTTATGCTGGAAAAATATCTTCTTCCAACCCTCCACTATCTTCATCACAAGCAAGTTTCGCTCAAAGCAAAATAACTGAAATAGATTCCATCATAAATACTAAGGTAGCACCTCCTGCTACAAAACTTCTCACGGAAGCACAGGAAGCTGATGCTCGTTATGCAACTCTCAAAAAGATAGAAACTGATGTCAATGCAGCAAAGACTACCAATGACCTCAACATCCCAAGTCAACAATACAGTCAGA
>Ga0209542_10010940_pt1 | contig 16215 bp, 20 predicted proteins | sample RifCSPhighO2_01_FD_184028 | JGI IMG/M metagenome (GOLD analysis project Ga0209542, IMG submission 184028) | Soil microbial communities from Rifle, Colorado - Rifle CSP2_plank highO2_0.1 (SPAdes) (version 2) | ecosystem: Environmental > Terrestrial > Deep subsurface > Rock core/Sediment ... | reverse complement strand
CATCATAAGGAAACCACACTCCGAACGAAGTGAGGATTTGACGCATTAGCGTCAAACCTTTATGGTGTGGAGGATGTCATTTTTGAACAAAAATTCAAAAATAAGGGAAAACACCAACCTTTAATGCACCAGAGAATTTATAACGAAACATTTATATAGTACAATAAATGTACAATATTGTACCTAAAATGAACAATACAATATTCGGAAAGGGAAAGGAAAAGATACTTGAATGCTTTTATAGAAACAGGCAGAAAGAGCTTTATTTCAGCGAGATACTTAGAGAAACAAAACTGACTCAAAACACTACACTTAAACACTTAAAAAATCTGCAAACCGCCAATCTTATCACTTCTACCCGAAAAATAGGCAACACCTTTTATAAAATAAATCCAAAAAATCCTCAAATTTACTCTATTTTTTCTTATTTTGATTATAAGAGATTCAACGAGTTGCCATCCGCAAGAAAAAGAGCAATAAATGAATTTTTAGACAAACTCAAAACTAAGCCTTTAATTGTCTTGATTTTCGGCTCTACTGCTAAAGGAACTTTTGGAAAAGAAAGCGATATTGACATTTTGCTCATCTTTAATAAGAAAGAGGCAAATGATAAAAAGCTTAAAGGAGATATAGAAGCAATAACTGGAGTTAAGATACAAACATTTATAATTGACTTTGACTATTTTAAAGAACAGATACTAAGAGATGAAGATAAGGTTATAACCCATGCTATAAAAACAGGGTTCGCAATAACGGGGTTTGATAAATTTTACAAAGAGGCGTTAAATGGTTAAAGAAATCTGGGAAATCTGGCTTGAAGATAAAGAAAGAAGAGAAAATGACTTTCAGAGATACCTCAAGTCAAAGAAAATAAAGAAAGAATCAGAAATTCAAGAACTTGTTCAGGGGCATATAGATAAGGCAGACCATAACTTAAAGTTTGTAAAGTCTACTCTTGAATTGAAAGAATTTAATGATTGGGCGATTGTAAGCGCATATTACTCGATTTATCATGCATCTCTTGCTTTGTGCGCTCTGAAAGGATATTCAACAAAAGACCACTTAGCAACTCTTCTGATTCTCATTAACGAATTTTATCAAAGAGAGTTGAATAAAGAAGAAATTGAGATTGTCGGAAATACAACAATAGAAAAAGAAGAAGTTTTGTACTATATTGAAGCCAAAAATAAAAGAACAAAAGCAAGCTACTCAACACAGAAAGTTTTTGACAAAAATGAAGCTGAGAGTTTAAGGACAAAAGCCATAAACTTTGTAAACAAAGTCAAAGAAATAGTTGATTCTTCTAGAATATAATTGAGCCTAACTTCAGCTAACTGAAACTAATCTTGAATCTTCTTTTTTCAGAAAAAAGAAGCAAAAAGCTTTTTCCGTCCCCCGCCCACGAAATTGCTGAAGTGTAAAGAACCCCCCACTAATAAACATTTATCCTTCAGCAGGCAAACCAGCTTCAACACATTTTCCATTAACACATTTTGAATCTGGAATTGGGGAGCATAAATCAATTATATCTGAGCAGTATGCTGAATAATAATTCATTCTATTGTAAAAATCAGTGGAATTTTCTTCCAGGTTTATATAGTGATAACAGCCAAATTCAATATACATGCTTCCGAGTGGAAGGGTATGGCAATCCAAATCTTCCTCGCAATAATTTGCATTCTGCAAGTCTGAATTAATTTCGTCATACATTTCAGAACACTCTCTCCAAGATGATTTTCCCGGCTCTTTCTGGTATTCAGAATAGATAACTTCTGTGCCAAAATCTTTGCTCTTAAAATACGCTTCCAATGCATAGATATAATCTGAACTATTTTTAGGAACTTGATATTCCACTATCCTCCCTAACTCGGGCTCTCCAACCAGAGGAAGATACTGTTTTTTATCAATCTCATCAAAAGAAGCCCTTAGAATTTTTGCTTCTGCAACCTGATTATTGATAATCCTTGCATCCAAGCTTTCATTAATAACATATACAATAGCAAAATCAGCGTCACCTACAGATAGTTTAACAGCATTGTACAAGCTATTTTGTATTATTCTTTCTGAATCTCTAAAAAAGAATGGCGCGATTATTCCCACGAGTATAATAATAGCGACAATTATCCATGCTGCCCAGGAGATTCTGCGCTTGCTTTTATCTTTTTGTTTCTTCATTTTTCTACAGCCTGCTTAACAAAATAGTCAAAATAACTCCCCCAAGTATAAAACTGGCAAGATTCATGGCTATGCTAAGAATAAACGCTCTCTTTAGATTTATTATTTTTTTGTTCAGCCCATAAATAAAATACGCTTCAAAAACAACTGCAAACGCCTCTGCAACTAAAATAGCAAAGAATACACTTAAAGGCAGAGATATTGCTATTAATGTTACAAGAAGAAAAAAGAATATTGCCCAAACAAGAGGAACAGAGATTATATCTGCAATTATAAGTGCAATAGCTGGTTTTTTCCATTGTTTAGCTTTTATTTTCCATTTTCTAAGAAATAGAATCAAAATTATCATTTCGATAACTATTGTTAGCGCTAGTGCAATAAAAAAAGTTGCCCATGAAGAAAGGCTCGAACTTTCAGGAGCAGGCACAGGATTTACTGCCACATTGTTAGTGTCATTTATATTTATATCATAAAATAATACAGGTTCTGCCGATGAAAAATTTATAATGTTTGAAGTAAAGTTTTCTCCGTTTATCTCAACAAGCAGCTTCATCTCGCTTGGGACTCTCTCAATTCGATAATAGCTGAATTTGCAGATTCCTTCAGCGCAAAAAGCAAAATTATCCTCTTTGCATTCCCCGCTAAAGCACGCAAGAAGTTTTGCATTAAAATTTTCAGTAATAGCTGAATCATGATAAGCTACACTAAAAATTACCTCTGCCGCATTATGCGGGCCCGTATCTGCTGAGACAATTGCTATCGCAGATAAAAACAATAATGCTCCTAACAGCAAAAGAATTCTTTTTTTTATCATTTTTACACCCCACTTCCGCCCATATAGCCCAAAAGCAAAAGAAATGAAATTAGAATCCCCAAGATTCCAAACACTATTCCGGTTATTGCCATTCCTTTTCCACCCAGATTCTCTTTCTTAATTTTATCAAGGGCAATAAAACCAAAAACAATCGCAAGCACACTTGAAAACGGAATAAAAAAGAATATGCCTAAAACTAAACTTGCAATTGCAAAACCTGATTTTTTCCCGGGTTTAATTTTCATAGATTTAATGGTGTTTTTATATGCCTGCCTGGTTGTTTGTTTAGACATCTGCTCTGGTTTTTTGGGGCGAGAAAAAATAATCATAAAAACTCCTGAAACTACCATAATAATAAACATAAAAGTAGAAAATCCTGACTGAAATATAAACCTTGCACCGACAAATAGAAAAAATACAGCCATGCCCAAAATCGCAATTCCAAGCCAAAAATTTGTTTTATTCTCTTTTCTTTCATTTTTTTGGGCTTCAGCTAATGCTTGCTGGGGTGTTCTGACAGCCGGGACATTATGGGCAGGAGTTGTTACACTCATCACCGCAATTATCATTCCAAAAATGAATATTATAAGATAAAATACTGCTCCTGCTAGATGCTCACGCAGATTTGCCATTGCATTTTTCATAAGGCTAACCATAATCCAGGATACAAGCAACCCTGCTACTGACAAGATTTTTCGTGATGTTGATGTTTCCATTTTGTCTTTTTATTATCAGCAAATGCACTGCGCGCACCCTTCCTCGCATCCAGGGCCATTATAGGCATAAGGTGTTGTTGTAGAGAGACTGCTCCCCGGTGGGCAGCCACAGCCAGGAGGCTGAAGAACTGCATAACCCTCGCAGGTAGTAGGACATCCAAATCCGCTTCCTCCGCCGCCATCAAAACCAGAAAAAATGTTTGCGAATATTGCATACAGCATCATAAGCGCAAGAATTGCCATGATAATAAAAACTAGTTTTCTCCACCAGTCTTCAACCGGCGGTTGTTCACTTTGTGGAATAATTTGTCTGGGCAGTTGGGCAGTTTTAATTTGTTGCTGGTTCTCTGCAGGCTGAGCAGTCCATCCTCTCTGCGGCTGAACATGTGAAGCCTGTCCTTTTTGTGATTTTCCTTTTCTTCCAAATATCGGAAAATCCTTGACTCCCTTAGGATATTTTTCTCTTCTTTTCCTGATTTCTTCCCTGACCCAATCAGCTTCTTCCTGGCTAATTGTTCCAATGGGACCCCTTCTAATTTTTGGCGCGCTGGATAAATCTCTTTTTCTCGGTGCAGAAACCATTTTATTTATCTTTTTCTACCTCTTTTAATTATTTTTATATTGTTTTGGTGTTTATATATTTTTTGATGCCTTAGGCTTAGTTGAAAATCTCAATTGAACTAAGCCGTTTTTTTCACCAGAACTATTTCTTCATTCCCTGCTCAAGCTGCATGGCTTCCCTAATTCTGCCGACTTTTGTGTAAAGCGCGACAAGCTTTGTGTTGACTATGTCCTTCTCGTCTGGGCTGAGCAGGTTCAAAACCCTCAGCTCATCATAAACCTTGATTGCATTATTGTTCCTGCTTGACTTTTCAAACTTCTCGGCAACAGCAAGATACTCCTGCTTTAGCTGGGCTTTAAGCATCTCTTTCTCCCTGTCATTTGCGCATGCCAGCGCTTTCTTAAAGCTCTCATGCACCTTGCTATAGTCAGCGCTTTTAATCCACATCTTTGCCTCTGAGAAAAGAATCTGCATCTTGTCCTTGTAGGTAACAGCGCAGTCTGCAGCCCCGTCAAGGTTCTTGGCTGCCTCAAAATACATAAGCCTTATAGAATACAAGTCAGCAACATTCATATGCACCCATTTCCTGGCATCATTCGCAAGCTGCTGTTTAAGGCAGTTTTCAAGATATTCTATCTTAAGCATGTCGCCGCCGATAGCCTTAAGCCTTGCCCCTATCTCAGGAATTGTTTTTTCGTGAGATTCTGTTCTTGCCATTTTGATTTTCCGCCTTTTTTATTCAGTTTCTCGATTATTCCTGCATTTTTAAATATATCTTTGGTGGAGAATAATGTTTAGCCTTAGACAAAAACCTGCCCAAATCTCCTGCCCTTTTTCTTTGCATCTTTTAGGCTTATAGCAAGCCCGCCTTCTGTCTTTTCCAGGTGTTTTGGGGGAAGAAAAAACCACCCCTCCCGGTTAAACCTTACGGCAATCAATGGCTTCATGCCAAAAATATCAGAGAAAATCAAAAACTCCTCAATCTGTTTCTTGTCAATATATCTCTTTTTGCTTTTGCTCGTCTTGCACTCTATGCAGTACTTCCTTCTCGCTTTTCCTGCAATCAGGTCGCAGGGAGTTTCATCAGCCAGCCCGCTTCCTGCAACTCTCGCTGCCTGCCATGAATTCTCAGAAAACATCTTCAGCAGCTCACGTTCAGCATTAGCGCCTTTCTCCTTATTCCCCATCGGAATAACCACCTCCTTCTTTGTTGCCCATTATAAAATTTTTGTGTAACTCGCTCACAAATCCCTTGCCTGCAATGTCCTTCTTCCGTTGGCTTTTGCCCTTTCTGATGCCTCTTTCAAAAGCTGCTCAACCTTCTTGTTTAAGGCATCTGCAACATCTGAGGCAACATTCAGCTCGCTTACACATTCCTTTATGTTGCTCTTTATTATAAGATTTGCCATTGTCTTGCCTCCTTTTTCATCTTTATTCTTATCAAAAATCATGTTTTTAAACTTATATTATTTGCGTCCTATTTATTCTTCCTGCTTCTCTGGATGGCCGTCAGAATTCTGCCCAGGTGAATTCTGGGGCCTCATGAAAGGGAATAATATAACATCCCTGATTGATGCCTGGTTTGTGAAAAGCATGACTAATCTGTCAACCCCGAGCCCAAGGCCGGATGTTGGGGGCATGCCAACCTCCAGTGCATTGACAAAATCCTCGTCATAAGGGGCAGCTTCCTCATACCCCCTCTTTTTGAATTCAGCCTGCTCAAGAAAAACCCTCTTAAGCTCTTCTGGCTCATTTAATTCTGAATAATTATTTCCCATCTCCCACCCATTTATTATTGGCTCAAATCTCTCTGCCAGCTTTGGATTGCCTCTTTTTTTCTTTGCTAAAGGAGAGGTGTCAGCAGGATAGTCATAGATTATGGTTGGCTGTATTAGCTGTTTTTGCACAATCTCTGAGAATATCTCCTCTATGGCTATTCCCCGCCTAAATTCTGCCTTAAGCTTCAAGTTATTCTTCTCTAAAAAATCTTTTAACTGCCTGTCAGACATTTTTTCTGTGTCTATCTTTGCGAATTTTTTTATTGCCTCAGCCATCGTCATCCTTTTCCACGGCCTTTTCAGCTCAATCTCTTTTCCTTGGTATGCAATCTTTGTTTTTCCCAGAACTTTTTTGGCTGCATACTCAACCATCTCTTCAAACAGGTCCATGTTAGATTTGTAATCAACATAAGCCCACATTGTCTCAAGGAGCGTGAATTCAGGGTTATGCGTAAAGTCTATCCCTTCATTCCTAAAAGCTCTGTTCATGGCATAGACCTTCTCAAAGCCTCCAACAATCAGCCTCTTCAGGTAAAGCTCATTGGAGATTGTGAGATAAACCCTCATCTTTAGGCTGTTAAGCTCGCTTACAAATGGTTTTGCAGCCCCTCCCCCGTAAATAGGCTGTAGCATGGGGGTGTCCACCTCAATAAATCCTTTTGAATCAAGAAATTCTCTTAACCTTTTGATAATCCTCTCCCTGTTCATGAAAACCTCCTTGACTTCAGGGCTCATAATCAAGTCAAGGTATCTTTTCCTGTATCTCTCCTCCTTGTCCTGCAGTCCATGCCATTTTTCAGGCAGAGGCAGAATAGACTTGCTTAAAATTTCAATCTTGTCTGCAACTACTGAAAGCTCGCCCCTTTTTGTCCTGAATATGCTTCCTTTTACCCCAATAAAATCCCCTGCATCAACATATTCCTTGAAAAAATCAATCTCTTTTGCAGGAGTTTCTTTGTCCTGCAGAACGATTTGTATGCTCCCTGCCTGGTCCTGCAACTTTGCAAATATAATCTTCCCGAGGTCCCTTATGACAATAACCCTGCCTGCAACCTGCGCCTTTTCCTTTGCTTTTTTTTCTGCCTTTAGCTCCCTAAACCTCTCATGCAGCTCAGCAGAATTATTTTTTTTGTCAAAAGAATATGCATAAGGCTCTACCTTCTTTTTTCTTAGTTCCTCTATCTTTCTTTGCCTTTCCTTTACAATCTCATCCTGCCGCGCCATTTTATCCTCTTTACACCTTTTTTAAAACCTGATTACCCTAAAATCCTTTAAGCCCTGAAACCTCTCGTCTTTTACCTCAACATTTTTTATATGTGCATATTTCGGCCCCTGCTTGCATGCCTCAATCATATTTTCAATGGCTTCGTGGTCGCCTTCTATAAATGCCTCCACCCTTCCATCCTCAAGGTTTCTCACAAATCCCCTGACTCCGAGCCTGTCAGCATTATCCTTAATAAAGTCGCGAAAGAGAATTCCCTGCACGCTTCCCGATATAAACACCCTGAATGCTTTTTTCATGAAAAAAGCAGGTTTTATGAGATTATAAATTTATCTTTGGATTAAGTCTAAACTTAGATATAGGACGCAGGGTTTTTGACATTATCACCCCAGCCCGAATGTGTTCTCAAATTCCCTCATCTGCCTGTATTTATGGAAGAAGTCCCTGCCTTTCTTTGTTATCATTATCTTGCTCTTTTTCTCCTTTGCCGGGCTTTTTTCAATCAAGCCATTTTTTGTTAATTTATCCAGGTATGATTTCATCTGCGTATGCGAGAGATTCGCCTTGTACATCAGGTGAGTCGGCTTGATTTCACCCCCTCTTTCTTGGATAATCGCTAACATATCCGATACTATATCCATTCTGCTTCTTTTCCTTTCCATGTTTCACTATCCTTAGCATAAGCAAAAGCAGGGTTAAATAGCTTACTAATTCTGTTATGTTTGCAGCAATAAAAAATGTATCATCCAGCTTTGCTGGCAGGAATATCACATTGCTTAGCGCAAGCATGCTAAAAGCAAGAATCAGGACTGCTGTATTTGCAAGCCTACTTTTCTTGTACACCTCATAATAATTTCCTATTATCATAACAAGCAGAATCAGGGCAGTGATGTAAAAAAGATACTCAAACCTCGTGCCGAATATTGCAGAAAGGACTATGAAATACAGGGCAAGAAATAAGTCGCCTGCAGATTTTCTCTTTCTCGGAAGCCTGTATATCACATACAAGCCGCTCAATGTCAGAAACTTGAAGAAAAAAAGCCCGATATAGTAGAATATGTCAACAGAATTTACAATGTCATATGTTACAACAAGCTGCCCTATATTCTGAGTGAAGCTTATGTTGTAATACAGCACAACCTTTGTTAATATGCTTGCAAGCTGCGCAATTGCAATCAGCATAAAGCCAAGCCCAAGGTGCAGGAATTTCCTGTTTTTATTAAGCCTGAAGTTTTTAATGCACAGGACAGAGAATGCAAGAAGCACAATAAAGCTGAATGCGTCAATTAGCACATTGGGCGTTGCCCAAAAATCCGGTATTGGTATTATCTTCATTTTTACCCTTTTATATTTATCGACGATAAAGCCAAATTTCATTTAAAAAGCTTGTGAAACTGCTTTCCATATCTTGCTTACAGATTATTTCTTCACAACTGATTTAAAAGGCAATTTCTTATGCTTTTCAAGTTAAAGTTAAATTTCATTTGACCTCCTCTCATTTCATGAGAGGGTTCATATTCACCTCTTTTTGCCCAGAAGAGGCTCAATGCATATCTAATTGACTTTGCAAAGAGCCTCTTCGAGGGTTTTAAAATCTTATTCAGGCAGGAGAGGCGAGCAAAAGGTGATGCTAAAAATGGTGATGCAAAGCTTAGTCATTAAAAAGAAAAGCGCTCTTAAAAATTCTAATATCAAGGCTGAATATTCAGGCAGCATTTCTTCAGGCGAATACAAGCTATTAAATTCAAAATTTAGGATTCCTAAGGACCTTGCAAGAGAAATATCAGCCTTGTACAGGCTTGGCTTGAAAGATGATGAGATAAGGTATATTCTTCATGTTAAGGCAAAGGAAGAGTCTGGGGCAAAATGGAATTAAGGCACGAAAACAGAAAGGCACATCCTCTTTTTTTAATGTCAGAAATTAAACTGCATCATTTATGATGCGGACGTAACACATCAAAAATGTTTTTTGCAATTGGCATTTTTGAATCAAGAACCCGAGCACACTCCCTACTTTAGTGAAGGGTTCTTGACATTACCACTTTAATTTCTGAGCACTTCAGAAACTATAAGTTTCTGATAGCTGTCAAAATCTTTCAGATTTTGAAGTCCTAACCAAAAAAATCTTTTTGGGATTTTTAGGGCCCCGAAAATCCTTGATTTTCGCGGAAACAAGGGGCTTTACAAACCACACATCTCAAAAATCCATGATTTTTGACGATCTCAAGAACTTTGGTTCTTGATGACTGTCAAAGTTCTTTGAACTTTGAAGCTATCAGAAATCCATAAAAGATTTCTGAAGCTTTAGTGTGTGGTGCCCCCATTGTTTTTTTGATGTCTTTTAATATAAAAATCAGGGTTTTTATTTCTTGCCCTTCAGGGCAAGCCTCTTGACAAGATTTGTTATCTCCTGCTCAACCCTTTCAATCTTTATCCCTATCTTGAATAAAAGGTAGAACAAAAGAATTATTGAAACATAAATCGGCAAATCCTGCGCCCTCTCAATTCCAATGCCCTTTGCAAGAAAGATTATCATGCCCGGGAAGAAAACAATCACTGCAAGTGCCACCCACACCAGCGCCCAAAGGTAAAATTTGCTTGAGGTTATCTTTCCTTTTTTCAAGTCTGCAACTAGCTTGATTAGCACAGCTAATATCAAAACTGAAACAATTATTTCTATTATCATCTCATTATTCTACTCAATAGTAATTTATAAATTATTCTGAAGGCATTTGTATTCTTCTGCCCCTTTGCCAGAGAGTAGTCAGTGTATATAACTTCTATGGGAATCTCCTTGAACCTCAGCTTGTTCCTGCCTATCTCTTTTATTATTTCAGAGGAGACCTCCATCCTGCTTGTCTTGATTTTTATCTTTTCTGCTGCGCTTCTTGAAAATACCCTTAATCCGCCTTGCGTGTCTGTCACATATATGCCAAACAGAAGGTAAGTCAGCATATTTGCGCCTTTGTTCAGCAATCTTCTTGAAAGAGACATGCCTTTGGAATTTATCATCCTTGAGCCAAGCACAACATCATAGCCTTCTTTTATCAGTGTTTCTACTGCCCTCTTCACATCCTCTGTGCGATGCTGCCCGTCTGCATCGCATGTTGCTATTACATCTGCGCCGGACACCAATGCTGCTGTTATCCCAGTGTTTAATGCGCCCCCTAATCCTCTGTTGATTATATGGGAATACACCTTTGCTCCATGCTTTCTGGCAACCTCTGCAGTGCTGTCATGCGAGCTGTCATCTATGACTATTATATTCTTTAGATTTTCTTTTTTCAGGTTGTCTATCACACTTCCAATTACCTTTTCTTCATTATATGCTGGAATAACCACCCATACATTCTTTTTCATTTTCTTCTAAAAAACCATATTATAACTAAAGGAGACAGAGCCTCAAGCGCTATTGTTATGTAAAATATAAAGAAGCCGAATTTGTTTAAAAGCTCATCGCCTGTGCTGTGCACACTATACCTGTCGTATATCTCTCCTTCCCATCCAACAGGGTAGAAGTAATGCGTATGAGTCTGCCAGACTGCATTAATGATTAAGGGATTTATTTCAAGTGTTGTTTCATACACCCTGAAATAACCGCTTTTTGTCTGCTCTTTCTCTCCCGGGCTTCCCCCGCCGTAAATAACCCTGTCGCTTATTGAATTATTTTTAAAGAATATAATCATGTTTTCAACAGACTGGTTTAATTCAGGCTGGGCTGCTATTGTCCCCCAGCCGCAGTCGTCTGGAATGCACTCAATAAAATATGTTTTGATGGGCTTTTTCATTCCAGGATATTGCTCGTCAAGCTGGCTTAAAATCATGTTAATACTCTCGCTTTCAACATATGCCCTGTCATTGAACATGAAAGCAGTCCTTCCCCTGTAAATCCTCTGGTCTGCAATAACCAGGCTGTCAGTTGCAATATTTTCAACAGAAAAGCTTCTCATCTTTGATATTGCTGTCTGGCTTGTTAAGTAAGGCGATAACACCCATAGGTTAATCGCAAGCACAGCTATAAGCGCAATTGGAAGAAATTTCTTGAATTTAGTCTTCTCGGAAATTTTTGCATCTATCTCAACTAAAAAGAGGGAGGCAAATATTGAGAATATTAATGTATTGAAAACAAAATGCGTGTCAAGCCAGGCTGTTCCTGCTATAAACAGGAATGCAAAGATAAACCACCAGAATAGAAATATATTTGCATCCTTATATTTTTTGAATGTTATTACAAATCCTAAGATAGCAAGTATGCTTATCAGCGCGTCAAACCTCCAGAACGCGCTGAACCCTGCCTTCGTTCCTGTAGCAAGCTGGCTCAGCATGAAAGGAGAGTCAATCCCGCCCAGCCCCTTGTAAAAATCCTTGCTTATATTCAAAAATCTCGCAGCCTGCAAATCAACAATCCCCTTGTCCTTGTACAAAAGATAGTTTGCTATTATTGTCGGCAGCAGGAATAACAGGACTATGGCAATGCAGACTATAGCAATCTTCAATCCTTTTTTGCCCAGATACTCTTTCCTGTATTCCTTATTTGCATAACAATAATGCAGATAGAATGCAATATAAGACAATCCCCACACTACCGCAAATGTCTTTATTGCTATTGCCAGCCCGAGAAACAGGGCAGAGAGATAATACATTCCATTTTTTTTGTCATGCACTGCAGCCAGGAATGTGTAGGTGCTTATAAGGACAAAAAAAGCCATTGTTATGTCCATCTCCGCCAGGCTGTACCTTATCTGCATTCCAGATACTGCAGCAAGGAAGCATGCAACTATTGCCACCTTTTCGCTCTTGTATAGTTTCATTACAATAAGATAAATCAAAAGAATAGAAAGTATGCCAAAAAACACAGACGTAAACCTTGCTGTAAACAGGCTGATGTTTCCGCTAATCTTGTAAACTATCTCATTAAGAAAATAAAAGCTGTGGCTTTGGTCTATGGAATTCATAGTTCCTGACTTGTGCGCATCTATGCTTCTTAATGCCACACTCATCTCATCAGCAAGAGGCTCTGCATTCGCCGCAAGAATGCTCCTGAGGGCAAAAGCAAGAATTATGATTAAAATCAAGTAAAGATTTCTCTTATTGAACAAAAAGTCAATAAACTTGCTGCTTAAGCTATTATCACCCATGTGTTTTCTCTTTCCCCGATTACATTTATACCTTTCCGTTTATAAAGCTTAAGTATATTTAAAAATCATGTTCCCCTTCAATAACAGAATAAAATGGGCAATGAACACAGCGTCAACAAAAACCTGAAGCTCATAGCAAAAAGCTCTTTTATAGTCCTTATAGGCATTGCTATTTCAAAAATACTCGTCTATATCTACAGGGTTATAATCGCAAGGCAGTTCGGCCCGGACATGTATGGCATATTTTCCCTTGCATCTATGGTTGTAAGCTGGTTTGCTGCATTTTTTGCATTCGGTCTTAATGAGGGCATTTTAAGGTATGTTTCCATATTCAGGGGCAAAAAAGATGCAAGGAAGATAAGGTATGTGTTTGGGATTTCTTCTTCAATAATGCTTGTTTCAAGCATCATCGGCGGCATTCTTCTTTTCCTGCTTTCCGGATTTATATCTGCCCAAATATTCCACAACACCGAAATAGCCGTATTTCTCAGGGCATTCAGCATACTTGTTCCTCTTACAATACTCTCGGGAACATACCTCTCTTTGATGAGGGCATATGAGATGATTGGGTGGCATTCCTTTATTTTTAACATAGCCCAGAATGTTCTTAAGGTTTTTATCCTGATATTACTTGTAATAATGGGCATTAAAAGCAGCAGCCCGATAATAGCCTCATACCTTCTGGGCATATTTGGCATGCTTATTATGTCCTATCTTGTTGCCAGATACAAAATTCCAGGGGTGTTTGCCGGAAATAAAACTGCTGATAAACTTACCTCTAAAAACAGAATTCTCAGCGAATTGGCGCACTACTCCTTCCCTATAATGTTCACAGGAATATTCTCAATAATCTTCTACTGGCTTGACTCATTCGCAATAGGGTATTTCAGAAGCGTGGCAGAGGTAGGGTATTATAATGCTGCTGCGCCCATTGCAATGCTTCTTTTGCTTGCCCCTGAATTATTCATGCAGCTGTTCTTTCCGCTAATAGCCAAGGAATACTACAAAAGAAATTACTCAACAATCAAGGAATTGAGCAAGCAGGTGGGGAAATGGATTTTTACAATAAATCTTCCGATATTCCTCCTGATTATTCTGTTTCCTGGAACATTAATAAATATCCTTTTCGGAAAGGAGTATCTTGTTGCAGTGCAGGCATTGAGAATTCTCTCAGTGGGCGCGCTTGTCTCGTCAATCTTTGTCATCTCCCAGAACATAATATCCATGGCAGGAAAATCAAGGCTTCTGCTTTACAATATAATTATTACAACAGCCCTCAACATAATTTTAAACATAATGCTTGTCCCCACCTTTGGAATAAACGGCGCTGCTCTTTCAGCTTCCCTGTCATTTATTGTGCTGAATGCTATAATGGTATTTGAGGCAAAGCACTACATGAATATCATTCCGCTAAGGAGGAAAATGCTTAAAATCCTGCTTGTTTCGCTGATTCCAACTGCCTTATTGATTCTGGCAAAGAATTTTATTGTGTTAAACCTCTTTACAATAATTCTGCTGGGCATTTTTTTTATAGCACTTTACGCTTTTTTAATGCTCGCGACAGGGTGCCTTGACAGGAATGATGCCATGATAATAGAAACAATCAAGAAATACTTTGCAAAGAAGGGCGCGATGCCGCAAAACAGCGCGAGCAATAGTTAAGCCTTCAAAATATGCATTGCAGAATAATATAGCTTAAAAACTGCTTTTTATGCTTATAGCAAAGGACGCTCATAATCTTCCCCAAAAAGCGCCTTTGATAGACTTCAAAAATGCTCTTTGAATTTTGGCATTTTTGATAGTGCTCAAGATTTAGCAATCTTGACATAGCAAATGACATAAAAATGGGGAAAAATTAAAGTCATTTGCTATACTCTTAAATGAATCTCGAACAAATAAAAAATACACCTCGGGAAGATTTAGAAAGATATCTTACCGATTTTGAGGATGAAATCAAGGGATTATACCTTGCGGGAAAAATAAGAAGCCCGGTTCATTTCTGCAAGGGAAATGAAAAAGAGCTTATAGATATCTTCAGAAATGTAAATGAAGGCGACTGGTTTTTTTCTACGCACAGAAGCCACTATCATGCGCTCCTCGCAGGAATAGATAAGGAATGGCTGAAACAGGAAATCCTGGAAAACAAGAGCATCCATCTAAACAATGAAAAATATAATTTCTTTACCTCGGCGATTGTTGCAGGAGCCCTGCCGATTGCCGTGGGGGTTGCAGAGGGCATAAAGCACAAAAATTCTGGCGAGCATGTATGGGCATTTATAGGAGACATGGGTGCAAGAACAGGCATATATTATGAATGCAGAGAGTATGCAGAAGGGCATGATCTGCCAATAACATTTGTCAGGGAGGACAATGGGTTTAGCGTGAACACGCCGACAAAAAAGGTATGGGGAGAAAAGAATGCTAAAGGCAAGGAAATAGCCTATGCATATGAGAGGGTTTACCCGCATCACGGATGCGGGCAGTGGGTGACTTTTTAAGATGACATATAAAGATGAGGTAATAAAGGCAATGGAATTGCTCGCAGCGGATGAGCGGGTTTTATTTTTAGGGCAGTCAGTGGCATATCCTGGCAGCGTTGTTTATGGCACTTTAGAAAAGATAGCCGGCTCAAAAAAGATAGAGATGCCGATAGCAGAGGAATTGCAGGCAGGAATGGCAACCGGCTTAAGCCTCCAAGGATATATTCCAGTGTCTGTATATCCGAGAATGGACTTTATGTGGAGGGCAGCAGACCAGCTTGTAAATCATCTTGACAAGATAGAAGAGATGTCTGAGGGAAAATTTAAGCCAAAGGTAATTGTAAGGACGCTTGTGGGAAGCAAAACACCATTTTATCCAGGGCTTCAGCACTGCTCAGACTACACAGATGTTTTCAAATTATTGTTCAAAAATATAGATGTTGTTAAATTAGAAAATAGTAAAGAGATTGTTCCTGCGTATGAAAAGGCATTAAAGAGCAGCAAGTCAACAATATTGATAGAGGTTTCAGATTCATATAATTCAGAGTAAAATAAAAAATAATTAATAACTTAGAAAAAGATGGGTATTGAAGAAAAAGTTATGGAAAAGATAAAGGTGCCATTTGGCACTATTGAAATAACCCCGAAAGCAAAGCGGCTTATAAGAGAGATTTTAAAAACTAAAAATGTTTCTCAGGGAAAATATGTCAGGCAGTTTGAGAAGAGATTTGCAGAGCTTGTTGGAGTGAAAGAGGCAGTTGCTGTAAGCTCTGGAGCAGATGCAGATACGATTGCTTTAGCAGTCTTGTATGATTGCGGGGCAGAAAGAGGCGATGAAATCATTGTTCCTGCGCTTTCTTTTGTTGCCACAGCCAATGCAGTTGTTCATGCCGGCTTTAATCCTGTTTTTGTTGATATTAAAAGAGATACATACAATATAAATCCCGAATTGATAGAGGATAAAATAACAAGAAAAACAAGGGCAATAATGCCTGTTCACCTGATGGGCAAGCCAGCAGAAATGGATGCAATTCTCGATATTGCAAAATGGCATAACCTTTATGTCATAGAGGATGCAGCAGAGGCGCATGGAGCAAAATACAAGGGAAGGAATGCAGGAAGCATGGGGGACATGGGCGCATTCAGCACATACATAGCCCATATAATCACAACCGGTGAAGGCGGAATTATCACAACAAACAATGAGCATTTTGCAGAAGCAGCAAGGTCGCTAAGGGCTCATGGAAGAGAGGGATGCCTATGCAAGAAATGCCAAAATATTCCTGGAGAAAAATGTCATAAGAGATTTTCAGAAGAAGGGGAGGATAGA